>Ga0182736_1000493_pt1 | contig 59365 bp, 55 predicted proteins | sample eDN5th30CKraftBY_FD_128882 | JGI IMG/M metagenome (GOLD analysis project Ga0182736, IMG submission 128882) | Enriched backyard soil microbial communities from Emeryville, California, USA - eDNA 5th pass 30_C Kraft BY (version 2) (version 2) | ecosystem: Environmental > Terrestrial > Soil >... | reverse complement strand
GCAGGCGTCTCGCGCATGAGTGCCCACTCCGTGAAGGAAAGCGCATTCGTGCCGATCGTCGAATTGCTCGAGAAGGAATTCCGCGCGACGAATCGCGGTCACATGGCGGCGGGCATGTCGCTATTGATTGCACTCTTTGTGCATGTCGTGCGCCTATGCGAAAGCGCATCTGCGCCGAGTGTCGCATCGACCGAAAGGCGGGCGCAGCAGATCAAGCGCTTCAGGGAACTGGTGGCCGCGCATTTTCGCGAGCATCGACCTGTCGAGTTCTATGCGCAGAAGCTCGGCATGACGGTCACACAACTCGGGCGGATATGCCGCGAAGAGATCTCGAGTTCGCCGCTCGCAATGATCAACGAGCATCTTGTGCGCGAGGCGCAGCGCGATCTCGTTTATTCCAGCATGTCGGTCAAGCAGATCGCACATGGACTGGGCTTTGCCGATATCGCTTATTTCAGCCGCTATTTTCGCAAGCAGACCGGCGTCACGCCGACCCGATTCCAGGCGGAAGCGCACAAGGCGCTGGCCATTCAATAGCCCGTTCGCTTCCTTCTTCGAGGGTTGCCAGCTTCGTACAAGCGTGCGATGCTTCGCCGTGCTGTAAATCGATAACAACAAGAAAGGCCCGAGCGAGACCAGTCCGGTTTAATCACCCTTCGAAGGAGTGAACATGATCGTACTGTCATCGGATCCAGCGGCGCACGACGCGTCGCGGCGCTTCCGCATAAAGGCACGCGGAATGCTGTGCGCCTGGCTCGTCATGAGCTCGGCTGCCAATGTCGCCTATGCCGACGCACAAACGGCGTATACGCTTCTGCCGCCACCCAGCGAGTTATACGGTGACCTTTTCGTCGCCGTGCAGACGCAGGGCGTCTATCCCGATCAGAAGACTTTCGTCGATGCCATACCCAAGATAGACCCCGCGCAGATCGTGCAGGCTTATCATCAGCAGATGTCGGTGCCGGGCTTCTCGCTCGCGACGTTCGTCGCACAATACTTCACGCCGCCGACGGATCAGGTGATTACGCCGCCGCCGAATCAGAGCCTGCGCGAACATATCGACTGGCTTTGGCCCGAACTCACGCGTCTGACGACGACCGCGAACGTACCCGCCAACAGTTCCCTGATTCCGATGCCAAAGCAGTACGTGGTGCCTGGCGGACGCTTTCGGGAAGGTTACTACTGGGATACCTATTTCACGATGCTCGGTCTGCAGGAGGCAGGCCGCGAAGATCTCGTCGACGATATGCTCGATAACTTCGCGTATCTGATCGACACGATCGGCCATATTCCGAATGGCAATCGCACATACTATGTGAGCCGTTCGCAGCCGCCGTTCTTCTCCTATATGGTCGAACTTGCCGCGCACAAGGAAGGTGGACGTGTTTATCAGAAGTATTTGCCGCAATTGCGCCGCGAACATGATTACTGGATGCAAGGAGCGGATACGCTGCAGCCAGGCGGCGCGGTACGCAACGTCGTGATGATGCCGGACAAGACCGTGCTCAATCGGTATTGGGACGAACGCGATACGCCGCGCGACGAGTCCTACTCGGAAGACGTGGCGACCGCCAAGCTGGTCACGAACCGTCCGGCGAACGAGGTGTATCGCGACTTGCGTGCGGCGGCCGAAAGCGGCTGGGACTTCAGCTCGCGCTGGTTCGGCGACAATATGACGCTTGCGACGATCCGCACGACATCGATCATTCCCGTCGATTTGAATAGCCTGATGTTCCACCTCGAAACGACGATCGCAATCGGTTGCGGCGAGGCGCGTGATTTCCGTTGTGTCGGCGAATTCGTGGGGCGTGCGGCCAAACGCGCGATCGGCATCAACAGATATCTCTGGAACAAGAACGGGTATTACGGCGATTACGACTGGAAACTCGGTCAGCCGCGCAACAACCCATCGGCTGCTATGCTCTATCCGCTCTTCGCCAACGTGGCGTGGCCGGAGCGCGCGCACAAGACCGCGGAAACCGTCGAAGCGATCTTGCTCAAGCCGGGCGGACTCACGACGACCATGTACAACACGACGCAGCAATGGGACGCGCCGAATGGCTGGGCGCCATTGCACTGGATCGCCGTGCAAGGATTGAAGCGCTATGGGCGCAGCGATCTCGCGCAACAGATCGGCACGCGCTTTCTTGCCGACGTGAATAACGTCTATAACACTCAACATAAGCTCGTTGAGAAGTACATCGTGGAAGGTAGTGGAACGGGCGGCGGAGGAGGTGGGGAATATCCGTTACAGGATGGTTTCGGATGGACGAATGGCGTGACGCTGAAACTGCTCGATCTCTATTCGCCGGGGCAATGAGCCGATGAAACGGCGGGCATCGTCAAAGGTCATGTAGCGATGCCCGCGTTCCGGTTCGCGTCAATCCTTCTTCGCCTGCTTTTGCCGCCGATATTCCGGTACTGTCATGCCGCCCACGCCCCAGTTCTCCATTTCCACTTCCTGGATGACGACGAACGTGGTATCGAGCGGCTTGTTCAATACTTCGAGAAGGAGTTGGCTCGCGCCCTCGATGAGTTGCTTCTTTTCCTCGGCAGTCACCGCGTTCGTGCCGGGCTTGTTGCCTTCGCGTGTCACCTGAATCGTTACGATCGGCATGACGATCTCCTTGAGTGGGAAACGACGAAGCGCCTGCGAGAGGCGCATCCTCAACGGGTAAAGAATCGATCAATGTCCCGCGCTTTGACCGCCGTCGACGTGCAGGATCTCGCCCGTCACGAACGGCGCCGCATCAAGATACAGCACCGCGTTCGCGATGTCGCTCATTTCGCCCATGTGTCCCATCGGATGGAGTGCGCCGAGCGCGTCGTGCGTTTCGGGCGCATGCATCGGCGACTTGATGATGCCGGGCGACACTGCATTCGCGCGAATGCCTGACTTCGCATACTCGATAGCAAGCGACTTTGTCGCGGAATTCAGACCGCCCTTGGTCAGCGACGCCAATACCGAAGGCACGCCGCTTACCGCATGATCCACGAGCGACGTCGTGATGCTGACGATGTGGCCGCTCTTGTTCTTTTCCATTTGCTCGATAGCCAGTTGCGTGATGTGGAAGAAGCCATTCACATTCACCTTCAGAACCGCGGCATAGTCTTCCTGCGTATATTGCGTGAAAGGCTTCGCGACGAATACGCCGGCGTTGTTGACGAGCGTATCGATGCGGCCGAACTTTGCGATTGCCGCTTCGACCACGCGCTGCGCGGTGGCGCGATCGCCGATATCACCGGCGACAGCGACGACGTTCGGATCGTCCGGTTGCTGAATTGAACGGGCGGTCGCGACGACGCGATAACCTTGCGCACGGAATGCCTTGACGATTTCAGCGCCGATGCCTTGCGATGCACCGGTAACGATAGCGACTTTGCTTGCGTTGCTCATGATGAACCTCGATGAATGTTGGTTTGGGCCTGTTGCGGATCGGACCGACGGCTCCGATGGCTCGTAATCTAGGCCTTTCGAGATTCCTTGCGTACACCCGTGATGGACAATCAGTCTTGCGTGCGAGGAACAAATGGGCCGCAGCGAAATCGATCAGACGAATGAATCACCGATAGGAGAAACGACGTGACGCTGCAAAACGTAAAGGCCTTCGTGTTCGATGTATTCGGCACGGTAGTGGACTGGCGCGGCGGAGTTGCACGCGAGGCTGCGCCATTTCTTCAACGCCACGGCGCAATCGACGCAACGCCCGAAGCGTTCGCCGATGCATGGCGAAGCCGCTACGTGCCTGCGATGCGCAAGGTGATCAACGGGGAGCGGCCATTCGTGCGGCTCGATGTGCTGCATCGCGAGAATCTGCTCGACGTGCTGCCGGAGTTCGGCATCGATCCGAATGCCGTGGCTGCCGAAGCGCTCGAAGAGTTGAATCTTGCATGGCATCGGCTCGATCCGTGGCCGGATTCGATAACGGGTTTGCAACGGCTCAAGGCGCGCCATATCATCGCGCCGCTTTCGAACGGCAATATTCGATTAATGGTCGATATGGCGAAGCGCGCCGGTCTGCCTTGGGATGCGATTCTCGGCGCGGAGATTGCGCAAATCTATAAGCCCGATCCGCAGGCGTATTTACGCACGGCCGAAGTGTTGATGCTGACGCCGGAAGAAGTATGTCTCGTCGCCGCGCATAACGACGATCTCGCGGCGGCAAGAAGGTGTGGGTTGCGCACGGCGTTCATCGCACGGCCCTATGAACGCGGTCCCGCTCAGACAGTGGATTTAAAAGCCGAAAGCGATTGGGATGTCGTTGCCAAGGATATGAACGAATTGGCCGATGCCGTGGGTGCGTGAGCGCTGCGAGCATCGGCCAATGACGAGCTGGATTTAAGCGACGCCTTCGACGATGCGGAAGTCGCGCACGACGGAATCGCCCAGCACTTCCAGTGCGCGCTTATACGTTGCACTGTTATAGGCGGCGACGGCTGCTTCGAGTGAATCGTATTCGATGACGACGGTGCGCTCGAGCACGCCTTCGCCTTGCACCATCGACGCAACGCCGCGCACGAGCGGACGGCCGCCGCCTTCTGCAATAGCCTGCGTTGCGATCTTCGAGTATTCCGCAACCTGATCGGGCTTCATGATTTTTGTGTACACACTGACCCAATATCCCTTTGCCATCTTTATCTCCAGTGTTTGAAGGGCGCCTTGCGCCATGAGGCGAACGCACTGTGCATTTGCATTCAGTCCGGCGGACAGCATAGCAAATTCTCGATTAAGCGCGTTTCGGTGAAAGGTGCTTTCTTGCGCTAGGGGTTAACCCGAGAGCACCTGCGTCATAAACTGCTTTCACTGCTTCGAAAGGCACTGTGTTCGAAGCCGGGCACCTTATAACACTGGAGTTTCATCATGAAGTCGATCATCCGCGCAGCACTCGTCGCAACCGCTCTCGTCATTCCCGTCGCTTCGTTCGCGCAAAGCCAGATCACGCGCGCTCAAGTGCGCGCGGAATTGGCGGCATTGGAGAGCGTCGGCTATCACGTCGGCGACGGCGATCAGGCGCACTATCCCGAAGCCATTCAAGCGGCCGAAGCGAAGCTCGCCGCACGCGATGGTGCGACGGCCTATGGCGGCGCGGCCAACGGTGCATCGCAATCGGGTAGCGCACGTGTGTCGCAGTCCGACTGGAACGCAATGTACTCGCGCTAAATGCGTGAATGACTGAAGCGGTCTATATGACCGCCTCAGGCGATGCATTCAGTCCGCAGCGTATTTGCGGTCGAGTGCATCGAAGAGCGGCTTGTTCACAAGCCGCTGACGCTCGGCGAAAGGCGCAACGACAGCGGGATTTTCGTCGAGACGTCCCTGCGATTTCAAGGCGCCGAGCGCGGTCTGCATGCCGCGCACGGCGCTTTGCAATGCCGCATTTGCATAGAGCACGAGGCTGAAGCCGAGGCGTTCGAGATCCGCGCGGTCGGTAACAGGCGTCTTTCCGCCGATCACGATGTTGATCAGTTGCGGCGCGTCGAGCAGCTTCGGCAGTGACGCGATTTGCTCCGGCGTTTCGATCGCTTCGACGAAGAGAATGTCGGCGCCCGCTTCGACGAATGCGCGTGCTCGTTCGATCGCTGCATCGAAGCCCTCCACCGCGCACGCATCGGTGCGCGCGATGATCAGAAAGTTATCGTCTTCGCGGGCATCCGCCGCTGCGCGTATCTTCCCTACCATTTCATTCGTCGATATCACGGCTTTGCCCGCGAAGTGCCCGCATTTCTTCGGCATAACCTGATCTTCGAGCTGAATGGCGTCCGCGCCCGCGCGCTCCAGCGTGCGTACCGTGTGACGCACGTTGAGCGCATTGCCGAAGCCCGTGTCCGCGTCGACGATAAGCGGCAGGTCCACTGCATCGCGGATGCGCGACGTATGCTCCGCGATTTCCGCGAGTCCCATGAAGCCGAGATCCGGCAGGCCGAGCGACATGTTGGTTACACCTGCACCGGTGATGTAGATCGCCTCGAAGCCGAGATCGGCGGCGACTTGCGCGCTCATTGCGTTGAATGCGCCGGGCAGCAGCAGGGCGCTGCGAGCGTTGACCCGTTCGCGAAAGGCCGCGCGGCGGCGCGAGGATGAAGTGGTCATGGCTAAGGTTCCGGAAAGATAGTTCGTGTTCAGCGTCGATGCATGCGCCAGCGTCTGCAATGCTAACGCGCGATGCGCTTCGGCGCTCGCACGAACGTCATTCGAAGCGGAACAGCGCACGCGCCGAATCGCGCAACACGATGGTACGCAGCGATGCGTCGGGAATCCAGCGGTCGAGCGCTTCGCGCGATGCGCCGTAGTCCATCAGGCTTTGATGTTGCGTGTGCGGCCAGTCGCTGCCCCACACGAGCCGCGCTGCGCCGAATGAATCGAGCAAGGCGGACGTGAGCGTCTGACCGAGCGACGTGCCGGTTTCGCCTTCCACGCTGCGGTAAGCCGCCGATAGCTTGACCCACACGCGGCCGCATTGCGCCGTCGTCAGCAGATAGCGAAAGCCCGGATCGTCGGCGCCAAATGCCGGATCGGGACGGCCGAAATGATCGATCACGATTGTGCAGGCTTGTTCGAGCAATGGCGCGATAAGCATCGGCAAGTCCACGGCATCGCGATGAATCTCGACGTGCCAGCCGAGCGCGTTGACGCGCTCGAATAACGCTCGCCAACGCGCTTCACGCAGATCGGGCAACGCAAGCCCGATCAGATTGAGCCGCATGCCGACGACGCCGAGTGCCGCGAGGCGATACAACTCCGCGTCGCTGATCGAAGGATCGATAACGGCCACACCGCGAAAGCGTTGCGGATAGTGCTGCAGCACATCGAGAAAAAACGAATTGTCGGTGCCGAGAAAACTCGGTTGCACGAGCACCGCATGAGAGACGCCGTTGGTGCGCAAGTGTTCCGCATAGGCATCGAGCGTTGCGTCGTAGTCGGGTGCGTGTCGACGATGCGGTGCCAGCGGCAGGCCGCGCACGAAGACATGCGCGTGACTGTCGATCGCTTCGATGGCGGCAGGCTTCGATTCGAGCCATTGCTCATCGCCGAGCGTGGAATGAAGTGAACGCGTCATGGAAAGTTCAGACATGCTTGGGCGAACGCTCGTTCGACGCAGCTTGACCAGGCACAACAGCAATGCGACGGCCTTTCGTTTCAGGCAAGAGCAACGCGGCCACGACGACGAGTCCATAGGCCGCGCCCGCGTCGATGCCGATTGCCTGTCCGATCGGCATCGAATTGCCCATGTGGCCGACGAGCACCGGAAACGCCGCCGACACGACGCGTCCGAAGTTGTAGCAGAAGCCGACGCCCGTACCGCGCACGCCTTGCGGATAGAGCTCGTTGAAGAGCGCGCCGAGCGTTGCGGGAATGCCCGCGGAGAACAGACCGAGCGGGAAGCTCAATACGAGCATGGCAATATCGCCGATGGGCAGGAACACATAGACGTTGACCGTGACCGCGCAACAGACAGCGAAGAGAATCACGTTCTTCCTGCGACCGATCTTGTCTTGCAGCCATGCACTGACAAAGCATCCGATGATGAATGCCGTAATCACGACAGCCAGATAGCCGCCCGTGCCGAGCACCGACAAATGCCGCTCGGTTTTCAGGTACGTGGGCAGCCATGTGGTAATGGCGTGATAGCCGCCGTGCGCGCCGAGGCCGATCAATCCGCCGACGATCGTCGTGCGCAGCACAGAAGGATGAAAGATTCCAGCGAGAATGGCGAGAGCGCTCTGACGTTGTGCATGTTCCTTTTCGGCAGGTTTCGATTCACGCGGCGGCTCTTCGATATTGCGGCGCATATAAATGACGAGCACAGCCGGAATGAGGCCGACGGCGAACAGCACGCGCCAGGCCCAGTCGGGTGATACCCATGAAAACACGATTGCATAGAGCAGAACCGCACCGGCCCAGCCAAAGCCCCATGCGCTTTGCACGATGCCCATAGCTTTGCCGCGATGTTTCGCGCGAATCGTTTCGCTCAACAATACTGCGCCCGCCGTCCATTCGCCGCCGAAGCCGAGTCCCTGAAGCGACTTGAGCACGAGCAACTGTTCGAAATTCTGCGCAAAGGCGCTGAGAAACGTGAAAAGCGAAAACCAGAGAACCGTGACTTGCAAGGCCTTGACGCGTCCGATTCGATCGGAAAGCACGCCCGCGAAGAGTCCGCCCAATGCGCCCGCGACGAGCGTCGCGCCGCCGATCAGACCGGCTTGTCCTTTTCCGATGCCCCATGTCGCGATGAGTGTCGGAATGACGAGACTGAATAACTGCGTATCGACGCCGTCGAGCGCCCAGCCTGCAAAGCATCCCCAAAGCGTGCGTCTTTCCGCCGTGGAAATTTCACGGTACCAATTCATCTCGCGTCTCCTGTGCTGGCCTCTGGCCGGCTCTTGTTCAATATGCCACTGAATTCTAAAAACGAATCGCGGCCGCGCATACTATGGATACGTTCATCTTTCATAGCATTTTGATATGCTCGCAAGATGGAGACGCGCAACCTCAAATACTTTCTCGCGGTAGTCGATGCAGGCAGCGTCACGCGCGCGGCCGAGGTACTCGATATTGCGCAACCCGCGTTGAGTCAGGCGCTTTCGCGCATGGAGCGCGATCTTGGCGTGAAGCTTTTCGAGCGCACGCGACGTGGCGCGCAATTGACTCCGGCGGGCGACGCAATCGTCGAAGACATTCGATTGAGCGTGGCGCGCATTGACGCGGCATCGCATCGTGCGCGTGAAATCGGTGCGCAGCGCGGCGGCCGCCTGACGATAGGCTTTGCATCGGCGGCACTTTTCAGCCTGTTGCCTCGCGCGATTGCGGCGCTGCGCGAAGAGGTGCCGAACGTCGAACTCATGCTGAGAGAAATGAGCAATGCGGAGCAGGCAAGCGCGTTGGAGAAAGGAACGATCGATATCGGCTTGCTGCATACGCCTGTTGCCGTGGGCGGGCGCATGCGCGAAAAGTTGATCGTGAGAGAGCGCTTGCTCGCGGTACTGCCGATGTCTTTTGTTATTGGCGACGATGGAAAAGTCGGTTTGAAGGAGTTATCCGATGCAGGCCTCGTCTGGTTTCCGAGCGATCAATTGCCGGTAGTTCGCGCGGGCATCCTCAGTGCTTTTCGTAAAGCGGGTTGCGAAGCCAACGTCGTGCAGGACGCGAATCGTTCTCTGACGGTATTGGCTTGCGTCGCGGCCGGATGCGGCGCATCGCTCCTGCCGCAATCCGTGACTGCGTTGCAGTTCGCCGGCGTGCGCTTCTGCGACGTGCGCGACGGCGATAACCTGCCACCATTCGAACTCAGCGCAATATGGCCGATGCGTTCCCGCCCGACGCTCGCGGATCGCTTCGCGGCCTTGCTCGAAGCATGAGCGCATGATCGCATCGCAAGGAGACACGCATGAATGAAACATCGAACGATCTGCCGCTACCGGACGGCATTCGCGCGCGCATGATCGACAATGGCAATGGCCTTTCGATGCATGTGCTCGAAGCCGGATTCGATATCCCCGGTCGGCCTTGCATCGTGCTCCTTCACGGCTTTCCCGAACTCGCTTATAGCTGGCGCAAGATCATGAAACCGCTTGCCGATGCGGGCTTTCATGTCGTCGCGCCGGATCAGCGCGGTTATGGGCGCACTATCGGCGGTATTGCTTCATTCGATACCGATCTCGAAGAGTTCACATTTCCGAATCTGGTCCGCGATGTACTGGGTCTCGTGTCGGCGCTGGGTTATCGCAGAGTCGCATCGGTTATCGGTCACGATTTCGGCTCGCCCGTTGCCGCGTGGTGTGCATTGATTCGTCCCGATGTATTCGCATCGGTCGTGATGATGAGCGCGCCTTTTGCGGGGCCGCCCGCATTCGCCTTCAATACCGCGAACGACGATGCAAGGCTCGCGCGCGTCGAGACGGCGCAATCGCTCATGGCCGAAGCGGTCGCCGGGCTCGCGTCGCTCGATCCGCCGCGCAAGCACTATCAATGGTATTACTCGGGCGCGCAGGCGAATGACGACATGTGGCACCCGCCGCAAGGACTCGCCGCGTTCTTGCGCGCGTATTACCACATGAAGAGCGCGGACTGGCCGGACAATGATCCGCATCCGCTCGCATCCGTTTCTGCCGATCAACTGGCTTTGCTGCCCACGTACTACGTAATGAACGCGGATGCGACGATGCCGCAAACCGTCGCCGAACATTCGCCCGACGCCGATCAAATCGCCGGATGTGCCTGGCTGTCCAACCGCGATTTGAACGTCTATGCGAGCGAATACGCGCGCACGGGATTTCAGGGTGGACTGAACTGGTATCGGTGCGGCACCGATCCGAGTCTTGCTGCTGCACTGCGGATGTGGTCGGGGCGCACTATCGACGTGCCGTCATGCTTTATCGCAGGCGCGAGCGACTGGGGCTATTACCAGCGGCCGGGCGATTTCGAAGCGATGCGCGTGCTGGCCTGCACCGATTTTCGCGCGACGCATCTGATCGAAGGCGCAGGACATTGGGTGCAGCAGGAGCAGCCGAGCACCGTCGTCAGCCGCATACTGCGGTTTCTCCGTCAGAATGCGCCATAGAAATGTATCCATACGTGTATGAAGTTTCTTGTTGTAAGAGTGTCATCTGAATGAGTTGTCCGGCGGAACTTCATTGAAATCGCGGCTGTCCACGAGCCTCGCGGCCTTTTTTGTAGGTCGGCATGAACCGCGAGGAGAGTATCGATGGATAAAGGACGTGTTGCCGCGCTCGACGCTGGCCGGGCGCTCGCGATCGTCGGGGTAGTCGCAGTACACCTGTCGTTTCAGTTTCCCAATCTGCCGGGCACCGTCACGCTCATTGCGCGCATGGGCCAATACGGCGTGCAGTTGTTCTTCGTGATCAGCGCGATCACGATCTTCATGACGCTCGAAGTGGATCACGCGCGCTGCGCGGATGCGCGTCATGTCACGTTGCGCTTCTATATCAAGCGTTTCTTTCGCATAGCGCCGATGTACTACGCGGCGATCGCGGTCTATGGACTCATCAGCTATGGCGCGACGCGCTCGGGCATCGAACGCGCATGGATTCTCGGCGCACATGGGCCGATGGACGTGCTGCTCAACCTGGTCTTTCTGCATGCGCTTTCGCCGACAGCGATCAATAACGTCGTGCCAGGCGGATGGTCGATCGGCGTGGAGATGCTGTTCTACCTGATTGCGCCACTTCTATTTTTTCTCGCGATGAATCGCGCGCGCCTCTTGCTGGCTACGGTGTTGTTGCTCGGCCTCTCGTATGCCGTGATGTCGATGGCCGATTGCAACGGCACGCTCGATTGCAATGTCGCCAATAACACGTTCAGCTATTTCTGGCCGCCCGTGCAGGGTCCGTGCTTCATCGTCGGCATGTGGGCGTGGTATGCATTTCGCTCGCATCTTCTCGGCGCGTCCGACGTGACGGCGCGCGTGTCTTTACTGTATTTTTCACTGGCGCTGGCTTTTGCGCTCATGACCGCAGCGCTCGGCGTGTGGCTCGACAAGGCGCATGCACTCGCGCCCGTATTCGCGGCATGCAGCGCCGTGGCCTTTCTGCTCTTCGTGTGTTCACGTCATGCCCGCAAGCATCGCGATAACAAGCATGCCGTGCCGCGCATCACACTCGTTCGACGCGCCGCCGCCGCGCTCGGCCGCGAAAGTTATGGTATTTATCTCTGGCACTTCATCTGCGTCTACGTGACGTTTCATTTCTTCGATCGCTCATTCGGACAGAAGAATGGAGAGACGTCGCTCGCGTTGTTCGGCGCGACGCTGATCGCGGTGCTCGTCGTCTCTTATGCATTGTCGCGTGTGTCGGACCGGCTGATTCAAGGGCGTGCTACACGCTTGTCGAGACGCCTGCTCGCATCGGTCGATCGACGCTTTCATCTGACGCGCGACGCCTGATCGCGAGGATAAGCATGAGCGCAGAACGCCTGACGGAAAGCCGGCATGGCTCGGCTTTCCCGCTGTCAAAGTACACGCGCGCGTTCATTCGATTCGCTCGCAAGCGGGGTGGCGTAGTGCTGGATATCGGCGCAGGTTATGGAACCGCGTCCCTGCCTACGTTAAGCAAACGCACGCGCGTGATCGCGAACGACATTTCCCGGGCGCAACTGGAGCAAATCCGGCAGGCTGCACCGGCCGCGTACGTCAGTAATCTCGTCTTGCTGGAAGGCGCGTTCCCGCACTACGAACTCGAAGCCTCTTCTCTCGACGTGATTCTCGCGTCTCACGTACTCCATTTCCTCGCGCCCGATGATTTCCGCACGGGCGTCGCCCGGCTATTCGATTGGCTCAAACCCAACGGCAAGGCATTCGTGCTGTGCTTCACGCCGTATCATCGTTTCATGGCGAAGATGATTTCCGACTACGAGCGGGCGATCGTATCGGGCAATGCATGGCCAGGATTGACGGAGGACTCGGATCGCTATGCACTCGCGCCAAAGCTATTGCCCGCGACAGTCAACCTCATGGACCCGACGATACTCGCCCGCGAATTCATGCTCGCGGGTTTTCGCATCGAGTGCGTGGAATTCACGCCGTGTCCTCGGGGCGTGAATCCGGAATACTTCCCTCTCGATGGCCGCGAGTGGGTCGGACTCGTTGCCTACAAAAGCGCCTGATTCGTCGTCGCTGGCGCGGGCAATTCGAACCGCCTTCCGCGCGTGCGATACAGCACGATGCTCAGAGCCAGCGTCGCAAGCTCGGTGATGGCGACGGTCATCCAGATGCCGCGCGGCCCGAACCATTCGGTCAGAAGCCAGAGCATCGACAAGAGCAGCAGCCAGCTTCGCAACAGGGCGACGATCATCGACGCGAGCGGCGCTTCGATGGCCGTCAGATAGCCGCTGATCGCTACGTTGATCGCGGCAGGCAGGAACGCGAGCGCGCACCACGGCAATGCGTCGCGCAGAAGCGCTTGTGCCGCAGGACTGTCGGGCACGAAGAGCGCCCCGAGCGGTTGCGCGAGCGCGAGGATCGCGAAAGCGGCGGCGAGTGCGAAGCCTGCCGTAACGATGACGCCGATCGAAAACGCGCGCGACACGGCATGCGCGTTGCCCGCGCCGCGCTGAAAGCTCACGATAGGCTGCATGCTCTGTACGAGCGCGACCATCATGACCGACGCGATCATCGTCATGTATTCCACGACTGCGAACGCAACGAGGCCGGTGTCGCCGAGCCAGCGCAATACAGCGTGATTGAACGCGAAGAGCGTGACGCTTGGCGCGATCTCGCCGAGAAACTCCGATGCCCCGTTATAAGCCATGCGCCATGCGTGATCGAGCCGCGTGAAAGCATGGGCAACAGGCCGAACGTGCCGGGCCTTGACGAAGTGGTAGGCGAGCATCGGCATGCAGGCGAGCGCCTGGCTGATGCCCGATGCGAGCGCCGCGCCACGCATGCCCCATTGCATGTGGCTCACCATCCACCATGTCAAGGCGACATCGGCGGTGCCGCCCGCGATCAGGCAGACGAGACCGAACTTCGCCGCGCCTTCGATTCGCAAGAACAGTTCGAGCGCATAACATGCGGTCGGAAACAGAACGAAAGGCGCATAGGCGTGCAGGAAGTCTTTCGCGAGCAGCGCAAGCTCGCCGCGCGCGCCCGTCCATTGCACGAAGGTATCGGCATAAAAATGGATCGCCATCGCGAATGTCACGCCGCATAGACCGAGCAGCCAGAGCGCCTGTGTGAATGCTTCGGCGGCATCGCGTTCGCGCTGCTCGCCGAGCAATCTCGAGACGAGCGTCGATCCGCCGACGCCGATCATCACGCTGAATGCGTAAGGCAGATAGAGCAACGGAACGAGCACATTCAACGCGGCAAGCGCATCTGGGCCGACATGGCGTCCGATGAAGATGCCGCTGATGACCGAGTGCATGCAGTACACCCATGCAGCTAGCACGGTGGGCACTGCATAGTTCGAAAATTGACGAATGAGAGAAGCGTTGTTATTGAAAGCCATGACTGACAACCAGACGTTACTCGCTAGGCACGCCCATAAGAATTCGCGACGCATCATGCGTGCGAATGAATGTTATGGCATGGCGCATTAGCGCAGAATGAGCGCGCCGAAGATACGCAGGCGGGCCGCAAATGATTGAAACGAGACTGCGTAGCGCGGGAGCGCTACGAGAGGAACTGCGACGTGCGTGAGGTACGAATGCGGTGTGAATGCCGCTTCACGCTTTCATGACGCCGTGATTGGAGCGGCGAAGGCGAATGAAGGTTCCTTATTGCCCTTTTAAGCGAATCATGATTCGCGCACCGGTCAGCCGCCTGATGCCTCCAGCGGCCTGTCGGCCTTGGCGCGCAAGCCATAGGCAGTCAACATGCGATACAGCGTGACGCGCGAGATGCCCAGTTCGTCCGCCGCTTCGCCGAGACGTCCGCGATGACGTAACAACGCCACGTCGATAGCCTGTCGCTCGGCTGCTTCGCGCGCTTGTGCGAGCGTCATCGGCGCGGCTTCCGCATATTCGCCCAGTTCGAGATCGCTGGCGAGAATCTGCCTTCCTTCCGACATGACGATTGCGCGACGCACGCGATTGATCAACTCGCGCACATTGCCGGGCCAGCCATAGTTATGCAGCGCTGCAATCGCGCACGGCGCGAAGCCGCGAAGCCGCCGGCTCGCGTCTTTTCTGAAGCGATCGAGCATGTGATTCGCAAGCAGTTCGATATCCTTGCCGCGCACGCGCAGCGGCGGCTCGTCGATCTGCAATACGCACAGGCGATGGTACAAGTCCGCGCGGAAGCGTCCTTCGAGCATGGCCGTCTGCATGTCGACGTGCGTCGCCGAAATGATGCGTACATCGACGTCCGTCGAACCTTGTCCGCCGAGACGCTCGATCTTGCGCTCCTGAAGAAAGCGCAGCAGACTCGCCTGACTTTCGAGCGGCAGATCGCCGATTTCATCGAGAAAGAGCGTGCCGCCGTCGGCCGCTTCAACGCGACCAATCTTGCGTTGATTGGCGCCGGTAAATGCGCCGCGCTCATAACCGAAGAGTTCCGACTGCAACAGATGCGCGGGAATCGCGCCGCAGTTGATCGCGACGAAAGGCCGCTCGCGCCGCACGGATCGCTCGTGAATCGCAACAGCGGTGAGTTCCTTGCCCGTGCCCGATTCGCCGGAGATGAAGACGGGCGCATCGGTCATCGCGACTTTTCGAATCGAGCGATAAAGCGCCTGCATTGCATCGCAGGAACCGACCATGCTGCCTTCCTTGCATTCGTCCTTGCGCGGATCGTTGCTCGCGGCATCGTGCAGCGAAACCATGCCGTATGCGTGTCCCACTGCATCGACGATTCGATCGGCGGTGGACGGCACGGTCACATAATCGAAACAAAAATCGCGAATGAGGCGGCAGATATCGGGGTTATCGACATGCTCGGCGTCGACCGTCGCGACCCAGCCGATCTGATAACTTGCGAGCATCGCGGTGAGCGCGGCCGCGTCCTGTGCAAAACCGCGACTGGTGAGATCGACGATACCCGCCGCTGCGCGTTTGCCGTGTTTGGCGGACTTGGGCGGCTTGGCCGGGTCGATGCGCTCGACGGTCCAGCCACGAGCGCACAAACGCTCGGAGACATCGTCCGATAATGCGCGGCCCACGAAGTAGAGCGTTCTGGCTTCCCCGTACATGGCTTTTTCCCGGCTTTTATAGATATTGCGGCAAGTATGCGCCCTGAGGTCGCAATGTAAAAAGCCTCGCAAACGATAAGCCGTTTTTGAATGTTTACATTGATCGGCGGATTCGATTAAAAACGTCATAGCATTTTTTGCGGGACGCCCGTGCGAAAACCTGCGGAACGAACGTGCTTTATCCGGCCGTGCCCTAAATGACACGGACGGGCGCGCACGGAGCGCTCGGAACAAGTTACTTATTCACTTATGAATATGTCCATGCACGAAAGTATTTGCGGAACAGAAATCTGCGAGCACTGAAATATCAGATAATTAATACCTCCACGCATATCAATTTGCGGCGCACGCATTGCGGGCGTAGAGTGCATAAAGGTGCATCTCGTCTGATGAATGACCGTTCGAATATGGATAAAGCAGAGAACTCCACCTCAACGTACCAGCCGCGTTTGCTTCTCGTCGACGACGACCCGGCGATGATTCGCATCATCGGGGACATGCTCGCGGAGTTCCCCAACCAGCGCTTTGCCACCACTGGCGAAGCGGCACTCGCGCTGGCGCGCGAGTCGACGCCGGATCTGATCCTTCTCGACGCCAATCTGCCCAACATGACGGGCTTCGATGTCTGCGAAATCCTCAAGCGCGATGCGAAGCTCGCGCGCGTGCCGGTGATATTCGTCACCAGTCACGACGCGCCCGCGCTCGAAGTCGACGCCTTCAACATCGGCGCGGCGGATTACGTCATCAAACCGCTGGTCGCGCCGCGCCTGCAGGCACGTGTGCGGGCACAGCTTCGTCTGCGGCATCGCGTGATGGAGGCGCAGGCGCGTCGGCACGAGCAGGGTAAAGCGGCGGCGTCGAAACCTACGGGCGTGCGCGTGCTCGGCATCCTCGGGGACGACACGATCGAGGCGCATCGGCATGCGCTCGAAGGCATCGGCGCACTCGATCTCGCGAAGGATTGCAATGCCGCGCTAGGTCTTGCGCAAAGCAAGGAGCCGGATGCGATTGTGCTGGATGCGCGTTGTTGCGATAACCCTTGCGCGGCGGTGCGCGCATTGTTGTCGGAACTGGCCCACGTACCGATCGTCGTGCTGGCCGATGCGCGCGATGTCGAAACGGAGCAATGCACGCTCGATGCGGGCGCGGCGGATGTCATTGCAAAGCCGGCCAGGTCCGCCGTGTTGCAGGCGCGCGTGCAGGGCGCGCTGGCTTCTGCGCGCAAGGCGCGGGAAGAATTGCGCGCGATGCTGGACTCGGCATGCGGCGCGAACGTCCATCCGTTTCCGGTGTATGTTCGCGATGCAAATGGCCGCTAACGTCTAGCGTTCTCGTTCGGCTCAAACCTGTTCGAGCATATCGCGCGCGATCTCCGATGCGCGCGCGAATTCGAGTGCGCGCACGCACGCGAGAAACTGCTCGAAGTGCTCGCGATACGCGCTCGGCGCATAAGGCGACAAGTTCTCGGATAGCGCGATCGCCTGCAGATTCGATGCATCGAGCAATTCGACGATAGCAGTGAGGCGTGCGCGCCAGTCGTAGTCTTGCAGCGGTGAAACGTTGGAAGTGTTCCGTGCAGGCGATCGGGGCCGACCGAATTCATCGACGAGTTGCGCCACGCTCGATGCAAGCAACTGCTGCATGCGCGGCAACGCCACGCGCGCAGCTTCCAGAAGATGCGCGTCCTTCTCGAGCGTGCTCGCGAGCCGCGCGAGCGCAGCAGCGCCGATCGTGGCCGCGCTGCCTTTGATCGCATGCAGCATCGCCGCGGCGCCGCGCACGTCGTGCGCCGCGAGCGCCGAGGCGAGCATCGCGAGTTGCTTGCCAGTCTGCGCGTCGAGGCCGTCGATCGCCTTGCGGATCAGATCGACGTTGCCGCCGAAACGCGCGACGATCGAATCACGCGGCTCGATGATAGATTCGATATCGGCATTCGCGTGATGTGCATCCGGCGCTTGCAGCGTGCGTTCGGTGTGCGCGCGCAGCACCGCGACCAGCCGCTCCACATCGATTGGCTTGCCTACATGTTCGTTCATGCCGGCCGCTATGCACGCATCGCGATCCGCGCCCGATGCATTGGCCGTCATCGCGATGACGGGCAGCGCGGCGAAGCGGCCGTCCGCGCGAATGAGGCGTGTCGCTTCGAGTCCATCGAGATCGGGCATCTGCACGTCCATGAGCACCGCGTCGAAGCAGGCGTTTGCTGCGATGACCCGATCGACGCCTTCACGGCCGCTTTGCGCAAGCGTGACGGATGCGCCTTCAGCGAGCAGCACGCCTTCGGCAACCTGGCGGTTGAGCGCATTGTCTTCGACGACGAGCAACGCGAGTCCCGCAAGGCGGCGCGCTTTCATTGTCGGCAGCGGCGTGACGGGCCGCGTCGTTTCGGTGTCGCGAGGCAGCGCGGCACGGATTGCCGCCGCGAGTTGCTTCGGCGTCACGGGCTTCGTCAGGAAGCCGGCGAAAGGCGCGTCGCCGCCTTCCTGCGACTCCTTCAACACCTCGCGGCCGAATGCCGTGACGAGCAGCACGAGAGGCGGCGCAGCGCGGCCTTTCATCGCGTGAATCTGCCTGGCGGCGTTGAGCCCGTCGAGTTCCGGCATGCGCCAGTCGAGGAGGGCGATGTCGTAGGGCGCATCGTTCAGCGCAGCTTCGCCGATGCGTTCGACCGCTTCGCGTCCGCTCGTCACGATGTCCGCGCGCCAGCCGAGCGAGCGCACCGTGCGCGCCATGATCTCGCCTGCGATCGCGTTGTCATCGGCGATGAGAATGCGCGCGCCATGTTCGAGGTTCGCGCTTTCGTCATGCGTCAACGCGCTCGCCGTTTCGACGCCAAGCGTGATGTCGAACCAGAAGCGGCTGCCTTCGCCCACACGGCTTTCGACTTCGAGCTGCCCGCCCATCATCGCGACAAGCCGCTTGCTGATGACGAGCCCAAGGCCCGAGCCGCCGTAACGGCGCGAAGTCGATGCCTCCGCCTGCGTGAAGCCCTCAAAGATGCGTTCGAGCTGTGCCTCGCTGATGCCGATGCCGCTATCGCTGACCGTGATACGCAAGCGCACCCCATCGCCGGATGCATCGGGCGAATCGTCGAGCCGATGCACGCTCACGACGATCTGCCCCGCCGACGTGAACTTGAGCGCATTGCCCGCGAGATTGATCAGCACTTGCTGAAGGCGGAAGCTATCGCCGACGAGCACAGTCGGCACGGACGGATCGAGATCGAACAGCACTTCGACATCCTTCGCGCCCTGGTTGCCCGAGAGCACGATGCCGAGCTCTTCCATCAGTTTTTCCGGCTCGAACGGATGGCTGTCGAGCTGCAGCTTGCCCGCTTCGATCTTCGAATAATCGAGAATATCGTTGAGCAAATTCAGCAACGATCTGGCCGCGGTTTCCGCCTTGCTCACATAGTCCTGCTGGCGCGCATTGAGCGCCGTCAGCTGCACGAGATGCAACATGCCGAGCACCGCGTTCATCGGAGTGCGGATTTCGTGGCTCATGTTCGCGAGGAACGAAGACTTCGCCGCGCTCGCGGCATCCGCCTGCTCCTTCGCATTGCGCAGATGGAACTCCAGTTCGTACTGGTCGGTGACGTCGTAGTTCACGCCGGTCATCACGACGGGCGTGCCATTCGCGTTGCGCTGCGTGCGCAGCCCGCTCTGGATGCGCCGCGTCGTCCCGTCTGGCAGGACGATCCGGAACGGCTGCAAGGTCTCGATCTCTCCTGCAGCGGCCGCGCGCAGGTTCGCCATGATCGCGTCGTGATCCTCGGGATGTATGCGCAGGCGCCAGTGCTCGAAGTGCAGCCCGTTATCGAGCATCTCCGGCGGATAGTGATAAATCTCGAACATGCGCGCGTTCCAGTGCAGCTTGTCCGTCACCAGATCCCACGACCAGATGCCCAGTTCGGCAATGTCGGCAGCCAGAAGCAACTGGTCGCGCGCGTGCGCCAGTTCGCTGCGTTCCTTCCGCTGCCTGGAGATATCCGTAATTACAGATACAAAATGCAAAGCGCCATCGAGACGCATCGCGCCCGTCGATACATGCGCAGGAAACGACGTGCCGTCCTTGCGCTGTCCGGCGAGTTCGCAGTCGGCCGTCGCGACGCCGCTTTCCCCCTTGAATTGCATTATGTATTCGTTGTACAAATCCAGATGGGGCGGCGGCACCAGCATCCGGATGTTTTGCCCGATGACTTCGCTCGCCTTATAGCCGAATACCTTTTCGCCGGCCGAATTGAAGGAGCGGACCGCGCCGCGCTCGTCCACGGTGATGATCGGGCTGATCGCGGTGTCGAGGACGGTTTGAGTCGTCGCGAGGCTTCGAGCGAGCGCCTGCTCGATGTGGGTGCGCGCCGTGACCTGACGCACGAGCCGTGCGCCGAACATCGCGATGACGAGCGCGAGCACGGTCGTGACGGAGGCGTGCCAGAGCGTGTCGCGCCACCACGGGCCGAGGATTTCATCTTCCGAAAGTGCTGCGGCGACGAAGAGCGGATAGTCCTGCAATTCCCGCAGGCTGTTCAGACGCGTGACGTGATCCTGCGACGATTTAGTCGTGAACACGCCCGAGCGGCCGTCCAGATGCGAGCGATAAAGCGCCGTGTCGCTCACGTTCTTGCCGACGAAACGATCCTCGAAAGGGCGGCGCACGATCATCGTGCCCGAGTTCAGCACGAGAACCGCCGCGCCCGACTGGCCGAGATCGAGGCTGTCGTAGAAGCGCGAAAAGAAATCGATGTCGATGGTCGCGAGCGCGACGCCCGCGAAGCTTCCATCGGGCGCGTCGATGCGGCGCGATACCGGCACGATCCACTTTCCCGTCGAACGGCTCTTGACCGGCGGCCCGATGTGCGAGCCCTGATCGGTATGCGTGCGGTGATATTCGAAGTACTCGCGGTCCGAGTTATTGAATCGCGAGTCGAGCTTCGCCTGCGAATTGACGATCCACGCGCCGTCCTTGTCGAAGATGAAGAGCCCGTTCAATTGCGGCAACTGCTGCACGCGTGACACGAGCGAGCGGTGCAGGCGCGCGAGGTCGGCCGGCGACGTGCCGTCCTCCTCGACGCGCTCCACCATGCCGATGAGCGTCGTATCGGCTTCCTTGAACGCGTCGTTCGCGTGCTGCGCCATCGCGCGCGCGAGGTTGGACGTCGCCGTCGTCATCTCGTCGATCTGCGCGCGGCGTGCGGCGACGCTGCGCCAGAGATCGGTGCCGATGAGGAGCACGCAGACGACGCCGATGAACACCGTCATCCTGAAAGTGAGCGAGTGGCGACTGTGCAAGCCGTTTGCCTCCGAATGAGCGATTGCGGGACGCAAAGATCGAACGCTGCCGTATCTTATCGCGCCATCCGAAGCGGGCCGGTCTACGGGCAGGCGCGCCGGGCGAAGCGCCTTTCGCGGCAATCAGCCGTATTAACGGCGCGGCGGCGCGAAAGCTTGATCCCATGCGAAGGGAATATTTTCGCGGCCTTTTCCGTATCTCACGCAAGGAGTCGCTTCCGACGAGGTTCGGCGACGTGTTCGACGTCCGCCGTCTTTCCGAAGACGAAGCGTTGGCTCGCGCCCGACACCCGCGTCGGCCTGCGCGCGGCTGATTTCGCCCCGAGCCTTGACTGGCAAGGCATCGGCGAAACTGGCACGGTCGCTGCATTGCATCGACACCCGCCGCCTCAGCGACTCTCCGATTCATCCGTCTTGCACGTTCGCTCAGCCGGCATTTCATGGAAGGTCTCGTTGGTGCAAGTGGAGCGAATCATGTTGGGATACCTAATCAATGTCGGAAAGGACTTCATGCTGCCGCATCTGATCTGCTGGACCGGGATGCTGCTGGAACGTGCGGAGCATAGCCGCCGCGACGCCTATCTCGGATCGTGCGCGGATATCGGCGAGCTCGAACGCCGTATGCGCGCGTGCGACGGCGACGCCTGATCACTCACGAAAGCGAGAACGAACGATGATGGATTCGAACGACGAACACACCGCCGCAGCGGTCATCGCGCTGCACTGCTCGGGCGCGGGCGCGAATCAATGGCGCCAGCTCGGCGAAACGCTCGACGCACTCAACGCGGATCACGCGCGCTACACGTTGATGGCGCCGGAGCACTATGGTTGCGACAGCGTCGGACCGTGGAGCGGCGAGCGCGCCTTCACGCTCGCGGACGAAGCAGCCCGCACGATCGACATCATCGATCGTCAGCGCGGCAAGGTGCATCTCGTCGGACATTCGTATGGCGGCGGCGTCGCGTTGCGCGCCGCGCTGGAACGGCCGCACGGCGTCGCGAGCATCACGCTTTACGAGCCGTCGGCGTTTCATCTGCTGAAGAGCATGGGCGCGCGCGGTGCGACTGAATTCGCCGAGATTCTCGCGATCGCGGCGCGCACGGCGGAGGGCGTCGTCGCCGGCGATCTGCGCGGCGCGGCGCGTTCCTTCGTCGATTATTGGGGCGGACATGGCGCATGGTCGGCGTTGCGGCCGTCCGTACAGGCGATGCTCACGCGCTGGGTGCCGAAAGCGCCGCTCGATTTTCGCGCGCTGATTCACGAGCCGACGCCGGCGAGCGCGTATGCGAAGCTGCGCATTCCCACGCTCGTCATGCGCGGCGAGCACGCGCCCGCGCCGACGCGCCTGATCGCGGAAACCTTGCCCGATCTGATGCCGGCGGCGAAGCTGATCGTCGTGCCGGATGCGGGACACATGGGGCCGCTCACGCATGCCTGTGCGGTGAACGCGGCGATCGCGGATCACATCGCGATGGCGACGTGCGCGCCGCTGGCCTAGCTAGCCGAGCAGACCGTCGCGCGACGACGCGCTTTCTCCCTGACGCTCGATGAGCCGCGCGCGGAACCAAAACGTCCACGCGAGCAATCCGCCGTAGATCACGTAGCTCACGACCGGCGAGACAACCAGATAACGCTCGACCGGCCACGTCCACGCGAACCAGAAGCGCAGCACGGTCTCGAGCGAGAGCCCGACACCCCACACGAGCGTCATCAGCCGCAACGACATGCGCAGCGAAGCGCTCTCGCTCCAGTACGCCTCGAAACGTTTCGCACCGTCTTCCTGCTCGCGAGTGACGGTCGCGCGGGCGAGATAGAAGACGAGCGGGCGCTCGAAAAACAGCGAGATCAGAAAAACGATGCCCGTTGCGCCCGCCGCGAGCGATTCGCGCACGAGCAGGATGCGCGGGCTGCCGCCCATCGCGAGCATGACGATCGATAGCGCGATGCCGAACAGCACGAGCGCGGAAAGCGCATCCACGCGGCGCGAGCGCGCGAATTCGGCGACGCTCCACATGAGCGGCGGCGCGGCCGATGCATACAGCGCGCCGACATCGCCCCAGTAAGGCAGCGCGAGCCGGTACGCAAGCCACGGAAGCAGCAGGTTAGCGACGAGTTCGAGCACGAGACCGGGTTTGATCTTTTTCATGGACTCAGGAATGTGCGCTTTGAATGGCAATGCCTGAGCCAAGTATAAGAGATCGACAATGCGCGGCCGTGCGAACGCGCGCGCCGGTTCGCTGGGAAGGGCTCGGGCCGCTCCCGATCCAACGAGCGGCCCGACGCGCACATGGCGCCTACTTTCTCGGGGGCGCGCCCGCGGCGGCGGGCGTTCCGGGCACGGCGCCGTTTGCCGTATTGCCCGCGTTGGGGTTGTAGTTCGAGTTCGCGTTGTAGTTCGGCGTCGTCGTATTCGCGTTCGGCGTGTTCGGCGTCGCCGGCTTCAGGGGCTTCGGCTGCAGTGTCTGGTTGATGACGCCCATCTGGCCCATCTTCTTCGCGGCTTGGCTGTCCGCGCTGGCCGCCGTGGCGAAGCACAAGCCAGCAGCGCCGGCGATCAACGCAATGTGCAGGGCGCGTCCCTGCGCGCAATTGCGGCTTTTCTTCATGTCGGCCTCCTTGGCTCACGCCGGCCGCGCGGATGCCCGGCCGGCGACATCATTCTGTGCAAGGACGATACCCGGGCGAAAGAGGGTTTTGCCTAGGTGCTTGCAAATGCAATCCGCGGCGGTCTGACACAGCATCGCTTGATATTTGTCTAAGAAAAGGCCCTCTCTGGTCGGTAATATGTACTTCGAATTGCTAATTGTTTATCAACCGGAGGATCAAGCATGTTTCCCGAATATCGCGATCTCATCTCGCGCCTGAAGACCGAAGACGGCCACTTCTCGCGGCTCTTCGAGCGCCACAACGAACTCGATCATCAGATCCACAACATGGAGACCGGTGTCACGCCTGCGGATGGCTTCGCTATCGAATCGCTGAAAAAAGAAAAGCTGCTGCTGAAGGACAAGCTCTACACGGTCTTGCGAAAGGCGCACGAAGCCGCCTGAAGACAAAACGACGTGAGAGACAGAGACTCCGAGCAACAACATCGAGGAAGGAATGAAGTTGATATCGCCAGGTAACACTGCCGAATCGAGCGACGGCGGCGTCGCGGCGCGAACGAAGCCGCCGTCCATCGAACAGGAAGAAACGGGCCGCGCGGTCGAAGCGGCGCATGACCTGCTGACGAGCAGCCTGGACGACATACTGAAGCGCTTCGACGCGCGAGACGGCGCACAAGCTGAATCGCTGGTCGATACCGTCCGAACCTTGATCGGCGGTATGTCGCCGGATGAAGTATCGGCGTTGCGCGCCCATCTTTTCGATGGCGACGCGATGCTGCGGGCCGCCAACGGCACGCCTGATCCCGACGACGAACTGTCGCCGTCGTGGAGAGATGGCGGCTATCCGTATCGGAACCTGATGTCGCGGCGCGCGTATGAGAAGCAGAAGTATCGCCTTCAGGTGGAGCTGCTGAAGTTGCAGGCGTGGGTGCGCGACACGGGTCAGCGCGTCGTCATCCTCTTCGAAGGGCGCGACGCGGCGGGCAAGGGTGGCACCATCAAGCGCTTCATGGAGCATCTGAATCCGCGCGGCGCGCGCGTCGTCGCACTGGAAAAGCCGTCCGAGCGCGAGCGCGGTCAATGGTATTTCCAGCGCTATGTCGAACACTTGCCGACGGCGGGCGAAATCGTGCTCTTCGACCGCTCGTGGTACAACCGCGCGGGCGTCGAGCGCGTGATGGGCTTCTGCTCGCCGCGCGAATACGAAGACTTCATGCAGCAGGTGCCCGCGTTCGAACGGCATCTTTCGCAGAGCGGCACGCACGTCATCAAGCTGTGGTTCTCCGTGAGCCGCGCCGAGCAGCGCCGACGCTTCAAGGAGCGCGAGATTCATCCGCTGAAGCAATGGAAGCTGAGTCCGGTCGATCTCGCGTCGCTCGACAAGTGGGATGCGTACACCGACGCCAAGGAAGCCATGTTCGCGCATACCGATAGCGCGGACACGCCCTGGACCGTCGTACGCTCCGATTGCAAGAAGCGCGCGCGCCTCAACGCGATGCGCTATGTGCTGCACAAGCTGCCCTACGCGAATCGCGATCTCAAAGCGATCGGCGCGGTCGATCCGTTTATCGTCGGGCGTCCGTTCTAGCTTGCGGTTGCGCCGTCCATCAACGTTTCGGCGAGCAAACGCGCGTGCGGCGTGAGCGCGCGGAAGTCGCGGGCACACAGATGCAGACGGCGTGTCGCCCACGGCTCCGATAGCGGCACGACCGCAAGCGTCGGCCGCTCCAGCATCCGCGCCGATGCCTCGGACAGAATCGCGAGTCCGATGCCCGATTCGACGAGCATCCCGACGTTGTCGATACTGCGCATGCGGATTCGGTAGGCAATCTGGCGGCCAAGTCGCGAGGCGCGCTCCGCAAGATGCAATTCGAGCGCGGCATCCGACAGCCCGACGAATGCCTCGCCGACGATTTCCGCGAACGCCACCTCGCTTTCTCCCGCAATCCGATGCGCGCGATTCGCCACGACCACGAGTCGATCCTTCGCGAGCAGATGCGTCTCCAATTGTCCAAGATCGGTCGTGTCCGAGACGACGCCGAGATCCGCGCGCCTCTCCGCGAGCGCCTGCACGATCTCCACACTCGGGCGTTCGTCGAGATCGATCGAAAGATCGGGATAGGCGACGAGAAAACGCGAGAGTCTCGGCGGCAGGAAGGCGGCCAGCGCCGCCGTGTTGGACATCAGCCGGATGCGGCCTTTGAGGCCGGTTGCGAACGAGCGCAGCTCGCCGCGCATCTGCTCGACCTGGCCGAGAATCGCGCGCGCGTGGCGCACGAAGGCATCGCCGGCGGCGGTCGCCTGCACGCCGCGGCGGTTGCGCTCGAGCAGCGGCGCGCCAAGCGCGGCCTCCATGCCCGCGATGCGCTCGCTCGCCGAGGCCAGCGCGAGGTGCATCGCCTGAGCGCCCGCCGTGATGCTGCCGCGCTCGACCACGGTCAGGAAAAGCCGCATGTCGGTCAGATCGAAACGCATCGCGCTTCCTTCGGATTGGCCGAAGCCTCGCATTGGAAATGCCAGATTGTAAGGGGACGGCCGCGTCGCTAGCATCTGTCGCATGGAACCCTTCATTGTCGTTATCGGCGCCGGTTTTCTTGCGGGCGCGATGAATGCGCTGGCCGGCGGCGGCTCGTTCGTGAGCCTCCCCGCGATGATCGCCGCCGGCTTGCCACCGGTTCAGGCGAACGCTTCGAGCACCGTCGCGCTGTTTCCGGGCGGTGTCGTGAGCGCGTGGGCCTATCGCGATGGGCTCGGTCCGGTCGGCTCGGTGTCGATCCGCAAGATGCTCGTGACGACGCTCGCCGGCGGGCTCGTCGGCGCAGTCTTGTTGCTGTCCACGTCGTCGCGGACGTTTTCGTTCGTGCTGCCGTGGCTGCTTCTGTGCGCGAGCTTCACGCTTGCGTTCGGCCGCAAGTTGGGGGAGATGTTGCGGCGGCGCTGGCATATCGGCGCGGCGGCGGTGCTGTCGATCCAGTTCGCGCTCGGCGTGTATGGCGGGTATTTCGGCGGCGCGGTCGGCATCATGATGATGGCCGTCTGGGGCCTGCTCGATTCGCGCGACCTGAAGAGCCTTAACGCGCCGCGCACGTTGCTCGTGAGCGCGGCCAACTCGGTGGCCGTGCTGACGTTCGCGGCGGCGCAGGCAGTGCGCTGGCCGGAGACGATCGCGATGCTGCTCGCGGCGATCGCCGGCGGGTATGGCGGCGCGCAGATCGGCCGGCGCGCGCCGCCGCAGTGGGTTCGCGCGGGCACCTTGATCGTCAGCGCCGGTATCACGATTGCATTTTTCGTAAAGACCTACGGGCCGATGCTCTCGCATCGATGATCGAGTGCGTCGACGTTCAGGGAGACCGACATGATTCCCGCCTTGCTTGAGACTATCGGGGCGCTATCGCTGCTCGTAAGCATCGCGGCGAAGGTCGTCCTGCTGCACGGATCGCGCGAGGAAGACGAGCCCGAAACGCCGAAATCCGCACCGATCAGGCGCGCGCGAATCGGATGTTTTCGCTCGAGAATCCGCGACGAAACACATCGCGCCCGTATGCCGCTCAGTGCGCGTTGCGTTCGATTGGCGGCAGGCCGAGCGGCTTTCTCGCGGACTCGTAGGCACGGATGAAGCGCGGATCGTCGTCGAGTTCGCGCGCCATCCACTTGGACAGATCCGCGCCGCAAGCCGGGTCGGCGATGTCGCGGAAGCACGGCGAATTCGCCGGCATCATGCTGGCGGCCCAGTAGAAGCCGAAGAGCGCCTGCTTTTCAGCTGGGTCCATGGCGATGGCCTGGGGATCGGCGCCCGAAAGCCAGCGATCGAGCCTGGCAGACAAGGACGCTTCGGTTTCGCGGCTATCGTAGGAAAACACGTAACCGCCGCCCGCCTGCGCGGTGCGAAAGTCGTTCATCACAACCTCCGAGACGAAACGCGCGGCATTTTGATTCGCCGCGAACGATTGCGCGCGCGCATCGCAAGTCAGGAACCAAACGAAGACGAGCAATGCTTTTGTTTTGTGCCGAACCAGCGGACGGCATTTTTTCCGATTGCTTGCCGAGTTCACGTGAATCAGAGGAAAGAATTTCGCATTACCGTCAATGAGAACGGCGCTGCAAATACAGTATTTATTCTACTGATTTATTCAAAGGACATGCGCGCCGAGGTCAGTTTGCGCTGGCGCGAAAATCCCGACCATCCGGTAGATAAATAATCTCCGCGTGCACCAATGCAAAAACGGCCCATACGGGCCGTTTCGTGCCTGAGGCGCCAGCGTTGAAACTTACAGCGGCTGGATCGTCGAAGCTTGCTTGCCCTTCGGGCCTTGCTTGACTTCGAAGCTCACCTTTTGATTCTCCTGGAGAGACTTGAAACCCTTGGACTGGATTTCGGAGAAATGTGCAAACAAGTCTTCACCGCCGTCGTCCGGCGTGATGAAGCCAAAACCCTTTGCATCGTTGAACCACTTCACAGTACCTGTTGCCATTTTTCCAAACCCTATTGAGACGAATTACGTTGAAGATGCGCTTCGAATTTCGAGCGGCATAGAGTTTTACCATGCCACAAGTCGGAGTTCAAATAAGCGTTTCTGCTAAGAGACATGACATACACGCGTCATACTCCGCGCTCAGGCGCCGGTCGCGCTGATTTTTTTTGTCGGACATAATGCGCGCGTCCTTTCGATTATCCTCGCCTTCACGGTCACGCAAACGACAAAGGCAAGCTCATATGGCACATACGCTTTCCAGCGGCGCACCGCGCGCCGCGTCCGCTTCCGCACGGCTCGACGCGCCCGGGATCGCCGAAGCGCGCCGGCAGCTTGCAGCCTGCTTCCGGCTGGCGGCGCTGAACGGGTTCGAAGAGGGCGTCTGCAATCATTTTTCCGCGATGGTTCCAGGGCATGACGATCTGTTCTTCGTGAACCCCTACGGCTATGCGTTCGGCGAGATCACGGCGTCGCGTCTGCTGATCTGCGATTTCGACGGCAATGTAATCGACGGCGAAGGCGAGCCCGAAGCGACCGCATTCTACATTCACGCACGCGTGCACAAGCTGATGCCGCGCGTGAAGGCGGCTTTTCATACGCATATGCCGAACGCGACCGCACTGTGCCTGCTCGACGGCCCGCCGCTTCTGTGGCTCGGGCAGACGTCGCTGAAGTTCTACGGCCGCACGGCGGTCGACGAGGACTACAACGGTCTCGCACTCGACAACGCGGAAGGCGATCGCATCGCGCGCACGATGGGCGACGCCGATATCCTGTTCCTCAAGAATCACGGCGTGATGGTTGCAGGCGCAACTATCGCGGAGGCTTGGGACGATCTCTACTATCTGGAGCGCGCGGCCGAAGTGCAATTGCGCGCGATGAGCGCGAACCGGCCGCTCAAGCCGGTGCCGCACGAGATCGCGCAGCGCACGTACGAACAGATGCGCGCGGGCGATGCCGAAAGCGCGCGGGCGCATCTCGCGAGTGGCATGCGCCAGTTGCGCGCGCGAGGCATCGATTTCGAGGCGTGATGACTCCTTCGCGTCGAAGCGCCTGAACCAGCCGCGTTTGCCCATGTCGGTCTGCTGCAGGAATCGCGGCCTGGCCCTGCAAATGAGTGTTTTTGCGAGCCGGTGTGCCTTACATCGAGATGTCGTGCAGGTCTTTCACGATGGGCGGCCCGATCGTGAAGTCTGAGAAATGGACCGTGAGACCGCCGCGCTCGGGCGTGCAACACATCGGGCCGACGAGCCATCGTGCGTTCGCGCTGCTCGATGAGAAAGGCGCGAGACGCATGAGCGTCCAGTTGCGTTCATCGGCGCTGCATTGCACTTTCAGCACGCCTTGCGCGATCGTCACGCGAAGCCGGAAGCGGTTTGCGCCGGCACGCGAGCCGAGCGACCAGTCCGAGAGGTCGTTCGTGAGTACGGTGCTGAACGTGAGCGCGCCGTCGTTGTATTCGGCGCCGGCCTTGATCCAGCGCTCGGGGCTTTCGCGGATCATCAGGCCCGCCTGATCGTATAGCGCGGAGAAATCGCCAGCGACGGCGACTTCCGCCGTAAAGTCGCCTTCCACGCTCGCCGCGAAAATATGGCCGTTGTCGCGCACGAAGCCGTAATGCGTCTTGCGCCAGAAGTCGGTGTTCGTGTCGGTCGTGACGATGAGCGTGTCGTTGTCGACGCGCCATTGCGCGGGCTCGTTGATCCATCGGCATTGCTCGAACATGGCGTCTGGCGTCGCGTGAAGATGGCAGCGCAAGTATTTCACGGCGCGCAAGCCGTCATGCTGCCGCGCGTGACGCAGTGCAGGGCAACGAACGGTCGTAGGAAAACGGTTTTCTGTGTCGAGTGCATTAACATACGAACACTTACCGTCACGCTTTGAATCGAGAGAACGATGGTCAAGCTGATGATGATTCTGCTGGGCGTCGACTATTTGCGCAATCGTTGGCGCAGCCTGACGGTCACGGGCTGGTTGCTTCTGGCCGTCGGCATCGGCGTCTTCATCGATGCCCTCGACGGCGCGCTCGGCTTTCCGGTCGCGTTCGTCGGCTGGCTGCTGCTGATCGAGGGCGCGCTGACATTGTCCGTCGCGTGGGCGGGCGTCGGCGGACAGCGCAGACTGCGCTATGCGAAGGGCATTGCATTCGTTCTTACTGCCGCGTTGATCTTCGAAGGCGATCATCACGGTCACTTCATTCTTTCAATCCTGATCGGGCTCGCGTTTATCTTCGACGGCCTGTTGCAGGCGACATCGGCGCTTGTCGTGCGTTACCGGCGCTATCGTGTCGCACTCGGCTTCGCCATCTTCGAGATCGTCCTCGGCATCTTCATGATTCAACCGTATCCGACGCATTACAAAGGCACGGTGCCGTATTGCATCGGTGCGTTCTTTATCTTCGCGGGCTGGAATCTGATCATGATCGGCATGCGCGTGCGCAAGCTGACGAGCAATCCGGCCGTATGGGGCGATGCAAGCGCGGAAGCGGCGAGCGTTGCGGACAAGGCGCCCGATAACGAAGCGCGCGTCTTGCAAGCCAGCGAATGGGACGGCCCACCCGCCGATAACGAACCGGCGCTCACCGTGCATGTGTGGACGCCGGTCGGATCGTCGAAGGCCGAAACGCAATGGCACCCGATCGTCGATCGTTATATCGCCGCGGTGGATCGCAATGGCGTGATCTCGACGGGACACGCGGCGCTCGAATCGCCGGAAGGCATCTATGTGAGTCTCTATCCCGCGGTTGAAATCGACCGCTCGCCCGATGACTTCGCGCGCCTGCTGCGTGCCACGCGCGAGAACGATGTGCCCGGCGTGTTCCAGCCGAGTTATGCGATCGAATCGAAGGCATGGTGTCCATCGACCGTGCGCGTGCGTATCCGCAATTACGACCCGGCGCGGCTCGATAGTTTCTGGCGCAACTATCGCGCGGATACGACTTATAACCTCACGCACCGCAACTGTTCGAGCAGCGTGTCGCGCGCACTCGACGCCGCGCTCGAAGGGGCGGCAGGGCGCCTTTACGGTTCGCGCGCGGGTTGGGGCGCGCTCGTCAGGATGATCGTGACGCCGGAACTGTGGGTCGCGGCGCAGATACGCAAGCGCGCGGTGACGATGGCCTGGACGCCCGGCCTCACGCTCGACTATGCGCGCGCGCTCAGCATGGTTGCCGATCCGCGTCCCTATGGCTGGCTAAAGGTCGCGCGCATGGCGCTTACGAAGATGCGCAAGTCGCGGCGTGCATGGCGCGAGGAAGGTGCGCTTGCGCAGAACGGCGGATCGAATGCCGATCCGCCCGCACGCGTTTGATGCGCTGCGCCGCTACGCTATAGATCGAGGTCTTCGGCTTCCTTGCGTGCGCGGCGTTCCTCGTTCGCGCGCCGTGCGCGCAAGCGCTGACGCGATAACTGAGCGATCACTTCGCCCGTCGACGCGCCCGGCGGAATTTCATTGCGAATGACCTTCGGCACCATCGGCAATCCCATGCGTTGTCGACGCAGCGCGCGGGCGATGGCGGTGCGGCATTCCTGACCGTGACAGTCCCATTCGTCACGGATTCGCTCGCAGTAGGGACATTTTTCCATCCCTCAAGTCTACCGCGAAACAGTGGCGGCTTCGTGCGTCACACATCCCATACGCCGCTCGCCGCGGCTCGCGTGGCGTAGTCCTCGAACGAGCAGGCTTCGCGATGCAACGCGGCGCGCACGCCATCGGCGGGCTTGTCGTTGGGGCCATCCAGCACGGTCGTTAAGAGATAGAGAATCAGGTCGGTCTCGGGCTTCGGCACGCCAGCCGCGAGCAGAGCGTCGCGAAATGCATCGGGCGGCACGGGCACGAGCCGCACGTCACGTCTCGTCGCTTTCGCGATGCATGCGAGCGCTTCGGCGAAAGTGATCGCGCGACGTCCGGTGAGTTCGTAACGCCGCTTTTCGTGGCCTGGCTGCGTGAGTGCGGCGACGGCTGCATCGGCGATATCTTCCGCATCGACGAAAGGCTCTTTGATATCGGCGACGGGCAGCGCGAGCGTGCCCTCACGGATCGGATCCAGCAGAAAGCTCTCGCTGAAGTTCTGCATGAACCAACTGCAACGCAGGATGGTCCAGCTCGCCCCGGAGCGTTGCAGCGCTTCTTCCGCCGCCTGCGCTTCTTCTTCGCCACGTCCCGACAACAGCACGATGCGTTCGGCGCCGCTCGACAACGACGCGTCGAAGAATACATCGAGATCGCGGAGAGCCGCGCGTGCGGCGCATTGCTGGCGTCGGCGATCCGGCGCGTGATGCCGCGTGCGGACAGCAAGCGCGTCAATGCGCTCGCGTTCCTGATCTGGCAGCTAGGCGAAGAAACAATGCGCCTCGCCGTCGCGCACAAGCGCGGTGAGGGCGCATTGCTCGTCGATGCCTATAAGCGAATGAGCTTGCGCGCCATCGAAGAGGCGTGAAAGGGGGGCCGCGTCATCCGCTCAACTGATTGGACGTGCTCGGCCGCCGCGCCCGCTGATGATGATCGAGGCTGCGGCGCAACACCTTTTTCACGAGGCCCTTGAGGAAGTGGATCGAGCGGTCCGCGCGTACGTTCAGATCGAACGGCTTCAGTTCGACAACCTGACGCTTGCCGCCTTCGGTGAGTTTCTCGCGCATCTTCCGATGATCGACGGCCATGGCCGTGAGCGTCTCGGACGCCTGCTTGAACGAAGCGCGATCGACGCGCGCGCAAACGTGGCACGCACGCTGAAAGAGCTTGTCGAAGACGGTGAGCCAGAAATCGTCCATGTCACTGCCGTCGCAACGTGCGAGCGCTTCCTGCCCTGTGAGGCGCAGATTGTGCATGTCGCGCAGCTTGGCTGTCTGCGTGATGCTGCCGAAGCGCCGCCGATAGCCGATCAGCGGCGCGGGAATCCGATAGATGCTTTTTGCGCGCAGATAAGTCGAGGGCACGAGGGCCATGTCTTCGTAGTTTCGTCCTTCGGGAAAGGGCGCTGCGTCGAACAGGTCGGTGCGATAGACGCGCGCCCACGCAAAGGTATGGAATCGATCGGCAAACTGCTGCAGCGCCGCGCGATCCATCGGATGACCGCCGCTCGTCGCATGGTCGACGAGTTCGATGTTATCGAGCTCGCGGTCGTCGTCATCGATGATCTTGACGTTGTACTCCACCACATCCCACTTGCGCTCGGCGAGCACCGGGATCATCGCTTCGGTGAAGCCCTTCAGATAGATATCGTCGCCGTCCAGGAAGCCGACATAAGGCGTTCGCACCGCCGCGAGGCCGGTATTGCGCGCGGCGCTCAGGCCGCGATTTTCCTGGTGTATCAATTCGATGTGCACGCCGCGATCGCGCTCCACGACCGAGCGCGCTGCCGCATAGGTCTCATCGCGAGAACCGTCATCGACCACGATGATCTTCATCGCGTCGATATGAGGTTGGGACAGCAGGGATTCGAGCGCTTCCTCGATGTATCCCTCGATGTTATAAGCCGCCACGACGATGCTGAGCAGCGGACTGGTGTCTCGCAAGGAGTCACTCTCAAACGGCATGGATGACGCTCTCCGTCGATTGATTGGGCTCTGTCTCTCCGCACGCACCATGCGAAGAGCCGTTGTCGATGTCCCGCCGTGCCGCCGCGCGCAAACGCGCATCACCTTGTGATTGATTGCGGCACGACCGGACATGCAGCTGGTCTGATGGATGAGGCTGGCTCGATCACCGTACAAGACGGGAAGCTCTGGCAGCGCATTATTGTTGGAGCATGTCACGTCATATGGCGGGCCCCGGACACCCCGGCCTGACGTGCATGTCGATGGAACAATCGTTAATAGAGCCGTTTTTGCCGGGCGGGTTCCCCGAGCAACTGCATGCTAGTCCTTCAAAGCAACGAAGCGATGACACTCGCCTCTTTCAGCGTGCAGGCAAATGCAGTCCACCGGGACATACTAGTGGAAAAACGGCCGCGTGAAGCTGGGATTTCATCGCCGCCGCCTCATATCGGCGACGCAGGATGGCTCGCAAACGTTATCGTCCTGAGTCGATGGTCGCAGTTCGGTGCGCTCGGCCACATGCCCGAGCATCTTCAGCATTCAGTCGTGACAAACGGTTTCTGCGTGCAAGCGACTGTAGCAATGCCCTGCATATTTTTCTCATGACTTTGGCGTCATGAGGTCGAAGAAGAAAAAAATACGCATTCGGTTGAAGCGGCACGCTATCAAGCTCAGACGTTCTCCGGCGTATAAAGCTGCGCCGGCAGCGGATACTGGCTGGCCTGCGCTGCTTCGCCCGGCAGCGCTTGCAACGCGCGCAGCATTGCCTGAATGGCCGTCTCGGCGATGCGTTGAAGCGGCGTGTCGATCACGAGATCGATGACGCCTTCGACGAGCGCCTCGTACCGGTCGGGCATCAGGTCGCTGCACACGGTGACGATGCGTCGTCCCGCGGCCTCTTCGCGCAGCGCGCGTATCACGCCGCCCACGCCGCCGCCGGGGATATAGAGGCCGGCGAGATCGGCATGACGGGCGAGCATCGCGAGCGTCGCCTCGTAAGCGAGTTGCTTGTCTTCGAGATTGATCTGCGTATCGAGCACGCGCAATCCGGGCGCATGTTCGCGCAAGTACGAGCGAAAGCTGATCTCGCAGCTTTCCTGACCGAGATAACGCGGCGTGCCGACGAACACGCCAACAGTGCCTTCGTCGCGACGCGTGAGGCGGCTCACGGCCCACGCGGCCGTGCGTCCGCTCTTGCGCGGATCGACGCCGATATAACCCGCGCGTAAGGGCGCACTCAGATCCGATAGCAACGTGACCGTCGGCTTGCCCTGCCCGTGAAGCGTTTCGATTGCGGCGGTCACATGCGGATGGTCCACTGCGACCACGCCGAGCGCATCCACCTGCTCGCCGAGCGTAAGCAGCGTGCGTGCGATGGAAGCCGGATCGAGTTCATCCATGTACTCGATGACGGCGTTGCAATGCTCCGGTTCGTGGCGCGCGGCGGCATCCGTCAGAATGCGCGCGAACGTCTGATAGAAGGGATCCGCACGTTTCTGCAGACAGAAGCCGAGGGCGTAGCGTTCATGGCGCTCGCCGCGTTGCGCGCGCAGACGTTCGCGCATCAAGCCTGCGCCGTGATAGCCGATGCGCTCGGCTGCCTCGATCACGCGCAATGCAGTGCCTTCGCGCACGCTGAGACGTCCGTTGAAGACGCGATCCACTGTTGCCGGACTGACGCCGGCAGCCTCGGCCACGGATTGAAGCGTGGGACGCTTGCTCATCTTTGATGTAATTGATGGGTTTTCAATTCGCGCGATGATGCCTAAAGATAGCAAATGCGCGTGAAGATTGCGCGGGCGATGCTTCCGCTTTTATCATCGAATCGGCAATGACGAATGATGCAAATCCAATCATCGCTTGAGGTGACATGATGGATTCCGAGCAGGCGCAAGGTGCGGCCGCGCGGGACGGCTATCGCGATTACCGGCTCATCGGCGGCGCAGGCGAGCGTGCGAAAGCGTCGGGCCTGGTCAATGCGGACTGGTACAAGTGCGCGGTGCCGCGGCCGGTCATGAAGAGCCTGATGCAGCGTGGCGATGCACGCGCCATCCGCGACACCTTGCTCTGGTATGCGTCGATCATCGCGAGCGGCGTGCTGGCGTGGTTGGCATGGCAAGCGCATTCGCTCTGGGCGATTCCCGCATTTCTTCTTTACGGCACGCTCTATTGCAGCCCCGCCGATTCGCGCTGGCACGAAAGCGGTCACGGCACCGCATTCAAGACGTCGTGGATGAACAAGGCGCTCTATCAGTTCGCGTCGTTTCAGGTGTTTCGCCGGCCGACGATCTGGCGCTGGAGTCACGCGCGTCATCACACGGATACGCTGGTCGTCGGAAGGGATCGCGAGATTGCCGTGCCGCTGCCGACGGACTGGCTGAGTCTCGCATTGAACGTCTTTGCGCTGAAGCACGCAGCGGGCGAAGTGCCGAAGATCGTTTCATCCGCGTTCGGCAATATCGGAGACGAAGAAAAGACCTACGTGCCGGAATCGGAATGGCCGAAAGTCATTCTTGAAGCGCGCGTGACGCTCGCGATCTATGCGGCGGTGATTGGCGCATGCTTCGTGTCTCATTCGATCCTTCCCCTGCTTTATATCGGCTTGCCGAGTCTGTACGGCGCGTGGCTCTATCTCTTCTTCGGCCTCACGCAGCATGCGGGCATGCCTGAGAACGTGCTCGATCATCGCAAGAACTGCCGCACGGTGATGATGAATCCCGTGTTCCGCTTTCTGTATCTGAACATGAACTATCACGTCGAACATCACATGTTCCCGATGGTGCCTTATTACGCGCTGCCGCGCCTGCACGAAGCGGTGAAGCATGACATGCCGCCGCCTTACACGAGCACGATCGCGGCATATGCAGAGATCATTCCGGCGCTCGTGCGGCAAACGCGCGATCCGTCGTATCACGTCGAAAGACCGATGCCCGCCGCGACGCAGGCATGACCAAGGAGGCCGTTCCGATGACGCAATGGATCGATGCAGCTGCGATGGACGATATCGAAGACGAAGACGTGATGCGTTTCGATCACGATGGCCGCACCTTCGCGATCTATCGTGTGAACGATGCCGTCTATGCCAGCGATGGCCTATGCACGCACGAGCACGTTCATCTGAGCGACGGATTCGTGATGGACCACGTCATCGAATGTCCGAAGCACAACGGACGCTTCGACATTCGCGACGGCCGGCCGCTGTGCGCGCCTGTTTGCGAAAAGCTGCGGACGTATCCCGCGAAAGTCGAGGATGGCCGCATCTTCATCGAGGTCTGATGCCCCGTCGACGATCGACGTCGGTATGTGGCGCGCACGACGACGCGCCACGTCCGCTTGAACCGCTATGAATGCGCGAAGGCTTAAACGCGGAACATGCTGACGACGCGCGCAAGCCGCTCGGCCTGATCGCGCAGTTCGGCGGTGGAATGCTCCGCTTCACCGACGAGCGCGGCGTTCTGTTGCGTCGCTTCGCCGATCAGCATGACCGCGCTGTTCACCTGCTCGATGCCGCTTGCCTGCTCGCGTGACGCAACGCCGATTTCATCGACGATGGCATTCACGCGCGAGACTTGCTCGACGATGCCGCCCATCGTGCTGCTCGCTTCCTCGGCGATCTTGTAGCCGTGCGAGACCTTCGCGGCCGATTCGGCGATCAGCACTTCGATCTCTTTGACTGCGCCCGCGCTGCGTTGTGCGAGCGCGCGCACTTCGGATGCGACCACCGCGAAGCCCTTGCCGTGCTCGCCCGCGCGCGCGGCTTCGACGGCAGCGTTCAACGCGAGAATGTTGGTCTGGAACGCGATGCCTTCGATCGTCGCGGTGATGTCGGCGATGCGTCGCGCCGATGCGTCGATCTCGCCCATCGTCGCGACCACGCGCCCGACTGCATGACCGCCTGCGCGCGCGGCATCGGATGCGGACGCGACGAGCGTCCCCGCCTGCGCCGTATTCGCAGCGTTCTGCTGCACGGTGCTCGTGATTTCTTCCATGCTCGCAGCGGTTTCTTCGACGCTCGCGGCCTGGGTTGCGATGCGCGTGGCGATATCGCTGCTGCCCGATGCAATGCGCGCCGTCCCTTCGTTCATGTCCGCCGATGCGCTGCGCACCTGCGCGACGATGCCCGCGAGTCCGCGCGCGATGCCGTCGATCGCACGCATCAGCCGGCCGATATCGTCCTCGCGCGCGCTGTCGATACGCACGGTCAGGTCGCCCGCGGCGATGCGTTCCGACGCGCGCGTCACGTCGTCGATGGGACGGCCCACGAGTCGCGTGACCGCATAGAGCAGCACGCCGACGAGCAGCGCCACGATGACGAGCCCGAGAACCAGGAAGCGATTGCGGCTCGCGTGAACGTCGGCGAGCACTTCGTCGCGATATGCAATGCCGCCGATCATCCATTGCCATTGCGGCACCGTCATATAGATGATTTCCTTGTTGCCGCCATGCACGCGCGAATCCGCGCCCGCGATATCGGGGCCGTCGAACGAGAGCTCGCCTTCGTGCGTGTCGAGCATCTGCTTGAAGGGCGCAACGCGCTCATCGGCCAGTTCGCCTTTCGAACCAGGATGCACGAGCAGCTTGCCGCGGTTCGGGCTAGTCGATGCATCGACGACGAAGTGATAGCCGCTCGCGCCGATCGCGAGCTTCGCGATGGTGTCCTGCAACGCTGCGAATTCGGATGTCACGTCGACGCCAACGAAAAGTGCGCCGATGATGCGTCCCGATGCATCGGTGACGGGCTTGTACGCGGTGATGTACTGCTTGCCGAAAAGCGCCGCGATGCCGATATAGGGCTTGCCTGCAAGGATCGGCGCATACGCGGGGCCCTTGCGGTCGAGCAGCGTGCCGATCGCGCGCGTGCCGTCCTGCTTCTTGAGCGACGTCGTCACGCGCACGAAATCGTCCCCGGTGCGGGCGAAGATCGTCGCGATGGCGCCGCTTTCCTCGAGGAACGCGTCGGGAATCGTGAAGTCGTTGTTCAGCGCCTTATCGCCCGCGAGGAAAGTCGGCGTGGCTTTACCGTCGATGTCCACGGTGCGGGTTTCATCGAGCGCGAACGTCGAAGGCAAACGATGCGCGAAGATCGTCATGAAGCGCGTGACTTCCGCGCTCACGGCCTTGTCGAAGAGGCCGATCATCGTCGCGATCGAGCGATTCTCGCTTTCGACGCGCGCGAGCGCATGCGTATCGACTTGCTCGCCCGCGCTGCGCGTGACGGCGATGGTGAAGAACGCGACGACGACTGCCGTGAGCGCGCAGGCGAGCACGGCGAATTTGGTCCCGACGTTGGTCCGGGCCAGAACATTACGAAACATGGGGAATCACTGGGCGATAAGAGTTGTGATGATCCTTATCGGCAGATGCTTAAGAAACTTTAATTTGCCGCAGGCATGAAAGCCGATGCGATGGCATCGCGCGCGCCGAGCGGCTCCTGTTTCCCAGGACAATTCCTAGAAAACGATTAACTTTTCGTACGCGTCGATACGGGTGCTGAAAGGGCTTCCAACTCGCCCGTCAGCAACAGTTCTGCCACAGATTAGGGCAAATACTAGGATAGCCAGTAGGCAGCAAACCCACTATTCTTCGAAAAAACGTTTTCCAAAACCTCGGCGAGCTTGCGCTTTTAACCGGCGCAAAGCCATCGCCCACGGCGCTCGTCGCCGTTCACGCAACAAGAAACGCGGCACGACGAGCGCCGCCGCGTCCGGAGACTTACATGAACACTGTCGTTGCCGGCGTCGTGCGTACCGCCAGCCGCTATCGCTGGACCGTGTGCGCGCTGCTGTTTTTCGCCACGGTCATCAACTACATGGACCGGCAGATCCTCGGTCTGCTCGCCCCCATGCTGCAGCACGACATCGGCTGGACGCAGGTGCAGTACGGCCGCATCGTGATCGCGTTCTCGGCTTTTTATGCGATCGGCCTGCTGTGTTTCGGGCGTATCGTCGACTGGCTCGGCACGCGCATCTCTTATGCGCTCGCGATGTTCGTCTGGAGCATCGCCGCGATGCTGCACGCGGCCGTCGGCTCCGTGATGGGCTTCGCCATGGTCCGCGCGCTGCTGGGCATCGGCGAGGGCGGCAACTTCCCCGCGGCCATCAAGACGACCGCCGAATGGTTCCCGCGCCGTGAGCGCGCCCTCGCGACTGGTATTTTTAATTCCGGCGCGAACATCGGCGCGGTCTTCGCACCGGCACTTATTCCCGCGCTCGCGGTGGCCTTCGGGTGGCGCGCTGCGTTCGTGATGGTCGGCGCGATCGGCCTCGTGTGGCTCGTCGTGTGGTTCGTGATGTACCGCCAGCCGGACGGCCGCGCGCACGACGACGAAATCGCCGACGAAGGCGATGACACCAACGCCGCCGACGCGGCCAACGCCAAGGCGCGCGCGCCGGGGTTCAAGGAACTCATCAGGAAGCGTGAGACGTGGGCATTCATCGTCGGCAAGTTCCTGACGGACCCGGTGTGGTGGTTCTATCTGTTCTGGCTGCCGAAGTGGCTCAACGAATCGCGCGGCATGGACATGCAGCACATCGGCTTGCCGCTCGTCGTGATCTACGCGATTACGACCATCGGCAGCATCGGCGGCGGCTGGATTTCTTCCGCGCTGCTGCGCGCGCGCTGGACCGTGAATGCGGCGCGCAAGACGGCAATGCTGATCTGCGCATGCGCCGTGTTGCCGATCGCGTTCGTTTCGCAGGCAGAAAACCTGTGGGTCGCGGTGGCCATCGTCGGTCTCGCCGCAGCGGCGCATCAGGGCTGGTCGGCGAACCTCTTCACGACGGCATCGGACTTGTTCCCGCGACGTGCGGTGGGCGCGGTGGTCGGCATCGGCGGCATGGCCGGTTCGATCGGCGGCGTGCTGTTCTCGGAAGTGATCGGCCAGGTGCTGCAACGCACGGGTCACTACTGGGTGCTGTTCGCGATCGGCGCATCGGCGTATCTCATCGCCTTCGGGATCATGCACTTGCTCACGCCGAAGATGACGCCGGCGAAGCTCGCAGCGTAATTCGTATTAGCGATTATTAGTCAAGACATGCGCCGCGCCGCCCGCACTCGCAACTTGCAGGCAGCGCGGCGTACGTCATGCAGCGGCAGCAGTCGATTCACGCACGATGAGCCGCGGCTCGAACATGGAGTTGCCCGGATCGGGATGACCGGCGAGGGCGTCGATGAGCTTCTGCATCGCGAGTTCGCCCATCTTCTCGCTCTGAATGTCGACGGTCGTGAGTCCCGGCGCGGCGTATGCGCCGTAGGGCACGTTGTCGATGCCGGTCACCGAGACGTCCTGCGGCACGCGAATGCCGAGCGAAGCGGCTTCCTTCATGAAGCCGAGCGCGATCAGGTCGTTGTAGCAGATCACCGCTTGCGGGCGCTTCGGACCGAGCATCACGCGCGAGCAAGCCTGTTCGCCGGCAAGCGACGTTGGCGCATGGGCTTCGTAGATATCGAGTTCGAGGCCCGCTTCGGCGAGACACTCGCGCGCGCCGCGAATGCGTTCATCGTTGATGCGCGCGTGCTCGAAGCCGAGATACGCGATGCGGCGATGCCCGAGATCGAGCAGATGACGCGCGAGCATGTAAGTAGCGAGGCGGCTGTTGATGCCGACGCTCGGAATCGGCAGCTCGGCGTTACGCAGCAGCACGACGGGCTTGTCGAGATCGAGCATCCACTGCGCGTTTTCGTCTGCCAGGCGCGAGCTGACGAGCAGGCCGTCCACGCGTTGCGCGAGCGCTTCGATGAGCGGCCGCTCGCGCGCCTGATTCTCGTCGATATCGACGAGCAGCAGCGTGTAGTCGTGCCGCAGCGCAATGCGGTTCGCGCCTTTCACGACATGCGTGAAGTGCGGATTGCTGATGTCGAGGATCGTGAGACCGATGGTGCGCGTCTTGCCGGTAATCATCGAGCGCGCAAGCGGGTTCGAGCGGTAGCCGAGCGAATCGATGGCTTCCTTGAGCTTGGCCTCGACCGGCGCGGAGAAGCGCTGCGCGCCATTGATGTACTTCGAGACGGTCGCGACGGAGACGCCCGCCGCAGCGGCGACGTCGCGAATGGTCGGGGAAATTTTTTTCATTCGGAGGGTAACGTTTTCGCACTGTTAACGGATTGTCGCAGAAATTCGGGAAACGATGACATCGAAACTTGCGTTTTGCATGCGGCGTTTTGCATGCCAGACGACGATTGACGGCGCGTCGCACTGATCGATATAGTCCCGAAAACGTTTTCTTCCTTATTGCTTTCAACGCATCAGTACGTATTGACAGGAGTCTCGATGAATCAGCCAAACGCAGCGGCCAAGCCGTTCAAGCGTCTGCTTCTGACCGGCGCGGCCGGCAATCTGGGTCGTCAGTTGCGCGGCGCGCTCGCTCAATGGGCCGACGTCGTGAGGCTCTCCGACATCGCGCCGCTCGACGATGCAGCGAGCCATGAAGAGATCAGCGCCGTCGATCTCGCGGATCGCGACAAGGTGATGCAGCTCGTCGAGGGCGTCGACGCGATCGTGCATCTCGGCGGCATCTCGATCGACGCGCCGTTCGACGATCTGATCGAAGCGAATATCCGCGGTACGTACAACATCTATGAAGCGGCGCGCCGTCATGGGGTGAAGCGCATCGTGTTCGCGAGCTCGAACCATGCAATCGGCTTTCATCCAGTCACCGAAGTGCTCGACGCCGATTCGCCCCATCGCCCGGACAGTCTTTATGGCGTGACCAAGTGCTTCGGCGAATCGCTGTCGCGCTATTACTTCGATCGCTTCGGCATCGAGACGGTGAACCTGCGCATCGGTTCGTCGTTCGAGGAGCCGAAGAATCCGCGCATGCTCGTCACGTATCTGAGCTACCGCGATTTCATCGAGCTCGTGCGCTGCTCGCTGTTCACGAATCGCGTCGGTCATGCGGTGGTGTACGGCGCTTCTGACAATCCGGTGAAGTGGTGGGACAACTCGAAGGCGGGCTTCCTCGGCTTCAATCCGCAAGACAGCTCGGCCCAGTTCGACGGGCTGTTTCCGGTGACCGGACCGAGCGCCGATCGCGATGATCCGGCGCAGCGCTTCCAGGGCGGCCCGTTCGTATTGGGCGAGCCGATGGAGCGCAAGCGATGAGCGCCGCCGTGCGCGCGGAACGCATCGACGCGGCCGGGCGCGCGACCGTCGGCGAATGTCCGCTATGGCGCGCGCAAGAGGGCGCGCTGTATTGGGTCGATATTCCCGCGCGACGGATCGTCAGGCTCGAGATCGAAAGCGCGAGACGTACGGAATGGGCGTTCGACGAACAGGTCGCATGCTTTGCGTTCGACAAGGCTGGGCGCGTCGTCGCGGGCATGGAAAGCGGCATGTTCGGCGTGACGCTCGCCGACGAGAACCAGGCGCACGCCGTGAAGCTCGCAGCGCCTTCGTTTCCCGCGACGGGCATGCGCTTCAACGATGGCCGCTGCGACAGGCAAGGGCGCTTCTGGGCCGGAACGATGGTGATGGACATGTCGCTCGCGAGTGCCGTCGGCGCGCTGTATCGCTTCGATGAGCAGGGCGCTTTGTCGGAATCGGTCGTCGATGGTCTGATCACGCAGAACGGCCTCGCATGGTCGCCGGATGGCAGAACGATGTATTTGTCGGACTCGCATCCGCAACGGCGCATGATCTGGGCATTCGACTTCGACCCCGACACCGGCAGGCCGCACGCGCAGCGCGCATTTGCCGATCTGCATCACTACGCGGGCCGTCCCGATGGCGCCGCGGTCGATGCGGACGGCTGCTACTGGACGTGTGCGAACGACGCCGGCCGCCTGCTGCGTTTCACACCGCGCGGCGAACTCGATCGCGAGATCGTGCTGCCTGCGAGCAAGCCGTCGATGTGCGCGTTCGGCGGCAGCGATCTGAAAACGCTCTATGTCACGACTATTCGTCCGGCAATGAATGCCACTGACGACGACGGTCACGTGTTCGCATTGAACCCCGGCGTGCAAGGATTACCGGAGCCGGAGTACGCCGCGCTGTTACCGGTAGCATAAACTTCACGAAAACGGGGCGATCATTCGCCCCGTCCGCATTTTTTTCGCATGATTTGGGACGCAAACGATTCGAGCGCATTTTATTGGCGCGCATCGAAATGATGGACACGTCCCCCTTCGGAACCGATACCAAGCACAAACACCAATGCTGCAAGTCCTTCTGAAAGAGTAGTCTCCGCAGGTATCTCAAGCACCCGCGATCAACAGATTCTCTAATCCGGAGGAGACATTGATGGACCTTGAAGCTCGCACCATGAAGCGCGTGATGGTTCGCCTCGTGCCGTTCCTGATCTTGTGTTACTTCATCGCATATCTGGACCGCGTCAACGTCGGCTTTGCCGCATTGCAGATGAACAAGGCGCTCGGTTTCACTGCGAGCATGTTCGGTTTCGGCGCCGGCATTTTCTTCATCGCCTATTTCTTTTTCGAGGTTCCTTCGAACCTGCTGCTCGAACGATTCGGCGCGCGCCGCTGGATCGCACGCATCATGTTCACGTGGGGCATCCTCGCAGCCGCGATGGCCTACATTCCGCATATCGCGCAGGCGACAGGCCTCTCCAACGCATACGTGTTCTATGGCTTGCGCATCCTGCTCGGCGTCGCGGAAGCGGGCTTCTTTCCCGGCATCATCTTTCTGCTGACCTTGTGGTTCCCGGCGAAGTATCGCGGCCGCGTCGTCGGCTATTTCATGGCGGCGATTCCACTGTCCACCGTGATCGGCGGACCGATCTCCGGCGCGCTCTTGCAGATGGACGGCATCAACGGCATGGCGGGCTGGCAGTGGCTGTATCTGATCGAAGCGATTCCCGCGTTGCTGCTCGCGTTTGTCGTGTACTTCTATCTGACCGACAAGCCTTCCGACGCACACTGGCTTGCAAAAGAAGAGCGTGACTGGCTCGTCGATCGTCAGGCGCAAGAGCGCGCGCATCGCGAATCCGTGCATGCGTTCAGCGTGAAGGAAGCCATCTTCAATCCGCGCGTGCTCGCCATTGCCCTGATCTACTTCGGCGCGAATGCCACGAACTATGGGCTGAGCTTCTTCCTGCCGCAGATCGTCAAATCGTTCGGTCTTTCCAACTTGCAGACCGGCTTCGTCACGTCATTGCCCTATGCCGTGGGCGTGATCAGCATGGTGCTGTGGGGCCGTCATTCGGATCGCAAGCTCGAACGGCGCTGGCATGTCGCGATTGCGTTGATGGTCGCGGCGGGCGGCATCGCGGCATCGGCGGGCCTCGACGATCCGGTGATGAAGATGATCGCGCTGTCGATCGCGGGCTTCGGCATCTTCGGTTGCCTGCCGGTGATCTGGACGCTGCCGGCCTCGTTCCTTTCGGGTGCGGCGGCGGCGGGCGGCATCGCGGCGATCAACTCGCTCGGCAATCTCGCGGGCTTCTTCGGTCCCTATGCGATGGGCTGGATCAAGGACAGCACGGGCGGCTTCGGCGCGGGCCTGCTGTGCCTGGCAGGGGCGGGCATGGTCGGCGTGGCGGCGGTCCTGCTGCTGCATCACGATCAGGCACTGGAGACGATTTCCGGCGCGCATGACGTCGAGGATGGCGAGCCGAACATGGCGCGTTGATGTTGCATCGCGAGGACCGCGCCAACGCGCGGTACTCGCGTATTCATTCAAGCGACGACTGCGCGCGTCGCAATCTCTCCCGGCTGTTGATCAGATGCAGACGCATCGCGGTGCGCGCCGAATCGGCATCGCCGCGTTCAATGGCGTCCGCGATCTGTTCATGCTCGCGATTCACGCGCATCAGGTAATCCGCGTATTGATCGCGCGGAATCGGCGTCGCCGTGATGCGCGTGCGCGGAATCATGCGCGTGCCCAGATGCTCCATGATCTCGACGAAATAGCGATTGCCCGTTGCATGCGCGATCTCCATGTGAAAGCGCAGATCGGGCGATACGGTATCGCTTGCTTCGCCCACGTTCCTTGAAAAGTCCCCGAGCGTCGAGCGCATCGTCGCAAGACGCGCGGCATCGCAACGCATTGCGGCAAGTCCCGCGCTTTCGGTTTCGAGACTAATGCGCAATTCGAGGATGGCGAGCGCATCCATCGAACCGGCGACATCGGCGGGATCGAGGTGCAGAAGAGGCGACATGCCCGCTTCACACACGAACGTACCGATGCCATGCCGCGTTTCCACGAGTCCTGCCGCTTGCAGACGCGACAGCGCCTCACGCACGACGGTGCGGCTCACGCCGAAGCGCTGAACCATTTCCGCTTCCGTCGCGAGCCTGCTGCCGCCCTTCAGTTCCTGTGCATCGATCTGGGCGCGCAAGGCGTCGACGAGTTGCGCGGTCAGACTGCGTCGCGCTTGCGGCGATGCAATCGAGGATGCGTCGGTGCCGGCATGAAGATCGGGCGATAGCGTCACGGTAGTCTCGTTGGCGTGGGTTTTACACACATTGACAAATCGTTCGGCAAATGATGATATGCGTCATGTAGTGATATGACAACGTACAAGAAGACGCGCGCAGGGTAATCCCTAGCGACGACAGCCTTCAGGAGACACAACACGATGGAACAACAAACCAGCACGCCGTCCGCCGACGAAGATGCGCAATTCGATCGTCTGTTGCTGACGGGCGCCGCCGGCGGAATCGGCCGCGCGATCCGGCATCGCGTCGCCGAGTTCGCGCGGCATGTGCGGATCTCCGACTTGCCTGGCGTGTTGCAGGGCGACGCCGCGCCTCACGAAGAGATCGCTCCTTGCGATCTCGCCGACCGCGACGCCGTCGATGCGCTTGCAATGGACTGCGACGCGATCATTCATCTCGGCGGGGTATCGGTCGAGCGTCCGTTCGAAGAGATTCTCGAAGCCAACATCAAGGGCGTTTTCAATCTTTACGAAGCGGCGCGCCGTCAGGGCGTGAAGCGCATCGTGTTCGCAAGCTCGAATCACGTCACGGGTTTCTATCGGCAGGACGAACGAATCGACGCCACTGCGCGCAAGCGCCCCGATGGCTACTACGGCTTGTCGAAGTCCTTCGGCGAGGACATGGCGCAAATGTATTTCGACCGGTACGGCATCGAGACGGTGAGCATTCGTATCGGCTCCGTGTTTCCGGAGCCGAAGGACCGCCGCATGATGGCGAGCTGGATGAGCTACGACGATTTTCATGACCTGTTGCGCCGCAGTCTCTTCACGAAAGACGTCGGCCACACGATCGTCTTCGGCATGTCGGCGAACGCGCATACATGGTGGGACAACCGCTGCGCCGCGCATCTCGGCTTCGTTCCGCGTGACTCGTCCGAGCAGTTCCGCGAAAAGGTTGAAGCGACGCCGCCGCCGGCGCCCACCGATCCGGTGGCGGTGCTGCAGGGCGGTGCCTTCACGACGACTGGCCCGTTCGATCCGGTTTAATGCATGCGAAATGCAGTATCACGGCGCTCGTAGTATGTCGTCATACATCCAGAGCGGGCGCACAGCGTGTTAGCGCCCACACACCTGACAGGAACTCTTGCCGCCATGTTCTCTCTCGATTTTTCACCGCTGCTGCCGTACTGGCCGACGTTCATGCTGGGCGCATGGCTCACGCTCAAGATGACTTGCGTGGCTGTGTTCTTCGGGCTGATTCTCGGCATGCTGGTGGCGTTCGCGAAGCGCGCGAAACTGCCGGTCCTCACGCGCCTGTGCATCGTCTATATCGAGGCGGTGCGCAATACGCCGTTCCTCGTGCAGATCTTTCTGCTGTACTTCGGTCTTGCGAGCATCGGCTTGCGCATGCCGACGTTCGCGGCCGCCGCGCTCGCGATGACGATCAACATCGGCGCATATGCGGCCGAGATCATCCGCGCGGGACTCGAATCGGTGCCACGCGGACAAATCGAAGCGGCCGAATGCCTCGGGCTTCCGAAGTGGCGCATCGGCTGGCATGTGATGTTGCAGCCGTCGATCGAAAAGGTCTATCCCGCGCTGACGAGCCAGTTCCTGCTGATGATGCAGGCCTCCGCGATCGCCTCGCAGATTTCGGCCGAAGAGCTCACGGCGGTCGCGAACACTGTGCAGTCCGATACGTTCCGCTCGCTCGAAACGTACATCGTGGTCGCGGCGCTGTATCTGGCGTTGTCGCTCGTCATCAAGCTCATCGCGTGGGCGGTGGGAGAGCATCTCTTCAAGCGCCGCCGCGCGATCCGGCTTGCTGCTAAACGCGCCGGCAAGACGCCGCCCGATCCGCAGCGCATCGATACGGTCATTCCCGGAGGTGCGGCATGAGCGGCGGATTCACGTCATCGCACCTTGTCTATCTAGTGCAATCGATCGGCTGGACGCTCGTGCTTTCCGCGCTTGCGTTCGTGCTCGGCGGTATCGGCGGCTTTGCCGTGATGCTCGCGCGCATCTCGCCGCGCGCATGGCTTGCGCGCGTGGCGCTCGTGTATATCGAGGCGATTCAGGGCATACCGCTGCTGATCCTGCTGTTCATCGTGTACTTCGGCCTGTCGGTGTACGGCTATCAGGTGCCCGCGCTCGTCGCGGCCGGGCTCGCGCTGATGATCTATTCGAGCGCATATCTCGGCGATATCTGGCGCGGCTGTATCGAAGCGATGCCCAAGCCGCAGTGGGAAGCGTCGGAATGCCTGTCGCTCACGCGCTGGCAGACGCTGCGCCTCGTCATCATCCCGCAGGCGATGCGTCTCGCGCTGCCGCCGACCGTCGGGTTTCTCGTGCAGCTCATCAAGATGACGTCGCTTGCTTCGGTGATCGGCTTCATCGAGTTGACGCGCGCGGGGCAGATCATCAATAACTCGATCTTCCAGCCGTTCCTCATCTTCGGTCTGGTCGGCGCTTTCTATTTCGTCCTGTGCTATCCGCTTTCGCGCTGGAGCCAATCGATGGAGAACAAGCTCAATGTCAGCAATCGTTAAGGTCGGCGATATTCACAAGAGCTTCGGCTCCAATCATGTTCTCAAGGGCGTTTCCTTCGAAGTCAACAAGGGCGAGATGATCGCCGTGATCGGCGCGAGCGGTTCGGGCAAGAGCACGGCGTTGCGTTGCATCGACAGGCTGGAGACGATCGACCAAGGGCAAATCGAAGTGTGCGGCATTCGCGTCGATGATCCGAAGGTCGATCTGCATCTGTTGCGCCGCGAAGTGGGCATCGTGTTTCAAAGCTATAACCTCTTTCCGCATCTGACGGTCGAAGAGAACATCATGCTCGCGCTGCGTCACGTCAAGAAGATGTCGCGCGACGAAGCGCGGCGCATTGCGATGAACGTGCTGGAGCAAGTCGGTCTCGGACAGAAGGCCGATGCGTATCCCGAGCAATTGTCGGGCGGACAGCAGCAGCGCGTGGCGATCGCGCGCTCGCTCGCGATGTCGCCAAAGGTGATGCTGTTCGACGAAGTGACCTCGGCGCTCGATCCGCAATTGACGGGCGAAGTGCTGCGCGTGATGGAAGACCTCGCTGCCGACGGCATGACGATGCTGCTCGTCACGCACGAGATGGCCTTCGCGAAGCGCGTGGCGGATCGCATCATCTACATGCATCAGGGAAAGGTTTGGGAAGTGGGCGACGGCAGCATGCTCGATGCGCCGCGCACACCCGAATTGCGCGCATTCCTCGATAACGGACTTTGATAATCGCAGCATCAATTCAGCAACATTAATAACGACGGAGACGTAACTTGAAAGCGAAATCAATCATTGCACGCGCAACGCTCGCAACGTTGATGATGGCAGGCGCGGTTCACAGCGTGATGGCCGATGAACTCGACGACATCAAGAAGGCAGGCGTCGTGCGCGTCGCGATCGCCATCGGCACGCCGCTCTTCAGCTATGCCGACCAGAACCTGAAGCCCGCGGGATCGGACGTCGATACTGCCGCCGCGCTTGCGAAGGATCTCGGCGTGAAGCTAGAACTCGTGCAGATCACCAACGCCGCGCGCATTCCGACGCTGCAGGCGAAGCGCGCGGACCTCGTGATTTCCTCGCTGTCGGTCACGCCGGAGCGCGCCAAAGTCGTCGATTTCTCGAACCCGTATGCGGTCATCTCGATCATCGTTGGCGGCGTGAAGACGGCGAACGTGAAGAGCTATGCGGATCTCGACGGCAAGACCATCGGCCTCACGCGTGCAACGGTGAACGACACGCTGACGACACAGCAGGCGAAGGGCGCACAGATTCAACGCTATGAAGACGATGCGACGCTCATCACGTCGATGGTCACGGGACAGGTCGACATCTTCTCGAGCACGCCTTCGAACTTGAAGGAGATGCAAGATCGCGCTCCGCAACGCAACATCGAGATGAAGTTCGAGCAGAAGACGTTCGATCTCGGCATCGCGATGAACAAGGACCAGCCGCGCCTGAAGGAATGGGTGAACAACTGGGTCGGCGCGAACATGAAGAGCGGCAACCTCAACACGATCTACAAGAAGTATCACGGACGGGATCTGCCGGAGAACATGCGCAAGGGCGCCTGAGCGCAGGGTCTCGCTTCAGTCATGCGCAACGGCGGCGGGTCATCGATCCGCCGCCGTTGTCGTTTGCATTACGCATACCGGATTCCTTCCGGAATGATGCATTCAAAATACCGCGATCGCCTATCCTGAACGCCCGCACCACGCGGTCTCGACACGGTTCAGGACAAACCGCCGCGCTCCGGCGTACACTCCTTTTGCGTTTTGAATCCTGCATGCATTGAGCCAACACGGATGCGCGCCACGTCATTCCGTGCGCGGCTCCGTCGATCACTGGACATCCTCTCTTCATCACGGGACACATCATGGCCAAGGGCACGATAGCGGACTATCTGGCGAAGACACTGGCGGCGGCGGGCGTAGAGCGAATCTGGGGCGTGACGGGCGACAGCCTGAACGGTTTGGCGTTCAGCCTCGATCGTGTCGGCTCGATCCGCTGGATGCATACGCGTCACGAGGAAGCAGCCGCTTTCGCGGCCGGAGCCGATGCCGCCGCGACAGGCAAACTCGCGGTATGCGCGGGCAGTTGCGGCCCAGGCAATCTGCATCTCATCAATGGTCTTTACGACTGTCATCGCAATCATCAACCGGTGCTCGCCATCGCGGCGCACATTCCATCGACGGAAATCGGCCTCGGCTACTTTCAGGAAACGCATCCGCAGGAATTGTTCAGGGAATGCAGTCACTTCGTGGAGCTGGTGTCGAATGCGTCGCAGTTTCCGCGCGTGCTCGAACGCGCGATGCGTGCGGCGATCGATCAGCGCGGCGTCGCGGTGATCGTGTTGCCGGGCGACGTCGCATTGAGCGAAGGCCCGGCCGTCGAGCCGCGCTGGACCGCGAGCGCGCCGGGCGCGATCGTGCCGGCAGACGCCGATCTCGACAAGCTCGCGAGCCTTCTGAACGGCTGCGAAGCGGTGACGATCATGTGCGGCAGCGGCGTCGCCGGCTCGCACGACGAAGTGGTCGCGCTCGCCGATACGCTCGGAGCACCGATAGTGCATGCGTTGCGCGGCAAGCAGTTCATCGAGTACGACAACCCGTTCGATGTCGGCATGACAGGGCTCATCGGTTTCAGTTCGGGCTATCACGCGATGATGTCGTGCGACACGCTGCTCCTGCTCGGATGCGATTTTCCGTATCGCCCGTTCTATCCGCCGCAAGCGAAGATCGTGCAGATCGACTGGCGCGGCTCGCAACTCGGACGCCGCGCGCCGCTGGAAATGGGGCTCGTCGGCACGATCAAGGAAACGCTCGCGGCGCTCTTGCCGAAGCTCCAACGCAAGGACGAGCGGCGTTTTCTCGAGAACGCATTGAAGCACTATGCGACCGCCCGCAAGGACCTCGACGATCTCGCGACGCCATCCGCGCCGGGACGTCCGATTCATCCGCAATATCTGACGAAGCTCGTCGATGAAATCGCAGCCGACGACGCGATCTTCACCGTCGACGTCGGCACGCCGACACTGTGGGCCGCGCGTTATCTGACAATGAACGGCAAGCGCCAGTTGCACGGCTCGTTCAATCACGGCTCGATGGCAAACGCAATGCCGCAGGCGCTCGGCGCTCAGGCCGCGCGGCCGCAACGGCAAGTCGTTTCGCTATCGGGCGACGGCGGTTTGTCGATGCTGCTCGGCGATCTGCTCTCGGCCGTGCAACTCGATCTCCCGATCAAGGTCGTCGTGTTCAACAACAGCCTGCTCGGTTTCGTGTCGATGGAACTGAAGGCTGGCGGCTATCTCGACACCAACGTCGATCTCAGCAAGACCGATTTCTCGCAGATCGCGAAGGGCGCGGGCATCTGGTCGGTGCGCGTCGAGGAATCGGAGCAACTCGAAAACGCGCTGCGCGAAGCGTTCGCGCACAAAGGACCGGCGGTCGTCGATGTCGTCACGTCGAAGCATGAACTCGCGATGCCGCCGACCATCGAACTGTCGCAAGCGAAGGGCTTCAGCCTCTATATGTTGCGAGCGATCCTGAGCGGGCGCGGCGATGAGATCGTCGAACTCGCGCGCACGAATCTGCGTTGAGCCATGAACGAATCGAACGATACGCTGCCACTCGATCACGTTTTCGAATACGAAGGACAAGCCGTGCGCTACGGCATGATCGGCGAGGGCGCGCCGCTCGTGATGGTGCACGGCACGCCGTTTTCATCGCAGGTGTGGCGACGCATCGCACCGGTAGCGGCGCGTTTGCGGCGTGTGCATTACTTCGATCTGCTGGGCTACGGTGCGTCGGAGATGCGCGAGGGGCAGGACGTATCGCTCGGCGTGCAGAATCGCGTGCTCGCGGCGCTTCTCGCGCACTGGTGCGGTGAGTGGAACGGTGCCTTGCCCGATGTGCTCGCACACGATTTCGGCGGCGCGACATCGCTGCGAGCCGCGTTGATCGACGGCTGCGCGTATCGTTCGCTGATGCTCGTCGATCCGGTCGCCGTCGCGCCGTGGGGATCGCCCTTCGTGCGTCATGTGCGACAGCATGAAGCCGCGTTTGCGGGTGTGCCGCCGTACATGCATCAGGCGATGCTCGATGCATATCTGCAGGGTGCGGCGCATCGGCGGTTGCAGCAAGAGACGCTGCGCGTCTATACGCGGCCGTGGACCGGCAAAGTCGGGCAGGCCGCGTTCTATCGGCAGATCGCGCAGATGGATCAGCGCTACACCGATGAAGTGCAATCGCGCTATGGCGAATTGAAATGCCCCGTATCGATTCTTTGGGGCGAAGAGGACGAGTGGATACCGGTCGAGCGCGGTGTCGAACTCGCATCGCTGATTCCGGGCGCGCGCTTTACGCGCGTGCGCGGATCAGGGCATCTGATGCAGGAAGATGCGCCCGAAGCGATCGTCGGCGAATGGCTGACGTTCGCGGACGCAATCCAGTAACGCGATCAGAAGCGCTATCAGAAGCGCGATCAGAAGCGATAAGTGACGCCGACCTTTACGATCGGATAGAAGCGCAACTTGTCCGCCTTGTTCTGCAGATCCTGCTGTTCGGCGTCGATGTTTTCTTGTCCCGCCGCCGCGACGATATCCGCCGGAACGTCGAGCGTGACGCGCGGGCGGCCATACGCGACGCCTGCATCGAAGAACGCGGAGAAGCCTTTCTCGGCAACAGGCGTATGCCCGAAGCCGATGCCGATATACGGACGCACGGCCGGGAACTTAGCCTTGGCGTGAATGCTTTCCCCGAAAGTCGGATAAGCGATGCCGTCGATGGTGTAGGTGCCGTTCATGCTGGTCGCGGTGCCATCGACATGATCGCCGCCGATGAGCGCGCCAGCCGTGATGCGAAAACCGACCGTTCCCGGCGCCGGAAAAAAGTCGAAATAGAAGCCGCCGTGATAGATGCTCGCGGTGCCGTCGTAGTGGAGACCGCCAGCGTCGAAGTTATGCGAGAACTTCAGGCCGTTGAATTCGGCGCGCACGTTGTCGCGCGTGCCGAGCGGTTCCGAGTAGCCGATGCCCACGCCTTCGGTGCCGATCTGACCGTAGATTTCGCGGGCGTGCGAGAGCGGAGCGGCAAGCGCGGCGAGCGTGCCGATAGCGGCCGCGCATGCGGCCAACGACTTCTTCATTGCAGATTATCCGTGGAGGAGATGGACGAGAGGGCGTCCAGGCGAAAGCGGCGAATAGTGCCGGCTGGTGCGGGAGAGCCGTGCGCGACGGAGGCGTCGCTGTTGATGATTGTGTTTACGGAAACGTTTGCTGAAAACTTTAGCTAAATCGTTCCACAAAAATGCGGAACGGAACCGGCAAGAAATGATGACCGGTTCCGCATTCAACATTGCTCGTTTTTAGACCTTGTTCCTTGCGCTTTCAGCACGGAATGCCGCTTCGCCGGCATCGGAGATTTCGACCCATTTTTTATCGGGCGGCGCATCGTCGACATAACTGTCGTGCCAGTTCCACCACTTATAGGTCGGTGTCTGCGGATAGCCTTCAGGCGAGTCTTCCCAGAGTTCCTGTCGGCCGAGCGGCGTGATGTCGAGATAGTTCCAGGTATTGCCCATCTGCTCGTCGCCGCGATTGTTGAGAAAGTACGTGCGAAATGCACGGTCTCCTTCGCGGAAGAACACGTTCGTGCCGTGCCACTCGTCGACGCCGAAGTCGGCATCGAAGCGATCCGTCAGCGTGAACCAGGGAATGGTCCAGCCCATGCGTTCCTTCAGCCGCACGATGTCCTGCTGCGGCGCGCGCGATACGAAGACGAGCGTCGTGTCGCGCGCATTCAGATGTGCAAGATGCGCGACCTGATCCGCGACCAGCGAGCAGCCGCGGCACGCGTGCTCCGGCCATCCGAAGACGCCCGGCTCATAGAACGCGCGATAGACGATCAACTGACGCCGGCCATCGAAAAGATCGAGAAAGCCGATCTTGCCCGCGGGGCCTTCGAACATGTAGTCCGTCTTCACGGCGGTCCAGGGCATGCGGCGGCGTTCAGCGGCGAGCGCGTCGCGCGCGCGCGTCTGGGCTTTCTCCTTCACCAGCAACTGCTGACGCGCTGCTTCCCATTGCTCCTGCGACACGACGGGCGGCGTGCGCATCCCTGTTTCGTCGGATGTAGTCATGGCCTTGCAACCTCCTGAGTTGGACTCTTGCTCGTTGTTTGCCGTGATTCAGTCTGACTCCGATAGCGGAAAACGGAGAGTAACAAGTGTGACGCCATTTGCCCGATCGCGCGTTCCGATGGCCCGACGCGCGACCGCAGCAATCAGGATCAAGCCCACGAAGCGCGCAGCGCGTGCATCGTTTTCCAGTACGTGAAGAAGCGTCCCGCGAAGATGCCCGCGACGATGCCCGACACGGCAGCGTCGATTGCCGCATAGGTCGTGAGCGCGGGCAGATAGGCGACGGTCGCCATTTCGAAGCCGAGCCAGAACTTCGCGATGAACGTCGCGAGGATCAGCAGCATCGGCAACATGGAGCCGGGCAGCATCACGGTTCGCGCGATCGGATCGACGATGAAGCGGCTCTGGCTCGCAAGGAACACGCCGCCGACGATGCCCGCGCCCAGCGTGGCGATCCACACGGCGACGGCCATCCATCCGGCGAGCGGCGACGCGACGAGATGCGCGATGCCCATGCCCGCGAAAATAATCGGAACGATTGCGAGCTTCGACAGCGGGGTGGTGCTGGCCTGCATCGCCTTGATGCCGCGATACAAAAGAAATGCGAGCAGCACCCAGACCCACGTCGGCGTGCCTTGAACGATGGCGATTGGCGTCATGATCATCTCCTTGCAAGTGGTTGTTTGATGCGCATGATGACGCCGGAGAATGAGCCGCGAATGAGTTGGCGAGCGTATGCGCGCGTCGCGGGAATTAAGCGAATTCCGAAAACCCGTCGCGCGACGGGTAAAATGCGGCGCCTGCCCGACGATCGGCTAGAGAGACCGCGCGTGACCCGCGCGCGCCGGCATCGCGGGCAGCGTCCGCCCCACGAGGGCAAGCTTTCGTCCGTCTGCGCCTGTCCGGTCAACCCGCGCACCGCCGCTTTCGCTGAACCACACACGACACGCAACGACATTCGAGGATCGTTTTCATGCTTGCCCGCATCACCCGCCTTTTCCCGCTCTGGGCCGTGCTGGTTTCCATCGCCGCCTATAGTGCGCCTTCATCCGTGACGGGCATCGCGCCGCACGTCACGACGCTTCTCACGATCATCATGCTGTCGATGGGCGTCACGCTTTCCATCGACGATTTCAGGCGCGTGTTCACGCGGCCCGCGCCGGTCATCGCGGGCATCGTGCTGCATTACCTCGTGATGCCGCTCGCCGCGTGGGTCATCGCGAAAGCGCTGCACATGCCGCCCGATCTGATGGCGGGCATGGTGCTCGTCGGCAGCGTCGCGAGCGGCACGGCGTCGAACGTGATGATCTATCTCGCGCGTGGCGACGTGGCGCTGTCCGTCACGATCAGCGCGCTCTCGACGCTCGTCGGCGTGTTCGCGACGCCGCTGCTCACGCGCCTTTATGTCGATGCCTCCATCGCCGTCGACGTGCACGGCATGCTGATGAGCATCGTGCAGATCGTCGCGCTGCCTATCGTCATCGGCCTCGTCGTGAACCATCTGTTCGGCAAGCTCGTGCGCAAGATCGAGTGGATGCTGCCGCTCGTGTCGATGGTGGCGATCCTGCTCATCATCGCCGCGGTGGTCGGCGGCACGCAGAAGAGCATCGCGTCGGTGGGCATGGTCGTCGCGGTGGGCGTGGTGCTGCACAACGGCATCGGTCTATTGGGCGGCTATTGGGGCGGGCGTCTGCTCGGCTTCGACGAAGCCGTCTGCCGCACGCTGGCAATCGAAGTCGGCATGCAGAACTCGGGGCTCGCGGCGACGCTCGGCAAGCTGTATTTCACGCCGATCGCGGCGTTGCCCGGCGCACTTTTCTCGGTGTGGCACAACCTGTCGGGGTCGATGCTCGCGGGCTATTGGGCGGGACGTCCGGCGAAAGGCTCGACGCGCGAAGCCCACGCGCAGGCCGCCGTCGCGCGGCACGGCTGAGCGTGTGAATCGATCGAAAAAAAACGCGCCGATTGTGGCGCGTTTTTTTTCGGACGCGAAATCAACTCGCCGCGAGCGATGCTTCCGCGACCGGCCGGTCATCGATCGGAAAATGCAGCAGCGCCGCGACGAGTCCGGCGATTGCCGTCGCGGCCCAGATCAGCGAGTACGAGCCGGTCGTGTCGAACACGTAGCCGCCGAGCCACGCGCCGAGAAACGATCCGAGCTGATGACTGAGAAACACGACGCCGAATAGCGTGCCCAGATGCCGCGTGCCGAACACCTTCGCGATGAGTCCGTTGGTGAGCGGCACCGTGCCCAGCCACGTCAGGCCCATCACGGCGGCGAAGACGACGACGGATACGCTCGTCGTCGGCAACAGGACGAAGAGGGCGATCGCGCCGCCGCGAATCAGATAGAGCCACGCGAGGACGTGATGCTGCCGCCAGCGTCCGCCGAGCCAGCCGCATCCCCAACTGCCGATCATGTTGAAGAGGCCGATCAGCGCGAGCGCGGTCGCGCCGAGTCCGACCGGCATGTGGCACAGCATCAGATAGCCGGGCAGATGTGTCGCGATGAACGCAAGCTGAAAGCCGCAAGTGAAAAAGCCGAGCGTCAGCAGCCGATAACCGCGATGCCGCGACGCATACGCGAGCGTTTCGCGCAACGGCATCGCGGCGGCTTGCGCGTGCGTTTCGTGCGATGCCGAAGATGCCTTGCTCCGGCGGCTCGCGCGATCGAGCGCGATGCCGAGCGGCGCGGCGAGCAGCAGCACGAAGGTGAGGGCATAGAGCGACGCCGGCACGCCCGCATGCACGCGCACTTCCTGCGCGAACGGCACCATCAGCACCTGGCCGAGCGAGCCGCCCGCGCTGGCCAGGCCCATCGCGACGCTGCGTGTTTGCGGCGACGCCACGCGTCCGACCGTCGCGAGCACGACGCCGAAACTCGTGCAACTGATGCCGATGCCCACGAGCAAGCCGAGACCGAGCACGAGCATCCAGCCGGAAGTCGCGGCGGCGGCGAGCGCGAGCCCGGCGGCGAACGTGGCCGCGCCCGTCGCGACGACCGGCGCTGCGCCGTATCGATCGGCGGCCGCGCCCGCGAACGGCTGCGCGAAGCCCCACACGAGGTTGTGCAGCGCGATCGCGAAGGCGATCAGCGTGACGGGCATGCCGCGATCGAACGAAAACGGCCCGATGAAAAGCCCGAACGTCTGGCGCACGCCCATCGCGGCGCTCAGGATCAGCGCGGCCGCGCCGATGAGCACCCACGTCGTCGCGCGGTGCGTGGCCGATCGTGTGGTCGATAAAGACGACATGGCTCGTTCCTCCTTGCGGCCATCGTCGCAGGCGAACGTCCGTGCTGACAAACGAAAAGATTTCGCCGTCGGATGAGCGCAGTTCAACCGTTATCGACGAAACGGGCCGCTTGTTCGATCAGCCAGTTGCGAAACGCGACGAAATCCGCGCGCGCGCTCGCTTGCGGCGTCTCGCAGAGCCAGTAGGCGGTTTGCGTCTCGACGCTCGTCGCTGACGCTTCGACCAGCGTGCCCGCCGCCAGCTCGCGATCGACGAGCGGACGCCTGCCGATGACGACGCCAAGCCCGGCCGCGGCGGCATCGAAGCCGAGCTGAACGGTATCGAAGCGAAGGCCGCCGTGCAGATCGAGACCGTCGATGCCCGCGCCGTCCATCCACGCTTGCCAGTCCTGACTGGCCGTATCGATGTGAATGAGTGCGGCGCGGGTGAGATCCGGAACGCCGCCGGCGCCGGTCAGCATCGCGCGATAGGCGGGGCTGCACACCGGCACGAGCCGCTCGCCGAAGAGACGTTGCCACGACGATGCGCCATCGACCGGGCCGCGCGAGAGGCGCAGGCCGAAGTCGAAGCCGTCGACGGGAAAGCCCGCCTGGCGGCGCGAAGTGTCCACGGTGACGTCGATGTTGGGCCAGCGCGCGCGGAAATCGGCGAGGCGCGGCACGAGCCAGCGGGCCGCGAGCGTCGGCGCGCACGTAACCGAGATCGCGCGGCGCTTGCGCCTGTCGGGCAGCGACTGCGTGCCGACGACGATAAGCGAAAACGCTTCGGCGATGTACGGCAGATAGTGTTCGCCGGCGGCGGAGAGCGACAGCCCGCGCGGCTCGCGCACGAAAAGCTCGACGCCGAGCATCGCTTCAAGCGCGCCGATGCCGTGGCTCACGGCACCCGGCGTCACGTTGAGTTCGGCGGCCGCGAGCTTGAAACTGCGATGGCGCGCGGCGGCTTCGAAGAGACGCAGGGCGTTGAGCGGCGGGAGGCGCTGAGACATGGTCGCGTGGGAATCGACGAAAGGTGCGCCTATATTGCCATTCCCCGACAGCGAAGAGGTCAGGCCGATGTCTGCCGCCGCGCCTTCCACCAGTCGAGAATGCGCCGCGCGATGAGCGCGAACGGCGGATTGGCGAACAGCACCGCCGCGCTCAACGCGATGCATCCGCACACGAGAAACGTGCCGCGATAGCCGAGCGCGGCCACGAGCGCGCCGGACAGAACGCCCGACAGGATCGATCCGACGCGCGACGCGTTGAAGAAAAGCGCCGTCGCCGATCCGGGGCTTTGCGGCATCAGATCCTGCATGTACGTCATGCCGAGGCACGACGTCACCGAGACGACGAAGGCGTTGAAGGCTTGCATCGGAATGAGGAAGTGGACGTTGGGCGACGCCGCCACCGCAATGAAATAAATCAGATGCACGACGGCGCACGACGCGAGCCATCGCTGCTTGTCGAGACGCGAAGCACGCGCGCCGAGCGCGAGCATCATCGGAATTTCGAGGAATGCGCCGAGGCCCAGCATGATCGATACGTCGATGCGCGTGCCGTGCATGCCGTGCACGACGTAGAGCGG
>Ga0182736_1000492_pt1 | contig 59469 bp, 58 predicted proteins | sample eDN5th30CKraftBY_FD_128882 | JGI IMG/M metagenome (GOLD analysis project Ga0182736, IMG submission 128882) | Enriched backyard soil microbial communities from Emeryville, California, USA - eDNA 5th pass 30_C Kraft BY (version 2) (version 2) | ecosystem: Environmental > Terrestrial > Soil >... | reverse complement strand
GCCGATGCCGTCGCCGCCGGTGTGCCGGGCGATCAGCAGCTCCCAGCCGGTCGCGACGGGGTCCACCGGCTCGGCGAAGAACGCCGTGAGCGCGTCGTCCCAGGTCTCGTGGTCGGCCCCGGGCCCGACGTGCACCGCCCGGGCCCGGACGTGCCGGGCCGGATCCGGGGCGGTGTCGACGACCCAGCGCCGCGCCCGGCCGGGCCGGGAGGGCGCGAGCCGGCGGGTGAGCAGTTCGATGTGGGCCGCGCGCTCGGTCACCAGCGACGCGACGTGCGCGCGCCAGCCCTCCGCGAGCGCCGGGTCGGTACCGGGACCGTCCGGGTCGTCGATGAGCAGCCGGGCGCCGACCTGCTGGGGTACCGCCGGGGTGGCGGCGTAGAGGAACAGCGCGTCCTGGCCGCGCACGCGCTCACCGGGCCGGGTCGTCGCGGCAGGGGCCGCGGCGGTGCTCGCGGCATCCGCGGCCGTGCTGCCGGTGGGGGACCCTGCGGCGGGGGACCCTACGGCCGGGACCAGCGCCGCCACGTCGGCGGCGAGGTCGGTGCCGTCGAGGCGGGCGCGCAGCCGGGCGGTGACGTCCGCGCGGGCCGCGGGGTCGGCGAGCGCCTCGACGGCGGCCCGGAGGTCGGCGGGGCCGGGGCACACCGTCGCCAGTCCCGCACCGGCCAGCAGCTCGGCGTTGGCCCGCCCGTGGCCGGGGATCGGGGCGAACAGCAGGAGGGGACGCGCGCACGCGATCGCCTCCAGCGCGGTCGCCCCACCGGCGTTGGTGACGACGGCGTCGCAGTCGCGGGTCGTCGCCGCCGGGTCGGAGACCCAGTCGACGACGTGCATCCGCACCCCGCGGGGATGCGCCCGCGCGACCTGTTCGAGCCGGGTCCGCACCGACGGCACCCGGCCCGCGCTGACCAGCACGTCCCCACCGCCGTCGAGGACGGCCGTGCAGGCGCCCACGACGTCGCCGAACGCCAGCGACCCGCACGAGACGTAGACCAGCGGCCGGGCGCGCACGGGCGCGTCGGACCCGGGCGGGGTGAACGCGCCGACGACGGGCAGCGCCGCGACGCGGACCGCCGCACCGGGGACCGCCCTGCGCAGCATCCGGGCGCCGTCCTCGGTGCTGACGAGGTGCACGTCGAGTGCCGCGTCGCCCCACAGCGGGTGCGGCGCAGGGTCGGCGACCAGCGCGACGGCCGGCATCGGCAGCCGCCCGGCGCGCCGCAGCCGGCCCAGGCCCAGCACGGCCTCGGGGAACGTCGCGACGACGAGGTCGGGCCGGTGGGCGTCGACCGCGGCGGCGATCCCGCGCGCGCTCCACCGCGACACGACCGCCCGCGTCCCCGCGCGGAACGGCGCGGCGTGCCACAGGAGCCGGAAGTACAGCTCGTAGAGCCACGGCAGCCGGCGCACGCAGCCGGCGTAGATCGCCGGGAAGAGCCGCCCCGCGCCCTGGCCCATCGCGTCGAGGGTCTCGGTCCAGGTCACCTCGACGCCGGGCCACAGTGCCCTGGCCCGCTCCTCGACGGCGCGCGCCGCGGCGTGGTGGCCCTCGCCGAGGCTGCCGGTGACGAGCAGGACGCGCCGCGGCGCACGGCCCGCGGCCGCGGTGGCGGGGCGGCCCCCGGCGACGGTGCGCACGTCGCCTGCCGGGGTCTCGGCACCGGTGGTCGTCCCGCTGGTCATCCCGCCATCCGTTCTGGTCGTGTCCGCGCTAGCGTGCGGTCGTGGAGCTGAGCGGCCCGGCCCCGGACGGACCTCCCGAGGGCCCGGGACACGTGCTGGTGCTGTCGGCGCCGGTGGGGGAGGGCCACGTCGCCGCGGCCCGGGCCCTCGCGACGCGGATGCGCGCGCTGTGGCCCCGCGCGGTCGTGCGCGAGGTGGAGAGCACCGGGAGCACCGCCCGCGACGCGGCGCTGGCGCGCAGCTACGCCGCGACGATGCGCTACGTCCCCGGCCTCTACGGCGTCGCCTACGACGCGTTGCTGCACGCCCCGCGCGCGGCGGCGCCGTTCAAGGCGGTGAGCGCGGCCCGGGTGGGTCACGACCTCGCCCCGCTCGTCGAGGCGGAGCGGCCCGACCTCGTCGTCTCGACCTACCCGATGACGACGGGCGGGCTGGCGTGGCTGCGCCGCCACGGGCGGCTGCCGGCGCGCAGCGTCGCCGTCGTCACCGACATGGCCGTGCACCCGTACTGGGCGTGGCGCGACGTCGACGAGACCTGGACGCTGCTGGAGTCCTCGCGCGAGCAGGCACTGACCGTCGTCCCGGGCGCCGACGTGCGGGTCGCCCCCGCGGCCGTCGACGTCCGCTTCGCCCCGCGGGACCGGCACGCCGCCCGGGTCGACCTCGGGCTGCCGGTCGGCGGCTTCACGGTGCTGGTCTCGGGCGGGTCGCTGGGCTTCGGCGACGTCGACACCGTGGTCGACGCCGTGCTGGCCGCCGCGACGGCGGACAGGCCGGTGCGGGTGGTCGTGCTGTGCGGGCGCAACGAGCGGCTCAGGCGCGACCTGGAGGCGCGGGGGCTGCCGGAGACGACGCTGCGCGCCGTCGGCTGGACCGACCGGGTACCCGACCTCATCGCGGCCGGCGACGTCGTGCTCACCACGGCGGGCGGGGTCATCGCGACCGAGGCGCTCGCCGTCGGACGGCCCGTGGTGTTCGCCACGCCGGTCGCAGGGCACGGCCGGGCCGGCGCCCGGCTCGCCGAGCAGGCGGGGCTCGCGCTCGTGTGCCCGCGTCCGGCCGACGTCACCGCCACGATCGCGCGGCTGGCCGCCGACCCGGACGCCGTGGCGCCGCTCGAGGCACGGGCCGCGGAGTTCGGCGTCCGCGACCTCGACGCTGCGCTGCGCGAGCTGGCCGGCCGGGTGCGGACACCCGCGGGCCGGCCCTGAGCCGACGGGTCGGGGGCTCAGCCCACGCGCACCGGCGAGGGCAGGCCGATCCGCAGCCGGATGCCCTGCCCGCGCATCGACCGGTGGAACCACCACAGCGACGCGACGATCCCGAGGCCGACCAGCGAGTACGACCCGGCCGTGGACACCATCAGGTAGTTGCCGACGGTCTGGGTCGCCAGCACCGCGAGCGTCGTCGCCCCGTTGACGAGGAAGACGATCGCCCACAGCAGCGACACCCGCTTGAAGAACCGCTTCATGTGCGGGTGGTCGGTCAGCGTGTCGGGGAACGCGCAGAAGTCGTCGGCCAGCTTGGCCAGCAGCGGACGCTCGAAGCCGAGGGTCACCAGCAGCGCCAACGCGAACACGAAGTTCTGCACCGTCGGCTGCAGGAAGTACAGGAACGCACTCCCCGTGCAGAAGCCCACCACCGTCCGCGCCAGCAGCAGCAGCGTGCTGATCACCAGGATCGCGGGGATCTTCCGGCGCAGCACCACCCGCCGCCCGATCGCCACCGCCGACCACGCGAGCGCGGCCAGCAGCCCCGCGTCGAAGCCGGCCTGGGTGAACAGCACCCAGAACAGCGCGAGCGGGACGAGCGTCGACTCGAGCAGCGGGCGTCCCGCCTGTCGCAGTAACGACCCGATGGGGGGCAGGTGGATCAGGGTCGTCATGCGGTGGTGGTCCGGCATCCGCGCGGTCCGCCTCTCCGGGGGGGTTCGGGGTCTCCGAAGCATATCGGTCCCGATAACGAGGAGGTAACGGGGCTGCTGTCCGGTTCGCGGCAGCTCGTGCCGAACGGGCCGTCTCTGACGTGGCGGGCCTCAGCTTCCCGCCGCGGCGCGGATCGACTCGCGCAGCGACCCCATGGTCGCAAACACCGCCGACGGCTCGTACCCGCAGTGCGCCATGCAGTTGGCGCACCGCTCGTCCTTACCGCGACCGAACGCATCCCAGTCGGTCTCCTCCAACAGTTGCCTGTAGGAGGAGGTGTACCCGTCATCGAGCAGATAACACGGCTTCTGCCAGCCGAGCAAGGAATACGAGGGAATCGCCCACGCCGTGCAGTCCAGGTCGACCTTGCCCTCGAGGAAGTCCAGGAACACCGGCGAGTGGTTGAGCCGCCACTTCTTGCGCCGCCCACCGTCGAACGCCTTGCGGAACAGCTCGCGGGTCTGCTCGACGCCGAGCCAGTGCTCCTGGTCGGGCGCCTTCTCGTAGGCGTAGCCGGGCGAGATCTGCATGTTGTCGATGCCGAGCTCGTCGTTGAGGTAGTCGAGCACGTCGATGACGTCCTGCGGCGTGTCGGTGTCGAAGAACGTCGTGTTCGTGTTCACCCGGAACCCGAGCTCCTTGGCCTGCTTGATCGCGGCCACGGCCTGGTCGAACACGCCGTCCTTGCTCACCGACGCGTCGTGGCGCTCGCGCAGCCCGTCGATGTGCACCATCCACGCGAAGTTCTTGTGCGGGGTGAACTTGTGGATGTGCTTGGGCAGCAGGACCGCGTTGGTGCACAGGAAGACGATCTTGTTGCGGTCCAGCAGCTGCCGGACGATCTCATCGATCTGCGGGTGCATGAGCGGCTCGCCGCCCGCGATCGAGACCATCGGCGCGCCGGACTCCTCGATCGCCGCGACCGCCTGCTCGACGGGCATCCGCTGCTTGAGCAGGGCGGCCGGCTGCTGGATCTTGCCGCAGCCGTTGCACTTGAGGTTGCAGGCGAACAGCGGCTCGAGCTCGACGAGCAGCGGGAACTTCTCGACGCGCTTGATCTTCTGCTTGATCAGGTAGGCACCCAGCCGAACCGACTGGCGAAGCGGCATGGCCATTAGTGGCTCACCTCCTTGGGAAGGGTGAATCGGACGTGCTCGGATCCGGTCGAGGTGGCCGTGACGGTCACCGGGCCGAGCCCGGACAGGCAGCTGACGACCTCGTCCACGAGGTCGTCGGGGGCGGACGCGCCGGCCGACAGCCCGACCCGGCCCACCCCGGCGAGCCAGGAGAGGTCGAGCTCGGACACGTCGTCGACGAGGTGGGCGGGCACACCCTGGCGGGCGGCGACCTCGGCGAGGCGCCGCGAGTTCGACGAGTTGGGCGACCCGACCACGATGACGAGGTCGACGTCGGCAGACACCGCGCGGATGGCGCGCTGCCGGTTGGTCGTCGCGTAGCAGATGTCGTCCTGGCGGGGCGCCGCGATCGACGGGAACCGCTCGCGCAGGATCGCCGCGATCCGCTCGGCCTCGTCGACGGCGAGCGTCGTCTGCATCGCGTACGCGACCCGCGTGGGGTCGGGGACCTCGACGGTGCGCGCGGACTCCTCGTCCTCGACCACGGTCACCCGCGCGGGGGCCTCGCCGACGGTGCCTTCGACCTCCTCGTGGTCGGAGTGGCCGATGAGCAGCACGGACTCGCCACGGCGGGCGTGCCGGCGGACCTCGGTGTGCACCTTGGCCACGAGGGGGCACGTGGCGTCGACGACCGAGAGCCCCCGGGCGTCGGCGTCGGCGCGGACCGCGGGGGAGACACCGTGTGCGGCGAGCACGACGTGCGCCCCGGGCGGGACCTCGTCGACCTCCTGGACGAACACCGCGCCGCGGTCGGTCAGCCGGCGCACGACGTGGGCGTTGTGCACGATCTGGCGGCGCACGTAGACGGGGGCGCCGTAGCGGTCCAGCGCCCGGTCGACGATCTCGATGGCCCGCTCGACCCCCGCGCAGAACGACCGCGGCTCGGCCAGCCGCACGGTGCGCGGTCCGGTCGCGTCGAGCCACGTGCGCAGCGCGGGCGCCGCCCGGCGCAGGGTCCGCAGGGCCGTCAGGCCGCGCACCGGGGTCCCGGGCCGCAGCAGCGGGGCCCCGGGCGTGTCGACGACGACGCGCACCACCGCGAACGGTCCGCCCGCCGCGGCCGCCGCGAGGTCGGCGGACTCCATGTCGACGACGAGCGCACCCGTCGTGGCCAGCGCGATCCGCTGGTCGCCGTCGACGACCTGCGGCGTGCTCACGACCGGTCCGACGTGCACGCGCAGTCCCAGCGCGCGCAGCGCGGCGGCGAGCGGCCGGGCCGTCGGCACGGCGACGGGCCCGCGCGCGCCGGTGCCGTCGCGGACCTCGTCGGCGACGACGACGTCGCCCGGCTCCAGGTGCGGGGCGAGCGCACCGGCGACGCCCGCGACGAGCACCGGGCGCGGCCCGTCGACGGCGAGCGCGCGCGCGGTGCCCGCCGCGCGCCGGCCCATCCCGGTGCGGACGAGCCTGACCCCGGCCAGCGCGTCCCCGTCGAGCGCGCGGCGTTCGACCGCCAACGGTGCGCACACGACCGGCGGTCCGAGGGTGTGGGGCAGCGGGGCCGTCATCGGGTGCCCTCGCCGTGGACGTAGCGGCCGAGCGCCGACACCGGGAAGACCATCCGGTAGAGGTGGTAGCGGATGTAGAACGCGCCGGGGAAGCCGGTGCCGGTGTAGAGCGTCTCCTCCCACGACCCGTCGGGGAGCTGGGTGTCGACCAGGTACCGCACGCCGCGGGCGGTCGCGGCCGAGTCCCGCTCGCCCGCGGCCAGCAGCGCGAGCAGTGCCCACGCCGTCTGCGACGGTGTCGACGCGCCCTTCCCGATCCACGCGGGGTCGTCGTAGGAGCGCAGGTCCTCGCCCCAGCCGCCGTCGTCGTTCTGGTGGCGTTCCAGCCAGGCGACGGCCCGGCGGATCGACGGCGCCGTGGGGGACACCCCGGCGGCGACGAGTGCGGGGACGACGCCGCCGGTGCCGTAGACGTGGTTGGCGCCCCAGCGGCCGAACCAGGAGCCGTCGGGCTCCTGCGCGGCGAGCAGCCAGTCGACGCCGCGCCGGCAGGCGTCGGTGCCGGCCAGGCCCTCCGCGGCCATCATCTCGACGACGTGCGCGGTGACGTCGGCCGACGGCGGGTCGATGACGGCGCCGAAGTCGCAGAACGGCAGCTTGGTGATCAACTCCCGGGTGTTGTCGGCGTCGAAGGCGCCCCAGCCGCCGTCGCTCGACTGCATGCCGACGGTCCACGCGACACCGCGGTCGACGGCGGCCCGCAGCCGTGCCGGGTCGGGATGGGCGACGCGGCGCAGCGCGAGCACGACCTCCGCGGAGTCGTCGGTGTCGGGGTAGCCGTCGTTGTCGAACTCGAACGCCCAGCCGCCGGTGGGAATGTCCGGCCGGCGGACGGCCCAGTCGCCCCGGACGTCGCGGACCTCCTCGGCGAGCAGCCAGTCGGCGGCGGCGAGGACGTCGGGGTCGTCGGCGGGGACGCCGGCGTCGAGGAGCGCGGTGACCGCGAGGCAGGTGTCCCACACCGGGGACTGGCAGGCCTCCAGCCGCCGCACGACGCCGTCGGGGGTGTCCTCGCGGACCAGGAACCGGTCGAGCCCGCGCAGGCCGGCGGCGACGGCGGGGTGGTCGAGCGGGTAGCCGAGCAGGTGCAGGGCCAGCAGCGAGTACACCCACGGCGGCTGGATGCCGCCCCACGAGCCGTCGGCCTCCTGACGGGCCAGTACCCACTCCGCGGCGCGGCGCATGGCGAGCCTCCGCAGACCGCGCAGCGGGCGCCGGGAGTACGCGTGCAACACGCGGTCGAGCCGCTGGAACGCCCCGGCCCACGTCCAGGGCCGCGCGGGCGGGGGCGGCGCCGCGCCGGTGCGCAGCTCGTCGACACCGAAGGGGAGCGGGCGGCTGGGCCGCAGCGTCGCGACCACGGTCAGCGGGACGACGGTCTGGCGCGCCCAGCAGGCCCAGTCGTAGACGTTGAGCGGGAACCACTTCGGCAGGAAGATCAGCTCGGGTGGCATGTCCGGGAGCTCGTCCCAGGACCAGAGACCGAACAGGGCCAGCCAGATGCGGGTGAAGACGCGGGTGCGCTCCAGGCCGCCGTGGGCGAGGACGTGGTGCTGCGCGCGACGCATGTGCTCGGCCGCCGGGTCGTCGCCGGCGAGCCGCAGCGCGACCCAGGCCTCGACCGTCGTCGACAGGTCGGGCGGGCCGTCCTGGAACGTCGCCCAGGTGCCGTCGGCGCGCTGACGGGAGCGGATCCAGCGGGCCGCCTCCGCGGTCTCGGTCTCGGTGCGGATGCCGAGGAACTCCCGCAGCAGCAGGTCCTCGGCGTCCATCGTGACGTTCGTCTCGAGCTCGCCCTGCCACCAGCCGTCGGGGTGCCGGCCGGCGCGCAGGAACGCGACGGCGGCGTCCAGCGCGGCCCGCGGCGTGCGGGTCGCGAGGAGCTCCGGCGCGGTGAGGGTCATCAGAACTCCCTGTCGACGAGGTGGTGTGCGACGGCGACGAGCTCGGCCGTGGGGCCGGGGAGGAGCCCGGCGCCGGTCACGGCGTCGAGTGCGCGGTCGCGGCGGCGGCGGGCCTCGGCGGCGGCCCACTCGCGGCCGCCGCCCTGTTCGACGAGCCGCGCCGCGGCGTGCAGCTCGTCGTCGGTCGGGTCGCCGTCGGCGGCGAGCCAGTCGCCGAGCTCGCGGCCGATGTCCCCGCCGTTGCGGATCGCGTAGGTGACCGGCAGCGACTTCTTGCGCGACCGCAGGTCCGACAGCACCGGCTTGCCGGTGACGCCCGGGTCGCCCCAGATTCCGAGCAGGTCGTCGACCAGCTGGAACGCCATCCCGACCTCGTGGCCGTAGGTGTGCAGCGCCTCGGTCTGCGCGGCCGGGGCGCCCGCGAGCACCGCGCCGATCGACGCGCTCGCCGCGAGCAGCGACCCCGTCTTGCCCGCGGCCATCGACAGGCACTCGTCGACCCCGACGTCGTCGCGCGACTCGAACGCGAGGTCCTCGGCCTGGCCGCGGATCAGCTCCCGGGTGGTGACGGCGAGCAGCCGGGCGGCCGGCGCCGCGTGCGGCGACGGCGCCTCGAGCAGCACCTCCTGCGCGAGCGCCAGCATCGCGTCGCCGCACAGGATCGCCGACGACGCGCCCCACTGCACCCACACCGTCGTGCGGTGCCGGCGTTCGGTGTCGCCGTCCATCAGGTCGTCGTGCAGCAGCGAGAAGTTGTGCACCAGCTCGACGGCGACCGCTCCCGGTACGCCCACCTCGACCCCGGCACCGGCCGCGGCGGCCGAGAGCAGCGCGAGCGCGGGCCGGACGGCCTTGCCGCCGCCCGCGCCGGGTGACCCGTCGAGCTCGGTCCAGCCGAGGTGGTAGCGGGCCTGGGTGCGGCTGGCGTCGTCGAGGCGGTCGACGGCGGCCTGCAGCGCCGGGGTGACGGTGTCGCGGCCGCGCCGCAGCACCGCGGTCGCCACCTCCCGGTGGCCGGCACCGTGGTCCGGGGACCCGGGCACCGCCCGGCTGCCCAGTGTCGCGGTCATGCCGCCGCCCCCGCGGCGACGGTCGCACCGGAGTCGGCGAGGACCGCGGCGGCCGCGGCGTCACCGCTGCGCACCGCGCCCTCCATCGTCGCGGGCCACCCGGTGGCGGTCCACGCGCCGGCCAGGGCGAGGCCCGCCAGCCCGGACACCGGCCCGGGACGCAGCGCGGCCTGCCCGGGGGCGGCGCGGAACGTCGCGTGCGGCTCGCGCGTCACGAAGAAGTCGAGCACCCGGGCCGTGGCGGCGGCGGGCAGCACCGCGGCCAGCGCCGGGAGCATCCGGTCGCGCAGCGCGGCGACGGGCAGCCCGATCAGGTCGTCGGCCGCCGACAGCGACACCGCCAGGTACTGCGCGCCCGGCGGATGCACCGACTCCGCGCCCGACGAGGCCGTCCGGTCGAACACCCACTGCACCGGGCCGTCGACGGCGGCGGCGAACTCGTGGTGCAGCACCCGCCGGTCGTAGACGACGTGCACGTTGACGATGGGGGAACTGCCGAGCCGCCCGGCCCAGCCGTCGGGCAGGTCGACGGCGCCGGCCGGCAGCAGCCGGGTCGCGGCGGCGGGGGGCACGGCGGACACGATCCGGTCGGCCACGATCTCCTCCTCTCCTGCGGGTCCGGCGGTGCCGGGCCCGGCCTGCGCTTGGGTGTCCCGTCCGGTTCGGGCGGTGGTGCGGGTGACGGCGACCCGCCAGCCGTCGGGGGCCGGGGTGAGCGACCGGACCCGGGCCGAGGTCCGGACGTCGACGCCGGCGGCGCGCAGTGCGCGGCGGGCGGCGTCGTCGTGGAGGCGGCCCAGCGGCACCCGGGCCCAGCCGATGTCGCCCGCCGCGGCGTCGGTCAGCAGGCCGAGCTGGAACACGGTGGCGGCCAGTGCGAGCGAGGCCTCGTCGGCCCGGGCGTTGAGCGTCGCGATGCCGACGAGGTCCCACAGCGTCTCGACGGCCCGCGGCCGCTGCCCGTGCGCCGCCAGCCAGTCGCCGAACGTCCGGGCGTCGACCGCCGGGTCGGTGGGGTCGACGCGGCCGAGTGCGAGCGCCGCGCCCAGCACCCGCACCCGGTCGGCGACGGGCATCGGGCGGTAGCGCAGCAGCGCCGCGCCGAGGTGCAGGGGAGCGGGCAGCCCGCTGCGGCGCAGGCGCGACGGAGCCGCACCCGGCGCGAGCACCGGGATGTCGAGACGGTCCTGCAGACCGACGTCGGCCGTGACCCCGAGCCGGTCGAGCAGCGCCAGGTAGGAGGTGCAGCAGCGCAGCACGACGTGCTGGCCGGTGTCGACGTCGAGCTCGCCGCGCCGGAAGGAGCCCGCGACCCCGCCGAGGCGCGCCCGCGACTCCAGCAACGTGACCCGCGCCCCGGCGTCGGCGCAGCGCAACGCGGCCGTGATCCCCGCCAGCCCCCCGCCGACGACCGCCACGTGCACGCTCACGCCCCGGCACCTCCCGGCGCGCGGCCGGCCAGCGCCTTGACCGCGACCCCGATCTTCTGGCGGCCCGACAACGACCGGCGCTGGTGGTAGACCGACGGCGGGTCGGCGGCGATGTCGTCGAGCAGCTGCCGGTAGATGCCGGCCATCGCGGTCGCGCAGGCGGCGCTGCGCCGGTCGAGCAGCGGTACCAGCCGCAGCCCGTCGGCGTACCACTCGCGCGCCCGCGCGGCCGAGAAGCGGATCAGCTCGGCCAGTCCGCCGGTCTTGTCGACGAGGTTGCCGTGCTCGTCGAGGCGCAGGTCCACGTCGAACCGGGCCAGCTCCTCGGTCGGCAGGTAGATGCGACCGTTCTGCAGGTCCTCGCGGATGTCGCGCAGGATGTTCGTCTGCTGCAGCGCGATGCCGAGCGCGTCGGCGAACCCGGGGGCCCGCGGGTCGGGGCGCGACCCGAAGATGCCCAGGCACAGCCGGCCCACCGAACCCGCGACCTGCCGGCAGTAGCCGACCATGTCGTCGAACGTCGCGTAGGGCGCGGACTCGCCCGGCACGTCGTCCATCCGCACGTCGGCCTCGACGCCGTCGACGAGCTCGTCGAAGGCGCCCAGCGGGATCGGGTAGCGGCGCGCGGCGTCGGTGACGGCGACGAGCACCGCGTCGCTCGCGTCGGGGTCCTGCTCGCGGGCGCGCCGCACCGACTCGCGGACCCGGCCCAGCGCGGCGAGCTTGGCCTCGGTGCCGGGGTCGCCACCGGCATCGCCGTCGCCGATGTCGTCGATGCGCCGGGCCAGCGCGTAGACGGCGCACAGCGCGGACCGCTTCGCGGGCGGCAGCAGCCGGATGCCGTAGTAGAAGTTGCGCGCCTGCTCCCGCGTGATGGCCTCGGTGCGCGCGTAGGCGAGCTCGAGGGCGGTGGACGGGCGACGGCTCATACGGCACTCCGGGCTAGCTCGCGGACCAGGTGGTGGGCGACGTCGCGCCTGCGTGTGCGCGGGCTGCCGGCGAGGACGTCGAACCTGCTGCGGCGCAACGCGTCTGCGGCGCCACGGCCCCCGGCGAGGTAGCCGGCGACGGCGAGCCGGGCCCAGCCGTGCAGCTGCCCGAGCAGCGGGGCGCCCTCGTCGAGCAGGGCGCTCGCGCGTTCGGTCTCGCGGGCGACGAGCGCGCGCACCGTCGTCGGTGTGTGCGGGGCGGTGAGGTCGGCCTCGGTCACGCCGAACGCGGCCATGTCCTCGGCCGGCAGGTAGACGCGCCCGCGGCCGAGGTCCTCGGCGACGTCCTGGCAGTGCTCCAGGACCTGCAGCGCGGTGCAGATCCGGTCGGAGCGCCGCTGCACGAGCGACCCGTCGGGGGCGTCGGCGCCGAACACCGCCAGGACCATGCGCCCGATGGGTTCCGCGGACAGCACGCAGTAGCCGAGGAGGTCGTCCCACGTCCGGTAGCGGGTGACGTGCTGGTCGGCCAGGTTGGCGGCGACCAGGCGCTCGAAGGGCTCCCGGGCCAGCCCGCAGGCGCGCACGGTCGGGACGAGGCGCTGCAGCACCGGATCGACGGGGCCGGGCGGGCCGTCCCAGACCCGACGCAGATCGGCGCAGAAAGCATGGAGCCGGGCGGTCCGGTCGGCCCGCTCGGTGTCGGTCCGGTTGGTGTCGGTCCGGTTGGTGTCGGTCCGGTCGGGGTCGGCGCGGTCGGGGTGGGTGCCGACCCGGCGGCCGGGGTCGTCGTCACCGTCGCCGATGTCGTCGATCGCGCGGACGACGTCGTAGACCGCGCGCAGGTGTGCACGCGTCCGCGCCGGCAGCACACGCAGTGCCACCGGGAAGTTCTCGGACCGCTCGGCGTCCCGCAGCCGGGCCTCGGTCGCGGACCCCGCCGCGGGCGCCGGCGGCGCCCCCGCCCGCCGACCTCCCACGGGGCAAATCCTGCTCCTTCGCGCCGGACGATCTCTGCGCACCAACGGTTAATTCTGCCCGGCCAGAGTTGTCACATCCTGATAAATCCGGTGAGTCGGATGCCCCGAGGGGCGTACAAAAGATGTGTGGACGTTCAGGACCCGTCCCTGACGGCGCTCTTACCGGTGCTCGCCGAGCGCCTCCCGGCGCTGCTGTCCGAGGTGCGCGCAGCGCTGGGGGAGGAGTGGCCGGACTACGCGTCCTTCCTCGACGAGCACGACGTCGAGGTGGCCGTGGCGGCCGACGCCGCGATGCGCAGGCTCGTCACCATGGCGGGGGCCCCGAGCAGCGAGGACGGCGTGGGCCCCGAGCTGTTCGAGGAGATCGGGCGCATCCAGTGGCGCGAGGGTCGCGACCTCTCCGCGCTGCTGGGCGCCTACCAGGTCGGCGCCCGGGTGTGCTGGCACCACGTCTCCGCGGCGGCCGTCGAGATGGGGGTCGAACCGCGGACGCTGGCCTCGCTCGCCGAGGCCGTCTTCTTCTTCGTCGACAAGCTGTCGTCCTCGTCGGCGCGCGGCTACGTCCTCGAGCAGTCGGAGGAGGCCGCGACCCGCGAACGGCTGCGCGACGAGCTCGTCGGGCTGCTGCTCTCCGACCGGGCCGACCAGGCGGCCGTGCGTGCCGCCGCCGCCCGCGCCGGCTGGACCGTCCCCGACGAGCTGGGCGTCGTGCTCATCCAGCGCGACAACGCCGTCGGGCACCGCACGCTGGCCCGGATGGACGCGTCGTGCCTCGTGTTCAGCCGGCCGCCGCTGCTGGGTGCGATCGTGCCCGACCCGTCGCGTCCCGGGCTGCGGCGGCGGTTGGGGCTGACCCTGCGCGGGGCGGGTGCCGTCGTCGGGGTGGCCGTGCCGCCCGACCGGCTGCCGGCCAGCCTGCACATCGCCGAGATCGCCGCACGGTTGCAGCGCGAGGGCATCCTCACCGACGACCCGGTCTTCACCGACGAGCACCTCGACGCGATCATCGTCCACCGCGACGCCAAGCTGCTCGACGCGCTGCGCCACCAGGTCCTCGGCCCGTTGCGGGGGACGACGCAGGCGTCGCGGGAGCGGCTCGTCGAGACGCTCGGATCCTGGCTGCGGCACATGGGCGACCGCCAGGCGATCGCGGCGGAGCTGCACGTGCACCCGCAGACGGTCCGCTACCGCCTCGCCAAGCTGCACGAGCTGTTCGGCGACGACCTCGACGATCCCGAGGTGCGGGCCCGGATGGTGCTGGCGCTGTCGTTCGGGGAGGCGCGCACGCCCGCGTCCGACCCGCTGGCGGTCAGCTCGTCGTGACGGCGCCGCCCGCGGGCCTGCCGTAGCCGCGCAGCAGTTCCGCGACGCGGTCCAGCTCGTCGGCCGGCAGGAGCCGCGGGGTGCCCGCGAGGCTCGCCTGGTGCCACAACCGGCACAGCCACTCCAGGTACAGGCTGCGGGTGTAGGCGGTCGCGAGGTCGGGCCCGTGGGTGGTCGCGCCGTGGTTGCGCAGGATCACCGCGCTGCGCCCGGCCAGCGCCTCGACGCTCGCCCGGGCCAGCGCCTCGGTGCCGTACGTCGCGTACGGCGCGACCCGCACCGGTCCGCCCAGCGCCGCGACCATGTAGTGCACCGCGGGGAGCTCGTCGAGCAGCACCGACACCGCCGTCGCGTACAGCGGATGGGTGTGCACGACCGCGCCCGCGTCGGTGGCGCGGTAGACCGCGAGGTGCATGGGCAGCTCGCTCGACGGCACGACGGGCCCTGTCGCGTCCGGGTCGGCCGGGCGGCCGTCGAGATCGACGACGCACACCCCGGCCGCGTCGAGCCGGTCGTAGGGGACGCCGCTGGGCGTGACGGCCACCAGGTCGCCGACGCGGACGCTGATGTTGCCCGACGTCGCGACGGTGAGGTCGTCCGCGCGCATCCGCAGGCAGTGCTCGACGACGGCCTCGCGGGCCTCCGGCAGCAGCATGGTCGTCGGTCCTCCCGGTCGGCGTGATCACCGGCGACGTTATCGTCGCCGACGTGCTCGCGGAGGGACCCGGCGGTCCGGTCTGGCTGGGGGTCGACCTGGGTACCCAGGGGGTCCGCGCCGTCGCGGTCGACGCCGCGGGGCACGTCGCCGGCGCCGGGTCGGCGCGACTGCGGCACGACCTGCGCCGGGGGCCGCGCCACGAGCAGGACCCGCAGGAGTGGTGGACGGCGACCTGCGCGGCGACGTCGGCGGCGCTCGCGGGGCTGCGCGGGCGCGAGGTCGCCGCGCTGGCCGTCGACTCGACGTCGGGGACGCTCGTCGTCCAGGACGGCGCCGGCCGGGCCGTCGGCCCGGGGCTGATGTACGACGACACCCGCGCCGCCGCGCGGGTGGCCGCCGTCCGGGAGGCGGGGCAGGCGGTGTGGGCGGCGCTCGGGTACCGCGTGCAGGCGGCGTGGGCGTTGCCCAAGCTCGTCGAGCTGTGCGCGACGGGTGCCGTCCCGGCCGGGCACACGGTCGTCCACCAGGCCGACCACGTCGTCGCCCGGCTCGCGGGGCACCCCGTCGCGACCGACACCAGCCACGCACTCAAGACCGGCTACGACCTGCTCGCCGACGCGTGGCCGACCGCCGTGTTCGAGGCGCTGGGGGTCGACGCGGCGGTGCTGCCCGCCGTCGTGCCGCCCGGGACCCCGCTGGCCGTCGTGTCGCCCGCGGCGGCCGCGGAGAGCGCGGTGCCGGCGGGGACGCCCGTCGTCGCCGGGATGACCGACGGGTGCGCCGCGCAGGTGGCGGCCGGCGCCCTCGCTCCCGGCGACTGGTGCTCCGCCCTCGGGACGACGCTGGTCGTCAAGGGGGCCACGGCCACGCCGGTCGTCGACCCCGCGGGCGCGGTGTACTGCCATCGCCATCCCGACGGCGGCTGGCTGCCGGGCGGGGCGTCGAACGTGGGGGCGGGGGTCCTGCGCCGTGAGCTCCCCGGTGTCGACCTGGCCGCGCTCACCCCCGCCGCGGCCGCGCTCGGCGTGCCGCCGGGTGCGACGTACCCGCTGGTGGGGGTCGGGGAGCGGTTCCCGTTCCCCGACCCCGACGCGCGGGGTTTCGACGTCGGCGGCCCCGCGGTCCCGACCCCGGCCGAGACGCTCGCGCGGGTCGCGCACGGCGTGGCCTACGTCGAGAGGCTGGCGTTCGACGTGCTCGCCGGGCTCGGTGCCGACGTCTCCGGCGCGGTCACCGTCACCGGCGCCACCAGCGCCAACGACTGGTGGAACCAGCTGCGGGCCGACGTCCTCGGCCGGCCCGTCGCCGTCCCCCGGGAGGCGGGCTCGGCGTTCGGCGCCGCCGTGCTCGCCGCCGCGGAGCCGGGGTCGCTCGCCGCGACCGCGCAGCGCATGGTCCGGCTCCGGGCCCGCTTCGACCCGCGGCCCGAGCGTGCCGACGCGCTGGCCGAGGGTTGTGCCCGCCTCCGCGCCGAGCTCACCCGTGAGCGCCGATGGTCGCTCTAGCGACCATCGCCGCTCACGACGTCTGAGCTGGGCTTTCGTCGCCGGTGCCGGTGCCGGTGCCGGGGCGGCCCGTCAGGCGCCGGTCCAGCAGCCGATGATCGTGCGCGCGACCAGGAGCGCCGTCTGCGGCGGCGTGATCGGCGGGGAGCCGAGGCCGGGCGGGAGGTCCGTGTCGTCGACCAGCAGGACCTTGAAGTCCTTGCGCACCACGACCGAGCCGTTGGTCGTGACGAACGCGCCCTCGCCGAGCCCGTCCTCGGTGCGGGTCGAGCCGAGCCGCTGGGCCAGCGCGTCCATGTAGGCGGTCGTCTCGGCGACCGACGACAGCTCCTTGACCGACAGCGTGAACGAGCCGGCGGGATAGCGGTAGCGACAGGAGTAGACGTGGTCGGCCCAGGTGGGCGGGTCGATGGCGGTGGGCGCCACGCCGAGGGCCTCCGTGATGTCCTCGCGCGCCTCGTCGGAGCAGACGAGCACCGAGCTCGCCGACGGGTTCGCCCCTGCGGGCTCGGCCGTCGTGGGTGCGAGGGGCGCGGGCACCTCCTGCGACGGCCCGGACCCCGACGGCCCGGACCCCGACGGCCCGGACCCCGACGAGCAGGCGGTGAGCAGGGCGGCGACGGCCGCGAGGACGGCCATCCCCACGGCACGACGGCGGGTCACGCGGCCAAAGGCTAGCCACGGTCGCGGGCGGCGGGCCGGTCGGGCGGCGGGTGTGCGCCGAGCGGGCGCCGTCGGGAGGGCGGCGGGCCGCCGGCGAGGCTCTCGACCGCCGTCGCGCTCGGCGACGGCGCTGCCTCCCGCGACAGCGCCGCCCCCGCGACAGCGCCGCCCCCGCGACAGCGCCGCCTCCCGCGACGGCGGCGCCTCCCGCGACAGCGCCGCCTCCCGCGACAGCGCCGCCCCACGGGGAGGTCGGGGGCGACGGCCCTTCTCGGGTGCGGCGACGACGCTGCGCCGCAGGCGCGACGTGCCGGACCGGCCACCGCGCCGCCTCGGTGCTCGTCGGTCTCGCCGAGACGGTGCGCCGCGCGACGCCCGGTGTCCACGGCGGGCGGCGTCCCCTCGACCCCGGCCGGCGGACAGTAGGCTCGTCGCGGATCGGCGTGGTGACAACGGGAGACGACGGCGGTGGGGGAGACGGCGGGCGACGGTGTGCGGATGGGCCGGTCGTCGCAGCTCACCGACCGGGTCGCGAGCTGGCTGCGCGAGGCGATCATGGTGGGGGAGCTGCCGGCGTCGTCGTTCGTGCGGACCGAGCACGTGGCCGCGCGCCTCGGGGTGAGCGCCACCCCGGTCCGCGAGGCGCTCATGCTCCTGCACGGTGAGGGCGCCGTGCGCTGGGAACCCCGTCGGGGTTTCCGGGTGGTCCCGCTGACCCGCACCGACGTCGACGATCTCTTCGCGGTGCAGGCCCACATCGCGGGCGAGCTCGCCGCCCGGGCCGCGACGACGCTGCCCGACGACGGCCTCGCCGACCTCCACCGGCTGCAGCGGGAGCTGGAGGCGGCGGGGGAGCGCGGCGAGCTCGGCCGGGTCGGCGAGCTCAACCACCAGGTGCACCGCACGATCAACAAAGCGGCAGGCGCGCACCGGTTGGCGTCGATGCTGAATCTGTTCGTCAACCACGTCCCACGCGGCTACTACGACCGCGTGCCGGGCTGGAGCGACGCGACGACCCACGACCACGACGCCGTGCTCGCCGCGCTGGACGCCCGCGATCCGGCCGCCGCCCGCGCCGCGATGGACGCGCACATCCGTCACATCGGGGCGCTGCTGGCCGACCACCTCGAGCAGCGCGGTGTCCTCGGGCCCTCCCCCGGGGACACCGCGCCCGACGCCGCCCGGGCGAGCGAGCGGGTCAGCCGAGTCCGCCGCGCTTGACCAGCTGTGCGGCGATGACGTTGCGCTGGATCTCGTTGGTGCCCTCACCGACGATCATCAGCGGCGCGTCGCGGAAGTAGCGTTCGACGTCGAACTCGGTGGAGTAGCCGTACCCGCCGTGGATGCGCACGGCGTCGAGCGCGACCTGCATCGCGGTCTCGGAGGCGAACAGCTTCGCCATCCCCGCCTCCATGTCGCAGCGCTGCCCAGCGTCGAACCTGTCGGCGGCGAAGAGGATCAGCTGGCGCGCCGCGGTGATCTTGGTGGCCATGTCGGCCAGGTAGTTGCCGATCGACTGGTGCTGCCAGATCGGCTTGCCGAAGCTCTCGCGCTCCTGGGCGTAGGCCAGCGCGTCGTCGAACGCCGCCTGGGCGACGCCGAGCGCGCGCGAGGCGACCTGGATGCGCCCGGTCTCGAGGCCCTTCATCATCTGCGCGAAGCCGCGTCCCTCCGTGCCGCCGAGGACGGACGAGGCGGGCGTGCGGTAGTCGTCGAACGACAGCTCGCAGCTCTCGACGCCCTTGTAGCCGAGCTTGGGCAGGTCGCGCGAGACGGTGAGGCCGGGCCCGTGCTCGACGAGCAGGATCGACACGCCGCGGTGCTTCGGCTCGGCGGCCGGGTCGGTCTTGCACATCAGCGCGATGAGCTGCGACCTACGCGAGTTGGTGATCCACGTCTTCGCGCCGTTGACGACGTAGTCGTCGCCGTCGCGGCGCGCGGTCGTCGTCATCGCCTGCAGGTCCGACCCGCCGCCGGGCTCGGTCAGCGCCATGGTCGCGCGGATCTCGCCGGTGGCCATCCTCGGCAGGTAGCGGTCCTGCTGCTCCTTGGTGCCGAACGCGACGAGCAGCTTGGAGACGACGGTGTGCCCACCCATCGCGCCGGCCAGGCTCATCCAGCCGCGGGCGAGCTCCGCGGTGACGAGGGCGTAGCACGGCATCGAGACCGGCGCCTCGCCCCACGGCTCGGGGATCGCGAGGCCGAAGATGCCGAGCTGCTTCATCTGCTCGATGAGCTTCTCGGGGTACTCGTTCGCATGCTCGAGGTCGCGGACCACGGGCCGCACCTCGCGGTCGACGAACTCGCGGACGGTCTCGACGACGGCGCGTTCCTCGGTGCTCAGCTCGGTCACGACGGCAGGCTCCTCGCTCGGGTCCAGGGATTCTCCAGAATATAGAATTTCCGGCCTCCTCGCGCCGCCGGGCGGACGTCGTCACACCGGGTCCGGGCGTGACGTGTATCGCGCACTCAGCGTGTCGGTAACGATTCAGAAGATCGCGTCGTTGGAACGAGTGGAGCCCAGCGAACGTGCTCCCCGCCGGGGCCCCGACACCGTGCACGACCCCGGCCGGCACACATCGACCGCACCGGAGGAACACAGAATGGCCGTCATCGACCGCCGCACCGTGTGGAGCGCCATGGTCCGCGCCGCTCGCCGCTTCGACGAGTGGACGCTCGTCAGCTTCAACCCGCGTTACCCCGTCGGCTCGCACGACGAGCGGTGAGCACCGCGCCCGGGCTCACCGGCGACACAGAGACGAACGGGCCGGCGCCGCCGCGAGGCGACGCCGGCCCGTTCGCACGTGCAGGGACGGCTCGTGCAGGGACAGCTGAGACTGCAGGTGCGACTGCAGGGACAGCTGAGATCGCGCGGAATCGTCAGTGGGCGGGTGGCCCGTCGTCGCGAGCCGCGGCGACCTGCGCGGGCGTCGGCGGCTTGAGCGGCCGCAGCGTCACCCAGAGCAGGAACAGTCCGGCGACGACCAGCATGCCGATGCCCATGTCCAGGTTCAGGTTCGAGCCGCCGGTCTTCGCCCGGTCCTCGGTGCTCGTGGACACCAGCCCCATGATCAGCAGGACGATGCCGTAGACGCCGAACAGGACGGCGATGATGGTGCGGAGGTCGAACAGGTTCGCCGCGGCCGACGGCGGTGCGTCGGTCCCGCCCTGCGGTATCTCGGTGGGGCCCGTCCCGGCGGCGTCGTGGGCCTCTGGGGAGTCGGTCATCCGTCTCGCTCCTTCGGTTCCGGGCTCAGATGAAGATGATGTAGAGGACGACGACGAGGATCAGCACCAGCACGGCGAGCAGCTGCGGCGACCGGTACCAGCCGGCGTCGTCACCCTCGACGGAGTGCGACCGGCTCGCCCGCGGCGTGAGGCTCCACACGAGCCCCGCGAGCTCGCTGTCCGGCTTCGGCTGGCCCGCCATCGAGACGAGCAGCGCGACCCCGACGCCGACGATGAACGCGGCGCTGGCGCCGACGAAGCTGCCGGCCTGGCTGGACAGCTGCAGGACGTCGAAGCGGACCAGCTGGTCGATGACGACGGCGGCGACCGTGCCCGACAGCAGGCCGACCCACGCCGCGGTGCCCGTCATCCGCTTCCAGAACAGGCCGAGGATGAAGATCGCGAACAGCGGCGCGTTGAAGAAGCTGAACAGCGCCTGGATGTAGTCCATCAGGTTCTGCGAGCCCGACGCGATGAAGGCCGTGCCGATGGCGAGCACGCAGCCGACGACCGTGACCAGGCGGCCGACCTGCAGGTAGTAGCGGTCCGACCGGCCCGGTCGCACCCAGTCCTGCCAGATGTCGTAGGTGAACACGGTGTTGAACGAGCTGATGTTGGCCGCCATGCCCGCCATGAACGCGGCGAGCAGGCCCGCGATCGCGACGCCGAGGATGCCGTTGGGCAGCAGCTCCTTCATCAGCAGCGTCAGGGTGTCGTTGTAGGTGATGTCGCTGCCCGCGGGCGCCGTGCCGGCCTTGACGGCCTGGATCTGCGGGAGCAGGACGGCGCCGATCATGCCGGGGATCACGACGACGAGCGGGATGAGCGCCTTCGGGAAGGCACCGATGATCGGCGTGCGCCGGGCCGCGGACATGCTCTTGGCCGACAGCGCGCGCTGCACCTCGGCGAAGTTCGTCGTCCAGTAGCCGAAGGACAGGACGAAGCCGAGCCCGAAGACGATGCCGATGACCGACCAGACCGGGTTGGAGATCTCGGTGAGCTCCGTCCCCGGCCAGGACGACAGCTGTTCGGCGCCACCGGGTCCCGCGGTGACCTTCTCCTTCAGACCCTCCCAGCCGCCGACGCGGTTGAGGCCGGCGAGGGTCAGCGGGATCAGCAGCGCGAGGATGACGAAGAACTGCAGGACCTCGTTGTAGATCGCCGCCGAGAGCCCGCCGAGCGTGGTGTAGGCGAGGACGACGAGCGCGGCGACCGGGATCGCCACCCCCAGCGGCCAGCCGAGCAGGGCTTCGATGATCAGGCCGAGCGCGAAGAGGTTGACCCCGGCGATCAGGATCGAGGCGACCGCGAAGATGACGCCCTGGATGCGCTGGGTCGTGCGGTTGAAGCGCTTGAACAGGAACTCGGGGACGCTGCGGGCCTTCGAGCCGTAGTAGAACGGCATCATGACCAGGCCGAGGAACACCATGGCCGGGACGGCGCCGATCCAGTAGTAGTGCACCGTCGCGATGCCGTACTGGGCACCGTTGGCCATCATGCCGATCAGCTCGAGGGCGCCGAGGTTCGCGGAGATGAACGCGAGCCCGGTCACCCACGCGGGCATCGAGCGGCCGGACAGCAGGAAGTCGAGGCTCGACGACACCGACCGACGGGCCATGTAGCCGATGCCGAGCACCAGGACGAAGTAGAAGGCGACGAGCAGGTAGTCGACGAAGTTGGCATCGAGCCGGACGTCGGCCGCCGCCTGGGCGAGCACCGTGGTCATGTCGTGCTCCGGGCCTCGCGTCGGGGCCAGTGCCGTCCGGTTCGCATCATCGCGACTCCCGCTCTCGGTCGACCGTTGTGCGGAGCAAGCTACCGGCTTCGGACACGTTCGAACAATTATCGACGTAACGATCCGATACTCATGGGTCCGCTGCGACAGGGGCGGTGACCCCTACCACACCGGGCGGGTCCGCGCACGTTGACGACTGAGTGATCATGTTGCATTCTGTGCGAAGTCGTTCGCGTCGTGGCTTTCGGCAGCTCGTGCGAGGAGGGATCGTGGGCCTGCTCGCACAGCAGCGCCGGGAGCTGATCCTCGAGCAGGTCCGGGCCCGCGGTGCCGTGCGCGTCACCGACCTGGCCGAGCGGTTCGGCGTGTCGGACATGACCGTGCGCCGGGACCTCGACGTGCTCGCCCGGCGCCGGCTCGTCGACAAGGTGCACGGGGGCGCGACGGCCGTCGGCTCGCCCAGTACCGACGAGCCGGGCTTCGTCGTCAAGTCGCACCGCCAGCTCGCCGAGAAGGAGGCGATCGCCGCCGCGGCGGCCCGGCTCGTCGAGCCCGGCTCGGCCGTCGGGCTCTCGGCCGGGACGACGACGTGGGCGCTGGCCCGCAGGCTCGTCGACGTCCCGGGTCTCACGATCGTCACCAACTCGATGGCCGTCGCCGACGTCTTCCGGGGCACCGCGCGGTCGGACCCGACGGTCATCCTCACCGGCGGGGTGCGGACCCCGTCGGAGGCACTCGTCGGGCCCGTGGCGGTGCGGGCGCTGCGCAGCCTCAACCTCGACGCGGTGTTCCTCGGCGTGCACGGCATGGCCGCGGCCGCCGGGTTCACCACACCCAACCTGACCGAGGCGGAGACCGACCGGGCGCTCGTCGAGGCGGGTCAACGCCTCGTCGTCGTCGCCGACCACACGAAATGGGGAACCGTGGGCATCTCGACCATCGCCGCACTCGGCGACGCGGACGTGCTCGTGACCGACGACGGCCTGGCCGCCGACGCGCGGGCCGTGCTCGCGGGCGAGGTCGAGGAGCTCGTCGTCGCACCGGTGCCGGGGGAGGGCGCGTGAGGCGCACCGAGGGCAGGCTGGCCGACGGCCGTCGCATCCTGTGGTTCGACGAGGACGCGACGCCCGGGCGCGACCCGGCCACGCTCGTCGACCGGCGGGACCTGCCGCGGACGATCTCGGCGTCGCAGCTGCGCTACGACACGCTCGCGGGCGAGTGGGTCGCGGTCGCCTCCCACCGCCAGGACCGCACCTACCAGCCGCCGGCCGACCAGTGCCCGCTCGACCCGACGCACGGCGAGCACCACACCGAGATCCCGACGCCGGACTACGAGGTCGTCGTCTTCGAGAACCGGTTCCCGTCGTTCGGCGGCGGTGCGCCGCTGTCGGGAACGACCCCGGACCCGGCGGCCGGGCGGTGCGAGGTCGTCTGCTTCACCAGCGACCACGACTCGTCGTTCGGCGCGCTCACCCCGGCCCGGGTGCGGCTCGTCGTCGACGTCTGGGCCGACCGGACGGCCGAGCTCGGCGCGCTCCCCGGTGTCGCGCAGGTGTTCCCGTTCGAGAACCGCGGCGCCGAGATCGGCGTGACGCTCGCCCACCCGCACGGCCAGATCTACGCCTACCCGTACGTGCCGCCCATCCCCGCGCGGATGCTCGACAGGGCCCGTGCCCACCTCGCCGCGACCGGCCGCAACCTGTTCGCCGACGTGCTGCACGCCGAGCGGGCGGGCGAACGCGTCGTCGTGACGGGGGAGCACTGGACCGCGTTCGTGCCGGAGGCGGCGCGGTACCCGGTGGAGGTCCACCTGTACCCGCACCGGCAGGTCCCCGACATCCCCGCGCTGACCGACGCCGAGCGTGACGAGTTCGCCGAGGTCTACCTCGACGTCCTCGGTCGTCTCGACGCGCTCTACGGCGACCCGCTGCCCTACGTCGCGGGCTGGCAGCAGGCGCCCGTGCGGCCCGAGCACGACGGCGACCGCGAGCTCGCCCACCTGCACCTGCGGGTGTCGTCGATCCGCCGGGCGCCGGGCAAGCTCAAATACCTGGCGGGCTCGGAGACCGGCGCGGGCGCGTTCGTCAGCGACGTGCTCGCGGAGTCCGTGGCCCAGCGGCTGCGGGACATCCGGTGACGGTCGGGTCGAGCACCCTGCGCGCCGCCTTCGCACGGCGGTTCGACGGGCCGCCCGACGTCGTCTGGCGGGCGCCGGGCCGGGTCAACCTGATCGGGGAGCACACGGACTACAACGACGGCTTCGTGCTGCCGTGGGCGCTCCCGCTCGGGGTCAGCGCGGCGTTGCGGCGCAACGACTCCGGCGTCCTGCGGATGGTGTCGCTGCAGCACGGCGACGAGGTCGTGGAGGCCGGGGTCGCCGACCTCGAGCCCGGGTCGGTGCCGGGCTGGGCGGGCTATCCCGCCGGTGTGGTGTGGCGGTTGCGCCGCGCCGGCCTGCCCGTCGGCGACGCCGGGTTCGACCTGGTCGTCGACGGTGACGTGCCGGCCGGTGCGGGGCTGTCCTCGTCGGCGGCACTGGAGTGCGTCGTCGTCCGCGCGATCGACGACGTACTCGGCCTCGGCCTCACCGGCCCCGACGCGGCGGCCCACGCCAGGGGTGCGGAGAACGAGTTCGTCGGCGTGCCGAGCGGCGTGATGGACCAGATGGCCTCGCTCATGTGCGCGGAGGGCTGCGCGCTGTTCCTCGACACCCGCAGCATGGCGACGCGGCAGGTGCCCCTCGACCTCGATCCCGGTGCCGGTGGGGGGCTCGCGCTGCTGCTCGTCGACACGAACGCACCGCACCGGCTCGTCGACGGCGAGTACGCCGACCGGCAGCGCGCCTGCGCCGCGGGCGCCCGGGCACTCGGGGTGCCGGCGCTGCGCGACGTCCCGCTCGCCGGCCTCGACGACGCCCTCGCGCGCCTCGACGACGAGGTCGTCCGCCGCCGGGTGCGACACGTCGTCACCGAGAACGCCCGGGTGCTCGACGTCGTCGGCCTGCTCGACGCCGGGCGGCCCGAGGAGATCGGGCCGCTGCTCACCGCCTCGCACGCGTCGCTGCGCGACGACTTCGAGGTCACCGTGCCCGAGCTGGACACGGCCGTGGCGGCGGCGCTGGACGCGGGCGCGCTCGGCGCCCGGATGACCGGGGGCGGGTTCGGGGGCAGCGTCGTCGTCCTCGCCAGGGCCGACGCCGCCGGCGCCGTCACCGACGCGATCGCCGCCGCGTTCGCCGACCGTGGCTACGCGCCGCCGCGCGCGCTGCCGGCGACGCCGTCGGCGGGCGCGCACCCGATCACCGACGACTGAGCGTCGCGGTCCGGCTCTCGAGCAGTCCGGCGTAGATCCCGCGCAGCTCCGCGGCCCACCGGCCTGCCTCGAAGCGGTCGAGGAACCGCTGCCGGGCGGCCGCGCCGAGCCGCGCGCGCCGGTCGGGGTCGGCGGCGAGCGCATCGAGCGCGGCCGCGATCCGGGCGGCGTCGAGCGCGACGAGCACGCCGGTGTCGCGGGTGACGATCTCGGGGATGCCGCCCGTCGTGCTCGCCACCGCGGGCAGACCGAGCGCGAGCCCCTCGACCAGCCGGCGCGGCATGGCGTCGGACCGCGTGGTGTGGACCATGACGTCGGCGGCCCGCAGCAGGTCGAGGGGGTCGCCGGTGGGGTGGAAGACGATGCGCGACGCGAGCTCGTCGTCGCGGTCGACGCGCGCCTGCAGCCACGGCCGCAGCGGCCCGTCGCCGCCGAGCACGACGGTGACCGGGCTGCTGTCCGACAGCGCGGCGACGGCGTCGAGCAGCAGGTCCTGGCCCATCCCGCGGCGCATGGGCGCGACCGAGGCGACGAGCACGCCGTCCGCCGCCACCCCGAGGCGCTCGCGCAGCCGCTCGCGGGCGGTCGCGTCGCCGTGGCCGGGGTCGCCGACGCCGTTGGGCAGCACGACGAGATCGGCCGCCGCGCCCGCGTACCAGTCGCGCTGCAGCTGCGAGATCGCGATCGTGCGCGTCACGAAGCGGCGCCTGGCGAGGATCTTCGCCGCGCGCTTGGCCCGGTCCGAGGCGTCGGCGGGCTGGGACTCGATGCGGTGCACCGTCGACACGACCGGCATCCGCAGCCGGGCCCCGGCCAGCCCGCCGAGCGTGTCGGCGTTGCCGACGTGGGTGTGCAGCAGGTCGACGCGGTGCCGGCGCAGGACGTCGACGAGCCGCGGCAGCGACCGCGGATCCCACGGCGCCGTGCCCAGCTCGACGACGGGCACGCCCAGCGCGCGCAGCCGGCCGGGCACGGGGGAGAGCGCGGTCGTCGCGATCGCCACCACGACCAGTTCGAGACCGGCCGCGGGCGCGGCTCCGGCCAGGTCGAGGATGCCGTTCTCGGGCTCGTCCGGGTGCAGGGACGGGACGAGATGGGCGACGCGCACGGCGGCCTCCTGCTCCGGCCGGCCGGGGACCGGCCAGGGGCGACGGCGCCGTCACCCCGTCGGGTGATGTCCGTGCCGGACCCTACCGAGGGCCGCGCGGGCCGGCACGCGGGGTGCGCCCGGGACGCGGTCAGGCGCTGCGCCGCCGGCCCTTGCGCCGCTTGCGGGCCGTGCCCGTCATCTCGGCGCACGCGTCGCACGGCTTGCCGTCGGGCTCGACGAGCGGGGCGGGGGACACGACGTACCCGCAGACGGCGTGGTAGCGGCCGGTGTCGGCCGCGGCGGTGCGGGTGAGCTCGGTGTCCGGGACGTGGTGCGAGCGCGCGTCACGTCGACAGGTCACGGCGACGGTGACGATCCCGGCGTCGATCCTCGCCCCGTCCGCGACGGCCGCCGGCGCGACCGCGCCCGGCCGCGTGCCGCGGCGCTCTCCTGCTCGTTCCCCGCCCACCTCGGACTGGATCTCCTCGCCACGTACCCGGTTCCCGACCGGACAGGTCGTCCGCTCGGCACGCACGCTATCGTCCCCGGCTCGACGGCCATCTGCAAGGTCATCTGCACGTGCATCTGCAAGGACGAGCCGCCCGGAACGGCGGATCGGGGGACGACTCATGACAGCGGTTCCGCCCGCCACACCCGCGCCCGGGCCGGACGCGACCCGGACGCCGACGGCCGTCGGCGGCGCCGATGTCGACCGGTCGGCCCGGCCGTGGGTACGGGCGCCCGAGCTCGGCACCGTGCGCTGGCGCAAGAGCAGCGCGAGCAACCCGAGCGGTGACTGCGTCGAGGTCGCCGGGCTCGACGGCGGAGCCGTCGCCGTCCGCAACTCGCGCGACCCGCTGGGCCCGGCACTCGTGTACACCCGCGCGGAGATCGCCGCGTTCGTCCGCGGGGTGCGCCTCGGGGAGTTCGACGACCTGACCTGATCGTGAGTGGCGATGCCTGCTCGTGAGCGGCGTCGTCCCCTGATGTCCCGGTCGACTCCGGATCCCGGTGCGGCACAGGGTGCGTGGTGCTGCGGCCGATCGGCCGTACGGTCCCGGCCCGGTGGCGGTCGCGGTCCGCGCACGGCCCGCTATGCTCCGTGACGACCGTGTGCCCGTCGGCGTCTGGAGTCGTTCGTGACCGCACCGGGCAAGCCGCAGGGGCTGCCGGATCCGGAACACAGCGGACCGACCGTGCTGAGGATCGTGCTCGGCACCCAGCTGCGTCGGATGCGCGAGGCCCAGGGGATCACCCGAGAGCAGGCGGGCGACCACATCCGCGCCTCGCACGCCAAGATCAGCCGCCTCGAGCTGGGGCGGGTCGGGTTCAAGGAACGCGACATCGCCGATCTGCTCACCCTCTACGGGGTCACCGACGAGCGCGAGCGCGGCGAGTTCATGGACCTCGTCGCGCAGGCCAACGTGCCGGGGTGGTGGCACCAGTACGGGGACCTGCTGCCGAGCTGGTTCGAGATGTACCTGCGGCTCGAGCAGGCGGCCTCGGTGATCCGCACCTTCCAGGTCCAGTTCGTCCCAGGCCTGCTGCAGTCCGAGGACTACGCGCGGTCGGTCATCGTCGTCGGGCATCAGGGCGAGTCCGTCGAGGAGATCGACCGCCGCGTCCACCTGCGGATGACCCGGCAGAAGCTGCTCGGCGAGCCGGGCGCGCCCGCGTTCTGGGCGGTGATCGACGAGGGTGCGCTGCGGCGGCCGTTCGGTCCGCCGCGGGTCATGCGCGGGCAGATCGACCACCTGCTGGAGATGACCGAGCTGCCCAACGTCACGGTGCAGGTGCTGCCGTTCACCTTCGGCGGGCACGCCGCCGCGGGCGGGCCGTTCACCATCCTGCGCTTCGCCGAGCCCGACCTGCCCGACATCGTCTACCTCGAGCAGCTCACGAGCGCGGTCTACCTGGAGAAGCGGCCCGAGGTCGAGGCCTACCTGGCCGTCATGGAGCGGGTGAGCGTGCAGGCCGAGACCCCGGCGCGCAGCGCCGAGATGCTGCACCGGCTGCGCCGGGGCCTCTGACACCCGCTGACGGCCTCTGGCACAGGCTGACGCCCGCGCCGGAGGGCGCGGGACGTGCGCTCAGTCCTTGCGGCCGATCGCGCCCGCGCACAGCGTGTGCACCGGGCTGTCGGTGGGCGTCGCGGCGTCGGGGTGCCAGTCGTTGGCGTACACCAGGCCGGGCTCGACGAGCTCCAGCCCGTCGAAGAAGCGCCGGAGCTCGTCCCAGGTGCGGAACCGCCCGGTCCCGAGGCCGCCCTGCAGGAAGCCGCGCTCGAGGCGCTTGGCGCGAGGCTCGTCGTCGTCGAGGAAGTGCGAGAGCAGCAGGTACCCGCCGGCGGGGAGCCGGTCGCGCAGCGTCGCGACGATCCCGCAGGGATCCTCGTCGTCGCCCAGGTGCTGGACGATGCCGGACAGCAGGATCGCGTAGGGCTCGCCGGTGTCGATGAGCCTGCCGACGGCGTCGTTGCCGAAGATCGAGTCCGGGTCGCGCAGGTCGGCCGTGATCACCGCGGTCGACGGGTCCCGGCCGAGCAACGCGCGTCCGTGGGCGAGGACCCCCGGGTCGTTGTCGACGTAGACGACGCGTGCGTCGGGGGCGACCTCGTGGGCGAGCTCGTGGACGTTGCCCTCCGTGGGCAGGCCCGAGCCGATGTCGAGGATCTGGCGGATCCCGGCCTCCGCGACGAGGTACCGCACGCCGCGGCGCAGGAAGTGGCGGTTCTCCCGGGCGAGCAGGGGCGCGTCGGGCAGCGCGTCGAAGATGCTCTGCGCGGCACGACGGTCGACCTCGAAGTGCTGCTTGCCGCCGAGCACGTAGTCGTACACCCGGGCGATCGACGGCCTGCTCAGGTCGGCCCCGGGCACCTCGTCGCGGGTGTCCTGGCCGGCGGCCGGTCGGTTGGTCACCGCGTGCTCCTTCATCGTGCCCGGGTCGTGCCCTGCGCCCCCGGCCGCCCGGTGCGGGCGTCCGGCGGTGCGGTGCCGAACCCTATCGAGATCGACACCGCGGGACCGCCGCGGCCCCACGGCACGTCCGGGTGCGTGTCGGGAACGACCCGATCGGGCGTCAGGCCCGGCGGATCTCCCCGTCGGGGTGCTGCGGGAGGCCGAAGAGCGGGAACAGGTTCGTGTCGAGGAAGTGGCTGAACCCGACGATCCGGTCGTCCTCGACGTGCAGCACCTGGATCGAGAACGGCTCGTGCAGCCCGCCCGGGCCGCTCGGGCGGTACGCCGCGAACGCGAGCTGGCCGTTGGCCTCGAAGGGCAGCAGCCGCGACCCCGCGCACCCGCTGCCGGGACCGCCGTCCATCCAGGCGATGATGTGGTCGCGGCCCCGCATCCAGAGCGCGAAGGGCGGCATGACCTGCACCGCGTCCTCCGCGATGAGCCCGACGAGCGCCTCCATGTCGAAGCGCTCGAAGGCGGCGACGTAGCGCTCGAGCAGCGCCCGGTTCTCCTCGTTCATCGGGTCGGGCCGGTCGTCGGTGAGGTCGCGCGACGACATCGTCGCCCGCGCGCGCTGCAGCGCACTGTTGACCGACGCCACGGTCGTGTCCAGCAGCTCGGCCGTCTCGGCCGCCGACCAGGCCAGCACCTCCCGCAGGATCAGCACGGCCCGCTGCCGCGGCGGCAGGTACTGCAGGGCCGCGACGAACGCGAGCCGGATCGACTCCCGCGCCACGGCCGTCTCCGCCGGGTCGGCCGTGCCGGGCAGCACCCGCGAGTCGGCGATCGGCTCCACCCAGACCGTCGAGTCCAGCGGCGCACCGAGCGCCTCGGCGACGGGCTCACCCGCCGCCGACAGGTCCATCGGCAGGGCGCGGCGCTTGCGCCCCTTCAGCATGTCGAGGCAGACGTTGGTGGCGATCCGGTACATCCACGAGCGCAGCGACGACCGCCCGTCGAACTTCGCCAGGCCGCGCCACGCCCGGATCATGGTCTCCTGCACCGCGTCCTCGGCCTCGAACGCCGACCCGAGCATGCGGTAGCTGTACGCCGTCAGCTCGCGCCGGTGCTCCTCGAGGCGCGGGTCGAACGCGGGTGCCGAGCCGGGCGGCGCCGGGTGTGGTGCCGGCCGTGCAGCCGGGTGCGGTGCCGTCGCCAGGTCCGTCATGCAGAACCCCTCCCCCAGGGTCGTCGGACGGGACCGGTCGCACGCCTGTCGCGGCCGGTGTGATGGCCAGCATAGGGACGGGCACCGACGAAAAACCCGCGTCGATCGGTGGGGCGGCGCGGCCGGTCCGGCGGACGGCGCGGTCGTGTGCACTGTGCGATCGTCGGGTCACGGAGGGGTACGGCGCGGCCGGTCGTACGACGCGAGGTGCAGGGTCGTGCCCGCGTCGCCGTGCTCGACCCGGAGCTCGCGGGTCAGCGCCCGGATCAGCCGCATGCCGTGGCCGCGCGGTGCCGCGCTCGTCGCGACGCCGTCCCAGCGGCCGCAGTCGTGCACGGTGCAGTCGACGTGGCAGGACGCGTGCGCCGTGGTGAGCCGGGCGTCGACCCGGATGCCCTCGCAGACGCGCGCGCACCCGTGCTCGACGGCGTTCGACACGGCCTCGCTCACGGCGAGCACGAGATCGGCGGCCTCGTCGGCGGGCCAGCCCGCCGCCGCGAGCCAGCGCCCGAGATCGCGACGCAGCGGCTCGAGCGCGGTGGGCGCGCAGCGGACGGGCCACGACACCGCCCGCGCCGCCGCCCCCATACCGCCTCCGCGCCCGCCGTCTCGCCCGTCCACCCCGGTCGGCCTGCGGATACCCGGGCGCGGGGCGCGCCCAAACAGAACGCCGCGCGCGCGGGAGGAGCGGGGCGCAGCGGCGGCGGTCAGCTCTGCGCGGGGCGACCGCGCTCCAGGACACCCCGCAGCAGCGCGGCCTGCCCGGCGTGCTGGGCGTCGTCGTCGACGACGCTCACGAGCCGCACGCCGAGGGTCACGGGCGGGTCCCAGCGCACGTCGACGACGCGGTCGAGGTCCTCGGGGGTGAGGGTGCGCAGGAACTGCTGGGTGCGCTCGTTCACGGCCGCGAGATAGCCGCGCAACAGGTCCGCGCCCGGCCGAACGGCGGCCACCTCCGCGGGGCCGTGGCCGTAGCCGGTGGCCGTCGCGGCATCCGCGAGCGGAAGTGCGAACCGGTCGGCCCAGCCGTCGGCGGTCCAGGCCTGCTCGCGACCCGCGACCTCGCTGACGTGGTCGTCCTGCACCCGGATCAGGTGCCAGACCAGCCAGGCGATGCTGTTGCCCTCGGGGTCGGGCAGCCGGACGAGCACGTCCTCGTCGATGCCGGCGAGCACGCCGTCGACGGTGTCGGGGATGCGGCCGAACGCGTCGGCGAGCAGGTCGGCCGGGGTCATGCGGGCCTCCGAGGAGCGTCGGTCGAGGATCTCCCGCGCGACGCTACGCAGGATCTCCCGCGACCGCAGCCGTGTCCACCGCCGACAGCGGCCGCAGGGTGTCGAGTGCCGCGTGAGCCCGCGCGGCGACGTCGGGCAGCTCGTCGGGGCCGGTCACCGCGCCGAGCCGCTCGATGGTGCGGACGACCACCGCCAACAGCGCGTCGGCCAGCACCGCCGCCCGTGGCCCGGTCGCCGGGTCGGCCGCGGCCAGCTCCGACGCGAGCCTGCCGGCGACCCGGTGTGCCAGCGCGAGCAGGGCGCGGTGCAGCGTGTCGCTCCCGGCGACGAGCCGGATCATCCCACCGGGCGTCGCGATGCCGCGTTCGGCCGCGGGGCCGAGGACGAAGTCGTCGAACCACCCGCGGAACGCGTCGAGCGGGTCCCGGCCGGGCGGCCGCTCGGCGACGGCGCCGAGCAGGGTCGCCTCGAAGACCGGGGCCTGGTCGAACACGAGGCTCTCCTTGGTGGGGAAGTAGTTGTAGAGCGTCTGGTCCGAGACACCCGCGGCGCGGGCGATCTGGCTCATCGAGACCGCGGCGTACCCGTTGCGGCCGAACAGCTCCGACGCCGCCGCGGCCATCGCGGCGCGGGCCTGCGCCTTCTTCTGCTCCCGAATCCCCATCCGTCCTCGCCTAAAATCTGGTGTTACTCTAAAGTTTGTGCAACTCAAAGAATCTTACGACGTGCTGGTCGTCGGTGCCGGCCCGGTCGGTCTGTTCCTCGCCGCGGAGCTGCGCCGGGGTGGCGTCGACGTCGCGGTGCTGGAGCGCGAACCCGCCCCGGTCCCGCAGATCAAGGCGGGCTCGATCGGCCCGACGTCGGCCGAGCTGCTCGACCAGCGGGGGTTGGCCGATCGCTTCCCACAGCCCGACCTGACCCGGTTCCTGCCGGCCGCGCAGGCCGGGGCGCAGGAGCAGAGACGTCCCGTCGGGCACTTCGCCGGCCTGTGGTCGCTGCGGGGAGCCCCCGGGCTGCGCACCGCGCCGATCATCGCGGCCCAGTACGAGGTCGAGATGGTGCTGGCGGAGTACGCGGCCGGGCTGGGCGTCACCGTCGCGCGCGGGTACACCGTCACCGGGCTCGTCGACCACGGACCGACCGTGCGCGTCACCGCCGCGCGCGCCGGGGGCGAAACCGAGGTCGCGGCCCGGTTCGTCGTCGGGGCCGACGGCGGGCGCAGTGCCGTCCGCAGGCTCGCCGGGTTCGGGTTCGACGGCACGGCGGCGACGATCACGGGCAGGCAGGCGCTGGTCCGGCTCGCGGAACCGCACGCGCTGGAACGCGGCTGGCACCGGACCGGGCACGGCATGATCGTGTACGGCCCCGACCCGCGCCGCGTCCTCACCGCAGAGTTCGACGGCCCGCCCACCGACCGGGAGTCGCCGCTGACCCGGGAGGAGATCGAGGGCAGCCTGCGTCGGGTGTCGGGCACCGACGTCACGGTCACCGAGCTGCTGACCGGCACCCGCTGGACCGACAACACCCGCAAGGCCGACGACTACCGGCGTGGCAGCGTGCTGCTCGCGGGCGACGCCGCCCACGTGCACCCGCCGTTCGGCGGGCAGGGCCTCGACCTGGGCTTCCAGGACGCGGCGAACCTGGGTTGGAAGCTCGCCGCCACGGTCGCGGGCACCGCGCCCGACGGACTGCTCGACACCTACCACGACGAGCGCGGACCGGCCGCGGCGGCCGTGCTGGACAACACCCGGGCGCAGGTGGCGCTGATGCGCCCCGACCCGCAGACCTCCGCGCTGCGGGACCTGTTCGCCGACCTGCTCGTCTACGACGACGCGAACGCGCACGTCAGCCGCCTGATGGCGGGGACCGGCAACCCGTACCCCACCGAGTCGGCGCATCCGGAGGCCGGCCGCCCCGCCGCCGACCGTGCGGTGGGCGACGAGCGGCTGTACGCCCTGCTGCGCACCCCCGGCGCGCTCCTGCTCGACGCCACGCCCGACGGGGCCGCACAGCGGGTCGCGGAGGGCTGGGCCGGTCGTGTGCGGGTCGTCGAGGGACCGGAGAACCTCCTCGTGCGCCCGGACGGTGTCGTCGCCTGGGGCGGGCCGGACCTCGACGGGCTGGCCGACGCGCTCACCCGTTGGTTCGGCGCTCCCGCCCGGCGGCCCTCGACCGTCGGGTGACTACGCCGGACGGCGCGGCGTCCCACGCATGCTGCACCAGAAGGCGGCGATCTCGGCCGTCGTCAGCTCGGTGCGCACCTCGGCGGCCATCTTGTGCCCGAACCGGCGGCGCAGCGCCTTGCGCGCGATCTTGCGGACGCGCCGGTCGAGCTCGTCGGGCGGTTCCTGGTCGCCGAAGGACAGCAGCGCGACGAACCCGTGGCGGTACCGGTCCCGGCGGCGTGGCGGGGTGCGGACGTCACGCGCGACCGACAGCTCGGCGGTCATCGGACGCTTCGCGTTCCCGTTGATCGCGCGGGTCAGCTCCGCGGCGATCGCGTGCGGGTCGAGGTGCGCAGGCGCTGTGACGTGCACCACTGCCATGACGGCTTCCGACGCCTCGGCCACGGCCCACCTCCGGTCGACGTCGCGGTCCCCACGGAAACGGTATGCCAGCGGCGAACGGGGCGCCGGGCGCGCAGGCCCGACGGCGGTCGCGACGTCACGCGCACGCCCGTTCCGCGCGGTGCCCGCACTCACGCGACCGGTGCGCGGGCACCGGCCGCTCGCCAACGGGGCCGGCGAGGCCCGCCGCGCTGCCGCGCCGGCCGACGAGCCTGCCGTGCAGGGGGACACTGGGGGAATGACGGAAGCGGACCGCGACCTCCGGCCCGGGAACGGCGACCGGTACGAGCACGAGCACGCCGATCGGGGCGGCGCGCCGGCGTGCTTCGCCCACCTGCTGTGCCCGGAGTGCGCGGCGGTCCCGGAGGACGGCGCCACGAGCTGCTGGCGGTGCGGATCCGTGCTCCCGCGGCGTGACGCCTCGGGCTGAGCAGCCGCGCTCGGGCTCAGACCCAGGGGTGCGACCCGGTGGCGCGGGTCCGCTCCGCCGGGTCGTCGGGCCTGCGCGCCACGTGTGCGGCGGCCCCCGGCGACATCCCACGGCGGCCGGGGTCCCACTCGCCCTGGTTCGGTGCCTCGTGCGCCGAGTAGCCCGACCCTGCAGGCGCGCAGGGCGCGGTGTGGACGTAGGTGTGGTTCCAGAGCACGGTGCCGTCCGGCAGTGCCCGGTCGATGTGGGCCAGGCCGAGGTGCTCGTCGGTCTCGGCGACGGGCCCGAAGCAGCGTTCGCAGATACGGATCATCGTTCGGTCTCCAGCGACGGGGTCCGTGCGGTGCACGGACTGGCGGAGGCGGCCGCGTCGGCGTTGACGGTGGTGTCGGTCCACCCTGTGTCCATGGGCTCGGGTACCCAAGTTCACGGGAAAGTGTCTCATTTCGAGACGACAATGCAGCGTTAGCTACGCCACGCGGCAGGATGCCGCCCCCTCGGTCCGAGGTTGCCCCGAACGGTGGCGTCGGCGAAGGTGTCGAGCAGGACGCATCGTTGAGCAGCAGCCGTGCGCGCCGTTCCCACAGTCGGTCGACCGGGAGTGACGATGAGTCCGTTGACCAGCCCCGCCCCGGGCGGGTTCGAGGTGCGCACGCACGTCCCCGTGCCGACCGTGGCGGTGCTGCGCCCGGAGGGTGAGCTCGACCTGGTGACCGCGCCGGAGCTCGTCGCGCGCGTCGAGCTGCACGTCGGCCAGGGCCGCCACGTCGTCATCGACCTCCAGGACGTCACCCTGCTCACCTCCAGCGCCCTGCAGTCGCTGCTCGCCGTGCACACCACCGCCCGCACGGCAGGCCGCCGGCTGCGACTCACCGGCTGCGGGCACGCGCCGGTGGCCCGGGTCCTGGTCGGGACCGGGCTCGACGCCGTGCTTCCGCTGACGGCGCTGAGCAGCGAGGAGGTCGTCGCCGCACTGGCGCATCCCCGGGGCGCGACCCGGCGACCGGCGTCCGACTGAGCTCAGACGGGCGCGGGTGGGCCGGCCGCGGGACCGTTCGACCCGTCGTCCGTACGTCCCGCCGCGCCGCGCGGCCCGCTCGCCGCTGGGGGCCGTTGGTCCCTACTGTCCGTTCACCGTCGGGAGTGGACTGCCCGCGGCAGCGACGCCGGGTCTCGTTCGGGAGCCGCCTCCGCGGAGGAGGACGGCGGACACCGTGGTGGCGCCGCCCGTTCCGGGGCGCATCCCGGGTACCGGCCCGAGGAGGAACCGTGCGTGCTCTCGACCGCATGGTGATCGACACCCACCCCGACCCTGACCCCGACACCCGTCACGACGGCGACGTGCCCACCCGTCCGTTCCCGTCCGCCCGTCCCGCCGGCGCGCCGGTCAGCAGCGTCCTCCTCGGCGTGCACGGCGGGTGCGACGTCGTCGTCACGGTCCGCGGCCCGCTCGACGACGCCACGGTCGGCCGCATCGCCCGGCTGCTCGCGGTCGTGACGGCAGACGGTGCGCAGCACGTGATCGTCGACCTCACGGCGTGCCCCGACCTGCCGGCCGGCGCACGCCCCGTGCTCGACGAGCTGCGTGCCCGGCTGGCGGCGAACGGCGGCTGGCTGCTGGTCGAGGGTGCCACGACGGGACCGCCCGAGCCGAGCCTGATCGAGGTCTTCGCGGCCTACGCCGACACCGCCCGCAGGAACTGCGACGACCGCGACCAGACCGGTCCGGCGATCCCGGACCCCCGTGGGGAGTCCGTGCTCACCGGGTGAGCACGGGCGTCGCCGCGGGGACGGGCCCCCGCGGGCGGCACGTCAGTGACCGGCGGCCAGCACCGCCGCGCCGATGATCCCTGCCTCGTTGAGCAGCTCGGCGGGCACCATCTTCGTGTGGATGTCCACCTTCGACATCCACTTCGCGGACTTCTTGCTCACGCCGCCGCCGACGACGATCAGATCGGGCCGCAGCAGCGACTCGACGACGCCGTAGTAGCGGGTGAGCCGCTCGGCCCAGCCGTCCCAGTCGAGGTCCTCGCGCTCGCGGGCGGAGTCGGCGGCGCGCTTCTCCGCGTCGTACCCGTCGATCTCCAGGTGGCCCAGCTCGGTGTTGGGCCAGAGCTTGCCGTCGATGACCAGCGCCGATCCGATCCCGGTGCCGAGCGTGCTGACGAGGACGACACCGGAGTTGCCCTTGGCGGCGCCGAACCGGACCTCGGCCACGCCGGCGGCGTCGGCGTCGTTGACGACGAGCGCCTTGCGGCCGGTGGCGTTCTTCATCAGCTCGTGGGCGTCGGTGCCGATCCAGCTGTGGTCGATGTTGGCCGCGGTCCGCACGACGCCGTGCTGCACGACCGCCGGCAGGGTGCAGCCGAACTCGCGGTCCCAGCCGAAGTGGTCGAGCACCTTGGTGACGACCTCGGCGACGGCGTCGGGCGTCGCCGGCTGCGGGGTCGGGATGCGCAGCCGGTCGTCGGTCAGCTCGCCCTTGCGCAGGTCGACCGGCGCGCCCTTGATGCCCGAGCCGCCGATGTCGATGCCGAACCCGATGTGCTTGTCGTGCTTGGACTTCTCCGACTTGCCCGACATGTCACGCCCCTCCGAGTGCCGCGGAGACCACGTCGCGGGCCTCCTCCTGGATGCGCGCCAGGTGCTCCGCGCCGCGGAAGCTCTCCGCGTAGATCTTGTAGACGTCCTCGGTACCCGATGGCCTGGCCGCGAACCAGCCCGACTCCGTCGTGACCTTCAGCCCGCCGAGCGGCTCGCCGTTGCCCGGCGCGCAGGTGAGCCGCTCGGTGATCGGCTCGCCGGCGAGCTCGGTCGCCGTGACGTCGTCGGCCGAGAGCTTGCCGAGACGGCTCTTCTGCTCCCGGGTCGCCGCGACGTCGGTGCGCGCGTAGGCCGGGTCGCCGAAGCGGCCGGTCAGCTCCCGGTAGTGCTCGCTGGGCGTCGACCCGGTGACGGCGGTGATCTCGGAGGCGAGCAGCGCCAGGATGATGCCGTCCTTGTCGGTCGACCACGCCGAGCCGTCGAAGCGCAGGAACGACGCCCCCGCGCTCTCCTCGCCGCCGAACCCGACGGAGCCGTCGAGCAGCCCGGGCACGAACCACTTGAACCCGACGGGCACCTCCAGCAGGGTCCGGCCCAGGTCGGCGGTGACGCGGTCGATCATCGACGAGCTCACCGCGGTCTTGCCGACGGCCGCGCCGCCGGGCCAGCCGGGCCGGTGCGCGAAGAGGTAGCCGATCGCGACGGACAGGTAGTGGTTGGGGTTCATCAGCCCGCCGTCGGCGGTGACGATGCCGTGCCGGTCGGAGTCGGCGTCGTTGCCGGTGGCGATGCGGTACTCGGGGTTCTCGGCCATGCGCGCCACCAGCGACGCCATGGCGTAGGGCGACGAGCAGTCCATCCGGATCCTGCCGTCCCAGTCCAGCGTCATGAACGCGAACCGCGGGTCGACCTCGGGGTTGACGACGGTCAGGTCCAGCCGGTGCCGCTCGGCGATCGCGGCCCAGTAGTCGACGGCCGCGCCACCGAGGGGGTCGGCGCCGATGCGCACGCCCGCCTGCCGGATCGCGTCGAGGTCGACGACGTTCGGCAGATCGTCGACATAGCCGGTCAGGTAGTCGTGCGGCCGGGTCGTGGCCCGCGCCAGGGGCACCCGGCGGACCCCGGCGAGCCCGGCCTCGAGCAGTTCGTTGGCCCGGTCGGCGATCCAGCCCGTCGCGTCGGTGCCGGCCGGCCCGCCGTGGGGCGGGTTGTACTTGAAGCCGCCGTCGGCGGGCGGGTTGTGCGACGGGGTGACCACGACGCCGTCGGCCAGCCCGGAGGTGCGGCCGCGGTTGTGGGTCAGGATCGCGTGCGAGACCGCGGGGGTGGGGGTGTAGCGGCCCGCGGCGTCGACCAGCACATGGACGTCGTTCGCGGCGAAGACCTCGACGGCGGTCGTCCAGGCGGGCCCGGACAGGGCGTGGGTGTCGCGGCCGAGGAACAGGGGGCCGTCGGTGCCCTGCGCGGCCCGGTACTCGACGATGGCCTGGCTCGTCGCGGCGATGTGGTCGTCGTTGAACGTCGTCGTGAGCGACGAGCCGCGGTGGCCCGAGGTGCCGAACGCGACGCGCTCGGCGACGACCTTCGGGTCGGGGTGGCGGTCGCGGTAGGCGGCGTACAGCTCGTCGAGATCGACGAGGTCCTCGGGGCGCGCGGGGGTGCCGGCGCGCGGGTGCGGAGCCATGGTCACAGCCTGCCGCATCCCGCCTCGCGCGCAAGGGGTGCCCGGGTCGCCCGGGCCGTCAGCCGCGGACCAGCCGGGGGAGCAGCGACGACGCGATCGTGATCATCGCCGCGGCCGCCAGCACGAGCACGGCAAAGTCCAGCCAGAGCCGCGCCGGCGTGCCGATCAGGAGCCCGCGCAGCGCCTCCACCTCGTAGCTGAGCGGGTTGACGTGGTTGATCACCTGCAGCCAGCCGGGCATGAGCTCGACGGGGTAGAGGGCGTTCGAGGCGAAGAACAGCGGCATCGTGATCGCCTGCCCGATGCCCATCAGGCGGTCGCGGGACAGCACGAGCCCCGCGATCGTGATCGACAGGCAGCAGAAGAAGGCCGACCCCAGCAGCAGCGCGACGACCACCCCGAGCCAGTGCAGGGGGTTGGGGGACAGTGCCACCCCGAGGACGAGCGCGAGGAGCAGCACGACGACCGCCTGCGCCACGGCCCTGACCCCGGCCGCGAACGCCTTGGCGGTGACCAGGGCCATCCGCGGCGTGGGGGTGACCAGCAGCTTCGACAGCACCCCGGCGTCGCGTTCCCAGATGATCTGGATGCCGTAGAAGATCGCGATGAACAGTGCCGACTGGGCGAGGATGCCCGGGGCGAGGAAGTCCAGGTACGGGGTGTCCCCGGTCGGGATCGCGTGGATGCGGGTGAACACCTGGCCGAACACGAGCAGCCACAGCGCGGGCTGGACCGCCCGGGTGACCAGCTCGGAACGGTCGTGGCGCAGCCGCTGGAGCTCGACCAGGCACATCGTCGCGACGCGGCGGGCCGCGGTCGCGAGGGTGCCGAGCGGGCCGGGGTCCTCAGCCGAGGCGGCCGGCGGTGCGACGGGCAGCACGGACATCGCGCAGTCCTCCGGATCGGTCGGCGAGCGTGTCGCCGGTGTGGTGGCGGAACACGTCGTCGAGGGTGGCGTCGGGGCCGAGAGCGCCCCGCAGGTCGGCGGGGGTGCCCAGGGCCTGGACCCGGCCACGGTGCATGAGGGCGATCCGGTCGCACTGGGCGTCGGCCTCCTGCATCGCGTGGGTGGTGACCAGGACGGTCATCCCGGTCGCGAGGCGGATGTCGGTGATGCGGTCCCACACGCCGTCGCGGGCGACGGGGTCCAGCCCGACCGTCGGCTCGTCGAGCACGAGCACCCGCGGTGCGCTGACCAGCGCCTGGGCCAGCTCCAGGCGCCGGACCATGCCGCCGGAGTAGGTCTTGACCTGCCGGTCGGCGACGTCGAGCAGGTCGACGGCGGTGAGCACGGCGTCGACCTGGGCGTCGCGGTCGCGGCGGGGGACGTCGAAGAGCCGGGCGAACAACGCGACGTTCTCCCGCCCGGAGAGCGTGCCGTCGGCGGACAGCTGCTGCGGGACGTAGCCCAGCAGCCGGCGCACCGCGCTGCGCCGACGGGCCACGTCGATGCCGAACACCTCGATCGCGCCGGGCGGGGCCGGGAGCAGCGTCGTGATCATGCGGATCGTCGTGGTCTTGCCGGCGCCGTTCGGCCCGAGCAGGCCGAACACCTCGCCGGGCCGGACCTCGAGGTCGATGCCGTCGACGGCGACGGTGTCGCCGAAGGCCTGACGCAGGCCGGTGCAGCGCACGGCCGGGACGTCGGCGGGGGGTCCGGCGCCGATGGCGGTCATCGAGCCTCCTCGGGGGATCGGGTGACGGGAACGGGGAGCTCGTCGAGGGTGCCGGCGAGCTTGTCGAGGATCGGCAGCGCGGCGGCGAGCACGGCCTGTTCGTCGGCGCCGAGCGTGCGCAGCCCGGCGGTGACCAGCTCGGTACGGGCGGCCCGCCAGCGGGCGAGGCGCTCCCGTGCGGCGGCGGTGAGCTCGAGGCGGGCGGCGCGGCGGTCGTCGGGATCGACGGTGCGGCACAGCAGGTCGGCGGCGACCAGCTGGTTGACCAGGGTGCTGACGGTGTTGGGCGCCAGGTGCAGCCCCCGGGCCGCCGCGGTGACGCCGATGCCGGGCTCGCGCTCGACGAGCTGCAGCAGCTCGACCTGCGCCCCGCGCAGCGGGACGGTCCCGGGGAGCTGCTCGCGCAGCCTGCGACGGACGACGCGGCGCAGCCCGAGGACCGCTGCCATCAGCTCGTCGCCACGGGGGAGGGACACGCCGGAACCATACCTCCGAGTCAGAGCTATTGCCTAATGGCAAGTATCACGTACCGACGGGCGGCGTGCTCAGGCGGACGAGGCGTAGTACACCTGCATGACTACGCCCATCACGATCGCCGCGACCCCGACGACCAGCGCGGCGATCCACACCCCGCTCGCGCCGCGCCGGCCGGCGAGCACCGCGAGGACGATCGCGGCGAGGCCGAGTGCGTAGCCCGCCAGCGGCATGAAGTACCCGGACGCGACACCCGCGACCGCGATGACGACGGCCGCGACGGCCTGGGTCGAGGCCTGGCCCATGCCGCGCTGGGGTTCCGCCGCAGGCGCGGGGGCGGGCGTGGCGGGCTTCGGCGCGGTACGGGGCGCGGGTCGGGCGGCCGCGGACCGGGACGTCCCGCCGCGACCCTTGCCGCCCCGGTTGTTCTTGGCCATCGCTGCCGCCCCTGCCGTCACTCGATCCGGTATCCCGACCGGGCACCACCGTACCGAGGCCGCCTCAGCGCGGTGCGCGCGCGAGGACCTCCCCGTTCGGGACGGTGAACCAGCCGTCGGGGTCGGCCGCCCAGGCCCGCCAGCCCGCGGCCATCTCCGCGAGCTCGGATGCGGACGCGATGCCGCGTTCCACCGCCTGCTGTGCCACGCGCGAGGTCGTGATGCGGTCGGCCCAGAGCCCGCCCCACCAGGCGCGCTCGTCGGGCGTCGTGTAGAGCCAGACCGACGCCGAGGCCGTGACCTCGGTGAAGCCTGCCTGCCGTGCCCAGGCGTGGAGCTTGCGGCCCGCGTCGGGGTCGGCGCCGTTCGACCGGGCCACGGCCCGGTACGTCGCGAGCCAGGCGTCCAGCCGGTCGTCGGCCGGGTACCACGTCATCGCCGCGTAGTCGGCGTCGCGGACGGCGACGACGCCGCCGGGGGCGAGGACCGACCCCATGGCGCGCAACGCCGCCACCGGGTCGGTGAGGTGCTGCAGGACCTGGTGGGCGTGCACGACGTCGTAGCGCCCGGCGCCCGGGTCCAGCGCGTACACGTCGGCGACTGCGAACTCCAGCGTCGTGATCCCGGCGCCGGCCGCGCGGGCCTCGGCGAGCGGGTCCTCGACGGGCTCGATGCCCAGCGTCCGGCCGGGCGCGACGAGCCGTGCGAGGTCGGCGGTGATCGTCCCCGGCCCGCAGCCGACGTCGAGCAGCGAGAGCCCTGGCCGCAGGTGCCCCAGCAGGTAGCCGGCCGAGTTCTGCGCGGTGCGCCAGCGGTGCGAGCGCAGGACGCTGTCGTCGTGCCCGTGGGTGTAGACGTCCTGGTCAGACACGGGTGGCCCCCTGAGGCGTCGAGACCGCCGCGTCGAGCGCCGCGCGCATCGGCTCGACCGGCCCGGCATGCCCGGTCATCAGCGTGACCTGGGCGACGGCCTGGTGCAGCAGCATCGACAGGCCGCTCACGACGGCGCAGCCCGCCACGCCCGCCGACCGGGCCAGCGGCGTCGGCCAGCCCGCGTAGACGGCATCGAGCACGGCGGTGCCGGGCGTCCAGACCGTGTCGACCAGGACGTCGGCGGCCCCGGGCGGCAGCGTCGAGACGACGACCCCCGCCCCGGCCAGGGTGCCCATGGCGACGCGCGGGTCCGCGAGATCGGCGCGCACGTCGGGGGAGACGCCCAGCCGCTCGGCGGCCGTCCGCAGGTCGGCGGCCCGGGCGGGGTCGCGGACGAGGACCCGCGGTGCGGGGTCGCCGAGGTCGCGCAGCGCTGCCAACGCCGCGCGCGCCGTGCCGCCCGCGCCGAGGACGACCGCGTCGCGTGCCGTCCGCACCCCGGCCTCGCGCAGCGCCGCGACGATGCCCGCGACGTCGGTGTTCTCGGCGACCCGGCCCGCGGCGGACAGGACGAGGGTGTTGGCCGCCCCGGTGGCCGCGGCGAGGTCCGACACCGTGTCGGCGACGTCGAGGGCGACGCGCTTGAGCGGCATCGTCAGCGACAACCCGGCCCAGGTCGCGTCGAGGCCCTCGACGAACGCGGGCAGGCCCGCCTCGTCGCACTCGTGCAGCCCGTACTCCCAGCCGGTGAGGCCGAGCGCGGCGTACGCGGCGCGATGCAGGACGGGGGACAGCGAGTGCGCGACGGGCGAGCCGAGCACGGCGGCGCGGCGCACCGGGCCGGTCTGTTCCGGGGCCGCCGGTTCCACGGGCATGTCCGGCAGTATGCGCACCGCCGCCGCGCGGGCACTACGCGGGCGGCGCACCCCAGCTGCGGAAGCGCTCGACGGTGACCTTGCCGGCGCCGGGGTCGGGCTCGCCGGCATCGGCGCGCGCCGTGAATCGCCGCACGCCGTACTCGACGCCCGCGAGCGTCATCGCCGACTCCGAGCAGCCGATGCCGTACTTGGCACGGACCCGCTCGTCGGCGATGGTCATGCACTCCCGCGTGCGGGCCAGGAAGTCGTCGAGCGAGTACTGCGCACCCGCCTCGAAGTAGTCCTTGACGATCAGCGAGGGCGAGTAGAACGACTGCGTCGACCCGTCCGGCCAGCGGACGTCGAACAGGACATCGGGCACGGTGCTCCTCGGAGTGCGCGGCCACGGGGGATCGGGAGGGGTCGACCGACCACGCCGTCGATCACCGACAGGTTAGGCGACGCCGGTCACCTGCGACGAGACCCCGGCCCGCGGCCCCCGCCCGGCGCTCCGGGAGACTGCGCGCGTGGCGGGGCGTGGGACGGGTGGGACGGTGCTGGTGCTCGGCGGGCGCAGCGAGATCGGGGTGGCGGTCGCCGAGCGGCTCTCGGCCGCCGGTGCCGAGCGGGTCGTCCTCGCCGCGCGGCGCAGCGCCGAGCTCGACGACGAGGAGCGCCGGATCCGCGCCGGCGGGGCGGCGGTCGAGCGCGTCGAGTTCGACGCCGACGACCTGGCCTCGCACCGGCCGCTGCTCGACGACCTCGTCACCCGGCACGGTCGCCTCGACGTCGTCGTCGTCGCGTTCGGGATCCTCGGGCAGCAGGCCCGCGCCGAGACCGACGCCGCCCACGCGGTCGAGATCGTGCACACCGACTACGTCGCCCACGTGCACGTCCTCACCCACCTGGCGCAGGTGCTGCAGGCGCAGGGAGGTGGGCGGCTCGTCGTGTACTCCTCGGTCGCGGGCTGGCGGGTCCGGCGGGCGAACTACGTCTACGGCTCTGCCAAGGCGGGCCTCGACGGCTTCGCCAGCGGGCTGGCCGACGCCCTGCACGGCAGCGGCGTGCGGATGCTGCTGGTGCGGCCGGGGTTCGTCGTCGGCCGGATGACGGCGGGCATGACGCCCGCGCCGCTGTCGAGCACGCCCGAGCAGGTGGCGGACGCGACCGTCGCCGCGATGGCGCGCGACAGTCGTGAGCTGTGGGTGCCGGCGGTGCTGCGGCCGGTGTTCTTCGGGATGCGGCTGCTGCCGCGGGCGGTGTGGCGGCGGCTGCCCCGCTGAGGTCGCGGCCTCGCGCAACGGCCCGTGTGCGGCGCGGGGTGTGGGGCGCGGGGCGGCGCGGGGCGTGGGGCGCGGGAGTGCGGGCAGGGTGCGCGGCGTGGGTTGTGTGCGGCGCGGAGTCTGGGGCGGCGCGGAGTCTGCGGCGGCGCGGGTGTGCGGGCAGGGGGCGGGCGCTGTGCGGCGTCCGGGTCCGGAGGACCGATCGCGGGCCCTGCGAGTCGGGTCGGTCCTGCCTGTGTGCCGTGGCCGACGGGGTGATCACCGGAACCGGGACATGAGCGCCGGCCGTGGCGCGGATGTCCCGCAGCTGGCGATCTCCACTGGTTGGGGCGGTGTCCCGCGGGGGCGGCGTCTCGCCGGGCGCGGCGGCCCGGGTGCGGCGGCCCCGGGTGTGGCGGCCCAGATGCGGCGGCCCTGGGTGCGGCGTCTCGCCGGATGCAGCGGCCCGCTCGGGTCCAGGACACCTTGGCCGCCGGGACGCGCGGACGATCACGGCGTTGCGGTCGGGATGGCGGCCGAGCCGCGGGCTCCGCGGAGATGATCACCGAATCCGGGACGTCAACGCAGTATGCGGCGCTCATGCCCCGCCGACGACGATCATGCTCCGGCGGCTGGGGCCCAGCGGCGACGACGCAGCGGGACGACCGATGGGCACGCCGCAGGGGACGACGCAGAAGTACGACCACCAGCCACGCCGATCACGGCTCACTGCTGCTGATCGCCGAAACGGGGACATGAGCGCGGTATATGGCGTCCATGTCCCGCACACGGAGATCACCCGGGCCGCTGCGAGGCCGCCGAAGACGGCTACGACGTGGGCGCGGCTGCGTCGTGGTGATCGCCCGGACGGGTACATGAGCGCAGCATGGGTCCGTTTCCCTGACGGGGCGCTCAGCGGGTCCGTGCGGGACCGCCGATCGCGGCCCACGACCTCTGGTGATCGCCGAAACGGGGGCGTGAGCGCGGTATTCGGCGTCCATGTCCCGCACCCGGCGATCACGGGGTCTGTACGGGACCGCCGGCCGCGGTCCATGACGCGGGTGATCGCCAAAACGGGGACGTGAGCGCGGTACATGGCGCCTATGTCCCGGACACGGCGAGCACCCGGGCCGGTGGGGGACCGGCGGCCACGCTCGATGATGCTGGTGATCGCGGAAGGGGGGACGTCGAGCGCGGTATCCGGCGTTCATGTCCCGCATCCGGCGATCACCCGGGCTGGGTGGGGCCGCCGGCCACGGCCCACGACGCGGTGATCGCCGAAACCGGGACATGAGCGCGGTATGCGGCGTCCATGTCCCGCACACGGCGATCACTCCGGGTCCGCGCCGATCACAGGACCCTTGGACCCTGGACGCAGGACCGCAGGGCCGCTCGACGCGCACGACTTCGCAGCCGAGCTGCACCCCGCTGCCGCTACGGCCGCCGCCCGGCACGGCCGCCCGCCGCGACCGCCGCCGTCTGCCTCGGTCCGCCACCTGCTGCGGCCCGCCCGCTGCGACCTCGGCTACGGCACCCGGACGGGACCTGGGTCTAGGTCGCGGCGGGTGGGGCACCCGCGGCGGGCTGCGCCGTCGCGCCGGGCGCGGACGCGGGCGGAGCCGTGGCGGCGGCCTGCTCCGCGGACGGTGCCGGCGGTGGGGTCGGGGCGGTGCGCTCCTCGGCGTCGGCCCGCAGCTCGGCCTTGAGGATCCGCGTGGACTGGCCGAGGCTGCGCGCCGCGTCGGGCAGCCGTTTGGCGCCGAACAGCAGCATCGCGACACCGATCACGATCAGCCAGTGCCACCAGCTCAACTCACCCATGACGGTTCCTCCTCACCATGACCGCGTGCCGGTCGGCCGCGTTCCAGTCTGCCTTCCGCAACGCCGTGGCGGCGGGCCGGGTGCGAATTCATCGGTGCATCGAGGCAAATCCGGCGGAATTATGCAGCGTGATTTCCGCGAATCGTCGCCATTGCGCCGCCGATGCGACCGTTCTCCTTTTCACGACGTTCGTGCGTGCTGTCCGGGACGCGGCGCGGCACGGCGGGACGAGCCGGTCAGGAAGGTCGCGACCCGCCCGGGCCGGTCGTTCCGGACGGGCTCCGGCCTGGTAGACACGCACGGGTGAAGGTGAAAGGTGCGCTCGGCCGACTGGTCGTGATGATCGTCGCGGCCGGGCTCGTCGGCGCCGCGATCGCGTTCCCGTTGGTCGGCGGGGCCGGGGTGGTGGCGGGGCAGGTCGCCGATTCCGCGGTGGGCTCGACGAGCGACCTGGAATCGGGCGTCATGCCCGCGGCGACGACGGTGACCGATTCCGCCGGCACGCCGATCGCGTACCTCTTCGACCAGTACCGCATTCCCGTCCCGGCCGACCGCATCTCGCCCGCGATGAAAGCGGCGATCGTCGCGATCGAGGACAGACGTTTCTTCGAGCACGGCGGTTTCGACCCGCTCGGCGCTGCCCGGGCGCTCGTCAACAACTCCAACGGCGGCGCGACGCAGGGTGCCTCCACGCTGACCGAGCAGTACGTCAAGAACTACGACCTCTACGTCGCCGCGCGCACCGAGGCCGAACGGCGGGCGGCCGTCGCCCCGAGCTATGCCCGCAAGCTCAAGGAGGCCGAGCTGGCGATCAGCCTCGACCACCGGGTGAGCAAGGACGACATCCTCGCCGACTACCTGAACATCGTGTACTTCGGGAACGGGGCCTACGGGGTCGGCGCCGCGGCGCAGGCGTACTTCGGGACCACCGCCGACCGGCTGACGGTCGCGCAGGCCGCGCTGCTCGCGGGCATGGTCCAGAGCCCCACCGAGTACGACCCGATCCAGCACCCGGAGGCGGCGACGGGCCGGCGCAACGTCGTGATCGAGCAGCTGCGCCAGCAGGGCTCGGTCGACGCCGGCCAGGCAGCGGCGGCGGCCGCCGAGCCGCTCGGCGTCGCCGCGGTGCCCACCGCGCCCGCGGAGGGCTGCATCGGCGCGGGCGACGCCGGGTTCTTCTGCTCCTACGTCGTGTCGTACCTCGCGCAGTCGGGGATCACGCAGGACCAGCTGGAGTCGGGCGGGTTCACGATCCGCACCACGCTCGACCGCGGGGCGCTCGACAAGCTCAAGGCCGCGGTCGACGGGCAGGTGCCGCCGACGCAGCCCCACGTCGCCGACGTCATCTCCGTGATCACGCCTGGTGCCGACGGCCACCACGTCCTCGCGATGGCCGCGAACCGGACCTACGGCAACAAGCCCGGGCAGTCCAGCTACGGCCTGCCCTACGTCCCGGAGAACATGGGCGCCGGGTCGGTCTACAAGATCTTCACGGCGGCGACCGCGCTCGAGCAGGGCGCGCTCGGGATCAACACCGTCATCCCCGTGCCGCCCAGCGGGTACACCTCGCCGATCTACCGAGGACCGAGCGGCACCCCGATCCCGGTCCGCAACGACGGCAACTACGCCGACCAGCTGCCGCTCACCGACGCGCTGGCGGAGTCGCCGAACACGGCGTTCGTCAAGCTGGAGGAGACGACGGGGGTGCCGCCCGTCGTCGACATGGCCGAGCGGCTCGGCCTCACGTCACTGGCGACGACGCCGGCGTCCCGCGCGCCGGGCGCACCGTCGATCGGCGACGTCGCCCGCCGGCAGCGGCAGGCGTCGTTCACCCTCGGGGTCTCGCCGACGAGCTCGCTGGAGCTGGCCAACGTGATGGCGACGCTGGCCAGCCACGGGACGTGGTGCCCGCCGAGCCCGGTGCTGTCGGTGACCGACCGGTCCGGTGTGCCCGTCACGGTCACCCAGCCCGCGTGCAAGCAGGTGCTCGACCCGGGGATCGCCGACACCCTGATGAACGGGCTGAGCCGCGACGACGCTCCGGGCGGGACGTCGGCCGCCGCCGCCGGGTCCGAGGGCTGGGACCGGCCGGTGGCGGCGAAGACCGGGACGACGCAGGAGTACAAGTCCGCCGCGTTCGTCGGGGCGACGCCGCAGCTCGCGGGCGCCTCGATCGTGTTCGACGACAGCAACGCCCCGCGCCCGATCTGCGACGGCACCCCGCCGTTCAGCTGCGGGTCCGGCAACATCTACGGCGGCAAGGTGCCCGCCCGGACCTGGTACCGCGGCGTCGGCGACATCCTCGCGGGACAGCCCGTCGTGCCGCTGCCCCCGCCCGACCCGCGCTACCTCGGTCAGCAGCCCTGACGCCGGCCCCCGGTCAGGACCACGCAGCAGCGCCCGGGTGCGGGGTCGAGGACGGCCGTCGTCGCGTCGGCGCCGCGCTCGGCGAGCACCGCACCCACGAGGTGCAGGCTCATCCCGCAGGTCAGGTCGGGATGGTCGACGGCGAGCCGGTGGAACGGGCAGTTCGCGAGCGTCGTGACCGCGCCCTCGTCCCGTGGCTCGAAGCCCAGCGCGGCCAGGACGGTGAGTACGTCGTCGCCGCTCTCGCGGGCAGCCTGCGTGCCCGCGGCCGCGGCGGCGGTGCGCACGGCCTCGCGGATCGGTGTGCCGTGGGATGCCGAGTCCTCCGCGGCGGCGGCGAGCACCGCCGCGGCCAGGGCGTAGCGACGGTCGGGGACGGTGACGTCGAACTCCCGCGCGGAGCGGCGGTACAGCTTGGTCGGGCGCCCCGCGCCCGGTCCGCGCCGGGTGCCCAGTCGGCGGAACTCGGTGTCGAGCAGCCCGTCGGCGGCCAGCCGGTCGAGGTGGAACTTGGCGGTGTGCCGGGGCAGGCCGGTCGCGGCCGCGGCCTGGTCGCGGCTCACCGGTTCCGGCTGCGCGACGACGTAGCGGTAGAGGGCACGGCGCTGGGGTTCGGCGAGCGCGCTCACGCTCTCGATCTGCGCGGCCAGGTCCGGCACGGACCGCCTCCTTCTAAAGGACAGAACTGTTGACGCAAGAGAAGCCCAGGTTCTAACGTTAAGCGTAGCGTCCTTTAGAAAATGGGGGTACCGCATGAACGGCGACAGCGCTCTGGCCGAGGCGGTCGTACGACCGCTGCGGGTGGTCCCGCCGGACTCGGGAATCGATCTCGGCCGGGCCGAGCGCGCCGCCCGGGACTTCCTCGTCGCGCTGGGTGTCCCCGTCGACGGCGACGCCACCGCCGGCACCCCCGGCCGGATGGCCCGCGCCTACGCCGAGATGTTGGCGCCGCGGTCGTTCGACCTCACGACGTTCGCCAACGACGAGGGCTACGACGAGCTGGTCCTCGCCCGCAGCATCCCCGTGCAGTCGGTGTGCGAGCACCACATGCTGCCCTTCGTCGGTGTCGCGCACGTCGGCTACCTGCCCGGCGAGCGGATCCTGGGGCTGTCCAAGCTCGCCCGCGTCGTCGAGCTGTTCGCCCGGCGGCCGCAGGTGCAGGAACGCCTGACCAAGCAGGTCGCGGACTGGCTCGACTCGCAGCTCGCGCCGCGCGGGGTCGGGGTCGTCGTCGAGGCCGAGCACATGTGCATGTCGCTGCGCGGGGTGCGGGCCGACGGCACGAGCACGATCACCTCGACGTTGCTCGGCACCCTGCGCGAGGATCCGCGCTCGCGCGCCGAGTTCCTCGCGCTGACGATGCCACGACCAGGAGGCGGACATGTCTGAGGCGGGTTCGGGCCGAACCGTCGTCGTCGCGGGCGGTGGGCTCGCCGCCGCGAAGACGGCGGAGGCGTTGCGCGGCGAGGGGTTCGAGGGCTCGATCGTGCTGGTCGGGGCGGAGGCCGTCGTGCCGTACGAGCGCCCGGCGCTGTCCAAGGGCTATCTGCAGGGCAGCGCCGAGCGCGCGTCGCTCGACGTGCACCCGGCGGACTGGTACGCCGACAACGCCGTCGACCTGCGGCTCGGCGCGGCCGTCACGGCCCTGGACGTCGCCGGGCACGCGATCACGACGGCCGACGGCGCCCGCACCCGCTACGACACGCTCGTCCTCGCCACCGGCTCGCGCGCCCGCCGGCTCGACCTCCCGGGCGCCGACGCGGCCGGGGTCCACCACCTGCGCGACGTCGGCGACAGCGAGCGGCTGCGCGCCGCGCTGCGCCCGGGTGCGCGGGTCGTCGTCGTCGGCGGCGGGTGGATCGGGCTGGAGACGGCCGCCGCCGCGGTCACGGCCGGTGCGCAGGTGACCGTCGTGGAGGTGGCGGAGCTGCCGCTCGTGCGGGTGCTCGGGCCGGAGGTCGCCCGGGTGTTCGCCGACCTGCACCGGGCGCACGGCGTCGACCTGCGCTGCGGTGTGGGGGTGCGCGACGTCGTGGCAGGGGACCGTGGCGAGGGCGCGAACGTCGTGCATCTCGACGACGGCACCGCGCTGCCGGCCGACGTGGTCGTCGTCGGCATCGGGGCGGCGCCGAACGTCGAGCTCGCCCGCGACGCGGGCCTCGAGCTCGGCGGTCGCGACACCGGCGGCGGGGTGTGCGTCGACGAGCACCTGCGTACCTCGCACCCCGACGTGCTGGCCGTCGGCGACCTCGCCGCGGCGTGGAACCCGTTGCTGGGCAGGCGGATCCGCGTCGAGCACTGGGCCAACGCGCTCAACCAGCCCGCGGTCGCCGCGCGCACCGCGCTGGGCGTGCCCGCGTCCTACGACCGGCCGCCGTACTTCTACACCGACCAGTTCGAGCTCGGGATGGAGTTCACCGGCTGGTTCGACCCGACCCAGCCCTACGAACTCGTCGTGCGCGGCGATCTCGACAGTCGCGAGTTCGTGGCGTTCTGGCTGGTGGAGGGCGTCGTCGCGGCCGCGATGAACGTGAACGTGTGGGACGTGACCGAGCATCTGGGACTGCTCGTCCGCAGCCGGGCGACGCCGCCCGCCGCACACCTGGCCGACCCGGCGGTCGCCCTCGCCGATCTCGCCGAGGGCTGATCAGAGCCGGTCGAGGGCCTGGGTGAGGTCCGCGACGAGGTCGCGGGGGTCCTCCAGGCCGACCGAGAACCGCAGGTGTCCCCACCGCCGGAACTCCGGCGGGTAGAACCGGGCGCGCTCGTCGTCGGCCGCGACGTGCACGATCAACGACTCGTCGTGTCCCAGCGACACCGCGGACGTGATCACCCGCAGGTCGGCGACGAACCGGTTCTGCGCGGCGGCGTCCCCGCGCACGGCGAAGGCGAGCATGCCGCCGAAGCCGCCGTCCAGGGTGCGTGCCGCGAGCGCGTGCTGGGGGTGCGAGGCCAGACCCGGGTAGGCGACGTAGGCGACGCGCGGGTCGGCCTCCAGGAACTCGGCCAGCTCCAGCGCCGACGCGCAGTGCCGGCGCATCCGCAGCGGCAGCGTCACGGCGCCGCGCATGATCAGCCACGCGTTGAACGGACTGATCGTGGCGCCCGCGTTGACCATCGCCTCGGCCCGGATCCGCTCGACGAGCTCGGCGCGCCCGAGCACGGCTCCGCCCATCGCGTCGCCGTGCCCGTTGACGTACTTCGTCAACGAGTGCACCACGAGGTCCGCGCCCAGCGCGAGCGGGCGCTGCAGCACCGGTGTCGCGAAGGTGGCGTCGACGCTGAGCAGCGCGCCCGCGTCGTGCGCGATCGCCGCGACCGCCTCGACGTCGGTGATCCGGGTCGTCGGGTTCGCCGGTGTCTCGACGTGGACGAGCCGGGTCCGCGGGCGGATCGCCGCCCGGACGGCCTCCGGGTCCGACGAGTCGACCAGCGTCGCGGTGATCCCGTACTTGCGCGGCAGCAGCTCGGTGAGCAGTCGGTACGTCGCGACGTAGGTGACGTCCGAGCAGACGACGTGGTCGCCCGCCTCCAGGAACGTGAACAGGACCGCGTGCAGCGCGCCGACGCCGCTGGCCAGCGCGACGGCCGCCTCGCCGCCGTCGAGGGCGGCGAGCTTGTCCTCGAGCCAGCCCTGGTTGGCGCCGCCGTTGCGGGTGTAGAGCGCCGTGTCGGTGCCCGACCACGACAGCTGCGACGGGTCGTCGGGCAGCGCGTAGGAGTTGGCGGCGACGATCGGGCGGCGGATGGCGCGCGTCCCGGGGTCGACGTCGTTGCCCGCGTGGACGGCGAGCGTGGCGAGGTGGGGTGGCTCCTGCATACGCTCGTTCTAGCCCTGGCACGGGATCCACGGGCGCGGGGGGAGGGGCCGGTGGCGGAACGGCACGAGCCGGTCGTCCATGAGTCGGTCGTCGAGGAACAGATCCGGTTGGCCGCCGAGCGCGGCGCGTTCGAGAACCTGCCGGGCAAGGGCAAGCCCCTGCGCCTCGACGGCCCCGACGACGACAACTGGTGGGTCCGGCGCTGGATCGAGCGCGAGGGTCTGTCCGGCGACGCCCTGCTGCCCACATCGTTGTTGCTGCGCAAGGAGATCCAACGGCTGCCCGGCACCGTCGCGGCGCTGCGCGAGGAGGCCGAGGTCCGGGCGGTGGTCTCGGACCTGAACCGGCGGATCGCCGGCTGGCTGCTGGCGCCGACGCCGCCGAACGTGCCGCTGTCCCCGGTCCGTGCCGACGACGTCGTCGCGGACTGGCGGCGTGTCCGCGCAGGTGGCGGTGACGGGGCCGCCGATGAAGTTCGACACCCGGTAGAAGACGTGGCGGAGGGGTCGGGCAGAGTGGGCGGTGCCGTCGACACCGACCCGGGAGCCGCACCGATGACCGCCACCTCGCCGACCGCGCCGACCGACCCGACCAGGCTGTCCGGGCCCGCCCGGGCGTTCCGCGCCGTCGCGATCGCCGAGGCGTGCTCCTGGCTGGGCCTGCTGATCGGGATGTTCGTCAAGTACGTCGTCGTGTTCGACGACATCGGGGTGAAGATCTTCGGCCCGATCCACGGCGCGCTGTTCGTCGCCTACCTGGTGGTCACCGTCGTCGCGGCCCGACGCCTGGAGTGGTCGCTGCGCACGACGCTCCTGGCCCTCTTCGCGAGCATCCCGCCGCTGTTCACGCTGTGGTTCGAACGGTGGGCGATGCGCACCGGCCGGCTCGCCGTGCGACGCTCCGCGTCGGCCGTCGCGCCGGCCTGACCCCGGCGCTCAGGAGGTGTCGCCCAGCGTCCGGTACACCGGCCGCAGCAGGTCGGCCACCTTCCTGCCGCGTACCGCGATCGCGAACCCGGGGACCTGGTCGAGCAGCGCGTCGGGGGCCGTCGGGACGGGGACGACGCGGCGCGCGTCGTCGAGCCCCGGGCCCGCGGCGAAGAAGTCGTCGAGCACCTCGGCCAGCGGCGGCGCCGCCGGCTCCTCGGCACCCGGACCCGCCGGTCCCGTGGCGTCGTGCGCCGCGACCGCCGCCCGGCGCGAACGCAGGTTGGCCAGCAGCGTCTCGCGGTCGCGCCCACGCAGCGCCAGCACCTCGAACGGGTCGGCGTCGAACCGCTCGGCGAGCAGGTAGAACACCGCCGCGAGGTGCTTGCAGGGAACCGCGTGGTCGGGACATGAGCAGTCCATCACGAGGTCGCGACCGTCGGCGGGGAACAGGGCCAGCCCCAGCGTCGCGAACAGGCCCTCGATCTCCGGCGGCATCGAGCCGGCGAGCAGCGTCGCGGCGTACCAGGCGTCGGCCGCCAATGCCTCCTCGACGCGCGCCCATTCCGGCTTCCCGTACGTCGTGACGCCGATCCGCACCCGGTAGGGCTCCGGGCGGCTGCCCTGCACGGTCGCGGTCACCGAACCGGGGTCGACGCGCATGTCGAGCGTCTGCCCGGCGCGGGCGTAGCTGCGCCCGCGGGCGAGGCGCCCACCCGCGACGAGGCTCTCGAGGACGGCCAGGAACCGGGCCGACCACCACGTGCGCGCCACCGCGCCGCGCGTCGCGTGGATCTGGATGCCACCGGTGACCGGACGCGGCCTGCCGCCGGCGTCGGCGTCGCGCCACCAGAACGGGTCGGGTTCACGCGCCACGGGGCACCCCCTGCCCGTCGGGATCGTCGGCCGGGTCGGCGAGCGCGTCGCCGCTGAGCGCGAAGACCTCGCGCAGCCGGTCGGTCGAGAGGTCGGCCAGCTCGCCCACCCAGTTCTCGCCGTCGCCGATCACCTTGCCCGACAACGCCTTCTTCGAGGTGATCAGGTCGTCGATGCGTTCCTCGACGGTGCCGGGGCAGACGAGCGTGCGGACCTGCACGTTGCGCCGCTGCCCGATCCGGAACGCCCGGTCGGTGGCCTGGTTCTCGACGGCCGGGTTCCACCAGCGGTCGAGGTGGACGACGTGCGAGGCCGCCGTGAGCGTGAGGCCGGTGCCGCCCGCCTTGAGCGAGAGCAGGAAGATCGCCGGCCCGTCGGGGGACTGGAAACGCTCGACCATCTCGTCGCGGCGCTTCTTCGGGGTGCCCCCGTGCAGGTAGAGGACCTCCTGGTCGAAGCGCCCGGACAGGTGCGGCACCAGCATCGAGGCGAACTCGGCGTACTGGGTGAAGCACAGCACCTTGTCGCCCTCGGCGAGGATGCTCTCCAGGATCTCCTCGAGCCGGGTGACCTTGCCCGACCGCCGGCCGATCGGCGAGCCGTCGTGCAGCAGCTGTGCCGGGTGGTTGCACACCTGCTTGAGCTTGGCCATCGCGGCCAGCACGTTGCCGCGACGGGCGATGCCGTCGGTGCCCTCGATGCGGTCGAGCATGTCGTCGACGACGGTCCGGTACAGCGACGCCTGCTCGCGGGTGAGCCGGTAGTGCTGGGTGATCTCGATCTTCTCCGGCAGGTCGTCGATCACGCCGGGGTCGGTCTTGACCCGGCGCAGCAGGTAGGGCGCGACGAGCCGGCGCAGCAGCGCGGCGGCCTCGTCGTCGCCGTAGCGCTCGACGGGGATCGCGAAGCGCTGCCGGAAGCGCTCGGCGCTGCCGAGCATGCCGGGGTTGAGGAAGTCCATCACCGACCACAGCTCGGCCAGCCGGTTCTCGATCGGGGTCCCGGTGAGCGCGACCCGGTGTCCGGCCGCCAGCCTGCGGACCGCCCTCGCGGACGCGGCCAGGCTGTTCTTGACCATCTGCGCCTCGTCGAGCACCACCCGGTGCCATCCGCGGCGCTCCAGCAGCTCGACGTCGCGCACCAGGGTGCCGTAGGTGGTGACGACGACATCGGCGGCCGCGGCGGCTGCGTCGAACTCCTCGCCGGCGCCGCGGTCGCCGCCGTGATGGACGAGCACCCGCAGGCGGGGCGCGAACCGGGCCGCCTCGCGCTCCCACGTGCCGACCAGCGACATCGGGCAGACCAGCAACGTCGGCGCGTGCCGGTCGGCGTCGCGCTCGTAGGACTCCAGCGCGAGCAGCTGGACGGTCTTGCCCAGACCCATGTCGTCGGCCAGGCAGGCGCCGAGCCCGAGCGCGGACAGGAACGCGAGCCACGACAGCCCGCGCTGCTGGTAGGGCCGCAGCGTGGCGGTGAACCACGACGGCGGCTCGACCGGGCTGAGCGTGTGCTCGGCCGAGCCGTCGATGAGGTCGCCGAGCCAGCCCGTGGCCTCGACGCCGGTGACGGGCAGCGGCGCGTCGGCGGGCGGGGCCGCGGCCATGGCGACGACCTCGCCCGCGCTGCGCCGTCGCCCGGCGTTGCGGCGCATGAACTCCAGGCCGGCGCGCAGCTGGTCGGGGTCGACGGTCACCCACTGGCCGCGCAGCCGTACGAGCGGAGCCTTGGTGGCGACGAGCTCGGCGATCTCGTCCTCGTCGAGGATCTCGTCGCCGACGGCGAGCTGCCAGCGGAACGCGGCGAGCTCCTCGCGGCCCAGCCCGCCCCGGACGACGACGCCGGGCGCGGCGGTCGAGCTCGCCGAGAGCCGTAGGCCCAGCCGGCGACTGCCGTCCCACCCCGCGGGGAGCTCGACGTCGAACCCCTCGGCGAGGAGCCTGCCGGCGACCTCGGTGAGGAACTCGGCGGCGCCCTCGACGTCGAGCGGCAGGACCTCGGGGCAGGCCGACCGCAGCGCCCGCGTGAGCCGCGGGTAGACCAGCGCGGCGCGGCCGAGCTCGGCCAGCAGCAGCTCCTGCGGTTCGCCGATGAGCCGGGTCAGCGTCGTGCCCGCGCCGTCCCAGATCCGGGCCGCGGGCACGAGCAGGCTCGGGTCGTCGGTGGAGCGCAGCGAGAACTGCAGCTCCCACCTGGTGCCGTCCCCGGTCTGGTCGGTGCTCGGCGCCAGCTGGTTCTCGGGATCGGCCGGGTCGTCGAGCACCGGGATCTCGGCCAGCCGGAACGACGCCCGCGCCGGGCCCGCGGCGTCGGCCCCCACCTCGTCCCACGCCGCGACGGCGCGGGCCAGCTCGTCGAGCTCCGGGCGCCCGACGCCGGCGGCACCGCCGATCCGCCCGTCCGGGGAGACGAGCGCGGTGAGCCACGACTCGGCGACCGGCGCGACGGCGGGCGCCCGGCCCCGCCGCGGCGGCAGGACGGCGACGGGTTCGTCGGCACGGGCCAGCCGGTCGCGCACCGCGGCGTCGGTGAGGACGGCGAGCGCGTCGGTGAGCAGGGTGTGGGGGTCGTGGCCGCGGACGTCGGGCGGGGCGCCGGGACCCGACCGGGGGCGGCGCTCGGCCCGCCCGACCGGTGGCACACCCGCGACCAGGCTCTCGAAGGCCACCGCGTCGAGGCCCTGGACGACGGGCCGCCAGCGCGCGTACGCGACGCCGCCCTCGCCGGCGGCGAGCGTCGGCAGGACGCGGCCACGACCGGCGAGGTCGTCGGCGAGGTCGAGCACCGCGCGCAGGTGCGCGACGGAGGCGCCGTAGCGGACCTCGGGGACCGGGTCGCGCAGCTCCGCCGCGTCGACCGCCAGCGCCGGCACCGTCCACGGCAGGAGCTCGGGTGCCGCCCGCGGGCGCCGCACCGGCCCCGTCCGGACGAGCTCGGGCGAGGCCAGCGGACCCGAGGGCCGGCCCGGCAGCAGCAGCACCAGGGACGCTGCCTTGCCGGGGTGCAGCGCCGCGAGCTCGCCCGACGGCACCGCGAACGGGTGTGGGCGGGCCGTGCGCAGCGACCGGGCGCTGGTGGTGGCCGGCCGCTCGCCGTCCTCGGCCCACAGCAGCACTCCCCGGCCGGGGGACCACAGGGCATGGACGACGAGCACCCGGACAGGCTACGACCGCCCACCGACGATCTCCGGCGGGCGCCGGGGTCGTGAGCGGCGATGGTCGCTCCAGCGACCATCGCCGCTCACGGGCTGTACTCCGGGTGCTTCTCGATCCAGCTCCGGATGAAGGGGCAGTCCGGGCGGACGCGCAGCCCGCGGGCACGGGCGGCGTCGAGCGCGCCGCGGGCCAGCACCCCGCCGAGGCCGCGACCGCCGAACCGGTCGTCGACCTCGGTGTGGGTGAACACGATCAGCCCGTCGTCCAGCGTGTAGAAGGCGCGGCCCGCGACCTCGTCGCCGACGAGGACCTCGAAGCGGGACCGCTCGGGGCGGTCGACGACGACCGGCGCGGGCCCCGCCACGTCGGTCACGACGTCGCCCCACCCAGGTCGCCGTGCGGGACGTAGCTCGCCGGGACCACGCCGAGCTTGCCCTTCTGGTAGTCCTCGAAGGCCTGCAGCACCTCGGCCTTGGAGTTCATGACGAACGGGCCCGCCCACGCGACCGGCTCCTGGATCGGGCGGCCGCCCAGCACGACGACGTCGAGGCCCGCCAGCCGCGACTCCTGCTTGTTCGCCCCGTTGACGGTGATGACGTCGCCCGGCCCGAGCACGACGAGCTGTCCGGTCTCGATCGGCTGCCCGTCGGGCCCGATGCTGCCCGCGCCGGAGAGCACGTAGACCAGCGCGTTGAAGTCGCGGCGCCACGGCAGCCGCAGCTGCGCGCCGGGGCTGATCGTCGCGTGCATCATCGCCATCGGGGTGCGGGTCGAGCCGGGACCGGTGTGCCCGGCCAGCTCACCGGCGATGACCCGGATCAGGGCGCCGCCGTCGGCCGTGGTGAGCAGGGCCGCCTCGGCCGCCCGCAGGTCCTGGTACTTCGGCTCGCTCCACTTCTCCGCCCTGGGCAGGTTCACCCACAGCTGCAGTCCGTGGAAGAGGCCGCCGCTCGCGACGAGCGCCTCCGGGGGCCGCTCGATGTGCAGCAGCCCGCTGCCCGCGGTCATCCACTGCGTGTCGCCGTCGGAGATCGTCCCGCCGCCGCCGTGGGAGTCCATGTGCTCGAAGGTGCCGTCGATGATGTAGGTGACGGTCTCGAAGCCGCGGTGCGGGTGCCACGCCGTGCCCTTCGGCTCACCGGGTGCGTACTCGACCTCGCCCATCTGGTCCATGTGCAGGAACGGGTCGAGGTCGCGCAGGTCCACACCGGCGAAGGCGCGGCGGACCGGGAACCCCTCGCCCTCGTAGCCGGTCGGCGCGGTGGTCACCGAGCGGACGCGGCGGTCCAGGTCGGTGGGCCCGGGTTCGGGAACCCGGGCGAGCGTGGTGATGTCGGCGACGGTGACGGCCGGCATGGCGACCTCCTCGTGTCGTGAGCACCCTCTGTCAGTTGAGCGTGCAACTATCTCGTCGAACGGTGCCGGGGCTCCCGGCATTCCCGGCCCGTTCAGACGAGCGCGGTCCGCAGGTGCGCCCCGAGCGCCGCGCCGTCGGCGACCGACGGCCCGTGGCTGAACGCCAGCACGGAGTGGTCCACCTCGGCGAGGCGGCGGACCGTCTGCCGGCAGAGCCGCGCGTCGTTGCACAGCGCCCGCGGCGAGACCCGCATCCGTCCGACGTTCATCAGCGCGTCCCCGACGACCAGCACCCCGCTCGGCTCGTGCAGCAGGGCGACGTGGCCGGGGGTGTGCCCGGCCGTCGCCAGCACGTGCAGCCCGCCGTCGAGCACCTGGCCGTCGGTGAGCTCCTCGGCGACCGCCACCGGCGGGAACGTCCCCTTGCCGAGCCGGGCCATGATCCGCCCGCCGCGTGTCGACGGGTCGAACCGCGGACCGGCCCCGGCCAGGGCGAACGAGACGTCGTCACCGTGCAGCGCGACCGGGGCGCCGGTCGCGGCGGCGAGTGCGGCGGCACCGCCCGCGTGGTCGGGATGGGCGTGCGTGACGACGATGCGCCGCACGTCCGACGGCCTCCGCCCGATCGCGGCCAGACCCGCGAGCACCCGCTTCGGTGCTCCCGGCAGCCCCGTGTCGACGAGCGTGACCTCGCGCCCCGGGCCCTGGGCGAAGACGAACGTGTTGAGCCACGGGCCGCGGACCGTGGGCAGCCGCCACGCTCCGTCGGCGAGCGGTACGGCGAGCGGATGGGCCATGTCGTCGCAGCGTAGACCCGCCACAATGGACCCGTGCCCGCGATGAGCGACGACGACCGGCGCGCCCGGGTGGCCGCGTCCCCGGTGGCCCGGCTCGCCACCCTGCG
>Ga0182736_1000491_pt1 | contig 59486 bp, 58 predicted proteins | sample eDN5th30CKraftBY_FD_128882 | JGI IMG/M metagenome (GOLD analysis project Ga0182736, IMG submission 128882) | Enriched backyard soil microbial communities from Emeryville, California, USA - eDNA 5th pass 30_C Kraft BY (version 2) (version 2) | ecosystem: Environmental > Terrestrial > Soil >... | reverse complement strand
CGCCCGCTCGTGCGCGTCTCCGTGACGGTGATCGCCGAGCAGAACGGCCGGCGCGAAATCGGCACCGGCGGCGGCGGCGGACGTTTCGACTACGGCTATTTCACCGACGCGATCCTCCAGAAGTACGTCGACGATGCCGTGCATGCCGCGCTCGTCAATCTCGAAGCGCGCCCTGCTCCGGCCGGCGCGATGACCGTCGTGCTCGGGCCGGGCTGGCCCGGCGTGTTGCTGCACGAGGCGGTCGGACACGGCCTGGAGGGCGATTTCAACCGCAAGGGCTCGTCGGCGTTCGCGGGACGCATCGGCGAGCAGGTCGCGGCGAAGGGCGTCACCGTCGTCGATGACGGCACGCTGCCGAATCGGCGCGGCTCGCTCAATATCGACGACGAAGGCAATCCGACGCAGTGCACGACGCTGATCGAAGACGGCATTCTCAAGGGCTACATTCAGGATTCGCTGAACGCGCGCCTGATGAAGATGCCGGTGACGGGCAACGCGCGCCGCGAATCGTACGCCGCGCTGCCGATGCCGCGCATGACCAACACGTACATGCTCAACGGCGACAAGGATCCGCAGGAGATTCTGGCGTCGGTGAAGAACGGCCTGTATGCGGTGAACTTCGGCGGCGGTCAGGTCGATATCACCAACGGCAAGTTCGTGTTCTCGGCGTCCGAGGCGTACATGATCGAGAACGGCAAGATCACGTATCCGGTGAAGGGCGCAACGCTGATCGGCAGCGGGCCTGAGTCGCTCAAGTACGTGACGATGATCGGCAACGACATGTCGCTGGATAGCGGCGTCGGCGTCTGCGGCAAGGAAGGACAGAGCGTGCCGGTGGGCGTCGGTCAGCCGACGTTGCGTATCGAGAAGATGACGGTCGGCGGCACGGTCTGATCGCCCACGGCGTGCATGCGGAATTTCCGCATCGATCGGGCGTGGATGTACCGTCTTTGTTTCGTTCGATGCGGATTGTCCGCGTTCTCGTAGCTGCGGGGTTGTCAACGCCGTGCGTTTGAGGTTATAAAAGCAGTCACAACTTTTTTGACACGCCTTCGATCCATCATGTCCGCCAAGTTTTATTTTTATTTTTTTTGGCATCTCAGACCGCTGGCGGATCGAGAGGGTGAGTCGTACACAGGTTGAAAGACCGAATTCCCGAAAAAACCGCCAGCGAGTCTGGCGGTTTTTTTTCGTCTCATAGTTTGATTCGCACGCTGCCGCTGGAGAACCGACATGCCCCCGCACAATACCGATGACGTTCGTATCCGTGAACTGAAAGAGCTGACCCCGCCCGCGCATCTGATCCGCGAATTCCCTTGCGCCGAGCCGGTTTCGGAGCTGATCTATAACGCGCGGCAGTCGATGCACCGCATTCTTCATGGGATGGATGACCGGCTGATCGTCATCATCGGGCCTTGCTCGATTCATGATCCGAAGGCCGCTATGGAATATGCGGGGAGGCTGATCGAGCAGCGTCGTCGCTTTGCGGGTGAGCTTGAGATCGTGATGCGCGTGTACTTCGAAAAGCCGCGTACCACCGTTGGATGGAAGGGGCTTATCAACGATCCGTATATGGATAACAGCTTCAAGATTAATGATGGGTTGAGGGCTGCGCGGGAATTGCTCATGCATGTTAATGAGCTTGGGCTGCCGGCTGGGACCGAATACCTCGACATGATTAGCCCACAGTACATCGCCGATTTGATTTCGTGGGGGGCGATTGGGGCTAGGACGACGGAATCGCAGGTTCATCGGGAATTGGCTTCGGGGCTGTCGTGTCCTGTTGGGTTCAAGAATGGCACTGACGGAAATGTAAAGATCGCCGTCGATGCGATTAAGGCGGCTTCCCAGCCGCATCATTTTCTTTCAGTGACCAAGGGCGGGCATTCGGCGATCGTTTCTACCGCGGGGAATGAGGATTGCCATATTATTTTGCGCGGAGGGAAAGCGCCTAATTATGATGCTGCGAGTGTGGATGCGGCTTGCTCGGATATCGGGAAGGCGGGGTTGGCGGCGCGTCTGATGATCGATGCGAGTCATGCTAATAGCTCGAAGAAGCATGAAAATCAGATTCCGGTCTGTGAGGATATTGGTAAGCAGCTTGCGGCTGGAGATGAGCGGATTGTCGGCGTGATGGTGGAATCGCATCTCGTTGCCGGGCGGCAGGATTTGAAGGAAGGGTGCGAGTTGACGTACGGGCAGAGTATTACCGATGCCTGTATCGGGTGGGATGAGAGTGTCGGCGTGCTTGAAGGACTGGCGGAAGCGGTGAAGCAGCGGCGGGTTGTGAGGGGTGGAGGCAATTAACTGATTTGCTCGGCATTGTGCGGGCTTGCCGACGCACAATGCCGATTTGTTCCGACTCCAGCATTTCCAAACCACATACTACGACTATGATTGCGTAGGTCAGGTCGATATTGGCCCTTCGTCGTCCGCTGTCTCCCCGTTCTGCGTTGCATTCCAAAAGGGGAGGAAGACAAGCTTCAGGCAGAACCACCAGGCGTAGATGGAACCTGCAGAAAAGCAGTCATCCTCGTTCAGTAAGCCATGAGCGAGTTCGTTGCGGATATTCCACCCCAACGGATCGCAGAAGAGCGCGCGCATTTCGAACGCGAGGTCGTTACCAAAAACCTGCTCTAACTCTGGCAATTCCAGGAGTGTACTCAGCCCATTCTCATTCTCAACGCCGTTTCTAGCAATATTCGTCGTCTTAGCGCCTGCCGCTTTGAGTTGGTATCGAACTACGTGCTCGACTTGAGGTACCAACAGATGTAAAGCGGCAGCAAAGTCATTATCGAATCCGGCATACAAACCTCGTCCAAACATTTCGGCTCGATCCGCCGGAACGATCGGTGACTCATATGCCAGCGCTGCGAAGTCGGCGCGACGCAGTCGATGCTCAAGCCTTATCATGTCGAGTGCCGGTAAAATGAGCGCTTGCGTTACCAGACCTAATTGCAATCTGTACTCGCGCATCATCTCAGCATGGACCGCCGCATCATGATCATCTGAGCCGTGGTCTCGTGGCCCAGCACCGGGCCGCTTTGCGATTACTCTACCGTCGCGCGAGTAATAAACCGCGGCAAAAAGCGACAACAACGGGAATTCTTTGAGGCTTTGCTCGGATCGTTTACGCAGCTGTTCAGCACCTATCCCTCGTGTAACGTTCACAAACGCATTTAACGCATCCAGCGGCGCCTTTCCTTTCACGAGATCTGTTGCACGGTCGATTATCTCCGTAACATCAATCGGGTCCGAGCGAAGCACGTGCATCTCACCTAATGCCCCAGCGCCCGCTCTAGTCAACTTTTCGTGCACTTCGGCGATCCGCTTCTCGACAGCGTGTTGACCCCTAAGCGCGCCGGGGATTCGGCGATACGATTGTATAGCCTTCTCATAAGAATCTGCCGCGACCATGTTGCTGGGTACATATGACGATAGTGCTGCATCCGCTTCAGCCTCCCATGCTTTGGCGAGATTCGCGAGCATTTGCGCCGAGCTATTTTTATCCCCCATCGCCGAGAACCAATGCTCCGCTTCTTCAAAATATGTCCGGCTTGCATGAAACTCGTTTTTCTCTCCAAGGACGAACGCAATTGCCCCCAGACTCTCGGAAATAGCATAAGCAGCAGCTGTCCCAAATCGATTTTGCCTCATAAACTCTGCCAGCCAGAAGGCCATGAATCCATCGCTCGCATCGAGTTGGAGAAAACGCGCCAGGGCAGCCGACTCAATAGCTTGCAGATCCTTCTCCGCGGTTCGCCTAAGCATCCTCGCCAAGCTTACGGCGCGACGCCAGCAGTCATCTCCACCAGCAATCCAAGTTTCAAGCCTCAACGGAATCGTTACGTAGGCGTTGATGGCCATCAACGCAAACTTCGGATTCGGCGGCCTCAACGTGAGCCAAGCGAGGTCCGATAACCTTGCTCTTAGCCAAGGGTTGTCTACGAAGTCAACGAAGCTAGCGAGTAGGCTCAGGTCTTCGATCGAAAAGTCCGACGGAAGCGCGGAACGCCTTCCATCGGTTAGCGACAACATCGGCCTGAATGGCTCATTGATGCTCATCGGTGCGAGCATCATCGAAGTCGCATGGGCTAGAAGCCTCAAGCACTCACCCTTTCTTAAATCTTTCTCTCCAACTGCGGACGTGGCGGCGTTCGAAAAATCTTGGAAAAGACCGGTATAACCTTTGCAAAGGTTATTTTTTACGATTAACTCCCATCCGCAGCCTCTCATTTCCGCGAGCGTCATTGCCGGAGCATTTTCGCTGTGCATGATGTAGTCGCGCCCTCAGTGTTGTATTGGTTATCAATGACCACAGAGTACTCCGATTTTCTAGTCGGAGTGGCGACAAAATCGCACAGGAAATAATTTCAGAGAATACTGAATCGACGTCTAAACTGAACGCAAAAGGGCTCAGCGTGGAGAATCATGGTTATTCTCTTTGGAAAACTACAAAAGGCTTCAATAAGCAACACGGCGTGACGTATATGCCAATATGGCCGCCTTCACATAGGTGATTTGATGTGAATCCAGAGGATGTCCTCGCCGCCATCCGCGCGATTAAGTACTCGCGCCAGAACAAATAAAAGATCGGATAGTCGATTCACATACCTCCGCGGCGCCTCATTAACCCCAGCAGTTTCAATGCGCCCCAACGCGACAATAGCCCTCTCTGCCCGACGGCAGACAGTGCGCGCGACATGCGCCAGCGCCGCCGCCCTTGACCCACCCGGCAAAATAAATTCCTTGAGCGGCGGCAATGTCGCGTTGTACTCCTCCAGCCACGCGTCTAATTGAGCGAGATGCGATTCCTGAATCATCGAATGCCCCGGAATCGACAACTCGCCGCCGAGATCGAACAAATCGTTCTGGATCCGAGTTAAAGCATCGCGCACATCTGAAGGCATCGGCTCACAAAGCAAAACGCCGATACACGAATTCAACTCATCCACATCCCCGATTGCAGCAATCCTCGCATCGTCCTTGGAAACGCGGCTTCCATCGCCCAGCCCGGTCGTTCCATGATCGCCGGTACGCGTGGCGATCTTGCTCAAGCGGTGACCCATCATCGACTCCTGAAAAGCGGACAAAAACCCCGACCCATTATAGGCACGCGCCTCCGCGCGAAGCCCGCGGCGCCGACCGGCTCCTCGACGGCGTAAAATGAGATAGAAAGCCACGCCCAGAACAGAAACCAAAGCCGCACCGCCCGGAGACACGCACGTGAATCACCCGACCGAACATCAGGCGCTTCAGAAACGCCCCTTCCCCGCCGTGCTTCTCGATGCCCTGAAGCAGCAATTCGCCGACCGCGTCTCCACTGCGCAAGCAGTGCGCGAACACCACGGCCGCGACGAATCGCCGTTCGATCCGCAACTTCCCGATGCCGTCGTCTTCGCGCGCAGCACCGACGAAGTGCAAGCCATCGTCAAGCTCTGCGCCGAACACGACGTCCCGATCATCCCCTACGGCAACGGCTCGTCGCTCGAAGGCCATCTCCTCGCGGTGCAAGGCGGCGTCTCCATCGATTTGTCGGAGATGAACCAGGTCGTCTCGATCAACGCCGAAGACCTCACCGTCACCGTGCAGCCCGGCATCTCGCGCAAGCAACTGAACGAAGCGCTCAAAGACACCGGCCTCTTCTTTCCGATCGATCCGGGCGCGGACGCGAGCATCGGCGGCATGTCCGCGACGCGCGCCTCCGGCACCAACGCCGTGCGCTACGGCTCGATGCGCGAGAACGTCCTCGCGCTCACCGTCGTCCTCGCCGATGGCCGCGTCATCAAAACCGGCACGCGCGCGCGCAAATCGTCGGCGGGCTATGACCTCACGCGTCTTTTCGTCGGCTCGGAAGGCACGCTCGGCGTCATCACCGAAATCACCGTGCGCCTCTATCCGCAACCCGAAGCGATTTCGGCGGCCGTGTGCGCGTTTCCGTCGATGGGCGACGCCGTGCGCGCCGTCATCGAAACCATTCAGATGGGCGTGCCGATCGCGCGCGTCGAATTCGTCGACAAGCTCGCCGTGCGCGCCATCAACAAGCATTCGAATCTGACGCTGCGCGAATCGCCGATGCTGTTCTTCGAATTCCACGGCACCGAATCCGGCGTCGCGGAACAGGCGCAAACGGTGCAGGACATCGTCGCGGAAAACAAAGGCGAGGACTTCGAGTGGGCGACGCGCCCCGAAGATCGCAGCCGTCTCTGGAACGCGCGCCATTCCGCCTACTTCGCGATGCTGCAACTGAAGCCCGGCTGCCGCGCCGTCACGACCGACGTCTGCGTGCCAATCTCGCGCCTCGCCGAATGCGTCGAGGAAACGGAGAAGGACCTGCAAGGCTCGTACTTGCCGAGTCCGATCGTCGGGCATGTGGGCGACGGCAATTTCCACGTCGCGATGCTGCTCGATCCGGCCAAGCCCGAAGAGCTCGAAGAAGCCGAGCGCATCAATCGGCTCATCGTCGGACGTGCGCTGAGGATGGGCGGCACCTGCACCGGCGAACACGGCGTCGGGCTGCACAAGATGGGCTTTCTGATTGACGAACACGGCGAGGACGCCGTCGACACCATGCGTGCCATCAAGCAGGCGCTCGATCCGAAGAATCTGATGAATCCGGGGAAAATCTTCGCTTTCGAAGGCTGACGAAGTCGCGCAAGATGCACGCATGAAGACGCGGCGCCGACCGCGCGGTCATCGAACAAGGAGGAGACGTGAACGCACCCGACGAGCTCAAAGCCGAGCAGATGTCGCCGAATCTGCCGCACGAAGACGCGCCCGCGCTGACCGAAGATCAGCTCGCCGCGCGTCAGCGTGAAGTCGTGCAGGCGCTGATGGCCGTGCTGCCGACGCACTGTCTGCTCTTTCGCGAGGAAGACACGGCCGCGTACGAATGCGACGGCCTCGCCGCGTATCGGCGTTTGCCGCTCGCCGTCGCGCTGCCTGAAACTGAAGCGCAGGTGCAGCGCGTCGTGCAGATCTGCGCGCGTCTCGCCGTGCCGATCGTTCCGCGCGGCGCGGGCACCGGCCTCTCCGGCGGCGCGATGCCGATCCGCCACGGCATCGTGCTGTCGCTCGCGCGCTTCCGGAAGATCATCGAGGTCGATCCGTACGCGCGCACGGCGACCGTGCAACCGGGCGTCCGCAATCTCGCCATTTCGGAAGCCGCCGCGCCGTTCGGCCTTTACTACGCGCCCGATCCGTCGTCGCAGATTGCGTGCACGATCGGCGGCAACGTCTCCGAAAACTCGGGCGGCGTGCACTGCCTGAAATACGGGCTCACGGTTCACAACGTCCTGCGCGTGCGCGCGGTGACGATGGACGGCGATGTCATCGAATTCGGCTCGCTCGGCCCCGATGCGCCCGGCCTCGATCTGCTCGCGGTGATGATCGGCAGTGAAGGCATGTTCGCGATCGTCACGGAGATCACCGTCAAGCTGATTCCGAAGCCGCAGACCGCGCAAGTCATCATGGCGAGCTTCGACGATGTCGTGAAAGGCGGCAACGCGGTTGCCGCGATCATCGCGGCGGGCATCATCCCGGCCGGACTCGAAATGATGGACAAGCCCGCGACGCGCGCCGTCGAGGAATTCGTCAACGCGGGCTACGATCTCGACGCCGCCGCGATCCTGCTATGCGAATCCGACGGCACGCACGATGAAGTCGCCGAGGAAATCGTCCGCATGACGGCGGTGCTGCGCGAACACGGCGCATCGCGCATCCAGATCTCGCGTTCAGAAGCCGAGCGCCTCAAGTTCTGGTCGGGCCGCAAGAACGCGTTTCCGGCGGCGGGCCGCATCTCGCCGGACTATTACTGCATGGACGGCACCGTGCCGCGCCGCGCGATCGGGCCGCTGCTCGCGCGCATCGAAGAGATGGAGAAGAAGTACGCGCTGCGTTGCATCAATGTGTTCCATGCGGGCGACGGCAACATGCATCCGCTGATTCTCTTCAACGGCAACGATCTCGACGAGTGGCATCGCGCGGAAGCGTTCGGCTGCGACATCCTGGAGGCGTGCGTCGAACTCGGCGGCACGGTGACGGGCGAGCATGGCGTCGGCATCGAGAAGATCAATTCGATGTGCGTGCAATTCTCGCCCGAAGAGCGCGACGCGTTCTTCGCCGTGAAGCGCGCGTTCGATCCGCCGGGTCTGCTCAACCCCGACAAGGGCATTCCGACGCGCGCGCGCTGCGCCGAATACGGCAAGATGCACGTGCGCGGCGGCCTGTTGCCGCACCCCGAGTTGCCGCGCTTCTAGCCGGGAGAACGCGTTCCGCTATCCACGTTTCCCCGCGTGTGGCGCCGTTAAGCGGCCGGTACAATCGACCGGACTGCCATAGAAAACCAGAATTCGAGAGCGGAACACCCATGGAACAGGACGACGTCGTCGCCGGCTGGTCGGAGAGGATCGCCCGGGCCACAGAAACCGGCACGCTGCTGCGTATTCGCGGCGGCGGCACGAAGGACTGGTACGGTCAGACGCTCCAGGGAGAGATCCTCGACACGCGGGCGTATCGCGGCATCATCGCGTACGATCCGGCGGAGCTCGTCATCACCGCTCGAAGCGGCACGCCGCTCGCCGAAATCGAAGCCGCGCTGCGTGAGCACAATCAGATGCTGCCGTTCGAGCCGCCGCATTTCGGGCGCAACGCGACGCTCGGCGGCTGCATCGCCGCGGGGCTTGCGGGCCCGCGACGCGCATGGACCGGCGCGCCGCGCGACTTCGTGCTCGGCGCGGTCGTCATGAACGGCCACGGACAAGTGCTGCACTTCGGCGGGCAAGTCGTGAAGAATGTCGCGGGCTATGACGTGTCGCGCCTGCTCGCCGGATCGCTCGGCACGCTTGGCCTGATTCTCGAACTGTCGATCAAGGTGCTGCCGCGCCCCGTCGCCGAAGCCACGCTGAAATTCGACATGCACGCGACAGACGGCGTGCGCAAGCTCAACGAATGGGGCGGGCATCCGCTGCCGATCTGCGGCAGCGCGTGGCGCGACGGCACGCTCGCGCTGCGTCTCGCGGGCGCCGAAGCAGCCGTGAAAACCGCGCGCAACACGCTCGGCGGCGAGGTCGTCGATGCGGTCGAAGCCGACCGATTCTGGATCGGCATGCGCGAACAGACCGATCCGTTCTTCGCTGTCATCGAACCGCGTTCGGCGCTGTGGCGGCTCGCTTTGCCGTCGATCGCCGAGCCGCTGCATCTGCCGGGCGCGCAACTGATGGAATGGGGCGGCGCGCAACGCTGGTGGATCACCGACACCGATCCGCAAACCGTGCGCATCAGCGCGAAACAGGCGGGCGGCCACGCGACGATCTTCCGCGCCGGCTCCGCCTACGATCGCAATGCAGGCGTTTTCACGCCGCTGCCCGCGCCGCTCATGAAAATTCACCGTGGATTGAAAGTTGCGTTCGATCCGGCGCGCATCTTCAATCGCGCGCGTTTGTATCCAGACTTCTAGGCGCATCGATGCAAACCAATCTCGCCGATTTCATCCGCGGCACGGCCGATGGCGACGAAGCCGACGCCATTCTGCGCAAGTGCGTGCACTGCGGCTTCTGCACGGCGACCTGCCCGACGTATCAGTTGCTCGGCGACGAGCTCGACGGGCCGCGCGGGCGCATCTATCTGATGAAGCAGATGTTCGAAGGCGCGCCCGTCACGCGCAGCACGCAACTGCATCTGGACCGCTGCCTCACCTGCCGCAATTGCGAAAGCACGTGTCCGTCCGGCGTGCAATACGGCAAGCTCGTCGAGATCGGGCGCAAGGTCGTCGAAGAAAAGGTCGAGCGGCCGATGCGTCAGCGTCTGCAACGGCGTCTGCTCGCAAGCTTCCTGCCGAACAGCACGCTCTTCACGCCCGCGATGAAGCTCGGTCAGCAGTTCCGCGGCATTCTTCCGCGCAAGCTGCGCGCGAAGATTCCGCTGCCCGAGCGCCCGCTCGCCGCGCCGACCAACAAGCACGAACGCAAGATGCTGATGCTCGCCGGATGCGTCCAGCCGGCGATGATGCCCAACGTCAACACGGCGACGGCGCGCGTGTTCGACGCGCTCGGCATCGAGATCGTCACGGCGCCGGGCGCGGGCTGCTGCGGCGCGATCCGCCTGCATCTCGGCTACAACGACGACGCGCTCGACGACGTGCGCAACAACATCGACGCATGGTGGCCGTATGTCGAAAACGGCGTCGAGGCGATCGTGATGAACGCGTCGGGCTGCGGCGCGACCGTCAAGGAATACGCGCATCTGCTGCGCAACGATCCGGCGTACTCGGCGAAGGCGCAAAAGATCGTCGATCTCACGCGCGATCTCGCCGAAATCCTGCCGATGTACGAAGAAGAGCTGGTCGCGCTCGCGCGGCGGCGCGGCGTGCATACGGTCGCATTTCATCCGCCGTGCACGCTGCAGCACGGGCAGCAGATTCGCGGACGCGTCGAGCATCTGCTGACCGCGCTCGGCCTCGAAGTGCGCCTGCCTGCGGACAGCCATCTGTGCTGCGGATCGGCTGGCACGTATTCGGTCTTGCAGCCGAAGCTCTCGTACACGCTGCGCAATCAGAAGCTCGACCGGCTGGAAAAGCTGGAACCGCAGATGATCGTGTCGGCGAATGTCGGCTGCATCGCGCATCTGCAAAGCGGCACGTCGACGCCCGTCACGCACTGGATTCAACTGCTGGAACATCTGCTGTACGGTTGAGGCCGCTTCGTATAATGAGCGGCTCGACCGTCCCGAGCCTCAAGCATGTCCATCGCCCAACATCTCGAAGAAGTCCGGCAACGCATCGCGAAGGCGGCGCACGAAGCGTCGCGCGATGCGGATTCCGTCAAGCTGCTCGCCGTGTCCAAGACCTTTCCCGCCGACGACGTGCGCGCCGCCTTCGAAGCCGGCCAGCGCGCGTTCGGCGAGAACTACGTGCAGGAAGGCATCGCGAAGATCGCCGAGCTCGCGGATCTGCGCGGCGAAATCGAATGGCATTTCATCGGGCCGCTGCAATCGAACAAGACGAAGGTCGTCGCCGAGCAGTTCGACTGGGTGCATTCCATCGATCGCCTGAAGATCGCCGAACGTCTTTCCGCACAACGTCCGCCAAGCGCGCCCGTGCTCAACGTATGCGTGCAGGTGAACGTGAGCGGCGAGGCATCGAAGAGCGGCGTCGAACCGGATGGGGCCGCCGCGCTCGCGCATGCGGTCGCCGCCCTGCCGGGCTTGCGTCTGCGCGGCCTGATGGCGATTCCCGAACCCGCCGAAACACTCGACGCGCAACGCGAACCGCACGCGCGCCTGCGCGAACTGATGAACGCGCTGCGCGCCGACGGCCTCGATCTCGACACGCTCTCGATGGGCATGTCCGCCGATCTCGAAGCGGCCGTGCTCGAAGGCGCGACGATGGTCCGCATCGGCACCGCGATTTTCGGCGCGCGCAATTACACCAACTGACTTCACCATCAACCATGAAAATTGCATTCATCGGCGGCGGCAACATGGCCGCGGCGCTCATCGGCGGTCTCATCAAGCGCGGCACGGCGCCCGCTGACATCTATGCCATCGACATCAACGACGAAGCGCGCGCGCGCACGGCGAAGCAGTTCGGCATCGCGACGGGCGCGGCTGTCGACGAAGCGCTCGCCGGCTACGACGCGATCGTGCTCGCGGTGAAGCCGCAAGTGCTCAAGAGCGTGGCCGAAGCGCTCGCGCCGCATCTGTCGAAGCAGACGATCATCAGCATCGCGGCCGGCATTCGCGCGACGGATCTTTCGCGCTGGCTGAACGGCTACGCGCAGATCGTGCGCACGATGCCGAACACGCCCGCGCTGATCGGCATGGGCGTGACGGGGCTCGCCGCGCTGCCTGGCGTCGCCGATGCGGCGAAGGCGCTCGCGTCGCAAGTGCTGGAAGCGGTCGGCACGGCCGTCTGGTTCGACGACGAACCGAAGCTCGACGCCGTCACCGCGATCTCCGGCAGCGGCCCGGCCTACGTGTTCTATTTCATCGAAGCGATGCAGGAAGCCGCGCGCCAGCTCGGTATGGATGAGGAGCAAGGGCGCGCGCTCGCGGTCGCGACCTTCACCGGCGCGGCGCAACTGGCCGCGCAATCGGGCGAGCCGGCGAGCGTGCTGCGCGAGCGCGTGACGTCGAAGGGCGGCACGACGGCGGCGGCGCTCGCATCGTTCGAGGCGCAAGGCGTGAAGGATGCGATCGTGCGCGGCGCGCTCGCGGCAGAAGCGCGGGCGAGAGAGATGGGGGATGAGTTGGGCGGGGCTTGAGGGCGCCGCGCTCTCAAAGTTTCTGCACGACGAATTCTATGCCGCATTCCGAGAATGCGGTGCGCGTCTGATCGTAGCGCTCCATGCCGTGCAGGAAACTGTGATCCAGAAGCTCGACCTTCTTGATGCTGACTTCGCGCTCGAAACTGCGCAGCAAATCCACAACGTTGATCGAAACGGGCGACCAGCTTTCCCGCTTGTATAGGGTGAACGTGTGCTTGTGGTCGCCGTTGAACGTGGACGGCCACATGCCCTGCTCGTAGAGATCCTCGTCCGGCACGGTGATGACGAGATGGCCGCCCGGCTTGAGCACGCGCAACCAGTGGCGCATCGCGACACGCGGGTCGATCATGTGTTCGAGGCAGTGCCCGGAATAGACGAAATCGAAGCTGTCGTCCTGAACGTTCTCGAGATATTGCGCGTCGCCCTGCTCCCACTCGTAGACCGTCACCCTGTCGATACGCGGAAACAACGATCGATACAGCGCGATGCTGTCATTGCCGCCGCCGATATCGAGCCCATCGCCCACGAGCCAGCGATTGCTGAAACGAGCGTCGAGCAAGCGGCGGTTGAGCGAGATGCAGGTCGTGCCGGGAACGCCTAGGGTGAGCGCGAACGGCTGCGTCTGGTCGCCGGGCATCACCCATTTTTTCAGCGCGTATTCGCCCCATGCGCGCGGCCACAGGACCGCGTAGCCCGTATCCTCGGAATGCCAGTGCAGCGTGTGCGAGGAGTCGAACGACGCAAGCAATTCGAGAAACGCCGCTTCCTGATCGAAGCCGTTTTCGGCCCAATCCGGAAGCGTCCCGGAGCTTGTCTGAAACTCGCGCCGGTAGATGCGTACATCGTCCAGCACGATAAGCGCGTCACTGGCCCGCCCGCGCATGAGTTCAAGTTCCGCGAGCAACGGCAGGCGCTCGGTCGGAGAGTGTTCCTGACTCATGTAACTCTTGCCGCCATGGTCCGCGCCCGGATAGTGTGCGTCGAGAAACACGAGGCAGCGCTGTTCGGCGAGCACGCCGGTCACCGAATCGGAGCGCAGGAAGGTGAGACTGTCCGCGTTCACCACATTGAGCCGCTCGCTTTGCTCCGCTTCGGCGAAGAGCGGTTCGAAGATTTCGCAGGACAGCGCTTTCGCGAAACCCGCGCCCAAGGCGGCACGGCACGAGTCGCCTCGTCCATAGCCGGTCTCGATGAGATGCGTGACTCCGTTTCGGGATGCGAGTCCGGCTAGATCGAAGCGAGCGAGAAAACCCATGACTGACACATTGGAAGTAAAGCAAACGAACGAATGCAGCCGCGCGGAAATACCCCGCGGCGTTCGGTTGGCTTGTCGAAGGAAGGCCGGCGCATTCGCAATCGAATTGCCGGGCGGTGTATAACGCGTCTTTCAGACGCGCCCAAAGGATTAGCTAGTTGCCTAACTTGGCGAACTTATCAAAAGATAAGACCGCGAGACTTCAATGTGAACAAATTTGTCGTTCTCAGACCATTTCGCAGGCCGGAATAAAACAGCGGGCGGCGCGATCTCGCAACGTGCGTTGCACACGTTGCGGCACCCGATCCATGCGAACGGGATCAGTTCGACAGTGCATACTGCAACGCAATCCCCGCAAACAACATCCCGCCGAGCCAGTTGTTATGCCTGAACGCGGCGAAGCACGCCATGCGCTCACGATTGCGGATCAGCCCGTAGTGATAAACCGCGCAGCCCGCCGCTGCGAGCCAGCCGAGCCAGTAGGGCCAGCGGAAGCCCAGCGCGACGCCGATGCCCACGTAAATCGCGAGCGTTATCGCGTAGCAGAGCATGACGGCAAGCACGTCGTATCGCCCGAAGGTGAGCGCGGACGTGCGAATGCCGATCTTGATGTCGTCGTCGCGATCGACCATCGCGTATTCGGTGTCGTACGCGACCGACCAAAACACGTTCGCCGCGAGCATGATCCACGCGAGCATCGGCACCTGGTTCTGCACGGCGGCGAAGGCCATCGGAATGCCGAAGCCGAACGCGATGCCCAGATACGCCTGCGGGATCGCGAAGAAACGCTTGGTGAACGGATACGAACCCGCCACGAACAGCGCGAACACCGACAGTTCCTTCGTGAGCGTGTTGAGCGACAGGATCAGCAGGAACGCGACGAGCGAGAGCGCCGCCGCGAGCGCCACGGCTTCCCACGCCTTGATCTTGCCCGATGTGATCGGCCGCTCCGCCGTGCGCTTCACGTAGCGGTCGAAATCGCGATCCGCGTAGTCGTTTATCGCGCAGCCCGCCGAGCGCATCAATATCGTGCCGACGATGAAAATGACGAGCAGCATCGGCGACGGATGGCCGCTCGACGCGATCCACAACGCATTGAGCGTCGGCCACAAGAGCAGCAGGCTGCCGATAGGCTTGTCGAGGCGCACGAGGCGCATGTAGAGCGGAAAACGGGCGAACATGGCGGACCTGGGAGCGAAATTCACGACGAGCTATTTTAGATCAGCCCGAAAAGCAAAAACCCCGCGTGAAAGCGGGGTTTCGTCATGTCGAGGCCGAGCGCCTTCAGGCCAGCATCGCGCGCAGCATCCACGCGGTCTTCTCGTGCGTCTGCATGCGTTGCGTGAGCAGGTCGGCGGTCGGCTCGTCGTTCGCGGCTTCCGTCGCCGGGAAGATCTCGCGCGCGGTGCGGACGACGGCTTCCTGGCCTTCCACGAGTTGGCGGATCATGTCTTCGGCGGCCGGCACGCCGTCCGCTTCCGGAATCGACGACAGCTTCGCGAAGTCCTTGTAGCTGCCCGGCGCGTGCACGCCCAGTGCGCGAATGCGTTCGGCGATCGAATCGACGGCGAGCGCCAGTTCGTTGTACTGGGTCTCGAACATCAGATGCAGCGTGTTGAACATCGGACCCGTGACGTTCCAGTGAAAGTTGTGGGTCTTCAGATACAGCGTGTACGTGTCGGCCAGCAGGCGGGACAGCCCGTCGGCGATCTTCTTGCGGTCTTTGTCGCTGATGCCGATATTGACGGCGGGTGCAATGCCTTTCTTCGCCATGATGACTCCGAGAGAGAGTTGATTCGAAAGGTGCGAACGCCGCGCGCAAGAGCTTGCCGCGCGGCGTTTCGAGCGTTCGACAGTTTATCGTATAAACGGGGAACGATTCATTGCACGGCGACGCTATCACGCGCCCGCGACACCGCCCGCGACGATCAGCCCGTATCCCGCCGCGACGATCCCGAACGCGATCGCGACGCGCACGCCGCGCGATGCCCGAACGCTCGTTGCGTCGATCTGCTCGACGGCCTGTGCGATGTGATGCAACGCCTGAGACATGATGTGTTCTCCCGTGTTTCCGAAAGCGCCGCCGTCAGACGGCTGCGGTGTCCTGCTCTTCGATCGTCTGCCCGAGCTTCGCGAGCGCATCGATCACGCCTTGCGCATACGCCGGATCGATACGGCGGAAATGCCCGATCTGCCGCGCGACGATCTCGTTCGGCACGCCATGAATGTGCCGCGCGATGTTGCCGAAGAAGCGTTCGCGCTGGGCTTCGTCGAAGAGTCTGAAAAGCGCTGCCGGCTGGCTGTAGTAATCGTCGTCCTCGCGATGGTCGTAGCGATGCACCATCCCGCCCGCTTGCGGCGGCTCGTTTGCGTTCACGTCCTGCGCGAATTCGCCGTAACGGTTCGGCTCGTAGTTCACGCGGCCGCCGAGGTTGCCGTCGGTCCGCATCGCGCCATCGCGATGAAACGTGTTCGCGACCGACGTACGCGGCGCATTCACCGGAATCTGATGATGGTTGACGCCGAGCCGATAGCGCTGCGTGTCGCCATAGGAGAAAAGACGCCCCTGCAACAGCCGGTCCGGCGAGAAGCCAATGCCCGGCACCACGTTCGCCGGCGTGAAGGCGGCCTGCTCGACGTCCGCGAAGTAGTTCTGCGCATTGCGATTCAGCTCGATCACGCCGACGTCGATCAGCGGATAGTCCTTGTGCGACCACACTTTCGTGATGTCGAACGGATTCACCTTCGACTTCGCAGCCTCGTCTTCCGTCATCACCTGAATGCGGAAATTCCAGCGCGGGAAATTGCCTTTGTCGATGTTGTCGACGAGATCGCGCTGCGCGCTCTCGCGATCGGCGGCGATCACGGCGGCGGCTTCGGCGTCGGTATAGTTCTCGAGCGGCTGCTGCGACTTGAAATGGAACTTCACATAGAAGCGCTCACCGTCGGCATTGATGAACGAGAACGTGTGCGATCCGAAGCCGTGCATTTGACGGTAGTTCTTCGGGATGCCGCGGTCGCTCATGAGAATCGTCACCTGATGCAGCGATTCCGGATGACGCGACCAGAAGTCCCACGCCGCGACATTGCTGCGCATATTCGTGTACGGATCGCGCTTTTGCGTGTGGATGAAGTCGGGAAACTTCAGCGGATCGCGGATGAAAAATACCGGCGTGTTGTTGCCGACGACGTCCCAGTTGCCCTCTTCCGTGTAGAACTTGATCGAGAAGCCGCGCACGTCGCGTTCGGCGTCCGCGGCGCCGCGCTCGCCCGCGACTGTGGAAAAGCGCATGAAGATCGGCGTTTCCTTGCCGATGTCGGCGAACAGCTTCGCCTTCGTGTAGCGCGAGATATCGTGGGTGACGCGGAACGTGCCGAAAGCGCCCGAGCCCTTCGCGTGCACGCGGCGCTCGGGAATCACTTCGCGGTCGAAGTGCGCGAGCTTTTCGACGAGCCAGAAGTCTTGCAGCGTGACCGGGCCGCGCGGACCTGCGGTCTGCGAGTTCTGGTTGTCGCCGACGGGTGCGCCTGCTGCGGTCGTGAGTCGTTGAGTCGTCATCGTGATGCTCCTGTTTTTGAGGTTCGGCGTGAGATGAATGCGGATCGGCCGCGCGTCATGCGGCGCTTGCGAAATCGGCGAGGATCGAGACCGCCATCTGGCGAAGGTCACTCCAGCGGTCGAAGAAGGTCGCGGCGGTCATGAAATCCTCTCTGTGTCGTCATCTGAGAAGGATCGTAACGCAAGCTATCGTTTTTTATAATTCGATTAAATTTATATATGCGATAGATCAAGCCAAGTGCCGGTTTCGCTTGCGCGCGCTACCGCAAAAAAGAAAACGCCGCGCTCCGTTGCCAGAGCGCGGCGTTTCGTGGGGACAGCCGAGTCAGTTCACGGCGACCGGCATATCGAGCTTTTTCACGCCGGGCAGATCGCAATTGGCGATTGCGTCGCAGATGGCGTCGATCGCGGGCATGCGTGTGAAGCTCTTGCGCCACGCGAGCACGACGCGCCGGTCCGGCACGGGTTCGTCGAACGGTACGTAGCTGAGCAGACCCGAATCGATGCCCGCCGCGTGCGGCTTCACCTCGCTCACCGACATGCGCGGCAACACGGTAATGCCGACGCCGCTCGCGACCATATGACGGATCGTTTCCAGCGACGAGCCTTCGAACGTCTTCTGGATGCCGTCCGCGTTCTGCGAGAAGCGCATCAGTTCCGGGCACACGCCGAGGACGTGATCGCGGAAGCAATGGCCGCTGCCGAGCAGCAGCATGGTTTCCTGCTTGAGATCGTCCGGATCGATCTTCGCACGGTTCTCCCACGCGTGCCCCGACGGCATCGCGACGACGAACGGCTCGTCGTAGAGCGCGCGCACCATCAGGCCGGTTTCAGGGAACGGCAGCGCCATGATCGCGACATCGATTTCGCCTTGCTTCAGGAGCTCGATCAGTTTGAGCGTGTAGTTCTCCTGGAGCATGAGCGGCATCTGCGGAACCGACTTGATCATCTGCTTGACGAGCGTCGGCAGAAGGTACGGTCCGATCGTATAGATCACGCCCAGACGCAGCGGTCCGACGAGCGGATCCTTGCCCTGCTTGGCGATTTCCTTGATGGCGAGCGTCTGTTCGAGCACGCGCTGCGCCTGCGTCACGATCTGCTCGCCGATCGGCGTTACGCTGACTTCGCTCGTGCCGCGCTCGAAAATCTGCACGTTCAGTTCGTCTTCGAGCTTCTTGATTGCCACCGACAAGGTCGGCTGGCTGACGAAGCACGCCTCGGCCGCGCGGCCGAAATGCCGTTCACGCGCGACCGCGACGATGTACTTCAATTCGGTGAGGGTCATTGGAGGCCAATGAAATACATTGATTCGATAGGTTTGAGTTATACACCCGCCGGCTGCCGTTCGACAACTTTTGCCGATTCGCCGGTCCGCGCAGGTTAAATAGGGACCGACATGGCCCGCGCGAGTTCAGTCAAGCCTTCAAATAGTGCTCCCGCGCGCCGAGCCAGCGCGCCAGATGGCGCGTGACGGCGTCGGGAAACTGCGCAAGCATCTGATCGGCGGCGGCGCGCGCCGGTTCGATCAGCCAGCCGTCGTTTTCAAGACTCGCGAATCGCAGCATCGCTTCGCCCGATTGCCGCGCGCCGAGAAACTCGCCGGGACCGCGAATTTCCAGGTCGCGCCGGGCGATCTCGAAGCCATCGGTCGTTTCGCGCATCGTTTGCAGCCGCGCACGCGCCGTCTGCGACAACGGATTCGAGTACATCAGCACGCAGATGGACGCCGCGCTGCCCCGCCCCACGCGTCCGCGCAACTGATGCAACTGCGCGAGGCCGAAGCGCTCGGCATGCTCGATCACCATCAGCGATGCGTTCGGCACGTCCACGCCGACTTCGATCACCGTCGTCGCGACGAGCAATTGCACTTCGTTGCGCGAGAACGCGTCCATCACGGCGGCTTTTTCGGCGGGTGCGAGCCGGCCATGAACCAGCCCGACGCGCAGTTCCGGCAGCGCGGCGACGAGCGTCTCGTAAGTTTCAACGGCCGTCTGAAGCTGAAGTGTCTCGCTTTCTTCGATCAGCGGACAGACCCAATACACTTGCCTTCCGGTCAGCGCCGCCTCGCGCACGCGGCCGATGATCTCGTCGCGCCGTCCGTCGGACACTACTTTGGTGAGAATCGGCGTGCGGCCGGGTGGCAGTTCGTCGATGGTCGAGACATCGAGATCGGCGTAGTACGTCATGGCGAGCGTGCGCGGGATCGGCGTCGCGGACATCATCAGTTGATGCGGCTGGAAATCGGCTTTTCCGTCAGCCGCGTTCAGCGCCTTCGCGCGCAACGCGAGCCGCTGCGCGACGCCGAAGCGATGCTGCTCGTCGACGATCACGAGCCCGAGCCGCGCGAATTCGACCGCGTCCTGAATGATCGCGTGCGTGCCGATGACGAGTTTCGCCGTGCCGAGCGCCGCTGCTTCGAGCGCGGAACGCTTGTCCTTCGCCTTGAGACTGCCCGCGAGCCACGCGACCGTGACCCCGAGCGGCTCTAGCCAGCCGCGCAGCTTGCGCGCGTGCTGCTCCGCGAGAATTTCGGTCGGCGCCATGAGCGCGGCCTGATAACCCGCGTCGATGGCCTGCGCCGCCGCGAGTGCCGCGACGATCGTCTTGCCGCTGCCGACATCGCCCTGAAGCAGACGCTGCATCGGATGCGCGAGCGTCAGTTCGCCCGCGATTTCCGCGACCACGCGCTGCTGCGCGCCAGTCAGCGCGAACGGCAGCGCGCGCAACAGACGCACGACGAGCGACGCGTCGTCGTCCGGCGCACGGCGCGGCATCGCGGGCGCGGCGCGCGTGCGGCGCTCTTCGTGCGCGCGCTTGAGCGACAACTGCTGCGCCAGCAGTTCCTCGAACTTGATGCGCGTCCACGCCGGATGCGTGCCGTCGATCAGCGCGGTTTCGTCGGAATCGGCGCGCGGATGATGGAGCGTCTTCACGGCGTCGAGCAGACCGGGCACGTTGAGCGGCTGCAAATGCGCCTTCGCGATCGGCGCGGGCAGCAGTTCGGGCAGATCGACGCGCGTGATCGCGTTGTCGATCGCCTTGCGCAAATACGCCTGCGAAATTCCCGCCGTCGACGGATAAACCGGCGTCAGCGCTTGCGGCAGCGGCGTGTCGTCATCGACGGGACGTACCGCCGGATGCACCATCTCCAGCCCGAAAAAGCCGCCGCGCACATCGCCGCGTACGCGCAGACGCACGCCGATCGCCATTTGCTTGACCTGCGAGCCGTAGAAGTTGAGAAAGCGCAGCGTGAGTTCGTCGCCGGAATCGTCGTGGATTTTCACGAGCAACTGACGGCGCGGCCGATACGCGATCTCGTTGTCGAAAACGACGCCTTCGGTCTGCGCGATGTCGCCCGGAATCAGCTCGCCGATGGGCGTGATCTGCGTTTCGTCCTCATAGCGCATTGGCAGATGAAGGACGAGATCGATGTCGGATTTCAGGCCGAGCTTGGCGAGCTTGTCCGCCGTCTTGACGACGGTTTTCGGCTTTTCGTCCGCTTTCGCCTTCTTTTTCGCCGGCGCGGCGGCACGCGGCGCGTCCCTTTCCTCCAGGGTCAGCGGATCGGTCGTGGCGGCGGCGCGGCGGTCGGACAAGGGCATTGACTCTCTTCGCAAGTACAATATGAGGTTTGTTCGGCGCGATTGCACTTCGTTCGCGCCCGTTCGCGCTACGTTCAAGCCATGTTCACGCTTTCCGATTTCGATTTTAATCTGCCGCCCGAGCTGATCGCGCAGAACGCGCTCGCCGAGCGCAGCGCGAGCCGTCTGCTCGAGGTGTCCGATGGCGCGCTCGTCGACCGCCGATTCTCCGAGCTGCCGAACCTGCTCGCACCCGGCGATCTGCTGGTGTTCAACGATACCAAAGTCCTGAAGGCGCGCTTTCCAGGCCAGAAGGCCAGCGGCGGGCGCGTCGAGGTGCTGGTCGAGCGGCTGACCGGCGCGACCACGGCGCTCGCGCAGATCCGCGCGAGCAAGAGCCCGGCCGAAGGCACGACGATCCGCCTCGCGGATGCGTTCGACGTGACCGTCGGCGAACGCGTCGAGCCGTTCTACACGCTGCACTTCCCTGCCGAATGCCTGACGCTCATCGAGCAATACGGGCGCTTGCCGCTGCCGCCGTACATCGAGCACGACGCCGACGCCTACGACGAAACGCGCTATCAGACCGTTTATGCGGCAAATCCGGGCGCGGTCGCCGCGCCGACCGCCGGCCTGCACTTCGACGACGCGCTGTTCGCCGAACTCGAAAAACGCGGCGTCGAGCGCGCGACGCTGACGCTGCACGTCGGCGCGGGCACGTTCCAGCCGGTGCGCGTCGAGAACATCGCGGAGCACAAGATGCATAGCGAGTGGTACGACCTGCCGCAATCGCTCGTCGATCGCATCGCGGCGGTGAAGGCGCGCGGCAACAAGGTGATCGCGGTCGGCACGACGTCGATGCGCGCGCTCGAAGCCGCCGCGCGCGACGCCGCGCAAGCGAACCGCCCGCTCTCGGCGACGCAGGCCGAAACCGATATCTTCATCACGCCGGGCTACGCGTTTCGCGTCGTCGACCGGCTCGTGACGAATTTCCATCTGCCGAAGTCGACGCTGCTGATGCTCGTCTCCGCGTTCGCCGGCATGGATACGATTCGCGATGCATATCGTCACGCAATCGAGCAAAAGTATCGTTTCTTCAGCTACGGCGACGCAATGCTTCTGACTCGCCGCGACTAGTTTTCTCAACCGATGCGCTGGACTGTTTTCCAGTGGCAGGAACTCAAATGACCGCAACCCACACTCCGCCCGACAACGGGCTCAAGTTCGAACTGCTGACGACCGATGGCCAGGCGCGCCGTGGCCGTCTGACGCTCAATCACGGCGTCGTCGAAACGCCGATCTTCATGCCGGTCGGCACTTACGGCACCGTCAAGGCAATCCAGCCGCGCGAACTCGAAGAGATCCGCGCGCAGATCATCCTCGGCAACACATTCCATTTGTGGCTGCGTCCCGGTCTCGAAGTGATCGGCGCGCACGGCGGCCTGCACAAGTTCATGGGATGGAACCGGCCGATCTTGACTGACTCCGGCGGCTTCCAGGTATTTTCGCTCGGCGATCTGCGCAAGATCACCGAAGATGGCGTCACGTTCGCGTCGCCGATCAATGGCGACAAACTCTTCCTGTCGCCGGAAGTATCGATGCAGATTCAGAAGGTGCTGAACTCCGACATCGTCATGCAGTTCGACGAATGCACGCCCTACTCGACCAATGGCATTCCCACCTCGCACAAGGACGCCGCCGATTCCATGCGCATGTCGATGCGCTGGGCGAAGCGCTCCATCGACGAGTTCAACCGGCTAGGCAATCCGAACGCGCTCTTCGGCATCGTGCAGGGCGGCATGTTCGAAGACCTGCGCGACGAATCGCTCGCGGGCCTCTCGGACATCGGTTTCCACGGCCTCGCGATCGGCGGGCTGTCGGTCGGCGAGCCGAAGGAAGACATGATGCGCGTGCTGAATCACATCGGCCCGAAGCTGCCCGCCGACAAGCCGCATTACCTGATGGGCGTCGGCACGCCGGAGGATCTCGTCGCGGGCGTCGCGGCGGGCGTCGACATGTTCGACTGCGTGATGCCCACGCGCAACGCGCGCAACGGCTGGCTCTTCACGCGTTTCGGCGATCTGAAGATCAAGAACGCGACGCACAAGAACTCGATGAAGCCGCTCGACGAATCCTGCGGCTGCTACACGTGCCGGAACTTCACGCGCGGCTATCTGCATCATCTGCATCGCGTCGGCGAGATTCTCGGCGCGCAATTGAACACGATTCACAACCTGCACTATTACCTGCAACTCATTGGCGAAGTGCGCGAATCGATCGAAAATCATACGTTCGAGGCGTTTCGCAAGACGTTCGCGGAGAATCGCGCGCGCGGCGTGGATTGAAAACGCGCGGCTTCGTTGCGCCAAGCTTTACAATCTGCTTTCTACTGCTTGCGATAAGGCCCGCGAATCGTCCGTAACGGCTTGATGGCAAAGCGCATTCGGGCATTTTCGGGCAGGTGCGGGTGGTAGAATGCCGGGCTGACTTCCAGTCAATTATTTCGATGTAACAACGGAGAGACCAACGTGTCGTTCATTTCCAATGCCTTTGCACAAGGCGCAACCGGTGGCGCGGAATCGAGCCTGATGAGCTTCCTGCCGCTGATCCTGATGTTCGCGGTGCTGTACTTCATCATGATCCGTCCGCAGATGAAGCGTCAGAAGGAGCATCGCAACATGCTCGCCGCCATGGCCAAGGGCGACGAAGTGGTGACGAATGGCGGCATCGTCGGCAAGATCACGAAGGTGACGGACGCCTACGTCGGCGTGGAAATCGCCGAAGGCACGGAAATCACCATCCAGAAGGCGGCAGTGACGACCATTCTCCCGAAGGGCACGATCAAGTCGCTGTAAGGCCACTCGTTCCACCGCGTCCGGCGCGGCCTCGCTCACCGAGCCATCCGGGTCCTCAGACCGGCTCGTCGCGCATATCGCCGGACGCCCTCTCCTCCGAAGCCAACTTTCCGGTCGGCCATTCCCATGAATCGTTATCCCCTCTGGAAGTATGTCGTGATGCTGGTGGCGCTCGTCATCGGCCTCGTGTACACGCTCCCCAACTTCTTCGGCGAAGCGCCCGCAGTTCAGGTATCGAGCGGCAAGGCGACGGTCAAGCTCGACTCGACCACGCTTTCGAACGTCGAAGCCGCGCTCGCCGCGAGCAACATCAAGGCCGACGAAGTCACCTTCGACAATTCGCAGCTGAACGCGAACATCCGCGTGCGTCTGAAAGACACGGACACGCAGCTGCATGTGAAGGATCTGCTTTCGAAGGCGCTGAACACCGATCCGAGCGATCCGCAGTACATCGTCGCGCTGAATCTGCAGAGCGCCTCGCCGCGCTGGCTGACGGCCCTGCACGCACTGCCGATGTACCTCGGTCTCGATCTGCGCGGCGGCGTGCACTTCCTGCTGCAGGTCGACATGGCCGGCGCGCTCAACAAGAAGCTCGACTCCGACGCCGCCGATGCGCGCACCTATCTGCGCGACCGCAATATCCGCGATGGCGGCGTGAACCGGGTCGGGCAATCGGTCGTCGTGAGTTTCTCGGATCAGGCGGGCGCGGACAACGCGCGCACGCTGCTCCAGACGGGCGTGTCCGAACTGCAATGGACGACGCGCCAGGGCGGTGATGGCTTTCAGGTCGTCGGTACGTTCTCGCCCGCCGCGCAGAAAGTCGTCGAGGACAGCGCGCTCAAGCAGAACATCACCACGCTGCATAACCGCGTGAACGAACTCGGCGTCGCGGAGCCGGTGATCCAGCAGCAAGGCTCCGACCGCATCGTGGTCGAGCTGCCGGGCGTGCAGGACACGGCGAAGGCGAAGGACATCATCGGCCGCACGGCGACGCTCGAAGCGCGTCTCGCGGATCCGGTCAACACCTATATCGGCCCGAACGACGCGGTGCCGCCCGGCGACGAAGCGTTCAAGCAGGGCGATCGCATCGTGCTGCTGCGCAAGCAGGTGATCTTCACCGGCGACCGCATCATCGACGCGTCCGCGGGCTTCGACGACCATCAACGGCCTTCGGTCAATATCCGTCTGGATTCTGCGGGCGGACGCGCGGTGTCGTCCGTGTCGCGCGACAACATCGGCAAGCCGATGGCGATGGTGCTGTTCGAAAAGGGCAAGGGCGAAGTGCTGACGGTCGCGACCATTCAGTCCGAACTCGGCGACCGCTTCTCGATCACCGGCCAGCCGACGCCGCAAGCCGCAACCGATCTCGCGCTGCTCCTGCGCGCGGGTTCGCTCGCCGCGCCGATGGACATCATCGAGGAACGCACGGTCGGCCCGAGCCTCGGCGCGGACAACATCAAGAAGGGCTTCGATTCGGTCACGTACGGTTTCGCCGCGATCGCCGTCTTCATGATCGCGTACTACCTGCTCTTCGGCGTGTTCTCCATGCTGGCGCTGTCGGTGAACCTGCTGCTGCTCGTCGCCGTGCTGTCGTTGCTTCAGGCGACGCTGACCTTGCCGGGTATCGCGGCTATCGCGCTCGCGCTCGGTATGGCGATCGACGCGAACGTGCTGATCAACGAACGTATCCGCGAGGAACTGCGTAACGGCGCGCCGCCGCAGACCGCGATTCAGGAAGGCTTCAAGCACGCGTGGGCGACGATTCTCGACTCGAACGTCACGACACTGATCGCCGGCCTCGCGCTGCTCGCGTTCGGTTCGGGTCCGGTGCGCGGCTTCGCGGTGGTGCACTGTATCGGCATTCTGACGTCGATGTTCTCGGCGGTGTTCTTCTCGCGCGGCCTCGTGAACCTGTGGTACGGCGGCAAGAAGAAGCTGAAGTCGCTCGCGATCGGTCAGGTGTGGCGTCCGGAAGGCACGAATGCCGAAGCGGCCGCGGCGGCTTATCTCGCGGCGCAACGCGGCGATGAATCGCCCGTCGACGAAATCGTGAAAACGGCCAAGGGCAAGACGAAGACCGCAGTGGCCGCGCCGCGCCAGACCGAACAAGCGCCGGCGCGCACGGGCAAGCCGACGGTGCGCCGTCGTTCGGGCCCCGGCATCGATCAACAGAAACCGGGCGAGTCCCGCTGAATCCGCTGAGTCCGGAGCAATAGACAATGGAATTCTTCCGCATTCGCCGCGATTTGCCGTTCATGGAGCGCGCGTTGATTTTCAACGTGATTTCGCTCGTGACGTTCCTCGTGGCCGTATTTTTCCTCGTGCATCGCGGGCTGCATCTGTCGGTGGAATTCACCGGCGGCACGGTCGTCGAGGTGCAGTATCCGCAAGCCGCGCAACTCGAACCGGTGCGCGCGTCGATGTCGAAGCTCGGCTATCCCGACGCGCAGGTGCAGAACTTCGGCACGTCGCAGGACGTGTTGATCCGTCTGCCGCTCAAGCAGGGTTTGACGTCCGCGCAGCAGAGCGATCAGGTGATGACCGCGCTCAAGGCCGACAACGCTGCCGTGAAGCTGCAGCGCGTCGAGTTCGTCGGTCCGCAAGTCGGCAAGGAACTCGTGACGAACGGCCTGCTCGCGCTCGCATGCGTGGTTATCGGCATCGTGATTTACCTGTCGTTCCGCTTCGAGTGGAAGTACGCGGTCGCGGGCATCATCGCGAACCTGCACGACGTGGTCATCATTCTCGGCTTCTTCGCCTATTTCCAGTGGGAGTTCTCGCTGTCCGTTCTGGCGGCGATTCTCGCGGTGCTCGGCTATTCGGTGAACGAGTCGGTGGTTATCTTCGACCGGATCCGCGAAACGTTCCGCAAGCAACGCAAGATGAGCGTGAAGGAAGTGATCGACCACGCGATCACGAGCACGATGTCGCGAACCATCATCACCCACGGCTGTACGGAAATGATGGTGCTGTCGATGTTCTTCTTCGGCGGCCCGACGCTGCATTACTTCGCGCTGGCGCTGACCGTCGGTATTCTGTTCGGCATTTACTCGTCGGTGTTCGTCGCGGCGGCGCTCGCGATGTGGTTCGGCGTGAAGCGCGAGGATCTCGTGAAGGACAAGAAAGACAAGTACGATCCGAACGATCCGAATGCGGGTGCGCAGGTTTGAGCGTTGCGGCGCACTGAAAGCTGAAACCAAAACGGGCCAGTCATCGTGACTGGCCCGTTTGCTTTTCCGGCTCCTGAATTTCATCAAATTTCGACGCAAGAACAAAAGACAACCTCGACTTCGACTAGGCTCGAATCCGCACGCAATGCGCTGCCGAGCAAATCAGTCCGTTCCAACCGTACGTTATGTCGTCCTCACAGAAAAACAAAATCGGGATTTTCATCCCGACTTACAATCGCCCGGAATTGCTACGGAGTTGTGTCCTGCAACTGCTCGCCCAAACGCGACGCCCGGATATCATTTGCGTGCATCAGAACGGAGCCGGAGACAACTACGCATGGTGCGTCATGGATCTCGGCGCACCCGTAGTATGGATGTACACGCCCCAGAGCATTCCCCAAAACGACTGGTATCGGATTCCGTTGAATCATCTCATCCAGGAGGACTGCACTCATTTTTTCTGGATGGATCACGACGACATCTATCTCACCAATCACATCGAAACCTGCGTCGCCGAACTCGATAGCGGCTACGACTTCAGGATCTCAAAACATTGCGGCATCCTTATTTCCCGTTCGGAGAAATACGAGTACCTACCGCATGCTTTATTCAAGGACATTCACGCCACGGGCGGAATGAGCGCTTCGATGGCGTTCACCTTGCCGTTCGCGACGGCGCTGTCCGCCGACCTGAGCAATTCCGAGTTCAACCACGTCTTTTCGGACGAAGTTCTAGCACGCCATACCATGCCGCGTTTCCGCTGCCTGCAGTCGACAGAGAGAACAACCATTTACTTTTCTCATGCGATGTCGCTGTCGTCCGCACATTGGGTTCGTGAGGAAACGTCTTTCCCCGAGTATCGAAGCGATGCGTGAAATACGTCGAGCCGATATGAACGACCGGGCCTGTCTTCGCGGACAGGCCCGTTTTCATTTCAGGCGATGAAGCGCTCAGGAGCCTCCGCCCATCGCGCCGCCTCGCGCAATCGATCTTCGCAAAATGAAATGCACAGTTGCGACACCGCGGCGGAAAAGCCGCAGTCAGTCAACGTATCCCTGATATGTTCCGCGCTTACCGTCTCCCGCATGCGGGCATACAGGATCTGCGCCGTCGCGACGTTACGGGTGCCAACATAGTTGCCATATAGCGCGATCATGGCCCGCCCCGAAATCGTGCTCGGATGCGCGATCTGAAGCAGTTCGATCAATTCCGCCTCGCTGATATAGCGGTGCATATTGTGTGGCGAGTGAAAACCGAATGTCGGTCCGCTCGGCTGGGTGTTTTCGTATGAGAATCGATCGGCGACGTTGCCAAACCCAAAACTCGATCCACAAAAAAGGCTTCGCGCATGACACGCGAAGCCTTCTCGAAGCAGAAATGGAGCGCGAGTTACTGCTTCACGCCCTCAGCCTGAATATGCAGCACCGTCGTCAGGCTGAAACCGTACGACTTGCCGTAATCCATCCCGAAGTCGCCGCGATCGAAGGTCGCCGTCGCTTCGACGCCGCACACTTCCTTCTTCATCATCGGGTTCATGAAGCACTTGAAGCTCTCGATCTTCAGGTTCATCGGCTTCGTCACGCCGTGCATCGTCAACGTGCCGATCACTTCGGAAGGCTTGTCGCCGTCGAATTTGATCGACGTGCCCTTGTACTCGGCTGTCGGATACTTCGCGACGTCGAAGAACTCGGCCTTTTGCAGATGCTCGTCCAGCTTCGCATTGCCGGTGTTGACCGAAGCGATGTCGATCGTCACGTTCACCGTGCCGGTCTTCGCCGCGCGGTCGAGCGTGACTTCACCGCTGCTCTTGTTGAACTTGCCGCGCCACGTCGACACGCCACCGAAGTGGTCCGCCTCGAAGCTCGGATAAGTGTGGTTCGGGTCGAGCTTGTACGTGTCGGCGGCGAATGCGCTCACCGAGGCGCCGAACGACAGTCCCAATGCGAGCGCGCTCGCGGCAATGATCGAAAGCTTTTTCAAGTTCTTCTCCTGACTAACCAGATACGCTGACTATGCGTCGTGTGTGACAAAAACGCCGCTCACTTCTTCGCGGCAACGATGTGAAACTTGATGACGACGTCGTCCGCGACGATCGACGTATCTTTCCATTCGCCCGTTCCGACATCGAACTGGGTGCGCTTGATCGGCAGCGCGCCGTCGAAGGTTTCCGTCGCGCCCTGCTGCGTGACCGTCACCGGCACCGTGACCGTCTGCGACTTGCCCTTGATCGTGATCTTGCCGGTCACGTTGTACTTGTTGCCGCCCGCCGGGGCGATCGCGCTGGAGACGAACGTCGCGCTCGGATACTTGCCCGCGTCGAACCATTCCGCGCCGCGCACCTGCTTGTTGTAATCGTCGTCGCCGAGGTCGTAGCTGCCGGTGTCGATCGTGATGTTCGCCGAGCCCGCCGTCGGCTTCGCCGGATCGAACGCAATCTGCGCGCTGAACTTGTTGAACTTGCCGTCGGTGGGCACGTTCATCTGCTTCGACGTGGCTGTCACCGTGCTCTTGCTCATGTCTACCTGCGCATGCGCGCCCGCGATCATCGCGAACGAAGCAGCGGCTGCCATCCAACGGTTGAGTTTCACTTTCATGTGTGCCCTATTCAAACGGTTCGAATGAACAAACCGGTATTGGAAATCATAAGTACGCGATCACAATCAGCCGCCGGGAAACGCCTTGCCAACGGCGAGGAAACAATGACACGCGTTCATCTGAGAAACGGCAGCATGCGGCCGAGCAGACCGTCGCGATCGACGAAATGATGCTTCAGCGCAGCCAGAACGTGCATCACGACGAAGAACAGAAACGTGTAGTTCAACGCGATGTGCACGATGCGCAGCGTCGCCTTCAGCGCCTTGTCCGGTCCGATGATCGTCGGCAGCGGCAGCACGCCGAGATACACGACCTGAATGCCGGCCGCCGAGCTGTACAGATAACCCGACACGGGAATGACGAGCATCAGCGCGTAAAGCAGAATATGCGTGAGATGCGCCGCGCCCTGTTGCCAGCGCGGCATGCCATCGGGCATCGACGGCGCCTGGTGCGTGGCGCGCCAGACGACGCGCAGCAGCGCGAGCGCGAACACCGTTACGCCGATCCACTTGTGCCACGAGAAGTATTTGAGCTTCGTCGGCGTGAAGCCCGGAATGTCCGTCATGATCCAGCCGAGCCAGAAGCCGCCCACGATCAACAACGCGATCAGCCAGTGCAGGCCGATCGCCGTGGCGCTGTATCGTTGCGCCGGCGCGCTCGCCGTGATGCCAGCGGTGCTTTCCATATTGCTCTCACCCAAGTGTTCGATGTCGCACGGCCTGCCGCCGCCTGACGACAAGTGTTCAAGGCCGCCATGCTACCTCAACGATAACGAATTGCCAGCGCGCGCAAAAAGGCCCGCGCCGAACCGGCAAACCCAGTCCCGACGCGGCTTTGCGGGCTTTCGAGCCGGCTCGGCGAGCCTCGTGTGCCGCCCATGCAACGAACTATTCCATGCGTGCAACGGTCGATGAAGGCGCGAACCGCGACCGATTCGGGCATCGATGTATTAACGGGCGGCCTGGCAGTTTAATTCCGCTTGTAAAGAAGCGTTCTGTCCAAATTCGCCCGCCCCGCGCCATTTGATACCATGCTGCTACCAATCTCGCTGGCCCGCCGTTTGCTATGCCCGGTCGGAGCCGGTCTCGCGGCGCCCGACCAATACGCTCGACAAGCTTCGGGCCTCGACCATGAACGCGAATGAACGCGAACGAATCCGATGACCTGATCGCGTGTCACGAATGCGACGCGCTCTTCCATAAACGTGCATTGCCTCGACGCACCTCGGCGAAATGCCCTCGCTGCGGATCGCTGCTCTATCGAAGCATCTCGTCGAACCTCGACAAGATCTCGGCGATGACGCTCGCCGCGCTCTTCACGTTCCTGATCGCGCAAGGCTTTCCCATCGTCGAGCTGGAGGCGAACGGCCTCACGTCGGAGACGACGCTCATCGGCGCGATCGTCGCGTTGTGGAACGAGCAGATGGAAATCATGGCGGTGCTCGTCTTCTGCTCGACCATCCTGTTTCCGTTGTGCGAACTCGTTGCCCTGCTCTACGTGCTGCTTCCGCTGCGTTCCGGTTACGTGCCGCCTGGCTTCAACGCCATCCTGCGGGGCATTCAGCTCGTGCGTCCGTGGGGCATGATCGAAGTCTTCATGCTCGGCGTGCTCGTCACGCTCGTGAAGATGGTGAGCATCGCGCGCGTGATTCCCGAAGCGGCGCTCTTCGCGTTCGGCGCGCTGACGCTCATGTTCGCCGTCGTCGTGAGCTTCGATCCGCGCGCGTTGTGGGACATCGCGGCAAGGCTCGGTCCGCGCGGATCGAAGCGCGTCACAACCACGGCGAGGCAAAAATCGTGAGCGATTCCATCGATCCGAAAACCGGCGAAGCGGCGCGCGAAACGCAGTTCATCACGGCGTCGCACGCGAATGTCGTGTCGTGTCATGCGTGCGGACTCGTGCAGCCGCTCGCGCACACCGTCGAGAAACAGCGCTGCACGCGCTGCGACGCCGTCGTGCACCGGCGTCATCCGGACAGCATCGCGCGTACGTGGGCACTGCTCATCAGCGCGGCGATTCTCTACATTCCGGCGAACCTCTTTCCGATCATGCATACGTCGTCGATTCTCGGTTCCGAGGACGACACCATCATGAGCGGTGTCGCGCTCTTCTGGAACGACGGCGACTATCCGCTTGCGGCGGTGATTTTCATCGCCAGCATTCTCGTGCCGATGCTCAAGCTCGTCACGCTCGCCTTTCTTACCATCAGCGTGCAGCGGCGCTCCACATGGCAGCCGCGTCAGCGCACGACGCTCTTTCGCATCGTCGAGGGCATCGGGCGCTGGTCGATGCTCGACGTCTTCGTCATCACGCTCACCATCGCGCTCGTGCGCTTCAAGTCGCTCGCCGTCATCACGCCGGGTCCGGGCGCGCTCGCGTTCGCGTCGGTGGTCGTGCTGACGATGATCGCGTCCATGCAATTCGACCCGCGCCTCATGTGGGACAACATCGAACCGTCAGGAAAGAAACATGACTAGTGCCCAAGGTCCGAACGACCCGAAGCAGCCCGCGCCGCCCGCCAGCAACGCCGGCAGCGGTAACGGGGACAAGGGCGGCCTCCCGCCGAACCTCCCCGAACCCGTGATCGAGCCGCGCAGCCGCTGGCTGCCCTCGCTCGTGTGGGTGATTCCGCTCGTCGCGGCGCTGATCGGCGTGATTCTCGTCGTGAAGACGGTGTCGAGCCGCGGACCGACCGTGACGATCAGCTTCGTTTCCGCGGAAGGCCTCGAGCCCGGCAAGACGAAAGTGAAGTTCAAGGACGTGGATATCGGCACGGTGAAGACGATCACGCTGTCGAAGGATCACGCGCGCGTGCTCGTCGACGTGCAGCTCACCAAGGAAGCCACCGATTTCGCCGTCAAGGACACGCGCTTCTGGATCGTGCGTCCGCGCGTTGCGGCAAGCGGCGTGACCGGCCTGTCGACGCTTTTGTCCGGCGCGTATATCGGCGTCGATGCGGGCAAGTCGACCGACGATGAGACTTATTTCGTCGGGCTCGAAACGCCACCCGCCGTCACCGGCGATCAGAAAGGCCATACCTTCACGCTGCACGGCGAATCGCTCGGCTCGCTCGATATCGGCTCGCCCGTCTATTACCGGCGCGTGCAGGTCGGCCAGGTCGTCGCGTTCTCGCTCGACAAGGACGGCACCGGCGTCACGCTGCAGGTATTCGTCACCGCGCCTTACGATCAGTACGTCGGCACCAACTCGCGCTGGTGGCATGCGAGCGGCGTCGATCTGCGGCTCGATTCGAGCGGCTTCACGCTCAACACGCAATCGCTCGCGACGGTCGTGCTCGGCGGCATCGCGTTCCAGACGCCGCCGAACCAGCAATCCGGCCCGCAGGCGCAAAACAACGCGACCTTCCGTCTGGCCGGCGATCAGTCCGACGCGATGCGCGATCCGGATGGCGAGGCCGTGCACGTCGTGATGAACTTCAATCAGTCGCTGCGCGGCCTGTCGGTCGGCGCGCCGGTCGATTTCCGCGGCATCGTGCTGGGGCAGGTCACGGGGATCGGCGTGCAATACGATCAGAAGTCGCATTCGTTCATGATGCCGGTCACGATCGACCTCTACCCGGATCGCCTCGGCAAGCGCGCGCGTCAGGCGCTGCCGGAGCAAGGTTCGGTGGCGAGCCAGGACATGCTGCAACTGCTCGTGAAGCGCGGGCTGCGCGGACAGTTGCGCACCGGCAACCTGCTGACGAGCCAGTTGTATGTCGCGCTCGACTTCTTCCCGAAAGCGCCGCCCGCGAAGGTCAGCGTTGGCAACGATCCGATCGAACTGCCGACCGTGCCGAACACGCTCGACGAGCTGCAGCTGCAGATCGCCGACATCGCGCGCAAGATCGACAAGATTCCGTTCGACGAGATCGGCACGAATCTGAACGGCTCGCTCAAGAACGCCAACGCGCTCTTCGACAGGATGGACAAGGAAGTCCTGCCGGAAATGCGCGACACGCTCACGCAGGCCAAGCAGACGTTCGGTCAGGCGCAATCGACGTTGCAGTCGGATTCGCCGCTTCAGTCGGACGTGCATCAGGCGCTGCAGGAACTCACGCGCACGCTGCAATCGCTCAACTCGCTCGCGGATTATCTGGAGCGCCATCCGGAATCGCTCTTGCGCGGAAAATCGGGAGATAAACCATGAAGTTCGGCTCGTTGATGTTGACTCTGAGCGCAGCGGCGATGCTCGCTGCCTGCGCCTCGCCGACGAGCCGTTTCTACACGCTCGGCGGCGGCGACGCGCGGCCCGTGCCGTCGACGCAGGCTTCGTTCTATTTCGAGCTTGCGCCCGTCGACATGCCGCAGCAGGTCGCGAAGAATCAGTTGGTGGTGCAGACGAGTCCCGCGCAGGTGCGCGTGCTCGAAGAGGAGCGCTGGGCATCGCTGCCGGGCGACGAAGTGCGGCGCGCACTCTCCGCCGATCTCACGCAGCAGCTCGGTGCGATCGACGTCCACGGCACGCCGCATCCGGAATCGGTGCCGGTATATCGCGTGAAGGTGAACGTGCGGCGCTTCGAATCGTGGCCGGGCGCGCAAGCGGTGATCGACGCCGTGTGGAGCGTGCGCGCCGCCGGATCCGATACGGTGCTGACATGCCGGACGCTCGCGCAGGAACGCGTCGGCTCCGGTTACGACGCGCTCGTCGACGGCCATCGCAAGGCGGTCGACGAACTCGCCGCCGCGATCTCCGCAGGTGTGCGCAGCCTCGGTTCCTTGCCGCACGCGACGGCGAGCGCGCCTTCGGCATCCGCGAAGGGCAAGAGCGGCGCCAGTTCCAAACCCGCCGCGGCGCCGGTGCTGCCGTGTCCGCCAATGGGCGCGGCAACCACTGCCAGCGCGCAGTGATCCATGACGCCCGGCGCGCGCCGGGCGCGCTTCATGTTGTCGGCAGGCGACATTGTCGGCCGCCGCTATCTCTAATTCGCCGATGGTTCGCGCGCGCCGGTTAAGATCGTCGACGCCCGCATTTCGAATCAACGTGAAAATTAGATGATGAAACTGATCGGTTCGCACCCCAGCCCATTCGTCCGCAAGGTGCGGATCGTCATGGCGGAAAAGAAGATCGACTGCGAACTGGTGCTCGAAGACGTCTGGGCATCCGATTCGAAGATCCACGACTACAACCCGCTCGGCAAAGTGCCGTGCCTCATTCTCGACGACGGCGAAGCGGTATTCGATTCGCGCGTCATCTGCGAGTTCGTGGACACGCTCACGCCGGTCGGCAAGCTGCTGCCGCAGGAGCGGCGCGAGCGCACCGAAGTGCGCTGCTGGGAAGCGCTCGCCGACGGCATGCTCGACGCCGCCGTGCTGATCCGTCTCGAAGGCGTGTTGCGCGAAGAGGAACATCGCAGCGACAAATGGATCGCGCGGCAACGTCACAAGATCGAAGACGGCTTGCGCGCGATGGCGCGCGGCATCGGCTCGAAGCAATGGTGCTCGGCGAATCGCTTCACGCTTGCGGATATCGCCTGCGGCTGCGCACTGGGCTATCTCGATTTCCGTATGCCCGATCTGAACTGGCGCGACGCACATCCGAATCTCGACAAGTATTACGCGCGTATTTCGCAGCGTCAGTCGTTCGTGGATACCGCGCCGGTCTGATTCCTTTCTTGGACCAAGCTCCCGCGCGCGGCGGGAGCTTCCGGCGCACCCGGAAGCGCAAAGTTGGATCGAAGATTATCTACTGCTAGATAGATCAACGGCGAAGGGCGCGATCGACCGATTCTCTCCCAAACCCCTTTTCTTCCTGAAACCATCGGTCCGCGTGCGGCGACATGGTTCGAACGACGAATCGGGTCAGAGAAATGCTCTATTCCGCCAAAATCTATCTACTCAACGGTAGATAATCAACGCCCAGTTGAGGGGTTTTTCACAAGGTTATCCACAGGCTTATCTACCGCCGAAATGCGTCTGCGACCTCTTCAAGCCGCGACCGCGTCTGAAACAGGCGGCATGCAAGCACACTCCCCTGAAACGCTGCATACAAGGTGCGTGCCGCCGCTTCAGGCTTTCCGCCAGCGTCGAGCGTGTCTTGCGCTTCGCCTTCGGCCAGAACTTTCGCCAGCCAGGTTTCATTCGCCTTGTAGAACGATTGCACCGCGTGCCGTACTTTCTCCGGCAGCGACTCGATATCCGACGCAAGCATGCCGCACAGACAGATCTGATTGCCGTCGCCGATGATCCTTCCAAATAGCTTCGTATAGCGGTCGAGTTTCTTGTCGGCCGGGGCGGAGCTGTCGATCGCGTAGATCGTCGACATCACGTCGGCGCTATACGCATTCACCGCTTCGAGCGCGAGATCTTCCTTGGTCGGGAAATAATAGTGAATGCTCGACGTTTTCACGCCGACCAGTTCGGACAAATCGCGAAAACTGAAGCCGTTGTACCCGCGCGTCATCAACAGCGTCTGAGCGTGATCCAGTAAAGCGTCGCGTACCGTGTTCTTGTCCATTTCGCGTATCTCTGCAATTGTCCCTGCATTCGGTGTGCGTTAATTATCTACTACTAGATAGACGATCAAGCGACTGTTTCAAAAAAGTTTTTATCGGATCGATAGAAAAAAGCCCCGACCGAAGTCGGGGCTGATCGCTCGCTTGCCGCCGGCGATGCTCAACGCGCCGCAGCGAGCGCCGCAACTTGCGGCGACTCGTGCCCAGCCGCCGCGTGTTCGATGATTCCGCCACCCAGACACACGTCTTCCTGATACAGCACGGCGGATTGTCCCGGCGTCACGGCCCACTGTGCGTCGTCGAAATGAAGCGCGAAACGGCCATCGTCCGCGTTGGCGAAGCGGCACGCCGCATCCTGCTGCCGATAGCGCGTCTTCGCGCCGCACGCCGCGCCCTCTTCCGGCGCGAAACCCGCGACCCAGCTCGTGTTTCCGGCCACGAGCGTCGGAGACAGCAGCCACGGATGATCGTGCCCCTGCACGACATAGAGCGTGTTCGACGCCATGTCCTTGCCCGCGACGAACCATGGTTCGCCGCTGCCGTCTTTCGCGCCGCCGATGCCGATGCCCTTTCTCTGCCCGAATGTGTAGAACGCAAGCCCGATATGCTCGCCGACGATCTTGCCTTCGGCCGTCTTCATGGGGCCGGGCTTTGTCGGCAGATAGCGGTTCAGGAATTCGCGGAACGGCCGCTCGCCGATGAAGCAGATGCCGGTCGAGTCCTTCTTTTTGGCGTTCGGCAGGCCGATTTGCGCGGCGATCTCGCGCACTTTCGTCTTCGGGATTTCGCCGAGCGGAAAGAGCGTCTTCGACAGTTGCGCCTGATTCAATCGATGCAGAAAGTACGACTGATCCTTCGTCGAATCCGTTGCCTTGAGCAACTGGAAAAGTCCATCGCGCTCGCGCACGCGCGCGTAATGTCCCGTCGCGATGGTTTCCGCGCCGAGCGACATCGCGTGATCGAGGAACGCCTTGAACTTGATTTCGGCGTTGCAAAGCACGTCCGGATTGGGCGTGCGGCCGGCCGAATATTCGCGCAGAAACTCGGCGAACACGCGGTCCTTGTATTCGGCGGCGAAGTTGACCGCTTCGACGTCGATGCCGATCAAATCCGCGACGGAAACGACGTCGATCCAGTCCTGACGGGTCGAACAGTATTCGCCGTCGTCGTCGTCTTCCCAGTTCTTCATGAAAAGGCCGACGACGTCGTAGCCCTGTTCCTTCAGAAGCCATGCCGTTACGGACGAATCCACGCCGCCCGACATGCCCACCACTACTCGTTTCTTGCTCATAGGGATATCACGCCCGCACCACCGGCGCGACCGAATGCGTATGGATGAAATCGAGCGGGACGCGCCGCCCGGATAAATAATCGTCGACACACTTCATCACGAGCGGCGTCCGATGCCGGTCGACCGATGCGCGCAATTCGTCCGCGCTGAGCCACATCGCGCGCACGATGCCTTCGTCGAGCGCGCGGCCTGCTTCTTCGCCGAGCGACTTGCCGCAAAACGTGAAACGCAAATACGTGACGTCGCGCCCCGGCCGCGCGAAGTGCGTCATATACGCGCCGACGATTGCCTCCGGCTCGAAGCGATGCGCCGTTTCTTCGAGCGCCTCGCGGACCACGGCATCGACGAGCGTTTCGCCCGCTTCGAGATGACCGGCCGGTTGGTTGATTCGCAGCCCTGCCGACGTGTGCTCCTCGATGACGAGGAAACGACCATCCTTTTCGATGATGGCAGCCACCGTAACGTGGGGGGCCCAAGTGTCTGATTTCATGGTGAGATATTTTACCGTCCTCGCACAGATCTCGCGCACGCGGACTAAGGGAAAGCGCTGACTGTGGCAAAACGGAACGGGTGCCGGATCGGATTCTTGCGCGTGCAATCTTCGGTTACAGTTGAGATAGCCGTCAGTTCCAGCATTTGAAATAAAACTCAGCCTTAAGCCTTCCTAAGCCTTGCCCGGGCGAAAAAGGCAACAAAGACAGGAGGATTACAAGATGCACATTGGAGTGCCTGCTGAAACGCGGGCGAACGAGGCGCGCGTCGCCGCCACGCCCGAAACGGTCAAAAAGCTCGTCACGCAAGGACATCGTGTTTCTGTCCAGAGCGGCGCGGGCTTGCCGGCAAGCTATATCGACGATGCGTTCGCGCAAGCAGGCGCGGATCTCGTCGATGCCGCCACGGCCTTTTCCGCCGAGATCGTCCTCAAGGTGCAATCGCCGAGCGAAAGCGAACTGGCGATGCTCAAGCCGGGCGCCGTGCTCATCGGCATGCTCGATCCTTTCAATACAGAGAACACCGCGCGGCTCGCGTCGGCGGGCGTCACTGCGTTCGCGCTCGAAGCCGCGCCACGCACGACGCGCGCGCAGAGTCTCGACGTGCTGTCTTCGCAGGCGAACATCGCCGGATACAAGGCCGTGCTGATGGCCTGCCAGTATTACCAGCGCTTCATGCCGATGCTGATGACCGCCGCCGGCACCGTGAAAGCGGCGCGCGTGCTCGTGCTCGGCGCAGGCGTCGCGGGCTTGCAGGCAATCGCGACGGCCAAGCGTCTGGGCGCGGTCGTCGAAGCATCCGATGTGCGTCCGGCGGTGAAGGAGCAGATCGAATCGCTCGGCGCGAAGTTCGTCGACGTGCCGTTTGAAACCGATGAGGAACGGGAAGCGGCGGAAGGCGTGGGCGGCTACGCGCGCCCGATGCCGCCGAGCTGGCTCGCGCGGCAATCGGCGCAGGTGCACGAACGTGCGAAGGCGGCGGACATTGTCATCTCGACGGCGCTGATTCCCGGCCGCCCCGCGCCGACGCTGATTTCTGTCGAAACGGTGAAGCACATGAAGCCGGGCTCCGTGATCGTCGATCTCGCCGCCGGACGCGGTCCCGAGTTCGAGGGCAGGAAAGGCGGCAACTGTCCGCTCACCGAAGTCGACACGGTGGTGATGAAGCACGGCGTGCATATCGTCGGCCACACGAATCTCGCTTCGATGGTCGGCGCCGATGCCTCCGCGCTCTACGCCCGCAATCTTCTCGACTTCCTGAAGCTGATCATCACGAAGGAAGGCACGCTCAACATCGATCTCGCGGACGATATCGTCGCGGCCACGCTCCAGTGCCGCGACGGACAACTCGCCCGCGCCACGGCCTGAACGGAGACGCACATGGACGTCATCAATCACACGGTGATCAACCTCATCATCTTCGTGCTGGCCATTTACGTCGGCTACCACGTCGTGTGGAACGTCACGCCCGCGCTGCATACGCCGCTCATGGCCGTGACCAACGCGATTTCGGCGATCGTCATCGTCGGCGCGATGCTGGCTGTCGGCCTGACGGTCGGCGCGGCGGGCAAGTTCTTCGGCACGCTCGCGGTGCTGCTCGCGGCCGTAAACGTGTTCGGCGGCTTTCTCGTCACACGGCGAATGCTCGAGATGTTCAAGAAGAAAGAGCCCAAGAAGATCACGAGCAAGGAGGGCGCGTAAATGAGCCTTAACGTCGTTACTCTCCTGTATCTCATCGCCTCGGTGTGCTTCATTCAGGCGTTGAAGGGCTTGTCGAATCCGAAGACCGCGCGCATCGGCAATACGTTCGGCATGGCGGGCATGGCGATCGCCATTCTCACCACGCTCGCGCTGATCGTGAAGCAGGCCGCGTTTCTCGAAGCGAATCTCGCGCTCGGGCTGTCGCTGCTGTTCGTCGCGCTGATCATCGGCGGCGGCGCGGGCGCGTACATCGCGGCAAAAGTCGAGATGACGAAGATGCCCGAGCTCGTCGCGGCGATGCACTCGCTGATCGGTCTCGCGGCTGTCTGCATCGCCTATGGTGTCGTGGCGGAGCCCGCCGCGTTCGGGCTCGCACCGCTCGGCGAGCCGATTCCGTATGGCAATCGGGTCGAGTTGTTCATCGGCACGTTTGTCGGCGCGATCACGTTCTCGGGCTCGGTCATCGCGTTCGGGAAGCTCTCGGGCAAGTACAAGTTCCGGCTCTTTCAGGGCGCGCCGGTCACGTACTCGGGACAGCATCTGATCAACCTGCTGCTCGCCATCGCGATGATCGGCTTCGGCGTGATCTTCATGCTCACCGAATCGTGGCTGCCGTTCATCATCATGACGATCATCGCGTTCGCGCTGGGCGTGCTCATCATCATTCCGATCGGCGGCGCGGACATGCCCGTGGTCGTGTCGATGCTGAACTCGTACTCGGGCTGGGCGGCGGCGGGCATCGGCTTCTCGCTGAACAATCCGATGCTGATCATCGCGGGTTCGCTCGTCGGCTCGTCGGGTGCGATTCTGTCGTACATCATGTGCAAGGCAATGAACCGCTCGTTCTTCAACGTGATTCTCGGCGGCTTCGGCGGCGAGGCGGGCGGTGCGGCGGCGGGCGGATCGACGGAGCAGCGCCCCGTCAAATCCGGTTCCGCGGATGACGCCGCGTTCATGCTCGGCAACGCGGAAAGCGTGGTGATCGTGCCGGGTTACGGCCTCGCGGTCGCGCGCGCGCAGCACGCGTTGAAGGAGCTGACCGACAAGCTCGTCGAGAAAGGCATCGATGTGCGGTACGCGATTCACCCCGTCGCGGGGCGGATGCCGGGGCACATGAACGTGCTGCTGGCGGAAGCCGAAGTGCCGTACGAGATGGTTCAGGAGATGGAGGACATCAATAGCGAGTTCGGTCAGACGGACGTGGTGCTCGTGCTCGGCGCGAACGACGTCGTCAACCCGGCCGCGAAGACCGATCCGAAATCGCCGATCGCGGGGATGCCGATTCTCGAAGCGTACAAGGCTCGGACGATCATCGTGAACAAACGGTCGATGGCGGCAGGTTACGCCGGCCTCGACAACGAACTGTTCTATATGGACAGGACGATGATGGTGTTCGGGGACGCGAAGAAGGTGGTCGAGGAGATGATGAAGGCGGTGGATTAGGCGCGCTGCTGATTTCCATCATCGCGTGGCGATCCGGACAAAGTCCGGATCGCCACTTGCGCTTCTGAAGCGTAGCGCTCAACTTGAACGGCGCAGAATCAGCCAAACGAAAACCCCGAGCGCGACGCCGATCGTCAGCAAGAGCACATAGATCCAGCGCCGCCTTCGGATCGTGGACCCGCTTACAACGTCCGGCACTTCACCGCCTACGATTGCCAGCGCCACAACACACAGAAGGGCGAGGAGCATCGTCGCCTTCGCGATCCCGCCAAACAGTAGTTCGGCAGCGCGATGAACGCGTGAATCGCGGTAAGGGCCAGACGCCCGACGACGAAGATCTGGGTAGTTCACACGCAATTACCTTTGAAAAGCAACTCGGAGCATAACGCCCGTCCGAGTGCGCTTGCTCGATTTGCGATGATTTTTTGCGCTGTTTAGAAGAAGCCGCTTCCGGCCGCAAACCGCCGCCCCCCTTCAACCAAGCCGCGCCGCCCGACCTGTACGGTCTGACCGGCTCCCTTTGCCCGCGTACAATACGTTCTTTGAACATTCAATCAAGCACCACATGGCCTCCCCCCTCTTCGACTGGTTCGTCCCCTGCCCGCGCGGTCTCGAAGCACCGCTTGCCGCCGAGTTGGCGGAGATCGGGGAAAGGCACGTGGCCGACGCGCCCCTTTCCGGCGGCGGATCGCTGATCGTCGGCACGCAAGTGCCCGGCGGCGTGCACTTTCGGGGCGGCTGGGTCGCGGGCATGGCGGCGAATCTGCATTCGCGCATCGCGAGCCGCGTGCTTCTCAAAGTCGCGCAAGGCCCCTATCGCAACGAGCAAGACATCTACGAACTCACGCATCGTCAGCGCTGGGAGCAATGGTTCACGCCCAGCCAGACGATGCGCGTCGATCTCACCGCAATCAAATCGCCGGTGAAAAGCCTCGAATTCACGACGCTGCGCGTGAAGGACGCCGTCTGCGATCGCCTGCGCGACGTGGCCGGCGCGCGGCCGAGCATCGACACCGCCCAGCCCGACGTCCGCGTGTTCGCGTTCCTCACGCTGAACGAGTGCACGCTCTATCTCGATACCTCCGGCGAGCCGCTCTTCAAACGCGGCTGGCGCCTGGACAAGGGCGCCGCGCCGCTGCGCGAGAATCTCGCCGCGGGCATTCTGCGCCTGACCGGATGGACGCCCGGCACGCCGCTCTTCGACCCGATGTGCGGCAGCGGCACCTTCCTCGCCGAAGCCGCACAAACGGCGCTCAACATCGCGCCGGGCAACGATCGGCGCTTCGGCTTCGAAAAGCTGAAGCCGTTCCATCCCGGCATGTGGCAGAAGCTCAAGACGGCCGCGCTCGAACAACGCCGCGCCGCGCGTGCGTCGCAAGCCGAGTTGAGCATCTTCGGCAGCGACATTTCCGGCGATATGCTCGAAAAAGCGCGCGCGAACCTGACCCGCGCGGGCATCACCGACCTTTCGCTCAAGCAAGTCGATGCCCGCAATATGGTCCCGCCGACCGACGCGCCCGGCATTCTGATCGCGAATCCGCCGTACGGCGAGCGTATCGAAGTGCGCGGACGCGGCCCGCGCGGCGAAATTCGCGATACGGCGCGCTCCCGCCGTGAAGACGACGACGCCTTCGCCCGCGCGCAACCCGATCCGGCCGACACCGAGTTCTTCGTCTCCTTCGGCAACGCGCTCAAACAGCGCTTTCCGGGATGGCGCGCCTACGTGCTCACGTCCGACCGCAAGTTGCCGGGCTTGCTGCGGCTGCGCGAATCGACGAAAACGCCGCTTTTCAACGGCGCGCTCGAATGCCGCCTGTTTCGCTTCGATCTGATCGCGGGCAGCGTGCGCAATCGTCCCGCTGGCGAATGAGTATGCGGCGCGGTCACTCGCCGCGCCACTAGGCCGAATGGCATAGGCAAATTCACGCGTCGCCGTCGTTTTGGCCTATGTCGAATGGCCGAGTGCGCGCATCGTGAAGCCGGCGCTACAATCGGCGCATGAACTCAACGACCGAACTCGCCAGCCCCATCGCCGTCGACATTTACCGTGCGCGTCGCGAGCGCGTGCTCGCCGCGTTGCGTGCACGCGGCGGCGGCGTCGCCATCGTGCCGACCGCGCCGGAAGTCCTGCGCAACCGCGACACGGACTACCCTTTCCGTCACGACAGCTACTTCTACTATCTGACGGGCTTCAACGAACCGGAAGCGACGCTCGTGCTGAACGCGAGCGCGCAGGATGGCGAGCCCGTGTCGATCCTTTTTTGTCGCGAGAAGAACGCGGAGCGCGAAACCTGGGAAGGCTTCCGCTTCGGCCCCGACGCCGCGCGCGACGCTTTCGGCTTCGACGCCGCGTTTGCCATCGATTCGATCGACCAGGAGATGCCGCGCCTGATCGCCGACAAGCCCGCGCTTCACTACGCGCTCGGCACATCGGCGGAACTGGATGCCCGGGTGCGCGCCTGGCTCGCCGCTGTGCGCGCGCAAAGCCGCACCGGCGTGCGCGCTCCCGCCCGCGCGGAGAACCTGCTGCCGGTTCTCGACGAAATGCGCCTCGTGAAAGACGCGCACGAAATCTCGATCATGCGCCGCGCGGCATCGATCTCCGCCGAAGCGCACCGTCGCGCGATGCGCGCGTGCCGCCCGGGCATGCGCGAGTACGAAATCGAAGCCGAATTGCTGTACACGTTCCGCCGCCACGGCGCGCAGTCGCCGGCGTATGGATCGATCGTCGCGGCGGGCGCGAACGCCTGCGTGCTGCACTATCCGGCTGGCAACGCGATCGCGCGCGACGGCGACCTGATTCTCATCGACGCCGCGTGCGAACTGGACGGCTACGCATCCGACATCACGCGCACGTTCCCCGCTAGCGGCCGTTTCACTCCGGCGCAGCGCGAACTGTACGAAATCGTGCTCGCCGCGCAAGCCGCGGCCATCGATGCCACACGCGCCGGCGTCAGCTTCGACGCGCCGCATCAGGCTGCGTTGAAAGTGCTGTCGCAAGGCTTGCTCGATACCGGCATCCTCGACAAGGCGAAGTTCGGCAGCGTCGACGACGTCCTCGCGCAACGTGCCTACGCGCGCTTCTATATGCATCGCACGGGACACTGGATCGGCATGGACGTGCACGACGCGGGCGAATACCGCGAAGCCGACGGCCCGCTCGACGAGCAAGGCGCACGACCATGGCGCGCGCTCGCGCCCGGCATGGCGCTCACGATCGAGCCGGGTCTCTACGTGCGCGCCGCCGAAGACGTGCCGGAACAATATTGGAATATCGGCATTCGCATCGAGGACGACGCCATCGTCACCGAAAACGGCTGCGAGTTGCTCACGCGCGAAGTGCCCGTCGCCGCCGACGAAATCGAAGCGCTGATGCGCGAATCAAACGCAAATTGACCATGAGCGACGTTCAAGGCATCGAACCGCATTTCGATTACGACATCGCCATCGTCGGCGCGGGGCCGGTCGGGCTCGCGCTCGCCGGCTGGCTTGCCCGGCGCAGCGCGACGTCACGGCTGTCCATCGCGCTGATCGATGCGCGCACGCCCGCAGCCGCCGCCAACGATCCGCGCGCGCTCGCGCTTTCGCACGGAAGCCGCGTGATGCTGCAGCCGCTCGGCTTTCCGGGCGATGCCACGCCGATCCGCCGCATCCATGTCTCGCAGCGCGGGCATTTCGGCCGCACGTTGATCGAGCACGACGAGCACGAGTTGCCCGAACTGGGCTACGTGGTGCGCTACGGTTCGCTCGTCGGCGCGCTCGCCGATGCGGTGCGCGCAACGAAGGTCGACTGGCTCACCGACACGTCCGCGCTCGCGCCGCTGCAGGACAACGACGGCGTCACCTTGCCGCTGCAATCGGCGCAAGGCGAGCGCTCCGTCCGCGTGAAAGTGCTCGTGAACGCGGAAGGCGGTCTTTATCAGAAAGGCGAGTCATCCGATGAGCGCCGCGCGCGCGATTACGGGCAAACGGCCATCGTGGGCACGGTAAGCGTGTCCGATCCGCGCGCGAATGTCGCGTGGGAGCGCTTCACGCCGGAAGGGCCGATCGCGCTTTTGCCGTGCGGCGGCCAGCGTCACGCGGATTATTCGCTCGTCTGGTGCTGCTCGCCCGACGAAGCCGCGCGCCGCATGCAGCTCGACGACGACACTTTCCTCGCCGAACTCGGCGCTGCGTTCGGCACGCGCATGGGCCGTTTCACGCGCATCGCGTCACGCGCGGCGTTTCCGCTCGGGCTGACCGCGCTCGACGTGCTCGTCGACCGGCGCACCGTCGCGATCGGCAATGCCGCGCAGACGCTGCATCCGGTTGCCGGACAGGGCCTGAATCTCGGCCTGCGCGACGCGCTCGCGCTCACCGACGCGCTGTCCGCCGACGGTCCCCGGCCGCTCGCGCTCGGCCGTTTCGCGCAGCGCCGTGCGCTGGACCGGCGCCTGACGATCGGCGCCACCGATACGCTCGCGCGCATCTTCACGGTCGATTTCCCGCCGTTTGCGGCGATGCGCGGCCTCGCGCTGACCGCTCTCGAATTCCTTCCGCCGGTAAAAACGGCCCTCGCCCGTCAGATGATGTTCGGTCAAAGGCGCTGATCGAGCACGAAAAAAGGGCAATCGTCCAGGCGAAGTCCGGGAACTTATCCTCTATGGCCGGCCGTTCTTTCATAGAAGATTTAATGACTTGCACGCGATTGCTCTTAATTTCAGCACGCTCTTCGCGTTAAAATAGCTGTTTCCCCTTCAGCAACGTTGCATCCGCCTGACGCGGCTTCTCGCCGGCATCGACAGCGCGGATCGTTTAGCCTTCATGCCCACAATCGGTTCACACGTCCTGCGCAATAACCTGTTCGTCGCACCGATGGCAGGCGTCACCGACCGCCCGTTCCGGCAGCTCTGCAAGCGCATGGGCGCGGGCTACGCGGTGTCGGAGATGGTCGCGTCGAACGCGCAGTTGTGGAAGAGCGAGAAGACCATGCGCCGCGCCAACCATGCGGGCGAGGTCGAGCCGATTTCCGTGCAGATCGCGGGCGCCGATCCGCAGATGCTCGCCGAGGCCGCGCGCCACAACGTCGCGAACGGCGCGCAGATCATCGACATCAATATGGGCTGCCCGGCGAAGAAGGTCTGCAACGTGGCCGCGGGTTCCGCGCTGCTGCAGAACGAGCCGCTGGTCGCGCGCATCGTGGAGGCCGTCGTCCAGGCGGTCGGCGTCGGGCCGGACGCGGTGCCGGTCACGCTCAAGATTCGCACGGGCTGGAATCGCGAGAACAAGAACGCGCTGACCATCGCGCGGATCGCGCAGGAAGCCGGCATTTCGATGCTCACCGTCCACGGCCGCACGCGCGCCGATCTCTACAAGGGCGACGCGGAGTACGAAACCATCGCGGCAGTGAAGGCGTCGGTGAAGATTCCGGTGGTCGCGAACGGCGACATCACCACGCCCGAGAAAGCGCGCGACGTGCTCGCCGCCACGCACGCCGACGCCATCATGATCGGCCGCGCGGCGCAGGGCCGTCCGTGGCTCTTTCGCGAGATCGAACACTTTCTGAATACCGGCGAGCGCCTGCCGCCGCCGCGCATCGACGAGATCCAGCAGGTGATGAACGAGCACCTCGAAGATCACTACGCCTTTTATGGGGAATTCACGGGCGTTCGGACTGCGCGCAAGCATATCGGCTGGTACACTCGCGGCCTTTCCGGCGCCAACACCTTCCGGCACCGGATGAATACGCTGGACACGACCAAAGAACAATTGCTCGCTGTCAACGAATTCTTTGACGCGCAAAAGGCGTTGTCGGACCGTCTCGTCTATGTGGACGAGGCCGGTGACGCCGAGGACGCGGACGGGGAAGAATCGTGCGGCGGGCTCAACAACACGACAGACCGACTGATTGCCGCATGAGCAGACATAACATCGAACAATGCGTCCGCCAGAGCCTCGACAACTATTTTCAGGACCTGGACGGCTCCAACCCGCACGACGTGTACGACATGGTGATTTCGTGCGTGGAAAAACCGATGCTCGAAGTGGTGCTCGAGCAGGCGGGCGGAAACCAATCGCTCGCGGCCGAGTATCTCGGCATCAACCGCAACACCTTACGCAAGAAGCTTCAGCAGCACGGATTGATTTGATTCATCGGACTGAGGCGCGCGCCTTGGTCCGGCCTGGTTTCCCTTTTCGGTTTCAGTGTTCATCATGATCAAGCAAGCGCTCCTCTCCGTTTCCGACAAATCCGGCATCGTCGATTTCGCCAAATCGCTGTCGGCGCTTGGCGTCAAGCTCCTCTCGACCGGCGGCACGGCGAAACTGCTCGCCGACGCGGGCCTGCCCGTGACCGAAGTCGCCGATTACACCGGCTTTCCGGAAATGCTCGACGGGCGCGTGAAGACGCTGCATCCGAAGGTTCACGGCGGCATTCTCGCGCGCCGCGACCTGCCCGAGCACATGGCCGCGCTGGAAAAGCACGACATTCCGACCATCGATCTGCTGGTGGTGAATCTGTATCCGTTCGTGCAGACGGTCTCGAAGGAAGAGTGCTCGCTGGAAGACGCGATCGAGAACATCGACATCGGCGGTCCGACGATGCTGCGCTCGGCGGCGAAGAATCATCGCGACGTGACGGTCGTCGTCGATCCGGCCGATTACTCCGCCGTCCTCGACGAGATGCGCGCGAACGGCAACAACGTCGGCTACCAGACGAATTTCCGTCTCGCGACGAAAGTCTTCGCGCACACTGCGCAGTACGACGGCGCGATCACGAACTATCTGACGAGCCTGACCGAAGAGCTGCAGCATTCGAGCCGCAATACGTATCCGGCGACTTTCAACCTCGCGTTCGAGAAAGTGCAGGATTTGCGTTACGGCGAGAATCCGCATCAGAACGCGGCCTTTTATCGCGATCTGAGCGTGCCGGCCGGCGCGCTCGCGAACTACGAGCAGTTGCAGGGCAAGGAACTGTCGTACAACAACATCGCAGATTCGGACGCCGCGTGGGAATGCGTGAAGACGTTCGACGCGCCCGCGTGCGTCATCATCAAGCACGCGAATCCGTGCGGCGTGGCGCTCGGCGCGAATGCGGCCGAAGCGTATTCGAAGGCGTTCCAGACGGACCCGACTTCGGCGTTCGGCGGCATCATCGCGTTCAATCGTGAAGTGGACGAAGCGGCGGCGCAGGCTGTCGCGAAGCAGTTCGTCGAAGTGCTGATCGCGCCGTCGTTCAGCGAGGCGGCGCGCGCCGTGTTCGCGGCGAAGCAGAACGTGCGCCTCTTGCAGATCGCGCTCGGCGACGGCCACAACGCGTTCGATCTGAAGCGCGTCGGCGGCGGTCTGCTCGTGCAATCGCTCGATGCGAAGAACGTGCAGCCGCACGAGTTGCGCGTCGTGACGAAGCGTCATCCGACGCCGAAGGAAATGGACGATCTGATGTTCGCGTGGCGCGTCGCGAAGTTCGTGAAGTCGAACGCCATCGTGTTCTGCGCGAACGGCATGACGATGGGCGTCGGCGCAGGCCAGATGAGCCGCGTGGATTCGGCGCGCATCGCGGGCATCAAGGCGCAGAACGCCGGCCTGACGCTGAACGGCTCGGCGGTGGCATCGGATGCGTTCTTCCCGTTCCGCGACGGCCTCGATGTCGTCGTGAACGCGGGCGCGACCTGCGTGATCCAGCCAGGCGGATCGATGCGCGATGACGAAGTGATCGCCGCCGCCGACGAGCACAACATCACGATGATTTTCACGGGCACGCGTCATTTCCGCCATTGATCGCGGCCGCTTCATTTAAGATTGGCCTGTTTGCGCTTCGAACGGCGCAAACAGGCCTTTTTAGTTTCAACGAGCCGCGAAACGCGAACGAATGAGAATCCTTGGCATCGACCCCGGCCTGCGCGTGACGGGCTTCGGCATCATCGAGAAGACGGGGCACACGCTCAACTACGTGACGAGCGGCGTCATCAAGACGGCCGAGGCGGATCTGCCTTCGCGCCTCAACACCATTTTCAGCGGCATCTCGACGCTCATCGCGCAGCACAATCCGGATCAGGCGGCGATCGAAAAAGTCTTCGTCAACGTGAATCCGCAATCGACGCTGCTCCTCGGGCAGGCGCGCGGCGCGGCCATCTGCGGGCTCGTCGCGAGCGGCGTGCCGGTTGCCGAATACACGGCGCTGCAACTGAAGCAGGCGGTCGTCGGCTACGGACGCGCGACCAAGGAACAGATGCAGCAGATGGTCGTGCGTCTGCTGTCGCTTTCCGGCGTGCCCGGCACCGACGCCGCCGATGCGCTCGGCATGGCGATCTGTCACGCGCACGGCGGCACCGGCCTCGCGGCCCTGGGCGGCATCGCGCCGGGGCTGGCCAAGAAGGGCTTGCGCGTGCGGCGCGGTCGTCTCATCGGCTAATTTCCTCTACGAATACCAAACATGATCGGTCGCATCGCCGGCGTTCTGCTGGAAAAAAATCCGCCGCATTTGCTCGTCGATTGCAACGGCGTCGGCTACGAAATCGACGTGCCGATGAGCACGTTCTACAACCTGCCGAATGCCGGCGAGAAGGTCGTGCTTCTCACGCAGTTGATCGTGCGCGAGGACGCGCATCTGCTGTACGGTTTTCTCACCGCGCAGGAGCGTTCGACGTTCCGCGAGTTGCTGAAGATCAGCGGGATCGGCGCGCGCATGGCGCTCGCGGTGCTTTCGGGCATGAGCGTGCACGAACTCTCGCAAACCGTGACGACGCAGGACGCCGCGCGCCTCACGCGCGTGCCGGGCATCGGCAAGAAGACGGCGGAGCGCCTGCTGCTCGAACTGAAAGGCAAGCTCGGCGCGGATCTCGGCGCGATCGCGGGCACGGTTTCGCAGTCCGATCACGCGTCCGACATTCTCAACGCACTGCTCGCGCTCGGCTATTCGGAGAAGGAAGCGCTCGCCGCGGTCAAGAACGTGCCGGCCGGAACGGGCGTGTCCGAGGGCATCAAGCTGGCGTTGAAGGCGCTTTCGAAGGGCTGATAGCCTAGGCCATTCGGCCAGCTTCGTCGCGCAAAAGCTCGCTGTACAATCGAAAAATGATCGAAACCGACAAACTCGCCGCCGAACGCGTCATCTCGGCCTCGCCCGTCTCGCCGAACGAGGAAGCGTTCGAGCGCGCACTGCGTCCGCACAAGCTCGATGAATACATCGGGCAGGAAAAGGCGCGCGGCCAGCTCGAAATCTTCATCGAGGCGGCGAAGCGCCGTTCCGAAGCGCTCGATCACGTGCTGCTGTTCGGGCCGCCGGGTCTCGGCAAGACGACGCTCGCGCACATCATCGCGCGGGAAATGGGCGTGAATCTGCGGCAGACGTCGGGACCGGTGCTCGAGCGCGCGGGCGATCTCGCCGCGCTGCTCACGAATCTCGAAGCGAACGACGTGCTGTTCATCGACGAAATTCATCGGCTTTCGCCGGTCGTCGAGGAAATCCTGTATCCGGCGCTCGAGGATTATCAGATCGACATCATGATCGGCGAAGGGCCGGCCGCGCGCAGCGTGAAACTGGATCTACAGCCGTTCACGCTAGTCGGCGCGACCACGCGCGCGGGCATGCTGACGAACCCGCTGCGCGACCGCTTCGGCATCGTGTCGCGGCTGGAGTTCTATAACGCGAGCGAACTGGCGCGCATCGTGTCGCGATCGGCGTCGTTGTTGAAGGCGGAGATCGTGCCGGAAGGCGCGCTGGAAATCGCAAAGCGCTCGCGCGGCACGCCGCGTATCGCGAACCGGCTGCTGCGCCGCGTGCGCGATTACGCCGAAGTAAAGGCGAACGGCATGATCACCGCCGACGTCGCCGACAAAGCGCTGAAAATGCTCGACGTCGATCCCGTCGGCTTCGATCTGATGGACCGCAAGCTGCTCGAAGCGATCCTGCACAAGTTCGATGGCGGGCCGGTCGGCGTGGATAACCTCGCTGCGGCTATCGGCGAGGAGCGCGACACGATCGAGGACGTGCTGGAGCCGTATCTGATTCAGCAGGGCTTTTTGCAGCGCACGCCACGCGGACGGGTCGCGACGATGCTCACGTATCGGCACTTCGGTCTTGCTGCGCCGGATGCGGGGCCGATTCGGGATCTTTGGGATACGAACAACGGCTAGGCCCGCTTGCGCAGATTGTCGTCGTCCGTGTCCGTCGACAGATGCGCGATATCGCCCCACGACGCGACCTTCGCGCCGCCATCGGCATAGTCCACCACGTTCACGCTGCAATTGAGCAGCGGCCAGTTGCGCGGCTCCTGCAACGGCAGGTTCATCGCGAACCTGTACACACAATCGAGCACGCCGCCATGCGCGACGACCGCGATGCGCCCGCCCGCGTGCGCCGCGACGATCGGTTCCATCGCATGCACGATGCGGTGATAAAACACGCGCTGCGATTCACCGTCGCCGGGTGGCGAGAAGCCGGGGTCGCGCGTCTGCCATTCGATATATTCGGAGGGAAACTTGTCGTTGATCTCGTCGCTGTCGTGGCCTTGGAACGCGCCATAGAAACGCTCGCGCAAGTTCTCCGATAACCGCACGTCGAGCCCGAGCGCATCCGCGAAAGGACGCGCCGTCTGCTGCGCGCGTTGCAGATCGCTCGAATAGACCGCGTCGATGCGCCCGTCGTGCGCCAGACGCCGGCCGAGCTGTTCCGCCTGCAGAAAGCCATGTTCGGACAACGGGATGTCGATATGCCCTTGAATGCGCTTGATGCGGTTCCAGTCGGTTTCGCCGTGTCGAATAAAGAGAACCTGAGTCGTCATGGTCGTACCTGAAGCCAGAAAGTGACTGGCCCGTCGTTCACGAGCGACACCTGCATTTCCGCGCCGAACTCGCCCGTTTCGACGACGGGATGCTTCGCGCGCGCTTGCGTCACGAAATAATCGAAGAGCCGCTTGCCTTCGTCGGGCGGCGCGGCGGGCGTGAAGCTCGGGCGCAAGCCGCTGTTCGTGTCGGCGGCAAGCGTGAACTGCGAGACGAGCAGCAAGCCGCCGGCAACGCCTTGCACCGAGAGATTCATCTTGCCCGCTGCATCGCTGAACACGCGGTAGCCGAGCATCTTCGCGAGCAGCTTGTCGGCGGCGGCTTCGTTGTCGCCGCGCTCGGCGCAGACCAGCGCGAGCAGGCCCGCGTCAATCGCGCCGGTCACGCGCTCGCCCACGCGCACATCGGCGCGCTTCACACGCTGAATGAGCGCGATCATCGGCTTACGCCGTCAGCGTGACGCGCGCGAAGCGGCGCTTGCCCACCTGCACGACGAACTCGCCCGCTTCGACCTTCAGTCCCTTGTCGGAGACCGTCGCGCCGTCGATCTTCACGCCGCCCTGCTCGATGTTGCGCAGCGCTTCGCTCGTCGACGGCACGAGTCCCGCCTGCTTGAGCAGCTGGCCGATCGCGACCGGCGCGCCTGCGAGCGTGACCGTCGGAATGTCGTCGGGCACGCCGCCCTTTGCGCGATGATTGAAGTCTTCGAGCGCCCGCTCGGCATCCGCCGGCGAGTGAAAGCGCGCGACGATTTCCTGCGCCAGCATCACCTTGAAGTCGCGCGGATTGCGGCCGCCTTCGGCTTCGCGCTTGTAGCCTTCGATTTCGCTCATCGGGCGGAACGACAGCAGTTCGAAGTAACGCCACATGAGCACGTCCGAAATGCTCATCAGCTTGCCGAACATCTCGGTCGGCTTCTCGCTGATGCCGACGTAGTTGTTCTTCGACTTCGACATCTTTTCGACGCCGTCGAGACCTTCGAGCAGCGGCATCGTCAGAATGCACTGCTGTTCTTGGCCGTACTGCTTCTGCAACTCGCGGCCGACGAGCAGATTGAACTTCTGGTCCGTGCCGCCGAGTTCGAGATCCGCGTTGAGCGCGACGGAATCGTAGCCCTGCATCAGCGGATAGAGGAATTCGTGGATCGAAATGGGCACGCCGCCCTGGAAGCGCTTCGTGAAGTCCTCGCGCTCAAGAATGCGCGCGACCGTGTAGCGCGATGCGAGCTTGATCATGCCGTCGGCGCCGAGCGGCATCGACCATTCGCTGTTGTAGCGGATTTCGGTCTTTTCGCGATCCAGCACGAGCGCCGCCTGCTCGAAGTACGTCTTCGCGTTCATCTCGATCTGCTCGCGCGTGAGCGGCGGGCGCGTCGCGTTGCGGCCAGACGGATCGCCGATCAGCGACGTGAAATCGCCGATCAGAAAAATGACCTGGTGGCCGAGATCCTGCAACTGGCGCATCTTGTTCAGCACGACCGTATGGCCGATGTGAATGTCGGGCGCGGTCGGATCGAGGCCGAGCTTGATACGCAGCGGCTTGCCCGTCGCGGCGCTTCGCGCGAGCTTCTGCGCGAATTCGTCTTCGATCAGCAGTTCGTCGCAGCCGCGCTTGGCGATGGCGAGCGCGCTTTTGACATCTTCGGTGATCGGGAAGCTGGGCGCGTTGGAATCAGTGGTCATGCTTGCGGCTTGTGAAGTCAAAAGGGTTCGATGACCGGCGATGCGGTGGCGTGGCCTGCGCAGATGCCGCGTCGAGAAGTGGGGCGCGGAAAATGACGAAATCGCGCGCAATTGCTTGTTCAGGCTCACGATTTTACGCGATGACGCGGGCATTCGCGCCCTTTCGTGTCTGATCGCGCGGTTTTGCGCGGCATTCGGCGCTCAGGAGTGTGGAATCGCGTCTTAACGATTCGCCCCGTAACGCGGATAATCGCCGCTGATTGGCAACATCGGCATCGACGAGGAGATCAGCGTGGGAAAGAAAACCGAAGCAATCGAAACCGGCAAGGCGGACGGCGTGTACTTCGGTTTGATGTCCGGAACCAGCATGGACGGCGTCGATGGTGTCGCGGTTCAGTTCGCGACGGGCAAGCCGCCCGTCGTGCTCGGCGAGGCGCATGTCTCCTTTTCCAAAGGCTTGCGCGATGCGCTGTTCGAATTGCAGTCGCCCGGCGACAACGAACTCGAACGCGAAGCGCTCGCCGCGAATGCGCTCGCGACACGCTATGCCGTCTGCTGCCACGAACTGCAGAGCATGAGCGGATGCTCGGCGACGAAGGTGCGCGCGATCGGCGTGCACGGACAGACGGTGCGGCATCGGCCTGACAAAGGCTACACACGGCAGATCAACAATCCCGCGTTGCTCGCTGAGATGACCAGCATCGACGTGGTCGCCGATTTCCGCAGCCGCGATGTCGCCGCGGGCGGCCAGGGCGCGCCGCTCGTGCCGGCGTTCCACACGACCGTGTTCGGCGAAAAGAACGAGACGCGCGTCGTGTGCAACCTCGGCGGCATCAGCAACATCACGATTCTCGCGGCGAACGGAGACGTGCGCGGCTTCGATTGCGGCCCGGCCAACGCGCTGATCGACGAATGGGCTTTGCGCCACACACAGCGCGCCTATGACGACGGCGGGCAGTTCGCAGCCAAAGGCCGAATCGATCAATCGCTTCTCGACGCGCTGCTCGACGAACCGTTTTTCGACCTCGCGCCGCCGAAGAGCACAGGGCGCGATCTGTTCAATCCGGCGTGGATGGACGCGAAGCTCGCAGCCTTCGCGAACCTCGCTCCCGCCGATGTCCAGGCGACGCTCACGGCCCTCACCGCGACGACCGTCGCGCGCGAGATCGCGCGACACGCGCCGGACACGCGCGCCGTGTACGTGTGCGGCGGCGGCGCACGCAATCCTGTGTTGATGAAGATGCTCCAGCAGGCGCTCGAAGACAGCAAAATCGCAGGCGTTCCCGTGATGACGACCGAGGCGCTCGGCGTGCCGCCGCAACAAGTGGAAGCGCTTGCTTTCGCGTGGCTCGCGATGCGCTGTGTCGCGCGCGAGCCGGGCAATCTGCCCGCGGTGACGGGCGCGGCGGGCGAGCGCGTGCTCGGCGCGATTTATCCGCGTTAACAAAAAACGGAGCCGCTGAGGCTCCGTTTTCTTCAGCGTCAGAAATGCACGCTTAGACCGAGAACGACGAACCGCAACCGCAAGTCGTCGTGGCGTTCGGATTCTTGATGACGAACTGGGCGCCGTTGATGTCGTCCTTATAGTCGATCTCCGCGCCGACGAGATACTGATAGCTCATCGAATCGACGAGCAACTGCACGCCAGCCTTGTCCATGACGGTGTCGTCTTCGTTCACTTCTTCGTCGAACGTGAAACCGTACTGGAAACCCGAGCAGCCGCCGCCTTGCACGAACACGCGCAGCTTCAGATCCGGATTGCCTTCTTCATCGATCAATGACTTGACCTTTTCCGCGGCCGCGTCGGTGAAGACGAACGGCATCGGCATTTCGGTCGTGGGGGTGTCGCTGACAGCGCTCATTCGAATTCTCCAATTAAGCTTCTAGCCGCTATTGTAGGGCTGATCTCAATATCGTGCCGAATGTCCATGGAATCAATGGGCTATATGAAAATTCGACATGGTCCAGCCCAAACGCGCCAAAACGAAAAAAGCCGCCTGCACAGGGCGTGCGGGCGGCTTTTGCAGCTTCGCCGGAACCCGTCCGGCAAGAAACGCTTAACGCTTCGAGAACTGCTTGCGGCGGCGTGCCTTGTGGAAACCGACCTTCTTACGTTCCACTTCACGCGCGTCACGCGTGACGAAGCCTGCGTTCGACAGTTGCGACTTGAGCGTAGCGTCGTAGTCCATCAGCGCGCGGGTGATGCCGTGGCGAACCGCACCGGCTTGACCCGTCTCGCCGCCACCGTTGACGTTGACCTTGATGTCGAACGTGGTGGCGTGGTTCGTGAGTTCGAGCGGCTGGCGCACGATCATCAGCGACGTTTCACGCGAGAAGTAGTCGGCGATGGGCTTGCCATTGACGATGATTTCGCCCTTGCCCGACTTGATGAAGACACGAGCGACGGCGCTCTTGCGGCGGCCCGTACCGTAGTTCCAGTTACCGATCATGTGGGCTCCCCTTAGATCTCGAGCGCTTTAGGCTGTTGAGCCGTATGCGGATGCGTTGCTTCGGCGTAGACCTTCAGCTTCTTGATCATCGCGTAGCCGAGCGGACCCTTCGGAAGCATGCCCTTGACAGCCTTCTCGAGCGCGCGGCCCGGGAAACGCTCTTGCATCTTGCCGAACGTCGTTTCGTAGATGCCGCCCGGGTAGCCCGAGTGACGATAGTACTTCTTGTCCGTGGTCTTGTTGCCGGTGACCTTCAACTTGCCGGCATTGACGACGATGATGAAATCACCGGTGTCGACGTGCGGAGTGAATTCAGGCTTGTGCTTGCCGCGAAGACGGCGTGCCACTTCGCTGGCGACACGGCCGAGAACCTTATCCGTCGCGTCAATCACGTACCATTCGCGCGTCACCTCTTCGGCTTTTGCGGAAAACGTCTTCATGATCGATCCAAAAAATTGATCTGCCCTTGAACTGTGTCTTGTTCGGCCCTGCTTATATGAGTGCGCTCAGGTCGAAACCGGGCGCGTGCAGGCTCTCACAAGCCTCTCTCCGCGGGCGTGTGGCGAAGAGAACTTTGAATTATAAAGGGAATTTGGTCGCCGCGTCAAAAGAATGCTTCGACAGGCGCGAGGACGAAAAAAAGCCCGAGCAGCTTGGCTCGGGCTTAATCCACCAAAGGAGGAGGTGGAGGAGACAGAAACGAGTATAGGCACGGTCATGCTGCAAAGCAAGAAGATTTGCATGGTGGAATATGATTTCATAATATGGAATCCGAGCACAACGGACATGTCCCCCGAAAGCCTTTTATTTTCAGTTGTTTACGGGCCGCGACTGCCTGAACGCCGTCGCGATGAGCCTTTAGAGCTCATCCTCGACTGGCGCGCTCACGGCCGGGATCAGAATCGCCGCGCCGATTTACGCTTCGTCAACCGGTAGATGCTCGTAAGCAGCGACCGGTGGAAAAATTCCGAACCGCTACAATGTAGCCTCTGTAACGACGCGCTGAACAGCTGGAGCCTGAGCATGGAATGCAAAGTTAGCTGGATGGGACAAGACGGCATGGCCTTCGCCGCCGAGACGGGAAGCGGCCATCTCGTAAACATGGACGGCGCACCGGAAGGCGGCGGCCGCAATCTCGCGCCGCGCCCGATGGAAATGGTGCTGCTCGGCACCGGCGGATGCACCGCCTACGACGTCGTGATGATCCTGAAAAAGAGCCGTCAGGAAATCCAGGGCTGCTCGGTCACGCTGAAGGCCGACCGCGCGAGCGAAGACCCGAAAGTCTTCACGAAGATCCACTTTCACTTCACCGTGACGGGCAAGAACCTGAACCCGGCGACCGTCGAGCGCGCGATCAACCTGTCGCACGACAAATATTGCTCGGCGTCGATCATGCTGGCGAAATCGGCGGAGCTGACGCATTCGTTCGAGATCGTCGAAGCGTAAGTTTCATCGGAAGCAAAAACGAAAAGAGCTGACGTCGCGAGACGCCGGCTCTTCTCTTTTGAATGACGACAAAGCGGGCCGATAAGCCGGATTCTGTGCACGCGCCGCCCGAAAGCGACGCGCGTGGCAATCATTCCTCTAGACGCGTCATTACTGACGCGCTCAAGCTTCCTACCCGCAGACGAACGGGGGCCCCGTCCTGCATCGCGAAGATGCGCGCCTGCCTATTTGGAATTGCTCCGGGTGGAGGTTACCGTGCCGGAACGTCTCGCGACGTCCGCGGTGCGCTCTTACCGCACCGTTTCACCCTTACCTGATCTCCGGACTTGCGCCCGGAGCCATCGGCGGTTTGCTTTCTGTTGCCCTGTTCCGCGTGTCGCCACGGATGGCCGTTAGCCATCACCCTGCCCTGTGGAGTCCGGACTTTCCTCGCCCTCTTCGGCTTTCACCTCGGAGGCCGCGATTGCCTGGCCCGCTTTGCAACTCGTCATTTTAGCATCCGCGCGATCGGCGGCCCGGTCGAAAGACGGAAACGTCGTCGTAGAAATCGGGCGATGCATTCGCGTCCCACCAGCCCGGCACGCCCAGCACCGGCAGCGGCGCGAACGCGCGGCTGTCGATCGGCGCGGCGTTCAGCCGTTCGGACACGCATCCGTCGATGAACGCGCGGCGCGCGGCATCGTCGAGCGAAAAATAGTCGGCGGGAACATCGACGATCCACGCGTGCCCCGTACACGCCTTGTACGGCGCGACGAGCTTTTCCAGCAACGCGTGCCCGAAAATGCGCGCCTCGCAGCGCGTGCCCCACGCCGCGCGCTCGCCGACGAAGAGCGTGCGCCAGCCGAAACCGCGCAGCGCGCGTCCAAGCGATGCATCGGCGCAGGCGAAGACGACCGCGTTTTCATCGAAGAGCGTGAGCGCGTCGCGCACGCCGCCGCGCGTCGGTCCGATGCCGAGCGCATCGATCTGCTCGGCCTGCCGCGCGTTGAGCGCCGCCTTGATGCGCGGATACGCGAACCACATCGAGGCGTTGAAGAAATCGTGGAGATTGTGGCGCGTCGGCACGCAGCCGGTCTGCGCGATGTGACCTTCGTACGACGCACCCGAAGGCAGCGCTTCCTGCGCGATGAATGCAAGCGGCTTGCCGCGGCCCGTGACCTGCGCGGCGGCCGTGGCGTCGTCGTTCAATGTCGCGAGATAGTTGTCGTAACCCGCGAGCGCCGCCGTCTGCCAGCGCCTGCCGCGCGCTTCGATGGACGCGAGCCAAGGCCGCGCCCAGTCGATATCGGCGAAACCCGCGCTCACGTCGGCGTGCTTACTGCGCGTCCACGAAACGCCAGCCGATCGATTCGCCGCCACGCAGCGGCACGACGGTCGAATCGCCGGCGGTGAATTCGGCGGGCAACGTCCACGAACCGCGCTCGATCGTCACCGATTCCTTGCTGCGCGGCAGACCGTAGAAGTCCGCGCCGTGGAAGCTCGCGAAGCCTTCGAGCTTGTCGAGCGCGCCGGCTTTGTCGAAAGTTTCCGCATAGAGTTCGAGCGCGTGCAGCGCCGTGTAGCAACCCGCGCAACCGCACGCGTGCTCCTTCAAGCCCTTCGGATGCGGCGCGCTGTCCGTGCCGAGGAAAAAGCGCGGATTGCCCGACGTCGCCGCTTCGACGAGCGCCACGCGATGCGTCTCGCGCTTCAGCACCGGCAGGCAGTAGTAATGCGGACGCATGCCGCCGACCAGCATGATGTTGCGGTTGTACAGCAGGTGATGCGCGGTGATCGTCGCGCCGATCTCGCCGTCCGCGTCGCGCACGTAATCGGCGGCGTCCTTCGTCGTGATGTGCTCGAACACGACTTTCAGCGCGGGAAAATCGCGGCGCAGCGGCGTCATCACGCGGTCGATGAACACTTTCTCGCGATCGAACACGTCGATGTCGCTATCGGTCACTTCGCCGTGAGTCAGCAAGGGCATGCCGACGTCCTGCATCGCTTCGAGCGTTTTCGCACATTTGCCGAGCAGATCCGTCACGCCTGCGTCGGAATTGGTCGTCGCGCCCGCCGGATACAGCTTCACGCCATGCACGAAGCCGCTTTCCTTCGCGCGGCGGATTTCGTCGGGCGGCGTGTTGTCGGTGAGATAGAGCGTCATCAACGGCTCGAAGCGCGCGCCCTTCGGAAGCGCCGCCAGAATGCGCTCGCGATAGGCCGCGGCCATTTCCGTCGTCGTCACGGGCGGCTTCAGATTCGGCATGATGATTGCGCGGCCGAACTGGCGCGCCGTGTGCGGCAGGACGGCCGCGAGCGTCGCGCCGTCGCGCACGTGCAGATGCCAGTCGTCGGGACGCGCGATCGTGAGCGAATTGGGCGAGGATGAAGTAGCGGACATGGCGAGATGACGGGGAACGTTGGAATGGCGCAAGTCCACGCAAGGACCGGAAAAAATCGCCGTGGAATTTCCACAACGCGCGCATCGACGAGCGTTTGCGCGTTTTTTT
>Ga0182736_1000490_pt1 | contig 59968 bp, 65 predicted proteins | sample eDN5th30CKraftBY_FD_128882 | JGI IMG/M metagenome (GOLD analysis project Ga0182736, IMG submission 128882) | Enriched backyard soil microbial communities from Emeryville, California, USA - eDNA 5th pass 30_C Kraft BY (version 2) (version 2) | ecosystem: Environmental > Terrestrial > Soil >... | reverse complement strand
TTTTGGTATCACGACGCCGGAGCAGCCCAATATCTCCTCGACGCGTTGGCGCACCGTGTCCGACCACAAGCGCAAGCTCTATTTTTTCGAGTCCGCGCTCACGCCGAACATCTTCTGGGTCGAACTTACCAAGCTGGATCTGTCGCAGAAGACCGGGAAGGTGATGAAACTCGATCTGGGTCCCAACCAGACACACATCTACTCCGGGATGGCCAACGACCAGTTCAAGGAAAGCAAGCCCTTCAAGTTCCTGGGGCTCTGATTCCCGCGCAGCCCCTCCGCAGCAATGGCGTACAATGGCGCGCTATCGACGAAGTGGCGGAGGGGACGGGCCTAGTATCCAACCTTCTCCACCTTCTAGCAGTCTTCTGGCCTCGGCGCATGGTCGCTAGAAAGGCAGCAGGAGCGGCACGAGCGCCACACTCGCGGCCATGCAGATCACAGCGAAAGGCACGCCGATCCGTAGGAAATCTACGAACCGGTAATTGCCCGGCCCCACAACCAGCGTGTTCACCGGCGAAGAGACAGGCGTCATAAACGCAGCCGACGCCGCGAGGGCGACAGTCATCGCGAACGGATAGGGCGAGGCGTCGAGGGCGCTTGCGACGGCCAGCGCCACCGGGGCCATAAGGACGGCCGTCGCCGTGTTAGAGATGAACAGCCCGAGAAGCCCGGTGACAGCGAAGATCGCAGCGAGCACCAGCCGGGGCGAGGCACCGTCGAGCGCACCGAGCAGCGCATGTGCCGCGATCTCGACCCCGCCGGTGCGCTGCAATGCCAGTGAAAAGGGCAGCATTCCAACGATCAGGATCAGACTCTGCCAGTGGATCGAGCGATAAGCGCCGGGCATGTCGATGCAGCGGAATAGTCCCAGGAGCAGACAGCCGAGCAGCGCCGCCTGCACGTTCGGCGTCACACCCCAGACCATCAGGAGCACCACCACCAGCAGCACGCCTACGGCAAGGGGCGCACTGTGGCGGGCAGGCACGGCCTCGTCAGACTCGGCGGGAAGGTCCAAAAGAACCAGATCGCGCCGCTCGTCGGCCAGCTTGCGGACTGCGCTCCAGGGACCGACCGTCAGCAGCGTGTCACCTGCGCGTAGGGGCTCGTCGATCACACTGTCGGCGACCGGCCTCGTGCCGTGCTTCATGCCGATAACTGACAGGTCATAGGTGCTGCGGAACCGTGCTTGGGTGATGGTCTTGCCGATCAGGCGCGAGGTCGGCGGCACGATGATCTGCGCCATGCCGATTTCGTGCGCCGTGTCGGTGAACCACTGGCCGGAAACCGGCAGTGGGATCAGGTCGTGCGCCAGCGCGAAGGCTTCCAGATCGAAGCCCTTGTCATCCCCGCGGTCGCGCTGGTCTATCAGCAGGATGTCGCTTGCCGCGAGCACCGTCGTGGCTCCAGGATGAATCAACTTGCGGCGAAACCGGCTGCCGCGCTCGATGGCAATGATGTTGATGCCGGCGCTGGAGCGCAGGTCCAATGCATCCAGCCGCTGGCCCACCAGATCCGATTCCCGGCGCAGTCGCAGACGGTGCTCGCGCTCGGCCAGATCATAATCGGCAACCCAGCCGGCCAGAGCGGCGCGCTCGGGCAAAGCGGGCGCAGGTCCGGGCGCCAAAGAGCGGCGGGCCATCAACATGTAGAGGATCGCTAGCACCAGGATCGGCACGCCGAAGGGGGTGAAGGCGAAGAAGCCGAAGCCCTCGTGCCCCTGCCGCAACAATTCCGAATGCACGACGAGGTTAGGCGCGGTGGCTACCAGCGTCATCATCCCGCTGATAAGCGCCGCCACGGAAAGCGGCATCATCAGCCGCCCAGCCGGGATACCGGCTTTGCGGGCGATGCGCATCACGATGGGAATGAAGATCGCCACCACCCCGGTCGAGGACATGAATGACCCAACTCCCGCCACGATCACCATAAGCAGGAAGATCAGCCGCGCCTCGCTCGCACCGGCCCGCGCCGACAGCCAGTCGCCCAGCCGTTGCGCCACGCCCGTGCGCACAAGCGCCTCGCCAATCACGAAAAGGGCGGCGATCAGCACGATATTCGGGTCCGACAGCCCCACCAACGCTTCGGACATGGAAATCACGCCCGTCATCGGCAGCGCGACCATCATGATAACCGCGACCACATCCATGCGCGGGCGGTTGAGCGCGAACATGACAACCGCAGACGCCAGAAGGGCCAGCACCATCGCGAGTGGCGACATGCGCTAGCCCCCGCGTTGCCGGCCGACGCCGGATCTCCGCGGGATCATTCTACGGTGGGCATGACGTTGAACGGGTACGCTGATGCTGGCGATCGTCGCGTCCAGATTTGGTGACGCTGGCGTGTTTTTGCCGCGGCCGATTGGGTCCCTCAACAAACGCAGCCCGTTGAGTACCACGAGCACCGTTCCGCCCTCGTGACCGATCACGGCGAGCGGCAGAGGCAGCTCGAAAAACAACCCTCCCGTCACGAGAATGGCCATGGTGCCCATCGCGAACGCCAGGTTCTGCCTGATGATCGTTGCGGTGCGACGCGCCAGTCGATGCGCCTCCGCAAGCCGTCCCATGTCTTCCGACAGAAGCGCCACATCCGCAGCTTGGAGCGCAACCTCCGAGCCCGCTGCGCCCATGGCAATCCCCACATCGGACCGTGCGAGCGCCGCCGCGTCGTTGACGCCGTCGCCGACGAAAGCAACGTTACCCCTCAATGCAAGTGCGCCCACCATCTCGACCTTGTCTTCGGGCAACATGTCCGCATGGATTTCTTCTGACGTCAGTCCGAGGTCCTCGCCTATGCGCTCGGCAACCGGGCGGCGGTCGCCGGTCATCATGACGATTTCACGGATCCCCTCCTGCCGCAGAGCGGCAAGGGCAGACGCCGAAGTCGCCCGCGCCTGATCAGCGATGGTGACCGCGCCGGCTACCTGCCCATCCCGGCCGGAATAGATGACTGTATCGCTCTCTGCAGCCAACAGTCTTAACCTGGGGTGATCGATGGACGCGTTCATCTGCATGGCAAGGCGCGGATTTCCGGCCCAAACCTGCCCTTCTCCATCCTCACCGATAATTCCGGCACTGGGCCGGGTCGTGACGTTCATCACCGCGACCGGTTTGATGCCACGTTTTGCCGCTTCGTGACGTATCGCCGCTGCGCTGTGATGCTCGGAATGGGCCTCAAGCCCCGCTAGTTGAGCCAGAAAGCGGTCTTCATCTCCATCGAGCGCCACGACACCAGTCACCGACGCCTTGCCCGTGGTCAATGTCCCTGTCTTGTCGAACGCAAAAATGTCGACCGCCGCCAACGTCTCGAGCGCGCCTCCGCCCTTGAACAGCACACCACCCCGCGCGGCCGCCGACAACGCCGAGAGGATCGCGGCAGGAACCGAGATGACGATCGCGCACGGGCTCGCAGCGACAAGCAGTGTCGCGGAGCGATAAAGTGCTTCCTCCCAGTCCCGCCCCAGCCAGTAAAAGGCGGCAAAGGCGAGGGCGGCTCCGGCCATTACAGCCACCGTGTAGCGCTGCCCGAACCAGGCGCTGAACCGCTCAGACGGAGCCTTGGCCGCCTGAGCCTCGGTCACCAGCGCAATCATGCGGGCTACTGTGCTTTCCTCAACTGTTCTAGTCACGGCGGCTTCCAGCACGCCGTCAAGGTTCACTGTGGCCTCAAAGACCTGTTCGCCGGGCTGCTTGGAGACCGGCATCGACTCGCCGGTGATGTTGGCCTCATCGAGAGAGCCGCGACCGCCCACAATGACGCCATCGGCCGGAACGCGCGCGCCCGGCCGGAGAACCACGATGTCATCAACTTTGAGATCGGCTGCAGGAACCTCCAAGAACGTTCCGTCCGATACTTTGCGTAGCGCCGTCTCGGGCCGGAGTTCCATCAAAGCCTCGATGGCGCGGCGCGCGCGTCCGAGAGCCCGCACCTCCAACGTGGTCGAGATGCTGAAAAGCGTCAGCAAAATCGCACCCTCCAAGGGTGCTCCGACCGTCGCCGCAGCGATGGCAGCCGCTACCATCAGCAGGTCGATGTCGAGAATGCGTTCTTCCCAAAGCGTTGTCGCCGCCCGCCATGCGGCGGGCATACCGCCTGCAAGATAGACAGTCGAGAGGCCGACAAGCGATGCAAATCTGGCGACATCGCCCTCAAGCGGCCAATACGCCAAAACCCCAGCCAGCATGCCAACGATAGTAAGGGTTGTAAGGACTACCGGGCGCCCGAGGCTTAACCAAGTACTCAAGTCATCTCCTTGTCGAGACGTAGCGGTGCAACTTGCCACACCACGAGGTGCCCATCATCCAAATGGGCCTAAAGCGGCCTGATTATGCTTCAGTGGTTTTGCCGTCAAAGTGCTCAGATGAAGCGTCAGCCTCACCTTTTGTCCGGTGAACGACACCATCAGCGTGCTCGGGCGGACTGTAGATGGTATAGAGCTGGAGAAGATCTTTCCCCGTATTCTTGACGTTGTGGCGTGCGCCTGCAGGCACGATCATCGCCATTTCTGATTTTATATCCCTAACGGTGTCGTCGATAAGGATTTCGCCGGTTCCTTTTTCGACGCGGAAAAACTGATCTCCGTCCTCGTGCACTTCCTCGCCAATCTCCTCGCCTGGCTGGAGCGACATCAGCACGAGTTGCATGTCTCTTGCGGTGTAAAGGACACGCCGGAAGTCGGTGTTGCCCTCTGTCAAAACTTCGATATCATCGACAAATCCGCGCATGGTGTGCTCCTTGTATTTTGGCAGGCCTCTTTAACCATAGGTCCATCACGTGTGGATGACCAGTCCGCGTGCTGCTGCGACACCAGCTGGCCTGAATTTGCCTCCACATTGGCCTCGTATAAACCTGTTGGCCAAATGGAGTGTTTCGTTTTGGACCTGTTGACATGGATGGGCGTTAGTCTCGATGTTCAGTCCCTCGGCGCACACGTTTTGCGATGAAGAACACGAACAAACGCAATGAATGGCAGGTCGTACTCGAATTCTGGTTCCCTGAGGGGAACTCGCTCGACATAGATGCGGACGTCCATCGCAGCCATTGGTCTTGGCGGATGCGGGGCGGCGCGGACGACGAAATCACGGCCCGCTTCGCGGAACTCACAGTTGAAGGAGCCGCGGGAAATCTCGACCATTGGGCCTGCGATCCCGAAGGCAGGCTCGCGCTCATCATCGTGCTCGATCAGTTCTCGCGATCGGTCTGGCGAGGCAATGCCCGTGCTTTCGCGCAGGACTCGGCGGCGCTGGCGCTGGCGATGAACGGATTGTCGAATGGCCACTACGCTGCGCTGCCCACACCGTGGGCCAAGATCATTCATGGTCTGCCACTCGGCCACTGCGAAGGGCCAGACCATCTCCAGCGCCTGGACCTTCTCATCGGACTTCGCGAGGAGATCGCCGCAGAAGCCCCCACGCACCTGCAGCCGATTTACCGTTCGCTCGTGAAGCAGGCCCTGGACGTGAAGCAAGTGATCGCGGCGTTCGGCCGTCATCCCCATCGCAATCAGGTTCTTGGCCGCCGCTCGTCGCGGGCGGAAGTTGCATATCTGAAGGAAGGCGATTTCCCTCATGAGCGGGCGTTTCAAGGGTGATGCTTGGCCCCCGGCCCAGAGGAGACCTGCGGCGCGTCACACGTTGCGCTTTATCCGCCCCGTTCAGGGGCACGGTTTCTCCATCGAGAAAGTACTGGTCCTCATGGCGCTCTGGCGTGACGGGGCGCGGTCGGTGATGGCGTACGCGTCCGGGGGTAGCCCGAGTTCCTCGACTGACCACGCGCGCTGCGTCGATCAACGCAATGTAGCGCTTCTTCGTAGTTGTTGGTCGGGAGCGACCCGCTGCGCCTCTTGCGATGATGTCGACAAGCGCCTCGTCTCAGTGGGTGCGATGCTGCGATATTAATGGCCCCGCTCCGCGCAAGCACCTCAGCGGCAGAGGAAAATGCTAGATCGAGCGTTGGTTGACGCGCTTGGACAGCTGCTCAGCGCTTTCCACCCGCTCCGAGTAGCGGTCGGTTAGATAGGCCGAACGGCCGCGCGTGAGATGGGTGAACTTCACGAGTTCCTCCATGACGTCGACGATGCGATTGTAGTACGGCGACGGCCGCATGCGGCCGCCCTCATCAAATTCGCCCCACGCCTTCGCCACCGAGGACTGGTTTGGGATCGTCACCATGCGCATCCAGCGGCCGAGGATGCGCATCTGGTTGACGGCGTTGAAGCTCTGCGAGCCGCCGGAGACCTGCATGACCGCGAGCGTCTTGCCTTGCGTCGGCCGCACGCCGCCGAGCGACAGCGGCAGCCAGTCGATCTGCGCCTTCATGACGCCGGTCATCGCGCCGTGCCGCTCGGGCGAGCACCAGACCATGCCCTCCGACCAAGTGGCGAGCTCACGCAGCTCCCTGACCTTCGGGTGGTCGGGGTCTTCCGCGTCCGGCAGCGGCAAGCCGGACGGGTTGAAGGCGCGGGTCTCGGCGCCGAACCAGCGCAGCAGGCGCGCCGCCTCCTCCGAGGCAAAGCGCGAGTAGGAGCGCGTCCGGAGCGATCCATAGAGCATCAGGATGCGGGGCGGGTGCGCCGGCGCGCCGGGCCCGGCGAGCGCAGCCACGTCGATCGGCCGGAGCGATGCTGGGTCGATGTTCGGCAGGTCTTCGATCGGGACGGGATGGTCAGCCATGCCGCGCGCCTCCGTCATCCGCGGGAAAATGGTGACAAGTCCGATTGGCGAAGGCGACAAGTGACAGCATGACCGGAACCTCGACGAGAACACCGACCACGGTCGCGAGCGCAGCGCCGGATTGCAGTCCGAAGAGGCTGATCGCGACGGCCACCGCGAGCTCGAAGAAGTTGGACGTACCGATCAGCGCGCAGGGCGCGGCGACGTTGAAGGGCACGCGCCACGCCCAGGCCGCAGCATAGGCCAGCGCAAAGATGCCGTAGGACTGGATCAGGAGCGGCACCGCGATCAGCGCGATCAGCAGCGGCTGCTCCAGAATGATCTGCCCCTGAAACCCGAATAGAAGCACGACCGTCGCCAGCAGGCCGAGCACCGAGAAGGGCTTGACCGCCGCCGTGAAGCGCGCGACCGCCGCCTCGGCGTCCGCCCCCCGGCGGCCCCGCGCGAGCCACTGGCGCGTGGCGGCGCCGGCAGCGAGCGGGATCAGAATGTAGAGCCCGACCGAGAGGATGAGCGTCTCCCAGGGCACGACGATATCGGTGACGCCGAGGAGCAGCGCCACGATGGGCGCGAAGGCAAAGATCATGATGACGTCGTTCACCGAGACCTGCACCAGCGTGTAGGTGGCGTCGCCCCGAGTGAGCTGCGACCAGACGAACACCATCGCGGTGCAGGGTGCCGCGCCCAGCAGGATCAGACCGGCAATGTACTGCTGCGCATCGGCCGGTGCGATCAGGTCCGCGAACAGGACCTCGAAGAACAGGACGGCGAGCCCTGCCATGGTGAAGGGCTTGGTCAGCCAGTTCACCACGATCGTCAGCACGAGCCCTTTCGGCCGATCGCCGATGTGGCGCAGGCTCGCGAAGTCGACCGCCACCATCATCGGATAGACCATCGCCCAGATCAGGACGGCAACGACCAGGTTGACGGACGCGATCTCGAGCGCGGCGAGCGTCTCGAACAGGCCCGGCAGCACGTTGCCGAGCAGCAGCCCGGCGCCGATGCAGAGCGCCACCCAGACAGAGAGCCACTTTTCGAAGAAGCCGATGCCGGCAGGCGCCGCTGCGATGGCCTCGGCCGTGGCCGCGTAGGTGTCGTTGCTCATCGGGCGGGGCTCTCGTTTACGCGGCGCCCGTCGGCGTCCACCACGAGCTCGCCGTCCTCCTTGCGGAACTCCCCGCGCTGCGGGTTCGGCAGGATGTCGAGCACCGCCTCGGAGGGGCGGCAGAGCCGTGTTCCGAGCGGCGTCTCGACGATGGGGCGGTTGATGAGGATGGGATGCTCCAGCATCAGGTCGATCAGCTCGTCGTCGGAGAACTTGGGGGCATCGAGCTTGAGCTCGTCGTAGGGCGTGCCCTTCCGGCGCAGGAGGTCGCGCACGGGGATCCCCATCGCGGCGATCAGCGCCACGAGCCGCTCGCGGCTCGGGGGCGTCTTCAGATACTCGATAACCTCCGGCTCATCGCCGGAGTTGCGGATCAGCGCCAGCACGTTGCGCGACGTGCCGCAGTTCGGGTTGTGATAGATCCTGGTGGTCATGCGGTCTCTTTCCGGGCGGCGTGCGTCGAGGGGGCGATCCCGCATGCTGCCGGATCGCCGGCGCAACAGTGGCGGGTCAGATAGTCGATGAGGCCTGTCATGGTGGCGAAGTCCGCTGAGTAGATCAGCGAGCGTCCTTCGCGCTGGACCGTCACCAGCCCGGCGTGCTTCAGTTCCTTGAGGTGGAACGAGAGCGTGGCCGAAGGGAGATCCAGCGCCTCGCCGATCCGCCCCACTGCACGCCCTTCCGGACCGGCCTCCACCAGCAGGCGGAAGATGTCGAGACGCGTCTCCTGCGAGAGCGCGGCAAGCGCAGCGAGTGTGTCCTGTTTTTCCATCTCTCCACAATAGTGGAGATGTAGAGCGAGATCAATCCCGCCTGCGGCCGCCCCGCGGTGTCAGCTCGGCGCACGGCTGATCCTGCAGCGCTGAGGCGCGGACCGATGCCGGTGATCAGAGGAGAGCGAGCGCAATCCCGCCTGTCGCGATCAGCACCACCACTACCCACGGCGGCGCCTTCCACACGGTCAGCAGCACGAACCCCACCAGAGCAAGCGCGAAGTCCTGCGGGCTGAAGATCGCGCTCGTCCAGACGGGATCATAGAGAGCCGCGCCGAGGATGCCGACGACGGCGGCGTTTGCGCCGCGCATGGCCGCCTGCGCCAGCGGCCGCGTCCGAAAGGCGTCCCAGAAGGGAAGCGTGCCGATCAGCAGTAGGAACACGGGCAGGAAGATCGCGATGAGGCCGATGGCCGCGCCGGCAAGGCCGTTCGGCTCCGGCACCATGACCGCGCCCAGATAGGTGCCGAAGGTGAAGAGCGGCCCCGGAACGGCCTGCGCCGCGCCATATCCGGCCAGGAACGCGTCCTCGCCGACCCAGCCGGGCCGGACCACCTCCGCCTCGAGCAGCGGCAGGACGACATGACCGCCGCCGAACACCAGCGAGCCCGCCCGATAGAAAGCGTCGAAGAGCGCCAGCCCCTGCGATCCCGCCGCTGTCGACAGCACCGGCAGAAGAAACAGCAGCAGGAAGAACAGTCCGAGCGCAGCGGCTCCCACCGTCCTGGAGACCGCGAAGGTCAGATGCCCCGTCGTCGGAGCGGCGCCGCCCCGGCAGAGCCAGAGACCGGCAAGACCGCCGACGACGATGGCCACGATTTGTCCGACCGATCCGGCGGCGAAGACCACGATCAGCACCGCCGCAAGGGCGATGCTGGCCCTCCCGCGATCGGGCGCGAGCGTTCGGGCCATGCCCCAGACAGCCTGCGCGACAACCGCCACGGCGACGATCTTGAGCCCGTGCAGGAGGCCCGCTCCGATCGGCCCGTCGAAGGCGGATGCACCGAACGCGAAGAGCACGAGCAGCAGAGCGGACGGCAGCGTGAACGCCGCCCACGCCGCGGCTGCCCCGAGCGGACCGCCGCGAAGCAGGCCCAGCGCGAAGCCGACCTGGCTCGAGGCCGGCCCGGGCAGAAACTGGCAGAGCGCGACGAGGTCGGCATAACCCGCCTCGTCGATCCACTTGCGTCGTGTGACGAGCTCGTCGCGGAAATAGCCGAGATGCGCGATCGGGCCGCCGAACGAGGTGAGCCCGAGCTTCAGAAAAGCCCGGAACACCTCGCCCGCCGAGCCCTGCGGGCCGGCACGCTCAGGCGCCGTCGCTTCCCGGAACGACCTCACGAAATAGCTCCCGGATCTTGTCGTGCGCGAGGTTCAGCGCCTCGGTCCCGTAGGGCGTCGCCCTGTAGATGCGCCGATGCGAGCGGCCCGCCCGTTCGGTGCGGGATTCGAGATACCCCTTGCGCTCCATCGCGTGGAGCATCGGGTAGAGCGTGCCCGGGCTGACGCGGTAGCCATGCCGAGCCAGTTCCTCGATCATCCACTGTCCGTACAGGTCGCCCTCGGCGGCATGGTGCAGGACGTGGAGCCGAATGAATCCGGAGAGGAGCTCCTGATGTTCCATCTGCTGAAGTCCTCAAAGCCGGCCCCATTATCGAATCTCGATTTCGGGAACCGATGGTATAGTGGATTGTTCGCCGTGCAACCTGCCCGGGGAGGGTCCGGCGGGTGATGTCGACGTAGTGATAGGAGGGCGACACGGTCAGCGAAGCAGATCGCGATCCGCGCCACCACACCTAGAAAATGCAGACGCGCCTGCAGGAGACGATGGATCACCTGGCGAGGACATCGAGAAGGTGGACGAACCTCAGCTGAAGGCAATGTTCGAGACAGCCGCCGAGGTGCTGGGCGGACTGAAGAAGGCGTTCAGCGATTACGAGCGGAAGAACGACAGTGCTTGGCGCGGCTGAGCTCGAGGTCTGAAGCAGGAATGGCCTTAGGGTGAGGCGCACTTCCGAGACTGCTCACGCATGACAGCATAGTCGCTCATCATCTCGGCGACCGCCGAGGGGTCCGGTAGCAGCATAAGCTCATCAGCCGCACGCGCTTGGAGATTGCGACTGTATTCCACTACCGGCGGACACGCCGCAATGCGTTCTGGTTCAGAACCGCCCGTCGCGCAGGCGGTCAGCGAGGTCGTCGCGATCGCGAGGGCGGCGAGCTGCCGCATCGAGCATCTGGCGCTGGACGTCATTGACCTTCTCCGAGGTTTTGAGGCGTTCGGCGAGCCGGCCAGCACGCTCGCCGGAGCGCCGGAGCGTGAGCAGGAACAGGAGCACCGCGAGTGCGATGGCGCCGTAGCGTAGGGCCGCCCGCATCCACGGGGCGGCGGCGATCCCGGTGAACAGAGCGGCGATCATCGACGCCCCCGCTTCCAGTCGTCGATGCGGGCGTAGATCGTCACGGCAAGGCCCGCGAGCGCCACGGCGATGAACACCCAGCGCAAGGTGTCGAGATAGGGGACGAGCGGCAGGATCGCGGTCTGGGTCTCCGCCAGGACGTTCTGCGCCACCTCGACGCCAGCGGCGCCAAGCGTCGCCACGCCTGCTGCGCCGCTGCCCTTCATCGTGCGGCTGTCGGCCAAGACCTCCCGCAAGGGTGCCGTTTCCGCGGCGAACACCGTCGCCCGCACCGGGAAACGCTCGCCCCATTGCCGAGCCGGGCCGAGATCGATGTGCATGAAGCCCGAGCGCGGATAGTAGCCAAAGCCAAGGAAGCCGACGGCTCGGGCGGCAGCCTCGAAGGCGACCGGATCGTGGTTGGCCATGGCGATGTCGAAGGCCATGCCGTCCATGTGCTTCGAGCGCGGCGCGCCGCCGACGGCCCGGTTGTGCGCCGGACTGCGGTAGGCCGAGCGGACGATCAGCGGCTTGCCAAGCCGGTCGCGCAGCGCCTGGAGCTTGTCGAGCGCTTCCTCGTTGATGCGCAGGGAGCCGGTGCCCCGGCAGGCGATCTCGGCGGGGGAGAAATTTTTCCAGCGCCATGAGCGCTCGGGCACGTCGCGCCAGTGCTTGTAGAAGGTTGTGGTCATGAGTGATCTCCAGGCACAAAAAAGCCCGCTCCTCGACGAGGGCGGGCGGTGGTCTGATGGGTCGGGCGGATGGGTTAAGGCGTCGGTCCGAAGAGCTTCAGCTTGATAGCAATGCCCGCCATCAGGGCGAGCAGGACGCCAGTGGTGATCAGTCGCACGGCGGTCTGGACGGCCGTCTGTTTCGCGAGGCGGAAACCCGCAAGCAACGAGGGAAGATCGCGGATATTCTCGGCCGCATCCTGACCATCGAGACCGACCTCATGCAGGGCGCGCCGCGCGCCTGTTTCGGCTGCGCGTGCCAGCAGCGCCTCGAACTCGGTCTCGGACATGCGGAACTGCTCGTTCGCTTGCGGCGGCGTCATAGCGGTTCTCCCGGAGAGTCTGGTTTTGGCTCGCGGCTTTGCCGGTGGCCGCTCAGGTCGCCACGCCGGACTCGCACAGCAGGGTGATGAAGCGGCGGCGGCGCTCCATGTCGGCGGCGGTGCGAATGTTGTAGACGGTGCCTGAACGTGTCTCGATCAGCCGCCAAGTGGGAGTGATGGTGGCAGTCTCGGTATCGAAACGCACGATTATCAGCGCCGGCTGAACGCTTTGCAGGCGTGCGGCAATGACGGTCTCGCCGCCTTTGGAGAGTAGAATGCAGGCGTCGCGCTCGAACTGTGGCACCCACTGGCCATAGGTGTTGCCATAGCCATCATCGATCTCCTCGCGCTTTTCGAGGCGGACGCGGTCGCGCAGGGCATTGGCGGTGATCCGGGCCATCAGATCAGGCTTTTGCGGTAGGGTGCGATCAGGGCATGGACGGTGTGCTCGATGGCGGCATCGATGCTGGTGTCGGCGCCATCGAACAGGCGCTGGACGATGAGCAGGAGGGCCTGGCGGATGGGCTCCGGCACGTCGGCCGCCGCGCCATAGCCGGCGGTGAAGATGATCGAGACGGCATCCGCGCGACGGAAGGTGGCCGGCCAGGATTGGCCTGACCGCCGGGTGACATAGGCACCGCGCGCGTCGGCAAACAGATCGTAGACGCCGGTGTCCAATGTCTGCTGCACATTGCCGGCATCGAAGTAGCTGACGCTGTCGATCGCGGTGACCGGCGCCAGCGGCAATGGCAGGTGATCGGCAAAGCGGCCGAACTCCTGTCGCCAGGTTTGGGTAATCAGCGCCCGCCCGAGAATGCCGGACCAGCCGTCGAGCCAGGCGGTCGCCGCCCTGATCTGGGCGCTGATCAGATCGTCCTGGTCATCGTGATCGACGCGCAGATGGGCCTTGGCCTCGGCCAGCGACACCGGCATGGTCGCGGGCGCAACCGTGCGGACGGGAGCGAGCATGGCTGTCTTCCAACAGGTTGATGAACGGGGGGTGGCCAGAATCTCGGCGCTGCCGACTGTCTGGCCGCTCTGACCGATCAGGCAACCGGCGCGTCGTGGGGATGGCCGAGCGCAAAGATCGCACCCGCGGCGATCGACGTGCCGGAGGTCTTGGTGACGACAGCGCGGATATAGCGCTTCGAACCCTTGTAGCCCTGCTTGTAAACCGTGCTGGCCTCGAGTGCCGTCGGAAGGGCTCCAAGCAGATCGCCGACTGCCACATCGGTGAAATCACCGTCCGTGGTCGTATCGCTCTCCTGCATGGCGATGACGTAGAGGCCGTCACCAACAATCGCGCCGGTGTTGATGATCAGCGTCGCGGAGTTGAAACCCTGCAAATCGGCATGGCTGCCCTTGGTGGTGGCGGTGACCACGGCGGGAACCAGCGATGCGACGAGGCCGAGGCCGGAGATACCGTCCTTCATGACAGAAGTCCTTTCAATGAATGGGGATTGGTGAAGAGACGGGAGACCTTCCTTCGACCCTTCGACAAGCTCAGGATGATGGCCGCCCGTGAAGATGATCAGGTGCTGATCTTCAGCAGCTTCAGGGCTTCGAAGTTCACGATGCCGCCGCCCACCCGCTTGGTGGTGTAGAACAACACGTTCGGCTTGGAGGTGAACGGATCGCGCAGGACCCGGATGCCAATGCGGTCGACGATCAGGTAGGAGCGGGCGAAGTCGCCGAAGGCGATCGGAAACTCGCTGCTCGACGCCGCCGGCATGTTGTCGTCGGTGTGGACCGGCTTGCCGAGGATGGTGGCAACTTCGGCAGCGCCGGAAGGCGGCGCCCAGATAGAGCTACCTTCCGCGTCCTTGAACTTGCGAACCGTGTTCATCACCTTGTCCGACATCAGCCACGATGCACCATTCCGATAGCCGGACTTGAGCGAGTAGTAGAGGTCGATCAGACAATCGGCCGGGCTGACCGACGTGGTTGCCGCCAGGAAGCCATCCGACTTGCCAGACACCACGAAGCCTATCTTGCCCCACGCATAGGAGGCATTCGCCACCTTGTCATAGGCCAGAATACCACGCGGCTTGTTGATGCCGTTGCCGTTGGCGAAGGCGGCACCTTCCTGCTCGGCGAACTCGATCGACACTTCATCGGCCAGCCAAGCCGCCAGATCGATACGAGCATCGTCCAGCGAGGTCTGCGTTGCACCCGGCATTGCGTAGATTTCGCCGGTATTGATGGCGATCTCACGCAGCGTCGGCGTGTTCGTGCCAGTGCGAGAATCTTCCTCCCCGACCCAACCGGAAGTGGCCCCGCCCATATTGACCAACTTTTTGTAGGTATTGGTCGAGATCGAGATGGTACGGGCCAGCGAGCGGATCGTGGACACCGTGCCCAGCACGCGGTCGATCCCGGCTTCGGCTTCTTCGGGCACCAGATAGCCGCCGTCAGGGTCCGACTGCGTGGTCAGCTTGGCCTTCACTTCCAGATCGCGCAGACCAGCATCGACACCGCGGCGGAAGAAGCGGTCGAAGGCTTGCGCATGTTCGGCCTTGTCGGGATCAGTTGTTCCGCCAACACCGCCGACCTTCACTGCTGCGAGTGCGGCGTTGGTTTCGTCGAGCGCCTTTTGCAGAGTGGTGATCTCGGCATTGATGCGGTCGACCTTTTCGGTCTGGACCACATCGGCCATGCCGGCCCTGATGTCGGCCAGTTCCTTGTCCCGTTCGACCTTGAAGTCCTCGAAGGTCTTCTGGAGTTCGGTCAGGATTTTCGTGGCGTTGCCGGAATCGGCGCGAACGCCGACAATCCCGCGCGCACGCGGGGTGAGTTCGATACCCATGATCGGGGTCTCCTATGATTTGATGGTTTTGATCAGCCGCTGCATTGCAGCGATGTCGAAGCCAGCGTCGTGCGTGGCAGGTTCGGCAGCGTTGTGCGTACCGGCAATCTGGTTGAACATCTTGCGCCGTTCAGTGCGCGAGATGCCCTGTTGTGCCAAGGCGGCATCGATGCGCCGCTTGGCGAGGATTTCGGGGCGGACCTGCGCGGACGCATTGGTCTCTGTGTGGCTTTCGGTATCGTCGACAACATCGGCAAAGCCGCATTCGACGGCCTGCGATGCTGTCATGAAGGTTTCCGCATCCATCAACTGTTCGATGTCGGAACGTGTCACGCCCGTGCGGGCCTCATAGATGTCGGCGATCGCCGCATCGAACTGGTCGAACAGGGTGGCGGCCTCACGCATGTCATGGCGATTGCCGATCACCACGCCCCAGGCATTGTGCACCATCATGAAGGAGCCGAGCCCCATGCGGATGTCGTCACCGGCCATGGCGATGATGGAGGCGGCCGAGGCTGCCCAGCCCAGCACCTCGACCGTCACCTTGGCCGGATGGGCGCGCAGCAGATTGTAGATGGCGATGCCCTCGAACATGTCGCCACCCGGCGAGTTGATGCGCACGGTGACATCGCGATTGCCGATCGAGCGCAGCGCCGCCGAAATGCGGTTTGCCGTGACGCCACTTCCGGTCCAGACATCTTCGCCAATGATGTCGAACATGGAGATGGTGGTGTCGGCATCGTCTGCGACAGTAAGCGGATGCTCGGCCCATTTCGTAAGCACATCGCTCGGTGCGTCCCAATGGTAGTTCTGCGGCCGAGGGAACGTGCGTGCCTCAGGCAGATGGCGCAGGCTCATCAGACCCCCTCCATCAGCTGGAACAGATAGCCGCCCAAGGTGACGCCACCGATGAAGATGCCGAAGTTGAAGGCGGGACTGACGATGGCCAGCGCAACGACACAGATCACGATTGCCGCCGAGGCAAGTTTTAAGGCACCAAGAAGGCTCATGGTTCATTCTCCCTTGTAGCAAATTGATCAGCGCCGGAATCATCGCCCGGACCCTGCTCATCGATGGGCACGCCGGCCGTGTTGGGTGGCGGATAAAACACGTCGCCGCCGTCACGCGGGTTCTGGTCTTCCAGCGCGCGGATTTCGTTGGGGCTGTAGACGCCCCATTGCAGGCCTTTGACGTAGGCCTCCCAGCGGGCCTTGATGTCGCCCTTGACCAGTGCGGCCCGGTTGAAGCGGGCATACAGATTGTCGTTGGCGCCGATCAGATCGCGGTTGATCGCCTCTTCCCACATGGTCAGATGGTCTTCGAGCGTATAGGCGACGAACCCGATCGACTGCTGTTCGATGCCGGTGCCCCAGCTGGTCGATTTTTCCGTGTCGCCAATCATGTGCGGCGGCACGCCGAAGAACATGGCAATGTCGGAGCGCGAGAATTTTCGGCTTTCGATCCACTGCGCATCCTCGGCCGTCATGGCGATGCGGGCATAATCCATACCTTCTTCGAGGATCAGATTCTTGCCTTCCTGCTCACCACCGGAGCGGAACTCCTCCAACCCCGCCTTCAGATTGGCGACAGCTTCCGGGCCGAGCTTGTTTGGATGCTTCAGCACGCCGCTGACACGCGCGCCATTGCGGAAGGTTGAAGCGCCGTGGTCTTCCATCGCAAGCGACAGACCGATGGTTTCGCGAGCGTAGCTGATGGCCGACACGCCATGGACACCATCGAGCGACAGCCCGACGAGATGGAACACTTCATCCTGATGAAGCCGGATGCGCCGTCCGTCCTGGCGAGCGTAAATATATTCCAGCGTCAGATCGTCGGTCTGCTTCACCTCGACGCGATCAGGATGAAACGGGATCAGCTCCTGGACCAACCCTCGCGAGCGTACGATCATCGCATAGGCATTGCCCCGCAACAGAAGATGCGCCTGCAGCATGCGGCGGAACTGCGACGGCGTCTGCCAGCGGTTGGGCTTCTTCCGCAGCACCGTCCAGATCGGCGTGTCCGAGGCGTCCTCACGGGTGCGTTCGTCGACACGGCGCTTGATATGCAAGGGCAACGTTGCCACGGCACCGGAGATGATGCGCACACAGGCATAGACAGCGGCCACCCGCATGGCGCTGTTCGGCGTCACCGTGGCGCCCGATGCGGTCACTTCTCCGGAGCGCAGCGCCTCTTCCAGCTGCCGCGCTGTGGTGATGACGAGGCCGCCTCCCGCATCCTGGAACGACGCACGCGGAGAGGCGGCCGGCGGTTTGGAGCCGCCGAACCAGTTCGACCAGAATGGCATGAGTTTTCTTTCGTAAGCCGCCGTCAGCTCACAGCATCAGGATGCCGCGGCTCTCATAGACCGAGCGGCCGGCATTGACGTCACGAGAGAGCGCCCGGCCGAGCGCATTGCAGATCGCGACAATTCCGTCGATGCGTTCGCTCGACCGCTCCTTGTCCGGCTTGATGTTGCCGGCCGGATCATGGCGCACGGCAACGTTGGAGGCGTTCCAGCGCAACACCGGATGGCCGCCATGCCAGAGCGATCGCGACACCGATAGCCGCTCCAGTTCCGCCGTCGGTGCGGCCATGCTCAAGAACCCCTGGCCGAACTGGACCAGGTTCAATCCCTCATCCTGAAGATGCTGGACGATCTCGCCGGCAAAGGTACGGTCGTAGGACAGCTCGCGCAGATCGTAACGGGACGCCAGTTCGATAATCTCTTTCTCGACGAAGGCGAAGTCGGTGGCGTTGCCGGGCGTGGCGGTCAAGAATCCCTGGTCGCGCCAGACGTCATAGGGCACGCGGTCGCGGCGCACGCGGCGTAGAATGTCGTCTTCCGGGATCCAGAAGCGGCAGAGCACGATCCATTTATCGGCAAGGGTGCCAAGATCGTTGTCGAGCGTCGGCGGGAAGAGAAGCACGAAGGCTGACAGATCATTGACGCGGGCAAGATCCAGCCCGCCATAGCATTCGCGGCCGAGCAGCTTGCCTTCCAGTTCCTCCAGCTCGTGTTTGACGATGCGCCAGTCGGTGGTGGCTGGCAGGCCGCCTTCCTCCCACACGCCCATGTCGAGCCAGCGCGTGACCAGCTCGGTCCATTCGTTGAGCCGCAGCCGGCGGATGGCATTCTGCTGCGCCGGCATTTCCTTAGCCTCAATGATCTGGCGCTTGAGATCGTCGACCTTCACCGTCACGCCGAGGCTCGGATTGGCCTTCACCCAGACAGTCTCGTCGGTCCAGTCGTCGCCATCGTCTATTGTTGCGATGTAGCCGAACCAGCTATCGGAAGACTCCGTCGGCACCGTGCCTTCCAGCGCTTTGACCGAGAATTCGTGATGCTGGCGACACACGGAATGGCGGTCATAACCGGCCGTGGTAATCTCGAAGATCAAGGGCTGGCGCCGCGCACCAGTGGCGGTGTTCAGTTTCTGAATGATCTCGGGGCCTGGATGTTCGTGCACTTCATCGACGGCCGCAAAGTGAATGTTGAGACCGTCCATCTTGCTGGCGTCCGCCGACAGCGGCCGGAACCAGGACGAGGTCGGCAGCACCGCCAGATTGTTCACCGTGCGCGTGATCCTAGATTGCAGCGCCGAACTCGCCGCCACCATGCGCTCGGCCTCGCCGAAGACGATCCTGGCCTGATCGCGCGTCGTTGCCGCCGAATAGACATGCGCACCGGGCTCGCCATCGGCAATCAGCGCATAGAGCGCCGTGCCGGCCAGAAGCACCGACTTGCCGTTCTTGCGCGCCACCTCGACATAGGCCGTGCGGAAGCGGCGCAATCCATCCTTGCGCTTCCAGCCATAAAGCGAGCCGACGACAAACTGCTGCCAGCACTGAAGCACGAAGGGCTCACCCGCCCATTCGCCGGTCGAGTGGCGCAGATGGCCGAAGAAGTCGATCGCATGACGTGCCGCAGCGCCATCCCAGACCAGGCCGCGTTTTGCCCCCAACTTCAGGTCCGCGAGGTGCCGCTCGCAGGCGAGCCGCACCAGCCGGCCAGCGACGATCCGGCCGCTGACGACAGCGCGTGCGTAGGCCGTGACCGGACAGGACGACGCTTTCCTGGCCGAGCCGGATTTACGCTTTTCTACCACGGGTCAAAAAGTCCTCGAATGGATCACTGGTCTCAGCCGGCTCCGCCATGCGGATGCGCGAGCGGCTCGACGGCGTCAGCCCGAACTCGGCCTCGATCTGCGCCATTTGCGCCAGGCACTTGTTGGCCACCGCCAGGAACGGGTTCTGGATGATGTTGTCGTTCGACGTCTTCACCACCGGCCCACGGCGCTTCACTTCCTGCTCCGCCTCCAGCCAGCGTCGCCAGATGACCACGTAACGGGCGAGCGCGCCGGTATCGAGCTCCGTCATGACGCCATGTCGGGCAAGCAGTTCCGCCATCGCGGTAAACTTCGCGCGAGCTTCATCATCAAGGTGGTCGGGCGGTTCTGGCGTTGCTACCACCGGCTTCGGCTCGGCCTTGTTCAGACGGTGCGGACGGGCCGTGCCCTTGACCAGTTTCAGATGGGTCGGCAGCGGCTTGCGGCCGGCCATGTCGGTTTCTCCTGCAGCCAGCGCGATTTCCGCGCCGACGTCAAACAAGCAATCAAATGATCCACTTGGGCGTTGATGTCCTCCCCGTTCAGAGCATGAGTGTCAGGGCGAACAGGAAGGACCACGCCATGACGAACGTCAGCAATGCCAAAGCCATCGATGCATTCCTCGCAGCCAAATTCGAGATCGACGCGATCCTCGAGCGCCTCACGGCGCTGAGCGACGACCACTTCAATACCAACCCCGACGAGATCCATTGGGGCCATGTCGGAACGCTCGAACGCACCCGCGCGAAGCTGCGCGAGATCAGCGACAGCGCCTTCAGCGAAGGCGAGCACGTCGAATAGCCCATCCCTTTTCCGGGTCCCGCCCCCCGACTGGCGGGCTCGGCCTCGTAGAAGGGTTCGCATCCTGCGCACCCCGATACGGGAGACCACCCATGACCAAGCTTTCCGACACGCAAGCAATCATTCTCAGCGCCGCCGCCCAGCGCGACGATCGGATCGTCCTGCCATTGCCAGCCAGGCTGAAGGGCGGAGCCGCTACCAAGGTGGTCGACACCATGATTGCAAAAGGCCTCATCGAAGAGGTCGAAGCGCGCCGCATCGCCTTGCAGCCGCAACTCAGCGACCCGGTCTGGCGCGAGACCGGCGATGGCCATGGCACCACGCTGATCATCACCGATGCGGGTCTCGCCGCTATTGGCATTGCACCTGACGAGGCACCCGAATCGGATGCGCAGCGTTCAGCCACACGCGCCGACACGGGCGCCTCCGCGGGCGGTGCAGACAACGACGCCACTTCGAGTGATACCGCGCCCACCGCGCCTGCTGGCGCAACATTGCGTGCACAACGTACGCTACGCGAACGGACCAAGCAGGCGACACTGATCGCGATGCTGCGCGCAAAGGAAGGTGCAACCATTGCCGAGATTGTCGCCACCACCGGCTGGCAACCGCACACCGTGCGTGGTGCCATGGCGGGTGCGCTCAAAAAGAAGCTCGGGCTCATCGTCACCAGCGAGAAGGTCGAAGGACGCGGGCGGGTCTATCGGTTGCCCGCAGCCTGACGCCGCAGCTCTCATCCTGTCACGGCCGTCGCCCCGATGGGGCGGCGGTTGCCTCGTTGGCGCTCCGCATCCGGATGGCCTCGAACACCCGCCGCAATGTAAAGCTGCGCGCGATCGACACCACGGTGAAGATGGCACCCATGGCCATGTTGTTGGCCAGCGTGGTCGACAATCCGAACAGCGGAAACACCAGGATCTGCGCGATCACCGCAATCCCATAGCCGACGGCAACATTGGTGAGCGATTCCACCAGCGACATGGTGCGCGACTGTTTCATGCCGCTGCGGCATCCCCGGTACCGGGCACGCGCTCGGCGGCGATCTCGTCGAAGCTGCGGCCGTCGCCCTCCCGCGTTGCCGCCTTGCCGGTGAAGGCCTGCCAGCGCCGGATGACCACGTCACAGAAGGCCTCCGACAATTCGAGACCGTAAACCTTGCGGCCGGTCTTCTCACCGGCAATCAGCTGCGAGCCGGAGCCCGAGAACGGCTCGTAGCAGATGTCGCCCGGACGGGTGTGCAGCTGCATCGGCAGCGTGAACACCTTGACCGGCTTCGAAGTCGGATGCTCGCGGGTTTCGATCTCCGAGGACGGAATGTTCCACACCGTGGTCGGCCAGCTGTCAAAGCCCTCGCGGTTGATGCGGGGCTTCCTGCCCCGGCGCCAGCCGAACAGGCACGGCTCATGCGCCCACAGCATCACCGAGCGCGTCAGCACCGGGCGCGACTTGGCCCAGATGATCTGCTGGTGATGCAGCACATCGAACTGATCCCAGACGGTTTCCACCATGCGCTGGCGGCGCGAGGCATGCCAACAGTACCAGGCGACATCCTCGGCAATGGCATGCTCGATCGCCGTCTTGCAGAAGGCCTCGTAGAACTGCGGACCCTGGCTGGAATCATCCCAGTGCGGCTGCTCGATGTAGTCCTCGCCCCAGTCCTTGTTGGCGATCTTCTTTGCCCGAGCCGAAGCGGTCTTCTTCGTCGGATGGTTGGTGCCGTCATAGTCAACGAGATAGGGCGGGTCGGTGGCAAACAGCGCCGCCCGCTCGCCGTTCATGAGCCTGGTAACTTCGGCGCCATCGGTGGAGTCGCCACAGAGCAGCCGGTGATCACCCAGCAGCCACAGATCGCCGCGCCGCGTGACCGGCGTTACCGGCACCTCCGGAATGGCGTCGTCTTCAGTCAGGCCGTCCTGTTCGTCGCGGTCGCCGTAAAGCAGGTTCTGCAGCTCGTCGTCACCGAAGCCCGTGAGTCCGAGATCAAAGCCCGCCTCCTGCAGGTCGGACAGTTCGAGCCCGAGCAATTCCTCGTCCCAGCCGGCATTCATGGCGATGCGGTTGTCGGCGAGGACCAGCGCCCGGCGCTGGGTTGCCGAAAGACCCGACAGCACGATGGTCGGCACGGTTTCCATGCCGAGCTTGCGCGCCGCCAGCACCCTGCCGTGACCGGCGATCAGCGTGCCGTCCTCGGCAATCAGCACTGGATTGGTGAAACCGAACGCGCGGATCGAACCGGCGATCTCGGCAACCTGCGCATCCGAATGCGTGCGAGCGTTGCGGGCATAGGGCACCAGCGCATCGAGCGGTCGGTATTCGACCGAAAGTTGGCGTGCGTGGTCGTCGGCACCGATGTGCGCAGTTTCAGCGATTGCCATTGTCTGCATCCAATAAAATCAATATCTTAGTCATGCACCCCCCATCGCCATTTTGGCCACGGATGCGCGTTTGGTGGCGCGCGGTCCTGGGGTCGAACTCTCCAGAGATTTGACCTCCCCGGGGGGCCTAGGAGCAGCGCCGCGCATTGCCGAAGCCGCCGTCGCTGCCGGCCGTCTTGCGGCCATGGCACGACGCACACAGCGCCTGCCAGCGGCTCCTGTCCCAGAACGCCGCCTCGTCACCGCGATGCGGATCGATGTGGTCGACGACGTTTGCAGGGCGGATCACACGATCGCGCTCGCATTCCGCGCACAGCGGATGGTCGTGCAGAAAGGCCGCGCGTTCCGTCTGCCATCGCTTCGAGCGATAGAGCGCGCGGGCAACCGGATCACGGTTGCGATCATAGTCACGATCGCGCTCACGCTTCTCGCGCCGACCAACCGGGCGATGGAGCGGTGGACGGACGGGCATGGGGTTAATCTCAAGGTGCTGGTGACGACGATGGTGACGCCGGAAACGAGAACGCCCGCGATGGGGATGATCCGTCGCGGGCGCTACTCTGTCGAGCTTACCCAGAACCATACCTGATTTGCCCCGGTTTGTTGCATACAAAAGTGTTGCAACACATTGGAGTCACTGCGCATTGAGCCGAGAGGCAATCTTGGTGAGAGCTAGCTGCCAACGTCGCCACGCCGTAGTGCGATCGCAGCCATGGTCGTGGCTGATCAGCTTCCAGGGCACGCGCGCTGCACGGGTCCAGACCAATTTGCGTTCGTCCTCTTCGATCCAGAGCACCCAATCGAAGGTCTGCTCGAGCCGAGTGATTGCTGCTGCTGACGGACGTATCCGCATGGGCTCGGGCTGCATGAAAGCAATCTCGCGGCTGGTCCGCACGATGTCGGGCCAGGTGTTGAAATAGCCCTGCGCCTTGACCGGCGGCAGCTTGCGCAACGTGCGGAACGCCTCCTCGAAATGTTCGGCGACACACTCGGCGGTCCATTCGCGATCAGCCATGACGCGCCTCCCGACCCATTGGGCGCGAGCCGTAGAGCCGCTCGCCGAGCTGGCGCACCAGTTCGCGCTCGGGCCAGGTGAGGCGGTCGTCATCGGCGGAGACCGCGAGGACGCCCTGTTCCTGCCAACCCTCGCGCTTGACCTGCTCGGGGTCTCGGCGTCGGCCGCCGTACCCGTGGGGATGCCATCTCATGCGACACCCCCGTTCGTCTCGATCGCCCAGAGCAGGATGGCGATGGCATCGGCCTCGTTGTCGTCGGCCGGGTGGAAGCCGCGGGCGCGGACGGCGGCGACCATGGCGGCCTTGTCGGCGTTGCCCTTGCCGGCGGCGTGGCGCTTGATGGTGCCCACCGGGACGCCTTCGTAGGGCACACCGCGCAACTCGGCCCATGCGGTCAGCGTCGCCATGAGCCCGCCGTAGATGTGGCTCGCGTCGGTGCCCGCGTGGCGGCGGACCTCCTCGAACCAGATTGCAGCAATGGGTCCGGAGAGCCGGTCGATCTCGGTCAGCCAGTTGGTGAAGCGCAGGTAGCGCATGCCGCCGCCATCAAAGCGGCCCGGGCGCAGCGAGACGGTGCCGCTGGTGATCAGATCGTCGTAGCCGCGGATCGCCCAGCCCGTCGAAGTGCCGAGGTCGAGCGCAAGGATGCAGCGGTTGCGGGGGGCGTCGAGCGGCAGCGATTCAAACCTTGCGCCGTCGGAATTCGGGATAAGAGTCGGCTGAGCCATGATGGGTCTCCTTTGCCGGTGGCCTGTGGTGGTGGAAGACGACGGCGGTCTGGTGCTTGGCGGTACGGGGCCGCCGTCGTCGGATCGGGAAGCACAAGGGAGCGTCACGGCGGCGCGCGCGGCTGACCCGGACGTATGGGAGGAGTGGCCAACCCTGTGGGGTGGCCCTCCCATACGTAGTATGGGGGTTTGACACCTAACTGTTCCGGGGAGGACAAGTGACTGAAATCATTACGGAATAAGACCTCACGAAGTCTTCGGGTATGAGTTAGGGACCTAACTCTTATTTGCCCGTAACCCGTTGATTTCGTTGAGTGCACTGTTGGCGCTGTCATATGAGTCAGGCCTCACTCATATGAGTTAGGTCGTCTTCGAGTCTCTCCGGGTAGACCCAGACAGTGGGGTTTTCGACCTGGAGGCAGAGCCCGGATTGGGGACACTTGAAGTGACTCGGCAGGACCGGACGGGCGGTTATGGTGACCTCGCCGGTGGCCGGATCGACATGATCGACGGGCGCGCCGAACTGCATGCCCTCGACGCAGAGGTAGCCGAACCGCGACCGGGTGACGGGGAAGCCGAACCCCGAGGGGTCGCGCAGGAACTTCACGAAGCCCTTGGTGGCCAGCACGCTGACGCGCTCACGGATCGTGTGCTTGCTGCCCAGACCGCCCCGGTTCTCGAAGGTCTCGGCGAACTGCATGGCGGTGTAGAGGCGCTCGCTCGCCGCCTCATCAAGCAGCATGCCGAGGATGACATCGTGCTTGCGCAGCCGCTCGGCATCGAGCCTGGCGCCGACCTCCTTGCGCACCAGGCGCTCGTTCAGCGGGTTCAGCTCGACCCACTCGCCCTTCACCTTGTCGATCAGCTTGCCCGGCAGCGCGGGGCCGTTCCGCAGTTCGATCTCCAGCCTGCGGACACTGCTGTCCTCGTCGGGCCGGTGCATGAGCAGCCCGGAGGTGTAGAAGCCGCGCAGCGCGCTGGCGCCGGAGAGCGCGAGGAAGGGATCGTCCTTGACCTGGTGCTTGCTGGCCTTTCGGGTGTGGTGGGCGAGGATGACGCCCGCGTCCGGATTGACCGCCTCGCGGAGAAGCTCCACCCGGTCCTTCAGGAAGAACATCATGGCGGTGTTGTCGTTCTCGCCACCGCCCTCGGGGCCGCCATCGAAGAGGTTGCGGATCGGGTCGATGACGATGATGTCGGGCGACGCGTCGGGGAGTGCGGCCCGGATCGCCTCGGCCACACGAGCGACGCCCTCCGCGTCGAGCAGCAGCTTCAGTTTCGGGGTGGCGATGAAGGTGTCGCGCGCGGCTGCGATGACGGCGGCGGGCAGCACGATCTGCTGCATGCGCTCGCGCAGGTAGTGATACTGGATCTCCGCCTGAAGGTAGAACACGCGCAGCGACCTGGGCGGCGTGAAGCCGAGGAACGGCACGCCTGCCGCCATGTGGACGAGCCAGGAGATCAGGAAGTCGCTCTTGCCGACCTTGGGCGCGCCGCCCAGCACCAGGAGCCCGCCCGGCGTCAGCACGCGCGGTGCGATGATGTCCGCGGGCATCGGGCTCATGTCGTCGAGGAGCGCTCCAAGGCTGAAGGTCGGCAGCGGGCTGGCCGGGGCATCGACGTGGGCCGCGCGCAGGAGCGGAGGGCCGTTGCGCTTCACATGCAGCTGCCAGAGGCGTTCGGACTCGACCATCAGCCGATCGAGCGGCCAGGACGGGCGCAGCATGGCGGCGTTGTAGCCGCAGATCGCCTCCCAGCCCGCGAAGGGATCGAGGCGGCCCTCGTGGACGAGGCGTACGTAATGGCCGATGGCGGCGCTGGCCCCCTGGAACCGGGACCAGTCGTCGACCGCGCCCTCCCGCACCGGTGTGGTGAGAACCGCGTCGATGCCGGGTTTCGACACCGGTGCTGTGAGGTCGGTGGAAAAACCCACGCCGGGCAGCGGGGGCATCTCGGCGACCTTTTCGGCGAAGTCCGCAAGGTCCACCTCGACGTCGCGATGTTCGCGGATCTGCACGAGGCGCTGGTGACCGTGCTTGTGATAGACCGTGCCGGGCACCCGGATCGGCTGGTGCGCCGAGCGGAAATGGGTGTCTCCTCCGACCTTCACGGCGATCTCGCCGCGCAAGCGGCAGAGGGTGACCAGATCCTCGCCCTCGGCCGGTTCGGTCAGTTTCCACCAGACATGGAGCTTCGCGGCGCCCTCGGGCGTGCGCCCGCCACTTTCGATGATGAGCGTGGGCGGGCCGAGGTGGCGGGTGACGTGGTCAAGCTTGGCCGGGATGTCGCCCGCGTCGAGATCCACCACGATGGCCTGCATCTGCAGCACATCGGCGGCGCGGGCCTGACCCTGCTCCTCGACCGTGCCGGGGATGACATAGACGGCGGCGCCCTCCCGGTTCGCCCACGCGGCGAAGGTCGCGAATTTCCCCGGCGCGGTGTGGTCGGCCGGGATCCAGATGTTGTGCGGCTTGCCGTCCCGGCCCTGACCCTTGTCATTGAGCCCGCGCAGCGGGATCAGCCCCTCGCACCAGCTGAACACAGTGTCGAGAAAGACGGCGATCTGCTCGGGGTCGGGGTCGCAGCCGAAGGGGTTCTCGGACGGCGGCCCGTCGTTGAAGTCCATCCACGGGTTGAAATGCAGGATGCCGTCGTCGCTCATGCGGGAAGCCTCCAGCAGCGCTCGGACCACGGGCAGAAGCGGCATTCGAAGAAGTCGGGCGTGGTGGCGACACGCGGAAGCAACTCGCCCGCATCGGTCGCCTGCAGGATCCGCACGCCCCGGTCGGACATGCGCTGCGCGAGATCGGCGTCGAAAGGCACCAGCTCATGGTGCAACTCGGCCGTGTCCTTGTTGATCGCGGTGAACACGGCGGGCGCGGCAATTATGCCAGGCACGCTGGTTTCCATGTAGGCCTGGTAGAGCGCGATCTGGGCGGCGTAGACCGGCTTCGACTTCGTCACGCCGTCCTTGACGCAGGCGCGCCAGTTCTTCGCGTTCATCGTCTTGCATTCCCAGAGGGCGGGAACGGCCAGACCGAAACCTTCGGGCCCCGCGGCGATGATGCCGTCGACATGACCGCGGATGCGCCCGCCCGCGACCGAGAACCCGAACTGGCCGCCATCTGGCCGGTTGCCCTTTCGCGTATAGAGGTCGAAGCCCGCGCCGCGCAGCCAGGCGACGGCCAGATCCTCGAGCGCGTGGCCGATGGCGAAGATCCGCAGCGATTGGCCCGAGAAGTCCTGGCCGTCGTCCTTCGGCGTCGCCGTGAACTCGAACTGCAGGGCACGCTCGCAGGGATGGCCGAGGCGCGAGCCGCCGAGATAGTCGCGGGGCGGCCGCGTGGCCTGATCGACGGTGAGCGCCCGATCGACCGCGGCGTTGACCCGCTCTGCGAAAGTCGGCCGATGATTGTAATCGAGGGTCAAAACGGCACCTCCGGCGTCTGCGCCCGGGCGATGTCGGACATGGCCTCGCGGAAGCCCTCGACGGCTTCCTCGATCAGCGCGCGCACCTGCGCCTCGGTCAGGTCGCCGAGCGGAGTGGCCCAGCCAATCTCGTCCATCAGCAGCGCCACGCGCTTCATGGTGGCGGTGATCGCGGCGCGCTCTTCCTCGGTCAGGTCAACCATGGCGAAACGCTCCCGCGCCAAGCGCGTCCAGAAGGACTGGCAGGGCATCGAGCAGAACCAGACCGATGGCCGGGGCCGCTTCGACCGGTGCGGATCGAACCAGCCAAAACCACGGGTGGGTTGCCGGCAGACAGCACAAAGCGTCCCACGCGGATGCCAGAGCCGCCGCCGGTCCTCGGCCGTGATGGGGGTGGATGTGGACATGGATCATGCCGCCCTCCGTTCGGGGCTGGCCGCGCTGTCGATCAGCTGGCGGATGGCGCGCTTGTTGAAGCCGAAGGTCATCAGCGCCGAGGCGCGGTAGCGCGTCAGGCCGAAGTCGTGCCGGCACTCGGGCGGCAGGTACTGCAGCTGCTTTTCGGTCGGCGGCTGGCGCAGCCAGGAGCGGGTCTTGAAGGCGCTTTCGTCGGTCTCATGGGTGTTCAGCCAGTCGTCGGCCTGCGCGAGGCAGACGGTGCGCTCGCCGACACCCAACAGGTGGGGGCGTTCGCCCTTTGCCCCGCCGATGGCGTACCAGACCCCGTCCAACCAGAAGATGCCGCCCCAGGCCGCGAAGCCCGTGGCCATCAGCGCATCGTCGGTGCCGTAGAGGTCGACCCACGCGAAGCTGGACCGCTTCAGCAGGTCGATCTCCGTCATCATGAAGCCCGAGAGCGGCGCGGCGTCCCCGCCTTCGCCCGCATCCAGATCCTCGCGGGGGAACGCCTCGCCGCAGAGCGGGCATTCGGTGGCAGCCAGCGGAATGTCGGCGCCGCAGCCGGGGCAGGATTTCGTCGGGGCGTCACCAGCCTCGGTCTTGCCGTCGAGATCGACATCCTGTTCCAGCGTGCCGTGGATCAGGCTCGACGTCCCGAAATCCAGCACGACGCAGTCGGTCTTGACGATGCCGGGGTGTTCCTCGGGGTCGACGGTGCGCAGGCCGCGCCCGACCATCTGGATCATGGTGGACTTGTAGGAACTGGGGCGCAGCAGCACGACGCAGGAGGTGGGCGGGTGGTCCCAGCCTTCCGTCAGCACCGCCACGTTGACGATGACGCGGATGTCGCCCGCCGCGTAGTCTGCGAGGATCGCCTTGCGGGTCTCGGTCGCCAGATCGCCGTGGATCAGCGCGGCGGAAACGCCAGCTGCCCTGAAGGCGTCGGTGACGTGTTCGGCATGCGCGACGGTGGAGCAGAACATCACGGTCTGCCGGTCGCCTGCCTTCTCTTTCCAGTGGCGGATCACCTCGTCGGTGACGGGCGCGCGATCCATGATGCCCGCCACCTCCGCCATGTCGAAATCCGACATGGTCTTGCGGACCGAGCGCAGTTCGTCCTGCACGCCCACGTCGATGACGAAGGTGCGCGGCGGCACGAGGTGGCCCGAGGCGATCAGCTCGCCCAGCCGCACCTGATCGGCCACGTTGTCGAAGACGTCGCGCAGGCCCTTCCGGTCGCCCCGGTTCGGCGTCGCCGTGACCCCGAAGATGCGGGCGTCTGGATTGGCCTCGCGCACCCGGTCGATGATGCGGCGATAACTGTCGGCGACGGCATGGTGCGCCTCGTCGACGACCAGCAGATCGAGGCGCGGCATGTCGGCGAGGTTCGAGGCCCGCGCCAGCGTCGGCACCATGGCGAAGGCTACCTGGCCGCCCCAGGACTTCTCGGTGGCGTCGATGACCGATGTGGCGACGCCCGGCACCACGCGCTGAAACTTGGCGCGGTTCTGGGCTGTCAGCTCGTCGCGATGGGCCAGCACGCAGGCCTTGGCGCCATCGCCGATCATCTCGCCGGTGACCGCCGAGAGCATGATGGTCTTGCCCGCGCCGGTGGGCGCCACGCCCAGCGTGTTGCCGCGGGAAGCGAGCGCAGCCACGCTGCGCTCGACGAAGGTCTTCTGGCGGGGGCGCAGGCGCATGGCCGGTCTCCCCCTTACTGCGCCCAGCTCGGCCGACCGGCGGCGCCGGGGGCGGATGCGGGCTGGCTGGGCTGGGTGGCCGTGGTGGGCTGCTGCGCGGCGTGGCCCTGCGCCGGGGCGGCGGTGAACTGCGGCGCGACCGTGCCCATCAGCGCGGCGTAGTCGCGATGGTCGGGGGTGACTGCGGCGCGGATCTCGTTCTTGTCCTCGCCGTTGGTGTCGGTGCCGATGTCGATGCGGGCGACGAACTCGACCCCGTCGAGATCGCCGAACCCGTTGATGCGGCGGCGGGCCTGCGCCTCGGGCGAGTTGTCCTTGTCGGACACGCCGCGCGCCGAGTTGAGGATGCCGCGGATCAGGCCGCGCCCCATGTTCGCCCAGTCCGGGCCCTTCGGGCTGTAGAGGCCGATCAGCGACCAGACCTTGCGCCGGGCATAGGGCCCCTCGAGCACCGTGTATTCGGCGTCGAGATAGACGGCGCCGGTGGCGGCGCGGCGCGCCCAGCCGCCGGTCCAGCCCTGCGAGGGGTCGTCGAAGCCGCCGGGGCGGAGCGTCAGGCGCACCTTGGCGAGCGTGCCCTTCGGGATGACGTTTGTGTTGGATTGCGCGGAGTTGAAGTCGTTCCAGGGTCCGGACATTGCGCGGCTCCTTTCAGTTGGAGGATGGGACGCGCAGCGGCGTCAGTGGGGAAAAGCCACCCCGGCGACCGGATCGGGACACCGGGCGTGGCGAGAGGCGCTCAGCCATCGCCGGGCTCTTGCGCGGGGGCGGGATGATCGGCGGGCGTCACTGGCGGCCAGGTCAGGCGTTCGGAGGCTGGCGCCGCGGGGCGCTGGATCTTCTCCATCAGCCGGCCGAGATGCGGCGGCTCGACCCTGTCGAGGCGGCCGGAGCGGTCCTTGGCCGGAAAGCCCCAGGGGTTCAGCGTCTGGCAGACGAAGGCGCGCTGCGGCTGGCCGCCCGGGTCCGGGATGTCGGCCATGGTGATGACCTGATCCACGATCCCGGGCAGCTCGAGCCCGGTCTTCGAACCGTCGATCTGCGGCTGGAAGATCTTGCGATTGAAGTCGTCGAGCCGCTCGTCGAGGATGCCGACGAACCAGACATGCTTGCCGCGCGTGTGCTGCAGGTGGGTCAGCCAGCCGATCATCTCGCGGCCATGCAACCCATATGCGCCGCGGATGTCAGGCTTGCCGGTCTTCTCGGAGAATGCCTCGGGCTGGCCGCGGCACCACTGGAAGCAGAGCCGCCCGGCCACGGTGATCGAGTCGATGAAGACGGTCTCGTATTTCCCGATCACTGTGGGATCGCCGTAGCGCCCGCAGACCTCGTCGAAATGCGCCTGGCTGTAGGGCTGGTCCTCGCGCAGCGCCGGGTTCGGCCCGCCGATGAACACCGCGAAGTCGCGGCATTCCTTCCAGGTGCGGGGCCGGAGCGTGTCGATCTCCAGCCCCTCGACCGCCAGATCCCCGGCCTCGAGGTCGAGGAAGAGCGTGGTGGAGGCGTTCAGCGTCCAGAGCAGGCTGGTCTTGCCGATGCCGGACCGGCCGAAGATGACGCCCTTGATGCCCTTGCGTTGCGCGAGCCGTTCGTCGGCGCCGATGATGGGAAGGGCCATCACTGGCCCTCCTTCTTCATCACCGACGCGGCGGCGCGGTCGGCGCCGATGCATCCGGCCTCGCGGGCGAGCTTGTAGAGGCGCTTCAGCGCATCGGCGCGGCGGTAGGCGGCCGAGCTCTCGCGCTCCGCCTCCACGATCGCGAAGGCGATCTCGTCGACGGTCGCCTCGACGACCGGCAGCGGCTCGCGCGGCTCGTCACCGGCGCGCTGCGGGAAGGCGATGGTTTCGGGGAGGTCTTCGAGCGCGTAGCTCGCCTTGCGAAGACGGTTGATGTCGTTCGGTTGGTCCGGCATGGCGTTTCTCCGTGGGATGATGTGATCGAGGAGGCGCATCACGCGGCCTCGCGGACGTCGGGCGCGGGCTCGGCGACGTAGATCGCCAGCAGCGGCGTCCCGTCGGCATGGGCGCCGGCGTCCTCGATCTGGTAGTTGCGGTTGGGCTCGCAGACCTCGGTCAGCTCCCAGCGGCGATAGAGCCCCGGAAGACGCCTGAAATCCTCGAGCGACAGATCGGCAGTGCGGTTCATGCGTGTCTGCTTTCGGTTGGAGGGAAGGCGCTCGGGGCGCTCGAATGGGAAAAGCCACCGGCGGCACCGGATCGGGACATTGGTTCAGGGGATTTCCTCGAGGGCGTCGTGCAGCCGGCGCATGGCGCGCTGGTAGCGCTTGCGGGCGGCGGCTTCGGTCAGGCCCAGCTCGACCGCGACCTCAGCCTGCGAGAAGCCCTCGATCGCCACGCGGATCACCAGCACGGCGTCGTCGCCGAGCAGCTTCCGCATGGCGCCGTTCAGCTTTGCGTACCCGGCCGCGCCGATGCCGCTTTCGCCGCTGTCCGCCACCTCGTCGGGGTCGGCGCCACTGGCGAGATGTTCGCGCGCCTGGTCTCGCTGGCGCACCCGGATCATGTCGCGCTCGACGTTGCGCAGCACCGTGGCCGCGATCCAGTTGACGCGTCCGAGGTAGAGGCTGCGGACCGCCTCGGTGGTGCGCGCCAGAACATCGGACGCGACCTCGTCGGCCGTGCCGAGCCTGCGCCAGATCGACCGGCGGCGGATGGCGTCGAGGCCCGGCCAGAGCGCCAGCAACAGCAGCGTCAGGGCGCAGTCGGACGCGGGCCCGTCGCCCTGCGCTGCCTCGACGAGCGCGGAGAGGATCAGGTTCTTCTGACCCTGATCGCCGGGCGTGCGGTGCAGCCCGTCCAGCAGGGCCGCCGGATCCCGGAACGGTGTGAGGGCGGCCTGTCCACGCCGGACGGCGTCGAAACTGCGCTGGAAGTGAAGGTTCGTGGATGAATGCATGAGGTGATCACGGATCTCGTGCCACGCGAAGGACATCGGAGGCCTGCCTTGCGGCCAGGCGTCCGGCGCCTTCTCGTGGCCAGGTCAGGACGTCGCGCGTCTCTGCGATTTCATGGGGTTGGGTGGATGCGCGCGTCAGCGCGCGGGCGCGGTCGCGTGGTTCAGCGTCCCGCAGCCGCGGCAGGTAGCCTGAACCGGGAAGCCCACGAGATACTCGTGCCCCCGCGCGAAGCGCAGGTGCATGCGGCCGTCCCGGCAGACGCCGAGCAGCTTGTCACAGCGCGTGCAGCGCCATTCCGAGTTGGAGTTGGTGGGCTTGGTATTCGCGGCGCCGGACCAGCTCGTCTGGGCTGCCTGGCGCGGGGGGAAGGGAGTCGGCATCGGAGTGCTCCTCTGACTGAGTGAGCACCCCCATTGGCCTGGGGAATCGGAGCTAGTCAGACCCCCCAACCGGAGCCGGATCGGAGCCAGCCGTCAGACGGCGATCTCCCATTGCCCTTTTCCGGGGCTTCGCAGGAAGTCGGCCGTCAGCTTTTTCCAGAGAGGCTGCTTGAAAATGTTCGCCAACGACTGGTCTTCCGCGATTCCGCTGATCAGGTCTGCCGTCGCCATTGGCATCGGGCCGGCGTTGTGCGCATCGACCAGCCGCTGGATGACACCGATGCGGTTCTCGCCCTTGATATCGATGCTGCCTTTCCCCGGAACAAACAGAGTTGCCATGTTGTCCCCGACGCGGGTTAGTTCGACAGCCTGGCCGCCACGGGCCAGGATCCGATGGCGTCGAAACACGGACCGGAGCCTGTCTGCGACCAACGCGATTTCGGCTTGCTGGGTGTCGATCTGATCGACAAGCGGCGTCAGAACGTTCGCCGCCAGACACGGTCCGGGAGCGCTGCCGGCCTGCAGGACAAGACCGATGCCGAGGTTGTGGCGCGCCCGAAGCTCCGTATCGACGGCCGAGCGGACCTTCTCCCGGTCGAGACCGCGCGCGAGATAGATCGGAACGTCCCCGCCATCGACGTGGAGCGTTCCGAGGTAGAGGAGATGATCGGTTAGCTTCTCGATGGCAGGTGCATCGAGCACTTTTTCGAGACGTGCCTTCAGGTGTTGCGCGACCCAGCCGTCGCGAACCCGATATATCCTGTAGCGATCCGGGCTGCCCGCAGACGTCGCCTGTCCCTCGGTGACCTTGAGGTCGGCCACCTTTCGGTCGCCTTCCTCCGCATCCCCCTTATCGACACGAACGACCACTTCGGCCGCAATCGGACCGACCTCGTCTTCATCGTCGATCAGGTCGTCTCCTTCCCAACCGGCGGGAACGAGGAAGCCCAGATCGGTCAGGAGGCCAGGATCGACACCGCGAGTTTGGAGCCATGCGCCGGTGACCCTGTCAGCTCCGATGTCCCAAATGGCCAGCAAGGCGGGCATGACAGCCATGCTCTCCTCATCGCCCGGTGCGCGACCATCACGGAGGATGTTCCAGTGTCTGAGCAAGCGATGCCCCAGAATGCGCTCGAACGGGTCGTCGATGCTGAGAAGGCTGCTCGTGTTGCGGTCGGTGAGCGTGAAGTTGAGGGTATGCGCCTCATCCCGTCCCGCGCGGAAATACCGGACCGCAATCTCGACGAAGCGGATTGCGAGCGCCCGCTCGAAAATCCTCGGAAGGCCCGGCTGGCTGTCGATGATTTCGGAAATGTCCTGGTCGATCGTGGTGGAAAGCGAAAGGCGGTTGGCGAGATTGCCGATGCTGATGTCAGCGCGGATCACCTGCGCGCGGTCGATCACCACGTCGTCAAGTTCCGGCGGTCCAAGATCGAGCCCCTGCAGGAACTGCGAAATGTCGTAGGCCTGAAAGTCGACGGGCTGGTTGGAGTAAGTCTGCTCGAGGGCAGTCTCGATGAAGCGTTCGGCAACTGTGTGCCTGAGCTTTCGGTTGCCTGCGCGGACATGGACCCGCCCAGTCGATGGCGTATAGACGATCATCGCCTCTCCAGGCGGGCGGAAATAGATGCTCGACCGATTGCCATCGTCATCGATCTCCCGAACGCTCGTGGGGGGATCGGGATGGAACAGCAGGTACATCTCCGCCGCCGGTTCATCGCCGTCCTCGGGGATGTCGAACTTGTCGATGCTGTAGCCGTCGCCGCGATCGAGACGCTTGTTGAGGTCGACCAGAAGCTCGTCGAGCAATGCACTGCCGGCGTCGGGGCCCCCATCGACCGAAGGCTCGGCCATGAAGGTCTGGTAGTGCTTGTCGTAGCGCCGGTAGAGACGCAGGTGCAGGCTGTTCTCCGCCGCTTCAAACAAGCCGTGTTCGTTGGCGTAAGCCCACAGGCTTCGCGCGAGCTTGTCCCGCCGGTTCAGGAGTTCCTTGGCGCGGTCCGGTTCAAGCGTAGTCGTGGCGAGACCTTGAAGGACGTATTCGCCGCGGTCGCTCGCAATTGTAAGGATCCGGGCTGCTTCAGCTTCGAGCGGGCCCAGCCGGTCCTTCTTTTCCTTCGGCAGCATATTCCTCGCTGCTGTCGGACCATCCGGATCGTCGGGGTCGAACTTGTAGGTCGCAAGCCAGGCCAACCTCTCGAAAGCCTTACTGTTGAGAAATCCGGACAGCAATTCGGGCTCTGCATCATCGAAAAGCCGAGAAAGATTGGGGCAGGTTTTAGCCGGGACGCGTACCATTGAAGTCTCCGAGAACTTTGACTTGCGCTACTCATGGCGATCGTGGCGCCGTGCTCGGAACTTGATACCGCGATGTCGCCTCTGGAGACCGAGGGCAACGTCGCCTTTCCGCCGGAAAGCTACGTCTACAGAGGCGAGAACCACGCGCGCATCCTCGATCTGCTCCAGGAGATGGGGACCGATCGGAGTTGCTTCGCGCGTCATGAACTTACCTCAATGAATTACTGCTCTCGACTGATTCAACTCGCGATTGTCGCGGACAAATCGGTGATCGGCAAGTCCTGATGTTCTCTACCTGTTCGCAACCCTGAATCCTGTAGGGAGTGATGTCCCGTCACGGCCGGTGGGGTGGCTTTTGATCGGTAAGTACCACCGATCACGGCTACCGAAACATGAAGCGCCCGAATCCGCTGCCGCCCGACCAGATGACGCCCGCAGAGCGCCGCACTGAGCTGTGCGGCCTGCTGGCGCTCGGGCTGGTTCGGTTGCGGATGCGAAAGACGGACGAAGTATCTGACGATACCGGAGAACGTTGCCTACACTATCCGCCCGACCAATGCCGTCATGCAACTCCAACTCACCGGAGAAATGCATGAACAAGCCCGATCCCATCCCCGCGCGCCTGGCCGCGCTGAAGACCACGCCAACGCCGGACCTGAAGAAACAGTGGCGCGACCTGTTCGACAGCGAGCCGCCCCCGTTCAACCGACGCTACCTCGAATCCCGGCTGGCGTACCGCATCCAGGAACTTGCCTATGGCGGGCTGAAACCGGAGACGATCCGGCGGCTGGAACGGCTGGGCGAGGAACTGGACGGCGGCGACACGACGAAACGCAGGATCCGCGCCGACCGCGACCGCCCGATCAACGGCACGCGGCTGCTGCGCGAGTGGCAGGGCGTCGAACAGGTCGTCACCGTGACCGCCGATGGCTTCGAGTGGCAGGGTCGGCCGTACAAGTCGTTGTCCGCCATCGCGCGGGCCATCACAGGCACGCGCTGGAACGGCTGGGTGTTCTTCGGGCTCAAGAACCACAGAGGGCGGAGATGATGAAGCCGCCCGAAAAAACGAAGCTCGTCCGCAAGCTGCGCTGCGCGGTCTACACCCGGAAATCCTCCGAGGAAGGGCTGGAGCAGGAGTTCAACAGCCTCCACGCTCAGCGCGAGGCCTGCGAGGCGTACATCGCCAGCCAGCGTTCCGAGGGCTGGGTGCTGGTCCGCGATCAGTATGACGACGGCGGCATCTCCGGCGGCACGCTGGAACGCCCCGGCCTGAAGCGGTTGATGGCCGATATCGAGGACGGGCTGGTCGATGTGGTCGTCGTCTACAAGATCGACCGCCTCAGCCGCTCGCTGGCCGACTTCGCCAAGCTGGTCGAGGTGTTCGACCGGAACGGCGTGACCTTCGTCTCGGTGACGCAGTCCTTCAACACCACCACCTCGATGGGGCGGCTGACATTGAACATCCTGCTCTCCTTCGCCCAGTTCGAGCGGGAGGTGACGGCTGAGCGCATCCGCGACAAGGTCGCCGCCAGCCGCAAGAAGGGCATGTGGATGGGTGGGGTGCCGCCCTTCGGCTACCGGGTGGAAAATCGGAAGCTGTTGGTCGACGCGGACACCGCCGCGCATGTGCGCTGGATCTTCGCCCGCTTCATCGAGATCGGCTCCTGCACGGTGCTGGCCCGCGAGGTCGACGCACGGGGGCTCGGGACGCCTCGTGGCAACCGGATCGACAAGAAGTATCTCTACCGGATGCTTGCGAACCGCGCCTATATCGGCGAGGCGGTCCACAAGGGCGAGAGCTATCCCGGCGAACACGACGCGATCATCGACCGCGAGACTTGGGACAAGGTTCACGCCATCCTGCAGGAAAGCCCCCGCAAGCGCGCCGCCCGGACTCGCGCCGACACGCCCGCGCTGCTGAAGGGACTACTCTTCGGTCCCGATGGCGCCGCGTTCTCGCCGACCCACACCCGCAAGGTCGGCAGGCTCTACCGCTACTATGTCAGCCAGACGGTGCTGAAGCACGGCGCGGGGGCGTGTCCCATCGGCCGGGTGCCTGCGGGGGAGATTGAGGCCGCCGTCATCGACCAGCTTCGCGCCGTGTTCCGCCAGCCCGAAATCGTGGCTGGGACATGGAAGTCGGCGCGGACGCAGGACGACGGAATCACTGAGGTTGACGCTCGCGCAGCCCTCCAGAAGCACGATCCATTGTGGGACGAACTCTTCCCCGCCGAGCAGGCGCGCATCGTGGCGCTGTTGGTCGAGCGGGTCGAGATCGGCACCGAAGGGCTGAACGTCCGGCTGCGTATGGACGGACTGGCCGGGCTGGCGCGCGAAATCACCACCGACCTTAGAGCAGCAGCATGATCCGCGACACGCCGATTCCCGACACCGTCACCATCCACGTCCCTTTCCGCATCGTGAGGCGCGGTGGGCGGAAGGAGATGGTACTGCCTGCAGACGTCCCGACCCAGCGCCGCCCCGACGATACCCTCGTCAAGGCGCTGGCACGCGCCTTCCGCTGGAAGCGCATGCTGGAGTCGGGCGAGTTCGCGTCGATCTCCGAACTGGCCGCGAGGGAAGGCATCGCCTTCACCTACATGGCCCGGATCCTGCGCCTGACACTGCTCTCGCCCGATATCGTGGAGACGATTCTGGACGGGAAGCAAGGGCCGGAGATCACGCTGGCGCGGGCTCTGGAGCCGTTTCCGGTTGAATGGTCAAGGCAGACATCAGATAGATAGCACAATCCCCTGAGCACCTTTTGCAAGCCGTGCCGCCAAGAGGGGGTAGTGCAAGAGATTGGCAGGGGCAATATGGCCATCAAGAAGAGCGACATCTACCGATCCCTTTGGGAAAGCTGCGACCAGCTCCGTGGTGGCATGGATGCGTCGCTCTACAAGGATTACATCCTCACGCTCCTCTTCGTGAAATATGTCTCCGACCGCGCTGGCCAGCCTGACGCGCTGATCGAGGTGCCGCCCGGGGCCTCCTTCAAAGACATGAAGGCCCTGCGCGGATCGAAGAACATCGGCGAGGGGATGGACACGATCATCGCCCGCATCGCCGAAGAGAACGACCTCAGCGGCGTGATTGATCGGGCCTTCTTCAACGACCCCGAAAAGTTCGGGCGCGGCCAGAAGATGATCAACACCCTGACCGCGCTGATCAACATCTTCAGCCGCGAAGAGCTGAACTTTTCGAAGAACCGGGCCGACGGCGACGACATCCTCGGCGATGCCTACGAATACCTGATGCGCAACTTCGCGACCGAGGCGGGCAAGTCCAAGGGGCAGTTCTATACCCCGGCCGAGGTCTCGCGGGTCGTCGCCGCCGTGGCGGGCGTCAGCCGCGCTACCAGCCCGAAGCAAACCGTTTACGACCCGACCTGCGGCTCGGGCTCGCTGCTGTTGAAAGCCGCCGAGACCGCCCGCGTGCCGATCACCATCTTCGGGCAGGAGATGGACATCGCCACCCGCGGCCTCGCGCGCATGAACATGATCATGCACAATCGCGCCACGGCCGAGATCGCGCAGGGCGACGTCATCGCCGAGCCGCATTTCCTGGCCGATGCCCACACGCTCCAGACCTTCGACTTCGTCGTCGCCAATCCGCCTTTCTCGGCCAAGGCCTGGGCCGCCGGCCTGACCGAGGACACGAAATACGGACGCTTCGACGATGGCGAACCGCCCGCCAAGAACGGCGATTTCGCCTTTCTGCTGCACATCCTCGCCTCGATGAAGGCCACCGGCTCGGGCGCCGTCATCCTGCCGCATGGCGTGCTGTTTCGCGGCAATGCCGAGGCCAGGCTGCGCGAGAAGATCCTGAAGCGCGGCTATATCAAGGGGATCATCGGCCTGCCCGCCAACCTGTTCTATGGCACCGGCATCCCCGCCTCGATCATAGTTCTGGACAAGTCGAAGGCCCGCGCGGACCGCCCCGTCTTCATGATCGACGCCTCCCGGGGCTTCATCAAGGACGGCAACAAGAACCGCCTGCGCGAGCGAGACATCCACAAGATCATCGACGCCTTCACGCGGGCGCAGACGATCCCCGGCTATTCCCGCCTTGTCCCCTTTGACGAGATCACCCGCAACGACTTCAACCTGAACATCCCCCGCTATATCGACGCCTCCGACCCCGAGGATCTGCAGGACATCACCGCCCACCTGCATGGCGGCGTGCCGGAGCGGGACATCGACGCGCTGGGCGAGTTCTGGGCCATCATGCCCACCCTGCGCGCCACGCTGTTCGGGCCGAACCCGCGGCCGGGCTATGCCGATCCGCTGGTCGTCCCGGATCAGGTGCGCACGACCATTCGCAACCACCCCGATTTCGCGGCCTTCCGCGCGCAGGTCACCGCCATCCTGAACGGCTGGATCACTGCCAATACCCCCCTCCTGATGGGCATCAAACAGGGCGACCACCCGCGCGACCTGATCCACACCATTGCCGAGGACATGCTGACCCGGTTCGACGCAGCACCCCTGGTCGACAAGTATGAGGCCTATCAGCGGCTGATGGCCTATTGGGCCGCGACGATGCAGGACGATGTGTTCATCATCGCGGGCGGCGGCTGGCTGGCGGCGCGTGATCTGCGCGAGGCGCGGAAAGAGACCAGCGACGACGGCAAGGTGAAATGGCTGGAAGAGGGCGACCTGACGGTGAACAAGGTCCGCCTTGTGGCCGATGTGATCCCGCCCGCCCTGATTACCGCGCGTTTCTTTGCCGACCTAAAGGCGGTGCTGGATCAGGCCACCGCAAGGGTCGAGGAACTGGGGCGCGAGATCGAGGAGCTGGCCGAGGAACACGGGGCCGAGGGCGGGCTGTTCGAGGAACTGATGGCCGATGGGGCCAAGCTGACGGCGGGCGGGGTGAAGGCGCGGCTGAAGGACAGGGGCCTGGAGCCCGACGAAAAGGCCCTGCTGAAACAGGCGGCCGCGCTGTTTGAAGGCGAGACCGAGGCGAAACGCGCGGCGAAAGAGGCCGAGGCGCGGCTGACGCAAGCCGTGCTGAAGAAATACCCCGCCCTGACCATGGGCGAGATCCAGACCCTTGTGGTGCAGGACAAGTGGCTGGCCGACATCACCGCCGCCATCGGGGCCGAGGTCGAGGCGCGGACGGAAACGCTCACCGCACGCGTGCGGGTGCTGACCGAGCGCTATGGCCAGACCCTGCCGCAGATCCTGCAGGATCTGGCCGGGCTGGAGGCGCGGGTGGCCGGGCATCTGGCGGCGATGGGGATGGCGGGATGAGTGAGGACACCAACGCAACGTTTAATGATCTTTATCGCCGGATAAACGCGAAGGATAAGCAGATACTGTCAACCGAGATCCTCGCACAGGGCGATTTGCCTGTCGTAGATCAAGGAAAGTCTCAGATCGCAGGCTACACCAACAACCTTGCGAAGCGATTCACTCCCCCAGATGGCGGCGTGATCGTATTCGGAGACCACACAAGGATCGTGAAGTTCGTTGATTTCGATTTTGCGATTGGGGCGGACGGAACGCAACTCATCGCCGCGCGAGGCGATAACGACACGCGCTTTCTGGCATTTCTGCTATCGGCGCAGGAAGTCCCAAACACGGGATACAACCGACATTTCAAATTCCTGAAAGAAATGACGTTCTCGGTCCCCACTCTCCCCGAACAACAGGCCATCGCCGCCGCGTTGTCGGATGCGGATGGGGCGGTGGCGGGGTTGGAGCGGGTGATCGCCAAGAAGCGCCTGATCAAGCAGGGCGCGATGCAAGACCTCCTCACCGCCCGCCGCCGCCTCCCGGGGTTCTCGGGGGAGTGGGAGGAGGCCACAATTTCAGACGTTGCACATGTTGACCCAGAGGCTCTCGGCGCCGGAACCCCAAAGGACTATGCCTTTCGTTACATTTCCTTGGAGGACGTTAATCAAGGAGTTCTCTCCGGCTGGACAGATGTCGCCTTTGGATCAGCGCCGTCTCGGGCGCGTCGCATCCTTCAGAAAGATGATGTGCTCTTGGGGACGGTTCGGCCGAACCTGAAATCCCACATGCTTTTCGACCGGCTTGGTGCGGATTGGGTCGGTTCCACGGGCTTTGCTGTTCTGCGGCCGCGCCCCGAAAAGTCTATCCCGGGCTATCTGTTCGAGTTGATAATGAGCGATGTGATCGGGCGGCAGATCGACGAGGTCATCGCTGGTTCGAACTATCCCGCAATCAGTAATTCGGACGTTCGCAAGCTGAAGGTTTTGCTGCCCTCCATTGACGAACAAAAGGCAATCGCTTCCGTCCTTCGTGACATGGACGCCGAAATCCAGACCCTCGAGTCCCGCCTCGCCAAGGCGCGGGCGGTGAAGGAGGGGATGATGCAAAATCTTTTGATAGGGCGGGTCAGGCTGGTCTGACTCGGGTAACAGTTTCCAAGGGGGTATTTCATGGCCATCGGCGATCCGGAACGCGCCACGCAGAACCGCATGATCGCGCAGCTGTGCGGCGATACCTCCGGGCAGACCGGCGGCCTCGGCTGGCGCTACCTTGGCGACTGGCACAAGCGCCCCGAAAAAACCGGACAAGCCAACGCCAACATCGAACCCTCCCTGTTGCGCCCCTGGCTGCTCGCCCGTGGTCATGACCCCGAGGTGGCGACCAAGGCCATCGCCGAATTGCAGCGCGTCGCCCGGATGGACGGGCTGAAGCTGTATGAGGCGAACCGCGCCACCTATGACATGCTGCGCTATGGCGTGCAGGTCACCCCCGGCCCCGGCGAGGCCCCTGTCACCGTGCGCTTTGTCGATTGGGACAACCCCGCCGCCAATGATCTGGGCGTCGCCGAAGAGGTGGCCGTCACCGCCAAGAACCCCAAGGCCTATAACAAGCGCCCCGATCTGGTGATCTATGTGAACGGCATCGCGCTGGGCGTGGTGGAGTTGAAGAAATCCACCGTGGATCTGGGCGCGGGCATCCGCCAGACACTGGACAACCAGCGCCCCGAGTTCATCCGCCACTTCTTCACCACGGTGCAGATCACCCTTGCAGGCAACGACATGCAGGGCCTGCGCTATGCCGCAATCCAGACCCCGCAGCCCTATTGGCTGGCTTGGAAGGAGGAGAGCACGATCACCAACCCGCTCGACCGCGATGTGGCGCAGATGCTAACCCCCGCGCGGTTCTTGGAGCTGATCAACGATTTCATCCTGTTCGATGCGGGCATCAAGAAAGTCACCCGCCCCAACCAGTATTTCGCCGTGAAGGCCGCGCAAGAGGCCGTGGCGGCGAAGAAGGGCGGGATCATCTGGCAGACCCAGGGCTCGGGCAAGAGCCTGATCATGGTGATGCTGGCCCGCTGGATCCGCGAGGCGCGGCCCGACGCGCGCATCCTGGTGGTGACCGATCGCAAGGAACTGGACAAACAGATCGAGGACGTCTTCGGCAACACCGGCGACAAGGTGCGCCGCGCGAAATCCGGCGCCGACTTGCTGGCGGCACTGGCCGACCCGAAAGACCGGGTGGTGTCCTCGCTGGTCCACAAGTTCGGGCGGCGGGAGGAGGACGAGCTGGGCGCGATGATCGCCGACATCCAGCGCGGCCAGATCGGCGCACCGGTGGGCGAGTTCTTCGTCTTCATCGACGAGGCGCACCGGACGCAGTCGGGGAAGCTCGCCCGCGCCATGCGGTCGATCCTGCCGGGCGCGGTGTTCTTCGGCTTCACCGGCACACCGCTGCTGCGGTCGGACAAGCAGCCCTCGCTCGAGGTGTTCGGCCCCTATATCGGCACGCCCTACCGCTTCAACGAGGCGGTCGAGGATGGCGTCGTGCTGGACCTGCGATACGAGGCGCGTGACATCGACCAGCGTGTCGCCTCGCCCACAAAGATCGACGAATGGTTCGAGGCCAAGACCAAGGGTCTGACCCCGGTGGCCAAGGCGACCCTGAAACAGCGCTGGGGCACGTTGCAGCGCGTGCTGTCGTCGAAGGACCGGCTGGAACAGATCGCCAATGACATCATCATGGACATGGAGCTGAAGCCGCGCCTGAAGGCAGGCCGCGGCAACGCCATGCTGGTCGCGGGCTCGATCCCCGAGGCATGCAGGCTGTTCGAGATCTTCCGCAATTCCGGCTCGGACCTCGCCGGGAAATGCGCCATCGTCACGTCCTACACGCGCAACGCCTCGGAACTGACCGGCGAAGAGGCCGGGATGGGCGAGACGGAAAAGCAGTACGTTTATCGCGTCTATGACCGGCTGATGACCGATCTGCACACGGATGAAGAGGCCTATGAGGCCGAGGCCCTACGGAAATTTCGCAAGGAACCGGCGCAGATGAAGCTGCTGATCGTCGTCAGCCGCCTGCTGACCGGGTTCGACGCGCCGACGGCGACCTACATCTACATCGACAAGCAGATGCGTGACCATGGGCTGTTCCAGGCGATCTGCCGGGTGAACCGCCTGGACGGGGACGACAAGGATTACGGCTATGTCGTCGACTACAAGGACCTGTTCAAGAACATCGAAACGGCCGTCGAGGATTACACCTCGGGCGCCTTCGACGCCTTCGATGCTGCTGATGTGGAAGGGCTGATTTCTTCGCGGGCCGAAAAGGCGGGCGAGGATCTGATGACCGCGCGCGACGCCTGGTTCGGGCTGCTTGATCCAGTTGAGCAGCCAAAAGGCGACGACCAGATGCTTGCCTATTTCTCCAGTCCCGGAGGATGGGAGGCCGATCCGCAGGCCGATGAAAAGGCGCGGCGGCGTCAGGCTCTCTACAAGCTGGCAGGGGCCTATGCCCGTGCCTTCGCATCGGTGGCGGATGATCCCGCAGCCTCCGGGGTCAATGACCTGCAGTTGGCGCAGTACCGCAGCGAGGTGGAACGGGCGATTTCGCTGCGTGATGCTGTGCGCCTGCACAGCGGCGATGCCGTGGACATGAAACAGTTCGAACCCGCGATGCGGCACCTGATCGACACCTATATCAAGGCCGACGAATCCGAGGTGATCTCGCATCTGGACGATATCAGCCTGATCGACCTGGTGGCGAGCAAGGGGGCCGCAGTCGAGGGGGAGTTGCCAAGTTCCCTGAAGAATAAACGCGAGAACGTGGCCGAAGCCATCGAGAACAACGTCCGCAGGCTGATCATCGACGAAACGCCGGTGAACCCAAAGTTCTACGAGCGAATATCAGAACTGCTGACTGACCTCGTCAAGAAGCGGAAGGACGACGCTATCGCCTACGCGGAATACTTGGAAAAGATCGCGGAATTGGTCAGGGCGGTAAAGGCGGGGCACGGCAGCGAATACCCGTCGACCATGACCACGACGGGGCGCAAGGCGCTCTACGACAATCTCGGTCAGGATGAAGCTGCGACCATGGCGGTTGATGAGGCAATCCGGAGCACAGCCCAGACGGGATGGCGTGGCAACAAGATGAAGGAGCGGATGCTGCGGCGAAAGCTGCTGGAGATCCTCGATTCAGAGGACGCCGTGGACAGCATCATCGAGATCATCCGGTCGCATGATGAATACTGAGCTGATCGAGATCGCCGGGCTTTCGGTGGAACTGGTCCGCAAGCCGATCAAGAATCTGCATATCGGGGTCTATCCTCCGGCCGGTCGCGTGCGGGTCGCTGCCCCTCCGGCCATCAGCGAAGACGCCGTCCGGGTCGCAGTTGTGACCCGGCTGGGCTGGATCAAGAAGAAGCGGCGCGAGTTCGAAGGTCAGGCCCGCCAACCCAAACGCCGGCATGTCTCCGGCGAAACCCATTTTGTCTTCGGAAAACCGCTCAGGCTTCTGGTCCAGCCGAACGACCAGAACCGCTGTGTGATCCGTCCAGACCCTTCGGATCGCCTGATGATGTTGGTGCCAGAAGGCTCAACGACCGATCAGAAAGCACGCTGGATGGCGACGTGGTACCGATCTCAGCTGCGGGAAAAGGCCGCTCCCCGCATCGCCAAGTGGTCAGATCGGCTAAGCGTACCGATACCGCGGTGGGGCATCAGGTTGATGAAGACGAAGTGGGGCAGCTGCAATCCCGAAAAGGGGCTGGTGTGGCTGAACCTTGACCTCGCGAAGAAACCTCTGCCCGCCGTCGACTACGTCATCTTGCATGAGATGGCCCATTTCGTGTCACCGCGACACGACGAACTCTTCTTGCAGACCCTTGATCGCAACATGCCGGGATGGCGGCAAATCCGATCCGACCTCAACGCGCTTCCCCTGTCGGATTGAAGCTCACTGCAGGAGTTCGATTTCTGTTCCATCTCACGAACGCCACCGGCGTCGAAGTGTTCAGGTGGCGCGAGGATCTGTCCCCATATTTTCAATCGGTTACGGGCTCTACACCGGATGCGCGCAGTCGAGAGGTCCGGAGAATATCGGGCTTCAGAGAACCATTCCGGCTGCTGCAGCGAGGACGCCAGTGCAAAGCCAACCGCGCATAACCCTCGAAAGCAACGGGAAAATCCGGCCGGAGCCAGATCGGGAGAACGCTTTCGCGAGAGCAAGTGGCGGAGGGGGTGTCCGCGCAATCATATTGATATTACAGAGGTATTCTCGTCGTTATCCGACATACCCACATCTTAACCCCATGCCGGCTTGCGGCGGCCCCTGCGGCGCGCCATTGCCTTCTCAATGTGCGGCGTTTCCTCGCCGTCTAGCGCAAAAGGTGCAATCCGAATGCCTCTGCTGATGGGGTAAGAGCTTGCCGCAGCGATTGAACTCACGCCGTTGTGCATATCGTAGAAAGCTTTTACAGCTGGCCAATACCGCCCGCCGCGAACAGGGTCGATCTTCGGCAAACCTTTCCGCTCATCTAGCGCCGCCACGCCAGGCCAGTCCCGCGCGCGGTCGCCCAGCACCAAGATGGCGATGAGATTTTCGCTCGGATAGAGCGGGATGTGCGTCGGCATCTTGATTGGAGGCTTCTTAGTGGTCATTGGGGCTCAACTTGATCATCCGGCAAAGACGGATTGTAAGTGGATAACCAGCCAAGATACCACGCCTTGAAGTCGTGAAGCGGTTGCGTCCAATGGGTCAGCTTGCTCGCAGCTCGGGCAATCATGAACGCAGCCGAGAACAGTTCGATGGCTATCGTGCCGGTACGATCGCTCGAATGTTTGAGCCAATTACGCTCCATGTTCAGGATATTGATCCAGTCTTTCTTTTCGAAGTGCGTCAGGGCCCGTTCAGCGTTCGCTATTCCTTCGAGAATTGTTCCTTCCTTTCGAAAGTCAAACATCCCCTCCGCGGCGCCGGCGAGCGTGATGGCGATGTCAAATTCACCACGTTCAAGAGCTGAGATTGCCGCCTCCACCTGACGCGTAGCTGCTTGTTCGCGGGTAACAAACAGTGGTCCGGATGGAGGGTTCATGACCTTTTGTTTAGCCGGACACCGGCACCACCGCCATTCTCCGCGATGAACTCGACGCCGGCCTCCTCGAGCGTTCGGACCAAACTATCGACGTTGTTCTGCATAGCCGCTATCGGCCCTTCGCTCGCCTCCATTCTCTTGAGCGTCGGTACGGAAAGCTTTGAGCGGAGGGCAACCTCGGCTTGGGTCAAGCCAAGAAGGGCCCGGGCCGCTGCGATCTGTCTACCGGTCGGAATGTCCATAAGGATCACAGTGATCTAAAAGTATTGACAAATGGCTAACAGTGATCTATATGTATCATACTGATACCTAGATATCAACGGAGCCTTTCATGCCGAAATCCTCCAATCCGGCAGCCGCCGCCAGCTTGCCTGTTGTTCTTGCGGTTACCGATGCAGATATTGAGGCACTATCGTTCAACGAGGTCCGCGGCCTCTGTCAGGCGATCCGGACGATTGCTCAGGTCACGGAGGCCATGACTTGTCAGCCTCGTTTCGAGGAGGGCGATACGGCCGTTCTAAATGGTGCGGGAGTGATCCTCAACAACATCACCGAATTTGCTTACGATCTGGAGAAGGCCCTCGTCGAAAGGGCGACCGCCGCAAAGCCGGCTAGTCTCGCGGATGCTCGCGCCCGTGCTTGGACAATTCTCGCGTTCGATCTGGCGATCGGTGACGGGCTGGCACAACATGCCGTTCGCGCCGCGCAAGCGGTCAGAGATGAGCAGGTATTATTATTCGGATGGTCCGCCAGTGGCCGCTGCGTTTGAGGCTCTCTGGCCGTGCCAGCGGGCCATGGCGCCACGGCGCCCCTGGGCTTGGCGCTGCTCGGGCGTCTTGCTGCGCTGGCTGGCGAAGCCCCCGCGGCTGCTCTGAGCCTTCATTTCCTCGCGGACACGGCGTGCAACAATGGCCTGTATGTCCGGACGAAGAGAAATGTCCTGGTTGACCTTCGAGCGCGTATCGCGAGAAGCATGCTTCGGGGGCAGAAGAGGGGCCACAGCTGCCGTTGCATCTGGGTCCTCAACGACCAGCAGCCGAAGCCCCAAGGTTTGCAGCATCAGGCCTAGCGACAGCTTGCCGAGCCCTTTGATCGGCGGGTTACAGAGCAGCTTTGCGCTGTAGCCTGATGGAAGCCCGGTCGCCTCATCGAGCGTCATCCTGGACGCGCCGATCTCCTCAGCGCGGTCGCGCAGCACGCGGTGGATGTCGTCCATTCCCGACGCTTCACCGATGATATGGAAAGTCATGGTTCTCGCCATTCGCTGGTGCGGATGGTCCGGGTTTCTCCCGATAGCCGGCGCTCTGCAACGCACCAGAGTCAAGTTGAAGTCACAGTTACCAGATTGCCTGTGATATTTGGGTACAGACAGTTCGCCAAATGTTCTAGCGCTTGCGGCTTCCAAGAACAGAGCTAGCCTCCGAATCGACCTGAGAAAAAGAAAACGCCACGACGCTCTCCCGATGTCGTGGCATTCTTCTCGATCTCAGACCCGCATCGGATAAGGTCGGCGATGCGGGTAGCGGTCCGATACACGTCTGAGAATGATCAGACTTGGTTTCGCGGTCAAGCTCGATCTTGCTTGCGCCCACAGCGGCGTGAACACGGAGCTTGCGATGAGCGACGACAATGAATTTCCCGCAACCGAAGCGGACTATCTGAAGCTTGAGAAGCTGGTTGCTAAAATTCAGCAGGATCTCGCACCAAATTCTAAAGTTTCCCACAACGTAAGGATCAAAGGGAAGTCTGGGGCCGACCGACAGATCGATGTACTTATAGAAGATAGTATCGGCCAATACTCGATTAAAATCGCAATTGACTGCAAGGACTACAAAGCAAAGGTAGACATCAAAGATGTTGAGGAGTGTGCGGGTCTATTCGACGACGTCGAAGTTCAGCGAGGCGTGATAGTGTGCCCTTCGGGATTCACTCCAAATGCAAAGGCCCGAGCTCAGCAATTGCAGATAGATCTTTACAGCCCGATCGACACCGATCCTCACAAATGGCAAGCACGCTTAAAAATTCCTGTAATTTGCGACTTTCGTTCAGCAGCAATGTCTTTCGGCTTTCGTATGAGCGCACCACTACCGTTCACTACTCCTTTGAATTTTTACGAATCTGTTCCGGTTTTTGATTCTGGTTCACAGGAAAATCTCGGCACAGTGCTTTCAATCGCATCTTCGGAATGGGACGCTGGACGATATCCGACTGAGCCTGGACAACATGATCGCATTCCGATTCTCAATCGACCTTTGATGATGGAAAACGGCCACGGAATGAAGGTTCCTATAGACCTCACCGTTGGTCTCTTAGTTTCACGACAGCTATACTTTGGGCAATTTCCTATCATTCGTCTGTCAGGATTCCACGATCAGATTAATGATACAATCATCTCAAACGCGTTCGAGGTGGGCGTCCTATCTATGGAAGAGGTCCACAAATGGCGTCGAATTGGCGATATCTCGGAGGCACCAGTTAGGCCAGTGCTCACTTTAAGAGCCTTGTATAGCTGGTCAGAAATGAAATCCGAATAGCTGATCTGCTATTCGGTCAGCGGTGGCCGTTGGCCTCGTCCTCGACCTCATTGCCCAGGCCGTGCACGTTCTGAAAGGCGATCAACCTGCGCCAGTCTCCCACTGTTAGCGCGCCAAGCGCCTGCCGGGGACGCGAGACGGTGGGGCACAGCGCCAAGGTCAGCCGCGCGACGTGGTATAGGAAGCGGGACAGCGATGACTTTGAAGCCGAGGACGTGATGCGATTAGACTTCTATGCGGTGCGCGACCACAAATGCCTCGAATGCGGATCCACGGATATCATAGGGTTGCGGACGGAACAGTCGTCCGGCCCAGAGTCGAATGTATTGCTCTGCCAGTCTTGCGGGTTGAGAGAGCAGTTGGGTGCGACCCAATCTGGATGCTCAGATTGTTGAGAACAAGCCTGCTAATTGACCCGCTATCCGCCATTGCCCGTCGAGTGCTGCGCTGCCGCCACCGCGGCGTGATCGAAATGTCAGAGATAGTGCGTCAGGTGCCTAGTCTTAACTAATTACTAACTACCCCCTTGCGGCCGCGCCAAAGTTGCGGAATCAATACCCGCAACGGTGGGGGGAAATGTCATGCGTAAGCTCGGGGGGATTGCTCTAGCCTGCCATCTGGTCGGCTGCACCACCACGGGCTCCCCGCCGGCTTCGACCTATATCCCACCAGCCACAAATTATTCTCCGCCCACCAGTCCAACAGAATTTGCACGATCGCCGCTCTCTCTTGGCCCGAATCAGCAGCCGTTCAGCGAACGCGTGCGCTTACTTTTGGACGACCCGCTCGTCACGTCGGCGACCAAGGTTGCTGTAAAATGCTCGGTGGAGCTAGCAGTGATATTCGCCGCGACCAATTCGGATGCCGCTGATTCCATTGCGCGGGCAGCCTATGATCGTTGCAATGGTGACTGGGAGAGGGTCGTCAGCGCACTGGTGATTGCCCAGTATAAGTACGAAATCAATATCAGCGCGAAAGACTACCGCGACATTAATCGTAAAAACTACATCCCAGGTATTTCGAACGCGGTGATCGAGATGCGCGCGAAGGCCGCGCTATCACCTCCTTCGCAAACTGCGCCTCGAACAACACCCCCCGACACTCCCACGCCAAAGGCGCGTGGGATGGAAATCTGAGCGATCATGGCCGCAGCCGCATCTCCACGCCGAACATACCATTCGCGCCACGCTCGACCTCATTGAACAGGCCACGGACATAGAACAGATTCTGCAAAGCGATCAGCCGGCGCAGCGCCCGTGTGTCGCTTTCGGACCAGTCCCCCGACGCCGCCGCGCCCGTCAGTCCCGGCAGGCTCTGGATCTTGCCCCAGGTCGGCCCGAGCAGCATGTCCGCCGCGCTGCGGGAGACGAAGCGTGACGCCGGCTTGTCCGCGCCGATCAGGCGATAAATGTCCACCCCGCCGCGGGTCGCCTTGGACGCCAGCGCATTCCCTTCCTCGAACCAGCCGAGAACGCCGGAGCGCGTGATGCCTTCCTTCACCCAGTCCTGCGGACGGTCGCTGGTAGGTTGGCCGCCAGTCATGCTGTTGAGCTTATAACTCATCATTCCAAGGCCGATTGAAATAATCAGGCCCTGCAAGGTCTGGGCGTCCCGGCGTTGCAGATTCGCGATCATAATGCGCTCGGTGGAAGAGGCGGTGAAGGATTTGAACTGCCCCAAAACGCCAAGCACAGGCTGCGACAACCAGTTGGACTTCTCCTGTCCTGGCGTCGTGACGGCGATATCCACCTCACGGGCGATGGCGCCATTGAGCGCCTGCGCCGCTTGTTGATCCGTCCAGTCCGCCGTATTCGGCAGCCGCACGCCGTCGATCTCCGCACCGCCCTTGGCATACTGTTCGGCGATCCGCGTCGCCATCTGGCCGTCGATGCCGGATTCCGCGAGGTTGGCGATCTGCTTTCGCGTCGCTTTGCCTGTAGCGACAGCAATGGATGCATCCAGCATCTCCGATACCACGACATGAGACGCTACCAGCTTCGTCACGTCTGTTAATGGCGCCTGAAGGTTGAGAATGAAAAACTTGTCTGACGCAGCATGAAGGGTCCGCTCGAACCGAGAGCCCGGCCGATAGACGTCGGTGATGTCGTCGAACGCATGCTGGCGGGTGGCAAGAGCGGTTTCCGCACCAATGCCAAGAGCACGCATTTGCTTTTTGAATCTTACACCGGGTTCCGTGCCACGGGCGATCTGTGTCAGATAGACTTTCCATCCTTTTTCTAACGCGGAGGAAAGGCCATAACGGAATACGATTCCGGCCATATCGTTGATGGATGTCACAGCCGCCACGCCCATCATCGTCAGGTTGTTCAAAAGTTTTGCGGCAGTGGCAAAGCGAGCTGCTTGCTGCATCCCGTATTCTGGCGACCATCCGAACGTGCTGCGGAGCCGGTCGCGCACGGCCGCCAGGTCCGCGATCACCCGGTCGCGCTCCTTGCTCAGCGCCACACGCGCCTTCTCGGACTTCGCCTTGCCGATCCGGTCGGCATAATCCTCCTGCACCGCCCGGAACGATTGCGTCATGTCCACATCGCCGAACCGCTCGGACAGCACCACGTCGGGCACCATGGTCCGCAGGTGCATTGCGACGACTTCCTCGATGTCGTCTACGATCCAGTCCGCAGCCCATGCATTCGACACATCGAACTGGCGGCCGGCCAGCGAACCCCGCTGCGCCGGACCCGTCGGCACACCCATGCGGGGTCCGCCCATGTTCATGTCGTAGGGGAGCCGGCCGTCTGGCGAGCCGAGAATGCGGTCGACGGTTTCTTCGGCCCGGCGACGCAGGTCGCCAGCATCAAGGTCACGATCACTCTCGATGATCCGGCGGACAGCCCGGTCCACCGCATCGTCCGCGCCTTCCAGCCGGGGTGCGTCCGCCCCGCGCTCGGCATCCGCCGCATACTGTTCGCGCGCCTTGAGTGCAGACCGGGCTTCTGCCGTGCTCTTGCCCTCCCAAGCCGCGATTTCCGCCTCGATCTTGGCGCGGATTTCGGAGCGGACCTGATCTGCCACGGCTCGATATTCCTCGATCAGCGACTTGCGGGCCTCGGCGTTTTCCAGCCGTTCTTTCAGCACTTCGATCCGTTTGAGATTTCGGCGCTCCGCGCGCACCGCCTCTGCCGTCACGGCACCGGTGCGGTCATAGCGCACGGTCGCGCGCCCGAGCATGGTTTCCGTGCGTTCGAGGATAGCGCGCACCGTCGGATTGGCAGGTCCGATCTCCTCAAGCAGCGCGATGGCGTCATCGAGTTCGGCTGCCTCATTGGCAATCCGGCCGTGGCGTTCTTCCAGCGCTTCGGCGCGGTTCCGGGCCGCGCTATCGGCAACGTCACGCTCAGCGCTGCGGGAGGCCAGATCGTCAAGCCTCGTCTCGATCCGCGCAAACCGTGCGTCCAGCTTTCCGATCTGCTGATTCCATGACCGAAGCTGGGCTTGAAGGAAGGTCAGGCGCTGCTTAGCCGCCGCCTTCTTCGCCTGATCGGCCACGTAGTGGTCGGTGATTTTGTCGACGAACTCCGGGCGCTGCGCGCGCACCTTTTGCTTGTTCCAGACGTGCGGGAAATAGGCTTCGCCCTCGGCGGCGGCCGTGCGCTTGAACTCTGGAATCGCCTTCTCGGCCCGCGTCGCCCAAGGCTCGAACACCTTCCGGCGGATGAACTGCGCGGCCTGCGCGACCTGCGGAATTTCGTGGCTGTCGCCGAACATCGCGGCGCGCGCCACGGCCCGCTTGAAGTCCGCATAGGTCATCAACTGGTCGGCCTGCCCCGTGAAGCGCTCGAACTGCGCGCGCCCGCGAGGAAACCAGACCTGCTCACCCCCGAACCGATATTCCGCGAACAGGCGGTCCATCTCATCGCTGACCTGCACTTTGGTGCCATTCACCTCCATGGAGATGATGCGCGACGCCGCGGGCCCCTTGGTCGGCACCTCGTCACCCTCGAAACGATAGGGCGTCTCAGCCAGGTCGGCCATGACGCGGCGAGCCGGGATGGACTCCGACATGAGCGTGCGACGGGTCGGCGAGCCGAACGGCCCCATTGGGATTTTCTCTATACCCAGCGCGCCAGCGAGATTGAGTTGTCGGGTGTCCGCAGCAGCCGCGCCGGCAGATGCCGCCATGGCTGGCGAACCAGCGTCATTCGCGGCGGCCGGCCGCATCCCGACCTCAGCACCGCGGCCGACCGGTCCCGAAGCGGCCTCAGCGCCGGCTTGACCCGGCGGCGCGGCCGCTTCCGGCCGGTTTCCGGCGTGCGCGTCGATCTCGTCCCGCATCCGGTCCAGCGCGTTCACTAGCACGTCGCGCTCCGAGCGGGCCAGAAGCGCCACCGCGCCGGCCCCCAGCAGGCCGGAGAGCAGCGTGGCGGAGCCGATGGCCATGGCGCTCTCCGCCGCCGTGCGCGTCTCCTGGCCCGCCTGTAGGGCCGCCTCGGCCACGCCTGCCTGCAAGGTGCCGGCGGCGGCCGCGCTCATCGCGGACCGGCCGATGGACAGGCCCCCGCGGGCATTGCGATAGATCGTGCCGGCTGGCAGGGCGATGGTCGGATCGAACATCCCGGCGCCGAACTGCGCCACCACCCCGGCAAACCCGGCGGCGTCGAGCATCCGGCGGTCAGCGTCCTCACCCTCGATGCGGCGCATGATCGACCGCGTCTCTGCCTCCGACCGGCTGTTCGCGAAAAGGTCGAGATGCCGCTCCTCGAACGGCGTGTCGCGGATAATGTCGAGCGGATTGTGGCCGGGTTCCTCCGGATAGGACTCGGCAAACAGACGGGTCGCCAGATTGACGATAGGGTTTTCCTGCCGCATCGCGGCGGCCTGAACGGCCGGCCCGGAAGGCGGCATCTCGCGCGGCGGTTCCACACCAGTCGGCACACGCGTCTGCGGCGTATATGGTTCGTCGGGAAAAATGAGCGGCATGGACCGCTACTCCGCTCGGCCCGCACGCAAGGCTGCGGATTGTGCCTGAGGCTGGATCGGATCGTCACTGATCATGAACATTCCGACGACACGGCCTGATGCGTCGAACAGGTCACCGAAAACATCGGCCGTGCTGCCGACCCTTATCGAGGCGAGCTGAAGTTGCTCCGCCAGCGCCTGCCGCGCGGAATACTCCGTCGCGAAATTCTCAGGGAGTTCGATTGTGAGAGTGATGTTCGCTGCCATGTGATTACCTCGGGTCCAAAAGTTTCTGACCGCGCTTTTGTGCGAGCGGCGACAACATCGGCGCGCCTGGGCGCTGATGTTTCAGATCATCCGCCGCCTTGGCGATATGATCCTCGCGGCGAGCGTTGAACCGGGCGGCTAGCCCGGCCTGTTCGGCCTTCCGCCGCTGACGGTTCAGGGTGGGATCGCCGTGGTCAAATTCGTCCATGTCAGTGCTCCTCGTAATCAGCGCCGCATGCTGCGGCGACGGTTGGTCTGGATGGGTTTCGGGGCTGCCGCGACAGAGCGCGGATCGGCCTTCAGGGTGCGGGCATCATCGGAAGGCGTCCTGCGAACCTGCCCGGGGAACAGGGGATCTGTCAGCGCAGGTGTCGCGGGCTCGTCGAGGCGGCGGATGAATTCGTAGCGACCAGGCGCGTTCTGCTGCGCCTCGCGGAAATCGATCGCTGTCATTTCGATCGTGCGCCCGAGTTCGCAATCCTGAACTTCATAGATCCGCATCGCCGCCTCCGATCCGCAGTTGAGCAGAATGCTCGGCGCTCACAACGCACCGTTCGAAACGCCCATTTTTCGTGGATTTCTGGCTGGAGTATTTTTTGGAGAAGCAGATGCGCTGCGCACCAGCACCATATTTGCGGTCGCATTTTCCCTGCCGGGGGTCGGATAGCGACGGGCTGTATATGCGCAAGGGGGGAGGGGGTGACCTTCGGCCGGAGCGCCTGTTGTCAACCGCAGAGGACATGCGGACCCGACGGGTGGCCATGCCGTGCGAGGCGGATGCATGGTCCGCCATAGGGCTTTGATACGACTGACTATTCATCGCGATCACCAGCGTTACCCACGCGCACACCCTCAATGACGCGCGGTGAGGCCGGCTCTGCGGCAATGATCTGAATGACAATGCCCGGGGTGCGAGCAGCCGCAGGCGCCTTCGCATCCTCGTCATGACGCTGTTCGAGCTCCCGGACGGCGGCGACACGCGCCATCGCGTTTTTGCTGTTGTCCCGGATGTCGACAAGCGTGTGGGAATTGCGGGCGAGTTCACGGGTGTGCATTACCTCCCGCTGCTCTCTCAAATACCGCACGACATGCGGTCGCTTCAGGGCGTAACGAATTGCCTGCACAGTCATTCTGACTTTCACGGCAGCTTCGTTGTCGGTCAGATTTTGCCAAACCATCAGGTCAATGGCCTGCTTCAAGCGTCCGGTTACCTTGCCCGGGAGCGATCGTTTCGACGTGGTGGTGAGATCATTGGACATTCTGATTGCTCCTGCTCGATCGGGTGCTGTCACATGTCACCCCTTCTAAGGGGGGGTGACTGTGACGTGACGGTTGCACCGCCGTCACAGTGACGGGATGTGACGGGGATGTGACGCTACGTGACAGACCATGCCGAGCCCTCCCAAACGCCGATAAGACCGGCGTTTATGAGCGTCACACGTATGCGCCGGAATTGTTCGCGAGGGTTGCCTTCGGCATTCAAAATGCCTGCCGCGACCATGCGGTCTTTCCAAGCGTCGAGCGTGACGCATGTGACGCCTGCTGGGACGTGTTCCGAAGGTGTTGAGGGCTTGCCACTTTCAGCCAAGCATTCGTGAAGCTGGCGCAGTCCAGCTGCCGGCATCTGGGCCAGCTTAACGCGCTGGCGGGCCTTGGCGGCGGGCGAACTATCCTCGACGATGCAGGTGGTGATGTCGTCGCCGTCGGGGTCTGCGCCGACGACCACCTGTTCGAGCCGGAGGTTGAGGGTGTCACCCTCCGGGCCGTCTTTCATATATTCCAGCGTGACGGAGAAGCCTTCGCCTTCGCGCTTGACGGCGATCTGCGCTTCCACCGCGCCTGTTAAGGATGTGTGGCCGCGCGGGCGGCTGGCATCGACGCCGCAGTGGTGCACAATTGGGACATGGCATGCGAATGCCGCGGCAATTTCCTCGGCGGCCGAGATATAGGCCGCCATGTCCTCGTCCTTGCTCTCTGAGCCCTTCAAGGAGCGATTCAGGGTATCGATGAAGACTGCGGCTGGCCGAATATCGCCGAGCTGGGCCCGGATGTCGGCGACCAGTGCCCCGCGCTCAGCGACCATGTTGAGTGGGGCGGTGATCAGGAAGAAGTCCGCGCGCGTCACCTGATGGCGGCGGCGGAAAGCCTCAATGCGAGCTTTGAAGCCCTCGCTGCCCTCAAGCGCGACATAGACAACCGGGCCACCCTGGACTCGCCGTCCGCGATATTCCCAACCGAGCGCGATGTGCATGCCCACGTCGAGCGCCCAGAAGGATTTCCCGCATTTCGGCGGCCCCCAGATCGCCGACAAACCGGTGTTCGGAAGGAGGCCTTTCACCAAGTAAGGGCGCCGCTCGAGATCGACCTTGATCTGCTCGAAAGGGACTAGCCGGAATTTTGGGGCCTCGCCGCCGCTCTTCCGCCGAGGCGCGGTGTGGGAAGCATCCGTGATCGGCTTGAGAACGGTCGCGCTCGTCATGCTGCCTCCTGGACCGGCGCCAGGATACGGCGCAGATCAAGATAGCCATGCAGCACGCGAGCAAGACGCCGGCCGTGCTCCAGATCTTCCGCGGCCAGTCGACCTAGCGCCTCACCCAGCCACCGTGGCGCCGATCTGTCGTCAAGGATGACGACGCCCTGGCCACCAGCCTGGAGCCATGAGAGCGGCGTGTGGTGGACGGCGAGAGGCTTTCCCAGGAAAAAGCTTGCCGGATTCGTTACTTGGTCGATGCCAAGTCCGGCGGCAATGCCGAATGCGGTCGCAAATCGGACCGGATCGGAACAGGGCCACGCGACGAGATCGATGACTGTCTCGAGGTCAATGTCGAAGACCTCGATCACGGCCGACAGTTCGCCGCTGTCCGAAAAGTCGAACCGTCCGTTATCCAGAAACTCGCACCGCGTCACGCCGAGAAGGCTCGCACACCGCCCAATCGCGCTTATGTCGAGGCGGTGTTGTCGGACATACCGCAGCCAGTCTTCCGTCGGAAAGGCCCGAACATGCAGTTCCGCGCGCATTTCGATGAGGGCGCCCAGCATCACGGCACCTCCGGAAACAGAGCGAACTGCTGGCTACCCGCTTCCGACAGCAGGGCGGCAACATGGGCACGCGCGACGTCGCGACTGACGATGCGGCTCCGGACGGAAAATCCGCCAGGCCAGCCGTCGGCAATTGCGACTGTGATGGATCGGTCCGAAAGAGAATAGCCTGGAGCAGGGCAGGCGATGGCGCCGGCGATGATCTCGCCGTCGAGCAGAGCCGCCCAACGCAGTAGTTTCTTGGTGCGTCGCGGATCTGCGGGAGTGCGGCTATGAACAGGTTGCTGCGTCTTCCTGTCCCGGGGCGTGCGGTTCTGAACGGCCGTGCGCCCCGCGCCATATCTGATCCTCACTGCCGCAGCTTTGCCAGGAAGGCTGACAGATCATCAGCGAGATAGACGACGCGGCGTCCAATATTCGCAGATTTCAGATCGCCTGTCCGGGTCAAGTGCCAGAGCTTCGTACGTCCGATACCAAGCATCCGCTGAGTCTCGGCGACGGAATAACAGGCGCGCTGAAACTCAAAGGCTTTGCCTGGAGGTGCCTCTGCGGGACGAGCCGGCGGCCGTCGCCGTTCTGATCGATGGGTCTGCATATTGAACCGCCCAAGTCATTGCGTTGCGGTTCATTGATGTTCTGAGAGCCGGCGAATGTCGGCCGGAAAAGGCCGGGAAAGGCCGATAATTAATTTCCGGCCTTGATAGAATTGAGAATTTTCCCAACGTGAAAGCGGACCGTAGATTCCGATATCGGGGTGTTTCGACGTTCCAGCAAATCAGCGACAAAACGTTCGACGTCAGCTTGGCAGTTCCATCCCGCCTCGTCATTTTCCGCGTCAGGAAATTTTCGCTTTTGAATCTCTAGTTGCACCGAGAGTTCGACGGCATCCCAGTCAGCGGCAGGCTTACGGCCGCGGTTCGAGGTTGAGGCGGCCGACGCTTCGCTAGTATTTGATCCGACCCCGCCAAGGAGGGTGCGGATGAGGCTGGCCGACACCTCAATGGGGGTGGGCAATGAAATGCGTCTCATGCCGTGCGGTGAGGGGATAGAGAAATCAGCCCAGTCGATCTGGTCCGCATCAGCTTTCCAGATACTTGCTCGCCGCATTGGCGCTACTGGGATAGTGAGGCGAAACAAATCCACTTCCGGATCAGCGGCTGAATGAGCAACTATCCCGCGATCACGCACAGCTCGACCGAGCCACGCGATTGCGTCATTTCGACTGGCGAATAGGGTGTAGACTTCTTGCCCGGTCAGCCACTTGGGCTCGTATTCACGATTTTCCATCGCAGAAATCCGCCCATTCAGCCATAAGTTCTCGGCGCCGCTCGACCATGTCATCCCTTTGGTAAGCACGCTCCGTGTCGTTGTCGCCGAGCATATGAGCAAGCGCAGCCTCCGCCAGCTCCCGCGAGAAACGCGCGCCGACCTTCGCAGCACGCCAAGACGCAAACGTGCTGCGGAATCCGTGAATGGATATATCGGTGAAGCCGAGACGATGCGGCACAAGCCGTAAGGCGGTATCGCTAAGCTCGGTGCCGCCCCGCTGGCCGGAGAATATGAGATCGCTCTGGGCAACCGACTGCATTGTGCGAAGAATCGTGAGAGCTTGAGGCGACAACGGGACTTTATGCTCGCGGCGTTTTTTCATCCGTGCTGCGGGCACGACCCAGATTTCATTCTGCCAGTCGATTTCATTCCACTTTGCGCCACGCGCTTCGCCACTTCGGGCTGCCGTAAGAATCAGGAAATCTACGGCGCGCGCCGCGTTGCCGGCCTGGCCGCGCAAGGCCGCCATAAACCGAGGCATCGAATCGTAAGGCAGGGCAGGGAAGTTCTTTCCGGCCTTATCTGCCGGCAGGCGGGGTAGCTTGTTGCGAAGCGCGCGGGTAAGCTCGGCCGGGTTCACGAAGCTTAGGTCATCGGTAGGGCGGCTATAGTCGAGGACCGATCGTATCCGGCCCGCGACGCGACGGGCCGTCTCGTTCTTCTCCACCCAGAAAATGCCGGTAGCACCCTCCGCATCCCTCTTCACCGGGACCGGCTGGCGCAGAATGTCCAGGACTTGAGCCGCGGTGATTTCTGATGGTGACAGATCCCCAATGTGCGGCAGCGCATACGCTTTGATCGTGCTGCGCCATTGCTCGCGATGCTTGGGATTCTGCCAGCTCTCCCAGTTTTCCTCGATGTATTTTTCCGACCACTCGCGGAACGTTAGGCTGGGAGGTTTTGTCGCTGCAGCACGCCGCTCTGCTTTGGCGCCAAGACGTTCACCGACAAGATCGCGTCCTGCGATCTTGACCTCATAGCGGGCCTTATCTCGGGCTTTGCGGGCCTGCGATAGGGAGACGAGTGAAAGAGGGCCCAGCCCGTAATCTCGCGTCTTGCCGTGAAGTTGATAGCGATAGATCCATGATCTTGCCGTTCGGCTGCTGACTTGCAGCAGCAATCGGTCCCCGTCCGAGTGGGTCCCTGGCGCAAGTTGCCAAAGGTCAATGCCCGAGAGTTTTCCGGTTGGGACTTTAGTCATTTAATGTGTCCGCCGAACCAAATTCTCTACCCACGGTACATCGACGGGCAAAAAAGAACAATTGCGAGCAGACAAAGCTCAAAAATATCGACAGATATTGAGTTTATGGACAATGATGAAATGCGGTGAACAAGGTTCTGGCGGAGGGGGTGGGATTCGAACCCACGGTACGGTTGCCCGCACGGCGGTTTTCAAGACCGCTGCCTTAAACCACTCGGCCACCCCTCCAAACTCAATTATTTCAACAGCTTAGGTGATTCTAGCGGAGAGCAAAAGAAGCGTTGTCTCCGGATTGCCGCCGAGGGCTGCTCCCTATCATGCGTAGTCGCTGTTGGACAACGCTTGATTGATTGCGTCTGCGGCTTTGTTGTCACCTTTTCCGACC
>Ga0182736_1000489_pt1 | contig 60166 bp, 54 predicted proteins | sample eDN5th30CKraftBY_FD_128882 | JGI IMG/M metagenome (GOLD analysis project Ga0182736, IMG submission 128882) | Enriched backyard soil microbial communities from Emeryville, California, USA - eDNA 5th pass 30_C Kraft BY (version 2) (version 2) | ecosystem: Environmental > Terrestrial > Soil >... | reverse complement strand
GCCGATCTGACGGCTGCCGACATGGACGCCGCGGTCCGCACGATCGCCGGCAGCGCCCGCAGCATGGGCATCACGGTGGAGGGTCTGTAATCATGGCACGCTTGTCCAAACGTGTAACCGCGCTGCGCGCCAAGATCGACCGCAGCAAGCTGTATCCCGTCGCCGAAGCTCTGGCGCTGGTCAAGGAAACCGCGACCGCCAAGTTCGATGAATCCATCGACCTGGCCGTGCAGCTGGGCATCGACGCCAAGAAGTCCGACCAATTGGTCCGTGGCTCGGTGGTCCTGCCCGCCGGCACCGGCAAGTCGGTCCGCGTGGCCGTGTTCGCCCAGGGCGAGAAGGCCGAGGCCGCGAAGGCCGCCGGCGCCGACATCGTCGGCATGGAAGACCTGGCCGAGCGCATCAAGGCCGGCCAGATGGACTTCGACGTGGTCATCGCCTCGCCCGACACGATGCGTGTCGTCGGCGCGCTGGGCCAGATCCTGGGCCCGCGCGGCCTGATGCCGAACCCCAAGGTCGGCACCGTGACCCCCGACGTCGCCACCGCGGTCAAGAACGCGAAGGCTGGCCAGGTCCAGTACCGTACCGACAAGGCCGGGATCATCCACGCCACCATCGGTCGCGCTTCCTTCAACGTCGAGCAGCTGCAGAGCAACCTGCTCGCGCTGGTCGACGCGCTGAACAAGGCCCGTCCGACGACGGCCAAGGGTATTTACCTGCGCAAGTTGGCGGTGTCGTCCACCATGGGGGGCGGCGTCCGCGTGGACCAGGCCTCCCTGGCGGCCAGCCAGCAGTAATCGCAGGGCAACAGACTTTGGGCTGCACCGGGCGCGAGGCGATAGCCAAAAGCGCGGTGCTGCTGTCAAAGACCGCTGGAGTGAAACCGGAATCCCTGGCCCGCCAGGTACCCGGAGGATCTTAAAACCGCGACTCGCGGGCAGGCTGGAATGCTGCCCGCCCAAGCACGGATCCAGCGCAGACGGCGCTCCCAGGAAGAATTCTTTATCCAAAGAAATCGACCAGGTTCGCCGCATTCGGTTGACGCAAGGGGTGGTATCCCGAGCGTCTTATGATGGAGTGTTCAAACCGTGAGTCTCAATCGTCAAGAGAAAACGGTGGTCGTCGAAGAGATCTCGGCCCAAGTCGCCAAGGCTCAATCGATCGTTATCGCCGAATATCGTGGTCTGGACGTCGCTTCCGTCACCGTACTGCGCAAGCAAGCACGTGAATCGGGCGTTTACCTGCGTGTTCTGAAGAACACGCTGGCTCGCCGCGCTGTGGCCGGCACTCCCTTCGAGGGATTGTCGTCGCAGTTGGCCGGTCCGCTGATGTACGCCATCAGCGCCGATCCGGTCGCGGCCGCCAAGGTCCTGTCCACTTTTGCCAAAAGCAACGACAAGCTCGTTCTGAAGGGCGGTGCCCTGCCGAACAACGTCATGTCCGTCGATGGTGTCAAGGCCCTGGCCTCGCTGCCCTCGCGCGACGAATTGCTGGCGAAGTTGCTGGGTACCATGCAGGCACCCGTTGCGCAGTTTGTGCGTACGCTCAACGAAGTTCCGACCAAGTTCGTGCGTGGCCTCGCGGCCGTGCGGGACAAGCAGGCCGCTTAAGCGGCAAGGGGATGTTTCCCCTCGGAATTTCGCGATACGAAGCGACACCCAATACCTGGTATTAAATTCATTGGAGTTTTAAACAAAATGGCACTTAGCAAAGCTGAAATCATCGAAGCCATCGCCGGCCTGACCGTCCTGGAACTGTCGGAACTGATCAAGGATCTGGAAGACAAGTTCGGCGTGTCGGCTGCTGCCGCCGCCGTGGCCGTTGCCGCCCCCGCCGCTGGCGCTGGCGCTGCCGCCGCTGCTGAAGAGCAGACCGAGTTCAACGTGATCCTGGCCGAAGTCGGCGCCAACAAGGTCAACGTCATCAAGGCCGTGCGCGAACTGACCGGCCTGGGCCTGAAGGAAGCCAAGGACCTGGTCGACGGCGCTCCGAAGCCTGTCAAGGAAGCGGTTTCCAAGGCCGACGCCGAAGCCGCCAAGAAGAAGCTCGAAGAAGCCGGTGCCAAGGTCGAAGTCAAGTAATTCGATCTTTGCCGGTACCCGGTGGCCGCTAAACAACGGCCTCCGGGTTTTTGCGTTTTTGGAAAAGGGCTTTTAAAGCCTGTTTTCCGTGGCAATACGGCCGGTCCGCGCAGCTGTGCGCGCACGGATCGGGCGACGGATTTCCGGTGCGCAGGTGGGGATGATGCCGCCTGCGGACCAGAAACCCGTGCCGGGGAGCCCGGCAGGGGGGCACCGGCCCAGCCGGCGGGTTGCCCCATTTAGATTTCGAAGTCGTATTTTAGGACCACTACCCGTGGTTCGTGCAACCTGAGTCGGAGTGCTCATGCCCTACTCGTTCACCGAAAAGAAGCGCATCCGCAAGAGCTTCGCCAAGCGCGAGGACGTGCAAATCGTTCCTTTCCTGCTGGCAACCCAGCTCGAGTCCTATCGTACCTTTCTGCAGTCGGACACCGCACCCCTGCAGCGCAAGGAAGAAGGGCTGCAAGCCGCATTCTCCTCGATCTTCCCCATCGTCAGCCACAACCAGATGGCCAGGCTGGAATTCGTCAGCTACGTGCTGGGCGAGCCCGCCTTCGACGTACGCGAATGCCAGCAGCGTGGACTGACTTTCGCATCGCCCCTGCGCGCCAAGGTGCGCCTGGTCCTGCTCGATCGCGAGGCCAGCAAACCCACCGTCAAGAAAGTGAAGGAACAGGAAGTCTACATGGGCGAAATCCCGCTCATGACTTCCACCGGATCGTTCGTCATCAACGGTACCGAGCGGGTCATCGTCTCGCAACTGCACCGTTCGCCGGGCGTGTTCTTCGAGCACGACCGCGGCAAGACCCACAGCTCCGGCAAGCTGCTGTTCTCGGCCCGCGTGATTCCCTACCGCGGCTCGTGGCTGGACTTCGAGTTCGACCCCAAGGACATCCTGTTCTTCCGTGTCGACCGCCGCCGCAAGATGCCCGTGACCATCCTGCTCAAGGCCATCGGCATGACGCCCGAGAGCATCCTGGCGCATTTCTTCTCGTTCGACAGCTTCGAGCTGGCGAGCGAGGGCGGCCTGATGGAATTCGTGCCCGACCGCTGGAAGGGTGAAGTCGCGCGCTTCGACATCAACGACAAGTCCGGCAGCGTCATCGTCGCCAAGGACAAGCGCATCAACGCCAAGCACATCCGCGACCTGGTGGCCGCGGAGACCAAGCGCATCTCGGTGCCGGAAGACTTCCTGCTGGGCCGCGCGCTGGCCCGCAACGTCGTCGATCCGGAAACCGGCGAGATCGTGGCGCACGCCAACGAAGAGCTGACCGAAGCGCTGCTGAACAAGCTGCGCGAGAACAACGTGCGCGAGATCCAGACGCTCTACACGAACGATCTGGACCAGGGCCCGTACATCTCGCAGACGCTGCGCGTGGACGAAACCACTGACCAGACCGCCGCGCGCGTGGCGATCTACCGCATGATGCGCCCCGGCGAGCCTCCTACCGAGGAAGCGGTCGAGGCCCTGTTCCAGCGCCTGTTCTTCAACGAGGAAACCTACGATCTGTCGCGCGTGGGCCGCATGAAGGTCAACAGCCGCCTGGGTCGCGGCAACGACATCACGGGCGCGATGACGCTCAGCAACGAGGACATCCTCGACACCATCAAGGTGCTGGTCGAGCTGCGCAACGGCCGCGGCGAGATCGACGACATCGATCACCTGGGCAACCGCCGCGTGCGCTGCGTGGGCGAATTGGCCGAGAACCAGTTCCGCGCGGGCCTGGTGCGTGTCGAGCGCGCCGTCAAGGAACGCCTGGGCCAGGCCGAGGCCGAAAACCTGATGCCGCACGACCTGATCAACTCCAAGCCGATCTCGGCCGCCATCAAGGAGTTCTTCGGTTCGAGCCAGCTGTCGCAGTTCATGGACCAGACCAACCCGCTGTCCGAGATCACGCACAAGCGCCGCGTCTCGGCCCTGGGCCCCGGCGGCCTGACGCGCGAGCGCGCCGGCTTCGAGGTGCGCGACGTGCACCCGACCCACTACGGCCGTGTCTGCCCCATCGAAACGCCTGAAGGCCCGAACATCGGCCTGATCAACTCGATGGCCCTGTACGCCCGCCTGAACGAATACGGTTTCCTGGAGACGCCGTACCGCAAGGTCGTGGACAGCAAGGTCAGCGACCAGATCGAGTACCTGTCGGCCATCGAGGAAAGCCGCTACGTGATCGCGCAGGCGAACGCCACGCTCGACGACGAAGGCCATTTCATGGACGACCTGGTGGCCTGCCGCCAGGCCGGCGAGACCATGCTGACCGCCGCCGAGAACGTCCACTACATGGACGTGGCGCCGTCGCAGATCGTGTCCGTGGCCGCTTCGCTGATCCCGTTCCTGGAGCATGACGACGCGAACCGCGCGCTGATGGGCTCGAACATGCAGCGCCAGGCCGTGCCCTGCCTGCGTCCCGAGAAGCCCGTGGTCGGCACCGGCATCGAGCGCACCGTGGCGGTCGACTCCGGCACCACCGTGCAGGCGCTCCGTGGCGGCCTGGTCGACTATGTCGACGCCGAGCGCGTCGTGATCCGGGTCAACGATGACGAAAACGCCGCCGGCGAAGTGGGCGTCGACATCTACAACCTGATCAAGTACACCCGTTCCAACCAGAACACCAACATCAACCAGCGCCCCATCGTGCGCCGCGGCGACATCATCGCCCGGGGCGACGTGCTGGCCGATGGCGCCTCCAGCGACCTGGGCGAACTCGCCCTGGGCCAGAACATGCTGGTCGCGTTCATGCCCTGGAACGGCTACAACTTCGAGGACTCGATCCTGATGTCGGAGCGCGTGGTGGCCAATGACCGCTACACCTCCATCCACATCGAGGAACTGACGGTCGTCGCCCGCGACACCAAGCTGGGCTCGGAAGAAATCACGCGCGACATCAGCAACCTGTCCGAAGGCCAGCTGAACCGCCTGGACGAATCCGGCATCGTCTACATCGGCGCCGAAGTCGAGGCGGGCGACGTGCTGGTCGGCAAGGTCACGCCCAAGGGCGAAACCCAGCTGACCCCGGAAGAGAAGCTGCTGCGCGCGATCTTCGGCGAAAAAGCCTCCGACGTGAAGGACACCTCGCTGCGCGTGCCCTCGGGCATGGTCGGCACCGTCATCGACGTGCAGGTGTTCACGCGCGAGGGCATCGTGCGCGACAAGCGTGCCCAGTCCATCATCGACGATGAGCTCAAGCGCTATCGCCAGGACCTGAACGACCAGCTGCGTATCGTGGAAAACGATACCTTCGACCGTATCGAGAAATCGCTGGTCGGCAAAGTCGTCAACGGCGGCCCGCGCAAGCTGGCCAAGGGCGCGGCGATCGCCAAGTCCTACCTGGCCGAGCTGGACCGCTGGCAGTGGTTCGACATCCGCCTGGCCGACGAAGGCGCGGCCACCGCGCTGGAGCAGGCCAAGGAGTCGATCGAGCAGAAGCGCCACCAGTTCGATCTCGCCTTCGAAGAGAAGCGCAAGAAGCTGACCCAGGGCGACGAGCTGCCCCCGGGCGTGCTGAAGATGGTCAAGGTCTATCTGGCCGTCAAGCGCCGCCTGCAGCCTGGCGACAAGATGGCCGGCCGTCACGGCAACAAGGGCGTGGTCTCGAAGATCACCCCGGTGGAAGACATGCCGCACATGGCCGACGGCACGCCCGTCGACATCGTGCTGAACCCGCTGGGCGTGCCCTCGCGGATGAACGTGGGCCAGGTTCTGGAAGTGCACCTGGGCTGGGCCGCCAAGGGCCTGGGCCAGCGCTTCAACGAAATGCTGGCCGAAGCGCGCAAGGTCGAAGTGGCCAAGGTGCGCGAGTTCGTCGGCAAGGTCTACAACACCACCGGCACGGCTGCCCACCTGGAAGAGCTGGATGACGACGCGGTGATCGAGCTGGCGCAGAACCTGCGCAACGGCGTGCCGTTCGCGACGCCGGTGTTCGACGGCGCCTCGGAAGACGACATCCGCGCGATGCTCGACCTGGCCTATCCGGATGAGCTGGCCGAGAGCCTCAAGCTGACCAACTCCAAGACCCAGGCCTATCTGTACGACGGCCGCACCGGCGAGATGTTCGAGCGTCCGGTCACGGTGGGCTACATGCACATGCTGAAGCTGCACCACTTGGTCGACGACAAGATGCACGCCCGTTCGACCGGCCCGTACTCGCTGGTGACCCAGCAGCCGCTGGGCGGCAAGGCGCAGTTCGGCGGCCAGCGCTTCGGGGAAATGGAAGTGTGGGCGCTGGAAGCCTACGGTGCCTCGTATGTGCTGCAGGAAATGCTGACCGTGAAGTCCGACGATGTGAACGGCCGTACCAAGGTGTACGAGAACATCGTCAAGGGCGACCACGTGATCGACGCCGGCATGCCCGAGTCGTTCAACGTGCTGGTCAAGGAAATCCGGTCGCTCGGGATCGACATGGACCTCGAGCGTAACTGATAGGAGTCGCCATGAAAGCGCTATTGGATCTGTTCAAGCAGGTTACGCAGGAAGAACAGTTCGACGCCATTCGCATTGGCATCGCGTCGCCGGAGAAGATCCGGTCGTGGTCGTTCGGCGAGGTGAAGAAGCCCGAGACGATCAACTATCGCACGTTCAAGCCCGAACGCGACGGGCTGTTCTGCGCCAAGATCTTCGGGCCGATCAAGGACTACGAGTGCCTGTGCGGCAAGTACAAGCGCCTGAAGCATCGCGGCGTGATCTGCGAGAAGTGCGGCGTGGAAGTCACGCTGGCCAAGGTTCGCCGCGAGCGCATGGGCCATATCGAGCTGGCCAGCCCGGTCGCTCACATCTGGTTCCTGAAGTCGCTGCCGTCGCGCCTGGGCATGGTCCTGGACATGACGCTGCGCGACATCGAGCGCGTGCTGTACTTCGAAGCCTACTGCGTCATCGATCCGGGCATGACGCCGCTCAAGCGCGCCCAGATCATGTCGGAAGACGACTTCCTGGCCAAGACCGAAGAGTACGGTGACGATTTCCGTGCGGTGATGGGTGCCGAGGCCGTGCGCGAACTGCTGCGCACGATCGACATCAACCGCGAGATCGAGACGCTGCGCGCCGACCTCCAGGCCACCAGCTCGGACGCCAAGATCAAGAAGATCTCCAAGCGCCTGAAGGTGCTGGAAGGCTTCCAGAAGTCCGGCATCAAGCCCGACTGGATGATCCTGGAAGTGCTGCCCGTGCTGCCGCCCGAGCTGCGCCCGCTGGTGCCGCTGGACGGCGGCCGCTTCGCCACGTCCGACCTGAACGACCTGTATCGCCGCGTCATCAACCGCAACAACCGCCTGAAGCGCCTGCTCGAACTGAAGGCTCCTGAAATCATCGTGCGCAACGAAAAGCGCATGCTGCAGGAAGCCGTCGATTCGCTGCTGGACAACGGCCGCCGCGGCAAGGCCATGACCGGCGCCAACAAGCGTCCGCTCAAGTCGCTGGCCGACATGATCAAGGGCAAGAGCGGCCGCTTCCGCCAGAACCTCTTGGGCAAGCGCGTCGACTACTCGGGCCGTTCGGTGATCGTGGTGGGCCCGCAGCTCAAGCTGCACCAGTGCGGCCTGCCCAAGCTGATGGCGCTGGAACTGTTCAAGCCCTTCATCTTCAACCGCCTGGAAATGATGGGCCTGGCCACGACCATCAAGGCGGCCAAGAAGCTGGTGGAAACGCAGGAACCGGTGGTGTGGGACATCCTCGAAGAGGTGATCCGCGAGCACCCGATCATGCTGAACCGCGCGCCGACGCTGCACCGCCTGGGCATCCAGGCGTTCGAGCCGGTGCTGATCGAAGGCAAGGCCATCCAGCTGCACCCGCTGGTCTGCGCGGCGTTCAACGCCGACTTCGACGGCGACCAGATGGCCGTCCACGTTCCGCTGTCGCTGGAAGCCCAGCTGGAAGCCCGCACGCTGATGCTGGCTTCCAACAACGTGCTGTTCCCGGCCAACGGCGAGCCCTCGATCGTCCCGTCCCAGGATATCGTGCTGGGGCTGTACTACGCGACCCGCGAGCGGGTGAATGGCACGGGCGAAGGCCTGCATTTCATCGACGTGGCCGAAGTGCTGCGTGCGTACGAGAACAAGGCGGTGGAGCTGCAATCGCGCATCACCGTGCGCCTGAACGAGTACGAACGTGACGAGAACGGCGAATACCAGCCGGTGCTGCGCCGCTTCGAGACCACGGTCGGCCGCGCCATCCTGTCGGAGATCCTGCCCAAGGGGCTGCCCTTCTCGGTGCTGAACAAGCCCCTGAAGAAGAAGGAAATCTCGCGCCTGATCAACCAGTCGTTCCGCCGTTGCGGCTTGCGCGACACGGTGATCTTCGCCGACCAGCTGATGCAGTCGGGCTTCCGCCTGGCCACCCGCGGCGGTATCTCGATCTGCATGGACGACATGCTGATCCCGTCCGCGAAGGAAGGCATCCTTGCCGAAGCCAGCAAGGAGGTCAAGGAAATCGACAAGCAGTACTCGTCGGGCCTGGTGACTTCCCAGGAACGCTACAACAACGTGGTGGACATCTGGGGCAAGGCCGGCGACCGCGTGGGCAAGGCGATGATGGAACAGCTCTCGACCGAGCCCGTCGTCGACCGCCACGGCACCGCGACCCGCCAGGAATCGTTCAACTCGATCTACATGATGGCCGACTCCGGCGCCCGCGGTTCCGCGGCCCAGATCCGTCAGCTGGCCGGCATGCGGGGCCTGATGGCCAAGCCCGATGGTTCCATCATCGAGACGCCCATCACCGCGAACTTCCGCGAAGGCCTGAACGTACTGCAGTACTTCATTTCCACCCACGGCGCGCGTAAGGGCCTGGCCGACACGGCGTTGAAGACGGCGAACTCGGGCTACCTGACCCGCCGCCTGGTCGACGTGACGCAGGACCTGGTCATTACCGAGGACGATTGCGGCACCACCTTCGGCTTCGCCATGAAGGCGCTGGTGGAAGGCGGTGAAGTCATCGAACCGCTGCGCGACCGTATCCTCGGCCGTACCGTGGTCGCCGACGTGGTCAACCCCGATACCCAGGAAACCGTGTTCGAAGCCGGCACGCTGCTGGACGAGGATGCCGTCGACACCATCGAGCGCCTGGGCATCGACGAAGTGAAGGTGCGTTCCGCCCTGACCTGCGAAACCCGCCATGGCCTGTGCGCCGCGTGCTACGGCCGCGACCTGGGCCGCGGTTCGCCGGTCAACGTCGGCGAGGCGGTCGGCGTGATCGCCGCCCAATCCATCGGCGAACCCGGCACGCAGCTGACGATGCGTACGTTCCACATCGGTGGCGCGGCATCGCGCGCGGCACTGGCCTCGGGCGTGGAAACGAAGTCCAACGGCACGGTGCGCTTCACCAGCGCCATGCGCTACGTCACCAACGGCAAGGGCGAGCAGGTCGCCATCTCGCGTTCGGGTGAAATCCTGATCGTGGATGACAACGGCCGCGAGCGCGAGCGCCACAAGGTGCCGTACGGCGCGATCCTGCTGCACGGCGACGGCGCCGGGGTCAAGGCCGGCGCGCAACTGGCCAGCTGGGATCCGCTGACGCGTCCGATCATCACCGAGTACGGTGGCACGATCAAGTTCGAGAACGTGGAAGAAGGCGTCACGGTGGCCCGTCAGCTCGACGAAGTCACCGGCCTGTCGACCCTGGTCGCGATCACGCCCAAGACCCGCGGCAGCGCCAAGCAGACCGTGCGTCCGCAGGTCAAGCTGCTCGACGGCGCCAACGAGGAAGTCAAGATCGCCGGCACCGATCACTCGGTCAGCATCTCCTTCCCGGTGGGCGCGCTGATCACCGTTCGCGACGGCCAGCAGGTCGGCGTGGGCGAGGTGCTGGCGCGTATCCCGCAGGAATCGCAGAAGACCCGCGACATTACCGGGGGTCTGCCGCGCGTGGCCGAGCTGTTCGAAGCCCGTTCGCCCAAGGATGCCGGCATGCTCGCCGACGTCACCGGCACGGTTTCGTTCGGCAAGGACACCAAGGGCAAGCAGCGCCTGGTCATCACCGACCTGGACGGCGTCAGCCACGAGTTCCTGATTCCCAAGGAAAAGCAGGTGCTGGTGCACGACGGCCAGGTGGTGAACAAGGGCGAAATGATCGTGGACGGCCCCGCCGATCCCCACGACATCCTGCGTTTGCAAGGCATCGAGAAGCTGGCGACCTACATCGTCGACGAAGTGCAGGACGTCTACCGTCTGCAAGGCGTGAAGATCAACGACAAGCACATCGAAGTGATCGTGCGCCAGATGCTGCGCCGCGTGAACATCGTCGATCCGGGCGACACCTCGTTCATCCCGGGCGAGCAGGTCGAACGCGCCGAAATGCTGAACGAGAACGATCGCGTCAATGCCGACAACCAGCGTCCCGCTTCCTACGAGAACGTGCTGCTGGGTATCACGAAGGCCTCGCTGTCGACCGACTCGTTCATCTCGGCCGCCTCGTTCCAGGAAACCACGCGTGTCCTGACCGAAGCCGCCATCATGGGCAAGCGCGACGACCTGCGCGGCTTGAAGGAAAACGTCATCGTGGGCCGTCTGATCCCCGCGGGTACCGGCATGGCCTACCATGGCGCCCGCAAGGAGAAGGAAGCCCAGGAGGCCGCCGAGCGCGAAGTGGTATTCGCCGACGTGGGCAACACCTTCGACGAAAGCGAAATCTTCAATACGCCCGCCGAAAGCGTGACGGCGTCGGAGCCCTCGGGCGACGAGCCGGCCGAAGGCGGCGGCCAGGAGTAAGCCGCATCGCGGCGGGGGCCTGCGGGACCTCGCCCGCGCAAGTGTCGAAAGCCTGAATCCGGGAAACCGGGTTCAGGTTTTTTTTTCGCGGGTGGCCACCTCGATGTCCTGCATCAGGGTTTCGCACAGCAGTGAAGGCTGGGCGTCGCGCCGCAGGATGAAGCCGATGTCGCGCCCGGTGGGAGGCAGCTCGACCTCCAGTATCTTGACGGCGCCCGAGGCGATTTCGTAGGACAGGTATTCCGGCGATACCGCCGAGATCATGTCGCTGTGGCTGAGCAGTCCGCGCAGCAGCCCCAGGTCGCCCGCCTGCACGGCGACATGCGGGGCGGCCAGGCCGAGGTCGTGGAACAGGCCGTTCAGCAACTCGCGCGTGGGCGCGCCGCGATCCCTGAGGATCCAGGGGTAGCGGACGAGATCCGTGATCTCGATCCGCTTCCTGCCGCACAGCGGATGCCCGGCCCGGACCACGACGACCAGGCGGTCGCTGCCTATCACGCGGATGACAAAGTCGCGGTGTGAATAGTTGGCGTTGAGCCCGGTCAGGATGAAATCGATCTCGCCCGAATGCACGCCGGCGAACAGGATCTCGAAGGGCCCGTCCACCATGGAGATCTGCACGTTGGGGTGCCGTTCCACCAACGCCGCGATCGCCTGCGGCAGGACCCGCGTCCGCATCGACGGCAGGGCGGCGAACATGACCCGGCCGGTGATTTCGCCGCGCTGCTGCGCGATGTCGGCCTCGAGGTGGCGCAGTTCCGCCAGCACTCGCCGCACGCGGAACAACAGGAGTTCGCCGGCCTCGGTCACGGCCATGCCCTTGGCGGTGCGGCGGAACAGGCGCAACGCCAGCGAGGCTTCCGCCTGCCTCAGCATGGCGCTGACGGCGGGCTGCGTCAGGCCCATCACCGCCGCCACGCTGGGCATGTGGCCCATCTCGCGCAGGCGGACCAGCGCCGTCAACTGGCGTTCTCCCACCAGCATGGAGAACAGCGGCGCGCCGGGCGAGACCCGGTAGGGCGCCAGTTCGGCGCAGGCCTGGCGCAGTTCGGCGTCGATGCGCAGGGCGCGGCGGTAGGCCGCGTCGCCGAAAGGCGTGGGTGCCATGCCGGACGACTGGCGTTCGAACAGCGCGGCCTCGAAGCTGGCTTCGAGCTGGCGGATGGAGCTGGCGACCGCAGAAGGGGTGCGCAGCAGGCGCCCGGCCGCGTGCGCGACGCTGCCTTCTTCCACCACGGCGATGAGCGCCCGCAGGTGCCGCATGTGGTTTCGTTCTTGCATCAGGAAATGCATCCGATAAGAAAAATTGCTGGCTCAGCAAGAATAACTTGGTCGTTTCATCGGGGGCAAGAACCTACAATCGCGCTTGACGCAGTCGTGACAATCCCAGGGGAGACCGCACTATGAAAGCCGCGATGAAGACGCTCTGCCATGCCGCCTTGTCCTTGTTTTTTATGGCTTCCATGGCCAGCCATGCCGAGGTCGTGCCCATCCGGGTGGGCCACGGTTCGTCCGCCGAGGAACCGCTGTGGACGATGAAGGCGTCGCCCGCCGTCACCCCCGGACAGAACCGCGACTACAAGCTCGAATACACTCTTTTCAGAGGCACCGATAAGCGTTTTCAAGCATTCGAGGCCGGCGAGCTGGACATTGCCACAGGCTCGGCCCACAGCGTCATGATGGCCGCGGCCCAGGGCATCAAGTTCAAGATTGTCGCGTCGCTGTCGCGCGAGGGCGGCCCCCAGGGCTTCGCCACGCAGTACATGGTGCTCGACAGTTCGCCGGTCAAGACCATCGCCGACCTGAAGGGCAAGACCGTCGGCATCAATGGCGCGCGCTCGTCGGCGGAAATCTGGGCCCGGCTGGCGATCAAGAAGCACGGACTCAATCCGCAGCGCGACGTCAAATGGGTGGCCGTTCCCTTCCCCGCCCAGGGCGAGGCGGTGCGGGCCGGCAAGCTGGACATCGGCGCCTTCCCGCAGCCCTTCGCCGCCTTCGAGGAGAAGCGCGGCGGCATGCGCACGGTCTTCACGTCGACCGACGGCATCGGGCAGCAGGAAGACCTGATGCTGCTGCTGGTCAAGGAAGAGTTCGCCGCCAGGCATCCCGCCGCGCTGCGCGCGTTCCTGGCCGACCTGGTCAAGGCCACCGATTTCTACGTCAACCATCCGCGCGAAAGCCACCAGCAATTGATCGACGCGAAATTCGTCAACATCCCGCTGGACGTGTCGCTGGGCATGCGCAAGTACCTGCATCCGCGGGACGGCAAGGTCGACCTGGATTCCATGCGCAGGATGGTGACCGAACTGAAGGCCTTCGGCTATCTGGACAACCTGGATCCCGCCAAGGTCGTGGATATGGGCTACCTGCCGAAATGAACGCCGCCGCGAGTACCAGCACCGCCGACTACCTGAAGGCGGAGGGCGTCGGCAAACGCTTCCTGCGCAACGGCCAGGCCGTGACCGCGCTGGAGGATTTCGACCTCTCCATCGCCGAAGGCGAGTTCGTCAGCATTGTCGGCCCCTCGGGCTGCGGCAAGAGCACCTTCCTGCACATGGTGGGTGGGTTCGAACCGCGCACCAGCGGCACGATCAGCCTGGCCGGCCGCCCGGTTTCGGAGCCGGGACCCGACCGGGGCATGCTGTTCCAGGACTACGCGCTCTTTCCCTGGCGCACGGTGCTGGGCAACGTGGCCTGGTCGCTGGAAGTGCAGGGCCTGCCCAAGCCGCGGCGCCTGGAGATCGCCCGCAAGTACATCGCCATGGTCGGGTTGGCCAGGTTCGAGCACGCCTACCCGGGCGAGCTGTCGGGCGGCATGCGGCAGCGCGTGGCGCTGGCCCGCACCCTGGCCTACGAGCCCAGGATGCTGCTGATGGACGAGCCGTTCGGCGCGCTGGACGCGCAGACGCGCGAACTCATGCAGGAAGAGCTGACCGACATCTGGCAGCAGGACCGCCGCACCGTGCTGTTCGTCACGCACGACATCGAAGAGGCCATCTACCTGAGCGACCGGATCATCGTTTTCACGGCGCGCCCGGGCCGCATCAAGGCCGACCTGCGCGTGGACCTGCCCCGTCCGCGCGGCGCGGCCATCCGCAAGTCGCCCCGGTTCATGGACTACCACGCGCGGATCTGGGACATGCTGCGCGACGAGGTCCTGCGCGCGCGGGAAGGCTCATGAGCGGCATCCGGACCGCGGCGGCGGGTGCCTGGCACCGTCCGCTGCGCTGGGTGGCGGGCTGGATCCTGCCGGTGGGGCTGCTGGTCGCCATGCAACTGGCGGCCGGCCAGCCCGGGGCGCCCCGCTATGTCGTGGCGCCGACCGACATTGCCGCCACGACCTGGGAATTGCTGGCGAACGGCGAGCTTGTCCGCGATGCGATGGCGTCGGGCGTGCGCTCCTACAGCGGTTTTTTCATGGGTGCGGCGCTAGGGGTCGCCATCGGCCTGCTGAGCGCGGTGTGGCGGCAGGCGCGGGCCTTCTTCGATCCGCTCGTCTCCACCCTGTACCCGGTGCCCAAGGTCGCGCTGCTGCCCGTCATCATTACCTGGCTGGGCTTTGGCGACGTTTCGAAGATCGCCCTCATCACGCTGGCCGTCTTCTTTCCCACCTTTATCAACACCCTGTACGGGGCGCGTGCCACCCCCCTGTCCCTGCTCTGGGCCGCGCGCAACATGGGCGCGGGCCGCGCCTATATCTTCCGGCGCGTCATCTTCCCGGCCGCGTTGCCGCAGATCTTCACCGGCCTGCGCTCCGGCCTGGCGCTTTCGTTCATCGTGCTGTTCGCCGCCGAGATGGTGGGGTCCCACGACGGCCTGGGCGACATGGTCGTGCGGGCCGAGGAAGCCATGCGCTACGACTGGATGTATACGGCCATCCTGGCCATCGGCCTGATGGGCTTCGTCAGCGACCGCGTCCTGCTGGCCATCCGGCGGCGCCTGCTGGCGGACAAGTATCCCGGGGAGGCCCGCCATGGTTGAGCGTTTGCGTGCCGCCGCGCGGCAAGCCATGGCGCCGCTGTACCCGCTCGCGGTCCTGGCCCTGGCCTGGGAGCTGTTGTCCCGTTCGGGGTGGGTCTCGCCGCGGCTGATGCCCTCCGTCGTGAAGGTGGGGCGGGCGTTCGTGGAAGGGCTGGCCAATGGCGACCTCGTCTATCACGCGTCCATCTCGTTCTCGCGGGCCCTGAGCGGTTTCGGCCTGGCCATCGTCATCGGCGTGCTGCTGGGCGTGTTCATGGCGCGCAGCCGCTGGTTCGAATGGATGGTGGAGCCCATCTTCTCGTTCGGCTACCCGGTTCCGAAGATCGCGCTGTACCCCGTTTTCATCCTGCTCCTGGGATTCGGCTCGCCATCGAAGATCGCGCTGATCGCGCTGGAATGCACTTTCCCTATCGCCGTCAACACCTATTTCGGCATCCGCGCCGTGGCGCCGCGCCTGGTCTGGAGCGCCCGCAACATGGGGGCGGGGCCCGTGAGCGTCTTCCTGCGCGTGCTGTTGCCGGCGGCGCTGCCCGCCATCATGTCGGGCATCCGCGTCGCGCTGCCCCTGTCCATGGTGGTCGTGATCATCACCGAGATGATCGGCGACAGCACCGGGCTGGGCTACTACATCGCCTACGCGTCGGCCTCGTTCATGTATGCCGAGTCCTATGCCGGCGTGATCGCCGTGGCGTTGATCGGTTTCACCCTCGATCGCCTGCTCGTCGCACTGCGCGGCAGGATCATTTTCTGGGAGCCCGATGGCGCGGCCCAGACTTCCCGTCCTTCCCATTGAGGCTCCCGCGATGTCACTCGAAGAACAACTGGACCAATTGGCGACGGCCTGCCGCGTCCTGGAAATGGAAGGCCATGGCGACATGACCCTGGGCCACCTGTCGCTGCGCGATCCGCAGGGCCGCGGCTTCTGGCTCAAGCGCAACGCCCGCGGCCTGGGAGAGATCCTGTCCGCCGCCGATTTCGTGCTGGTCGGCCACGATGGCGCCAAGCTGGAAGGCGAAGGCGGCCGCCATTCGGAATGGCCCATCCATGCCGAGATCCTGAAGGCGCGTCCCGATGTCAATGTCGTTGCCCATACCCATCCTTTCCACGCCAGCATCCTGTCGTCGTTCGGCACCGCGCTGGCGCCCTTCACGCTGGATGCCGATTACTTCGACGAGCTGCCCTGCCACCGCGACGAAGCCGCGCTGCTCACGACCGGGGAAGAGGGCGCCGCGCTGGCAAGGACACTGGGATCGCATTTCGCCGTTCTGATGGCCAATCACGGCGTCACCTTCTGCGGCACGTCCGTCGCCCATGCCGTCTGCGTGGGAGTTTTCCTGGAGCGCGCCGCGCGCATCCACGTGCTGGGTTCGCAGATGCGCACGCAAGCGAGCTTCCCTGTCCCGCCAGTGCGGCAGCGCCGGCGCGAGCAGATCATGACGCCCGTCCACGTCCAGCATTCCTGGGACTACTTCGTGCGCAAACTCGCGTGGCAGGAAAAGGCGCGGGGCGACGCGGCGCTTTTCGCGTAGGGAGCCCACGGACATGGCCACGATCGAATCGCTGTACTCGTACCTGACGCCTCGCGACCGCGAGATCATCGAGCTGTCCGGCTACGGCGCCCGCATGGGATTCGGCGCGCGGCCGGCCCTGGTGATCGTGGACGCCACCTATGGATTCTGCGGCGACCGGCGCGAGCCCATCGCCGACTCTGTCCGCCGTTGGCCCAACTCCTGCGGCGAGGCGAGCTGGGATGCCATCGACCGCATCCGCGCGTTGCTGGACGCTTTCCGCGCGCAGCAGCGGCCCGTCATCTACACGCGGGGCGCGTATCGGGACGACAAATGGGACATGGGGTCGTGGCTATGGAAGCATGCCCGGTCGAGGCCCCAGGAAGCGCCGCCGCCGTCCGGCCGGCACCATGACGAGATCGTCCACGACATCGCGCCCCGGCCTGGCGACCTCGTCATCGGCAAGCAGAAGCCGTCGGCGTTTTTCTCGACGCCGCTGCAGTCCTATCTGACCTTGCTGGGCGCGGATTCGCTGGTCGTGGCGGGCGGCAGCACTTCGGGCTGCGTGCGCGCCACCGTGGTGGACGGCTTCAGCGCCAACTACCGCATTGCCGTTGCCGCCGATGCCTGTTTCGACCGCTTGCAGTCCAGCCACGCGATGAGTCTGCTGGACATGCATGCGAAGTATGCCGATGTGCTGGATACGGCGGAGATCGTGGGGCACTTCGGCGCGCCGGCCTGACCGGCGTTTCAATCCAGCGCGATGTTCAGCCGCTCGAGCACCTGCCCGAAGCGCCGGGTCTCGTCGGCCAGTTCCTTGACGTACCCGGCGCGGTCGAGCACATAGGGTTCGTAGAACATCGCGTCATAGCGCTTGAGGATGTCCGGTTCGCGCAGCACCTGAGCCACGTCGCGCTGGATCTTGTCGGCGACCGCCGCGGGCGTGCCCTTGGGCGCCAGCAGCGCGACCGAGCCCGCGAGGTCGAAGCCGGCTGGTCCGCCGGACTCCGAAATGGTGGGCACTTCCGGGAACCCCGCCAGGCGGCGGGGCGCGGAGACGGCCAGGTAGCGCACCTTGCCGGCGCGTTGCAGTGGACCGGCGCTGCCGCCGCTGCCGAAGGCCCAGGTCAATTCCTTGTTGGCCACCGCGGCATAGAGCTGTCCCATGTCCTTGTACGGGACGTGCATCATTTCCACGCCCGCGCCCTGTTCCAGCATGGCGCCGCCGATGTGCCCGGGGCTGCCGACGAACCACGAGCCGTAGGTGACCGAGCCCGGCCTGGCGCGCGCCGCCTGGAGCAGGTCGCCGGTATTGCGGAACGGGCTGTCCACCGGCACGACCACGAAGAAGTAGTTGCGCAGCATGGGCGTGATGGGCTCGAAATCGCGCATCAGGTCGTAGGGCAGCTTCTTGAACAGATAGGGATGGGCGCTGGTCTGCGCGTTGTCCATCTGCAGCAGGGTGTGGCCGTCGGCGGGGCTGCGCCGGGCGGCGTCGATGGCGATGAAACCGTTGCCACCCGGTTTGTTTTCGACCATGACGGGCTGCCCCCATTTCTGCGACAGCCGGTCGGCCACCAGCCGCAGCGCGACGTCGGGTCCGCTGCCTACGGGAAAGGTCGAGACGACCCGCACGGGCCGGGCGGGGTAGTCCTGGGCGTGCAGCGGGGCCGTGCCGCCCAGGGCCAGGGCGGCGGTTGCGAGCGCGGCGGAAATGATGGGTGTTTTCATGATCCTGGTTCCGGAAAGTCGAGCCGTCTGTCGGTGGTGCTCGGCTGGGACTGTGCCATTGCCCCGCCCCGGCGTGGCATGCCCATAAGCGCTTTCGGACGCGGTAGAAGCATTTTGAGTGCCGGGGCGGCGACACATAAGCAGATTCGGCGGGCGAGTCAGGCTTTTGCATCATGGGGCGGGGCGCGCGATTCCATAATGGGTCCGGCGCCACGGTGGGTGGCCGCCATCCGGGAGATCGCCATGCCTGCCTGCCTGATACGTATCGTTGCCGTGGTGCTTGCATGCGTCGCGATAAACGCGCCGGCACAGGAGCCGGCCGGGTTCCCGCAGCGCGGTACCACGCTGGTGGTGCCGTTTCCGCCCGGCGGGTCGATGGACGCCTTGGCGCGTATCGTGGGAACCCATCTGGCCACGGCCTGGGGGAAGCCCGTCATCGTCGAGAACCGGGCGGGCGCGGGAGGGCTGATCGGCGCCCGCCACGTGAAGGAGGCGGCGCCCGACGGCTACACGCTGCTGGTCACCAATTCCGCCCTGGTGCAAGGGGCGGTTTCTACCGTGGCCGGGACGCCTCCCTATGATCCCATCCGCGATTTTTCGCCGGTGATGCACATGACGCTGGCGCCGGTGGTGTTCTGCATCAATCCTCGCCTGCCCGCCAACACACTGGCCGAGTACGTGGCACTGGTCAAGCGCGAACCGGGCAAGCATTCCTTCGGCTCGGGCGGAGTCAACCAGACATTGCACCTGTTGGGAGCCGTGTTCAACGAGGCGGCCGGTCTCGACATGGCCCACGTGGCGTTCAAGGGCGACGCGGCCCTGGTGGGGGATATCGTGGCGGGACACGTGTCCTCGGGTTTCGCCACGATCGCCACCGCCGGGCCGCTGATCGAGGCGGGCAAGCTACGTCCGCTGGCGGTGGCGGGGCCGCGTTCGCCGCTGTTGCCCGGGGTGCCCGGCTTCGAGGAGGTGGGCTACCCCCAGTTGGGGGTGGTCGGATGGTTCGGGATGTTCGCGCCCGCGGGTACCCCGCGGGCCGTCGTCGACAAGATCGCGCGGCAGACCGGGGAAATCCTGAAGTCGCCGGACGTCTCGAAGCGCCTGACCGACATGGCGCTGACGCCGACGGCCATCGGTCCCGACGAATTCGGCCGCATCGTCGCCCGGGATCTGGGTTATTGGGATGGCGTGATGAAGAAGGTGGGGGAAAAATGACGCGGGCGGACCACATACTGCTGGGGCAGGTCCTGACGCTGGACGATGCCGGCACGCGTGCCGAGGCGGTGGCCATCGCCGGTGGCCGCGTGGTGGCGACCGGCAGCCGCCAGGCCATGCTCGAGCTGCGCGGCCCCGCCACGCAGGTGCGGGATTTTCCCGGCGCCACGCTGATTCCCGGGTTCAACGACGCCCATGCGCACATGGACTCCATCGGGACCCGGCAACTGCGGCCCTCGCTCGAAGGCGCGCGCGGCATCGAGGACGTGCTGGCGCGCATCGGGGCGTTGGCCGCCCGCACGCCGAAAGGGGAATGGATCGTCACGCTTCCGGTGGGAGATCCGCCCTACTACTTCGAGGCCCCGGCCACCCTGCGCGAAGGGCGCCTGCCGAACCGGCACGAGCTGGACCGAGTGGCGCCCGACCATCCGGTCTACATACCCGCCCCCGGCGGCTACTGGGGCCAGCCGCCGGGATACGCGGCGATGAATTCCCTCGGGCTGCGGCTGAACGGCATCACCCGGGACAGCGCGCCGGCCTCGCCCAATACGGTGATCGAGAAGGACGCCCACGGCGAACCGCTCGGCATATTCGCGGAGCTGGGGTTCGTCAACGTGCTGGAGCCCGACCTGCTGCCGGCGGTGCCGCGCTTTACCTACGCGCAGCGGCGCGCCGGCATCGCCCGCGCGATGGATCTCTATCACCGCGCGGGCATCACCAGCATCTATGAGGGACACGGCAGCGCGCCGGAAGTGATCGCCGCCTACCGGGAGATGTGGGAGCGCGGCGACCTGACGATGCGCACCGCCATGACGGCCAGCCCGCGCTGGCGCGACGCGGGCGAGGCGGCGGCCGCGATGCGGGACTGGTCGCCGCTGCTCCGCGGGCGGGGCATGGGCGACGCCATGTTCAGGGTGTCCGGCGTTTTCATCGCCCATGGCGGCGATCCGTGCGTGCGCGCGATCCAGCATCGGGAGCTGGATTACATGGGGTGGTCGGGCTACGTGCAGCAGGTCAATTCGACCGAAGAGTTCGAGTCCCTGTGCGAGCTTGCCGGCCAGTACGATCTGCGGGTGCACACCGTGGTCTCGGACAAGCTCGATCGCATCGTGCCCGTGATGGAGCGACTGGCGCGGCGCTATCCCATCGGCGAGCGGCGCTGGGTGCTGGAGCACATCAGCCGGTCCTCGCCCGGGGATCTGGCCGCGTTGCGCAGGCTGGGCGTGGCCACCACGCTGATCCCCGCGCAGTATCTGTGGAAGCACGGGCGGCCGTTTCTGCGCGTCGATCCGCAAGCGCTCGATTATCTTTCGCCGGCGCGGCAGTTGTCGGAACTGGGCGTGCCCGTCGCGGCCGGCACGGACTCCGTGCCCTACGATCCCCTGTTCTGCATGTGGGCGATGACCACGCGCCGCGAGCGGACCACGGGCCAGGTCATGGGGCGGGGCGGCATGGTGAGCAATGATGTCGCGCTCCGGCTCGTGACCCGGGCCGGGGCATGGCTGACCTTCGAGGAAGGCGAGAAGGGGCAACTCGTGCCCGGCCATCATGCGGACATCGCGGTATTGTCTGGCGACCCGCTGGCGGTCGAGGGCGACGCGCTGCGGGAACTGTCGTGCGCGGCCGCGATGGTGGGCGGGCGCTGGGTGCACGGGGAGCGTTGATGGAGCAAGCCTTCGCCACGGCGGTGCAATTGGCGCGGCAACTGCGCGCGCGGCGCGCGGGCAGCCGGGAGTTGCTGGAGTACTACCTGGACCGGATCGACCGCTACAACCCGGCGTTGAACGCCGTCGTGGCCATGGACGTGGCGGGTGCGCGCGCCGCCGCGGACGAGGCCGATCGCGAGTTGGCGCGGGGTGGAGCCACGGGGCCGCTGCACGGGGTGCCGATGACCGTCAAGGAGTCCTTCGACGTGGCGGGACTGCCGACGACCTGGGGGGCGCCCGCCCTGCGCGGCAACGTCGCCCGCAGGGCGGCGGAGGCGGTCCGGCGGCTGCAGTCCGCGGGCGCCATCGTCTTCGGCAAGACCAATGTGCCGCTGATGCTGGCCGACTGGCAATGCGCGAACGAACTGTACGGCGTGACGACCAATCCCTGGGATCCGGCCCGGACCCCGGGCGGCTCGTCGGGGGGATCGGCGGCGGCGCTCGCGGCCGGGCTGACGGGATTCGAGTTCGGCAGCGACATCGGCGGGTCGCTGCGGGTACCGGCGCACTTCTGCGGGGTCTACAGCCACAAGCCGACCTGGGGCATCGTCCCGGTGTCGGGGCATGGCCTGGGCCCCGGTCCGGCCACGGATGTCTCGGTATGCGGGCCGATGGGGAGGGGGACGGCCGATCTCGAACTGGGCCTGCGGCTGACCGCGGGTGCCGAGGGCGCCGAGGCGCGCGGCTGGTCGCTGCGGCTGCCCCCCTGTCCGCGCGCCCGCATCGCCGATTTCCGGGTCGCCGTCCTGCTCGATGCCCCGCAGGCCGAGGTCGATGCGCCGGTGCGCGACGCGATCGAAGGCGTGGCCCGGTTCCTGGCGGGGGAGGGCGCGGAAGTGTCGTTCGATGCCCGTCCCGCCATCGACTTCGCCGGCGTCGCGCGCGACGCGACGCTGTTGATACGGGGCGCCCAGAGCGCCAGGCTGCCGGATGGCGAATACGAGCGCCAGCGGCGCCGGCGGGAGGCCGCGGCCATCGACGACGACAGCCACGAGGCGGCGTACGCGCGCGCCATCGCGGCCACCCATCGGGAATGGCTGGGCGCGCACGCGCGGCGCCACGCCATGCAGCAGGCCTGGGATGACTTTTTTTCGCGGTGGGACGTGCTGTTGTGTCCACCCGCCTCGACGATCGCCTTCAGGCATGATCGGGTCCCGCCCAGGCACTTGAGGCTGGTGCCGGTCAATGGCCGCCCGCGGCCGTCCATCGAGCAGGTCTTCTGGGCGGGCCTGGCCGGTATCGCTTATCTGCCCGCGACCGTCGCGCCAGCGGGGCGCAGCCCGGAGGGATTGCCGACGGGGGTGCAGATCGTGGGGCCGCGCCATGGCGACCTGACCTGCATCGCGCTGGCGCGCTGGCTCGAGGCGGGCTTTCGCGGGTTCGAGCCGCCGCCGGGGATGAAGTGAACTGGGATTTTCCCTTTCCCTCGCAGCGCATGCCGGTGCTGGCCGACCACGTCGTCGCCACCTCGCAGCCGCTGGCGGCCCAGGCGGGCCTGGCCATGATGGCGCGTGGCGGGAATGCCGTCGATGCGGCCATCGCCGCCGCCGCCGTCCTGACCGTGGTCGAGCCGGTCATGAACGGCCTGGGCGGCGATACGCAGGTCGCGTTATGGGATGGCGCCGCCCTGCGCGGTCTTGTCGGCTGCGGCCGTTCGCCCCGGGCATGGTCGGCGGAGCGGTTCGCCGGCCGCGCGCGCATGCCTGCCGAGGGCTGGGAGAGCGTGACGGTCCCGGGGGGCGTGTCGGCATGGGTCGAGCTTGCCCGCCACGGCGCGGCGCTGCCGCTGCGCGTCTTGATGGCGCCCGCCATACGCTATGCGCGGGAAGGCTACGCGGTGTCGCCCAACGTGGCGCGCCTGTGGGCGTCCCAGGTTGCCAGGCTGCGCGGCCAGCCGGGTTTTGCCGAGGCCTTCCTGCCGGGCGGCCGGGCGCCGTTGCCGGGTGAGCGGGTCCGGCTGCCCGAACTGGGCGCCACGCTGGCCCGCATCGCGGACAGCGACGGCGAGGATTTCTACCGGGGCGAAACCGCCGGGCGTCTGGCCGCGCACGCCCGCGAGCAGGGCGGCGCGATGACGGCGGAGGACCTCGCCGCGCATCGGGCGCAATGGGTCGAGCCCTTGCACATGGACTATCGCGACGTCCGCGTCCACGAACTGCCGCCCGCGTCCCAGGGCATGGCGGTGCTCATCGCGCTCGGGATCCTGCGGCATTTCGAGATGGGGCCGGCCACCGCGCCGGACCAGCGCGCGCATCTGCAGATCGAAGCGATGAAGATGGCATTCGCCGACGTGTACGCCCACGTGGCGGATCCGGCCTGCATGGACTGCCCCGCCGGCTGGCTGCTGGAGCCGGGCTACCTGGCGCGCCGCGCCCGGGAGCTGTCGCCCGGGCGGGCCGCCGGGTACGGCGCAAGACCCCTGCCTGGCGGCGGCACGGTGTATCTTGCCGCGGCCGATCGCGATGGCCGCATGGTTTCGCTGATCCAGTCCAATTTCCAGGGTTTCGGGTCGGGGGTCGTGGTGCCGGGAACCGGGGTGAGCCTGAACAACCGGGGGGCGGGTTTCGTCCTCGACCCGCGTCATCCCAATGCGGTGGCGGGCGGCAAGAAGCCATTCCACACCATCATCCCGGCCATGCTGAGCCGGGCCGGCCGGCCGCTGGCCGCGCTGGGCGTGGTGGGGGCCAACATGCAGCCCCAGGGGCAACTCCAGATCATCTGCGCCCTGGCCGACCTGGGGCTCAATCCGCAGGCGGCGCTGGACATGCCGCGATGGCGGATCGACGACAGCGGGCAATTGCGGCTGGAAGCCGCTTTCGATCCCGCCGTGGCCCAGGCGCTGGCCGACCGCGGCCATCCCGTGCAGCGGCGCGCGGCGCACGAGCACCTGGATTTTGGCGGGGCGCAACTGGTGATGCGGACCGGCGCCGGCTACCTCGGCGCATCCGAGCCGCGCCGGGATGGATTGGCCGCCGGATTCTGACGGCCCGGCGCTATTGCTTGAGATCCAGGTTCAGCTTCCGGATGAGCGTGCCGAACTTGTCGATTTCCGAGCGCTGGAAATCGGCCAGTTCCCTGGGCGTACCCGCGACCACCGTCACGCCGTCGCGCACCAGCGGGTCACGGACGGCCGGATCGGCGAAGATGCGGGCCGTCTCCGCGTGCAGCTTGGCCACGATGTCCTGCGGCGTTCCGGCCGGCGCATACAGGGCGAACCACAGCAGAAGTTCGTAGCCCGGCAGGCCGGCCTCCGACAGGGTGGGAAGCTCCGGCAGGGCCGGCGAGCGCTGTTGCGCGGTGATGGCCAGGCCGCGCAGCCGTCCGTCCTTGACCACCGGCGCCGACAGCGCGATGCTTTCGATCAGCATGTCCACGTGGCCGGCCATCACATCCTGCAAGGCCTGGGCGGGGCCTTTGGCCGGTACGTGCAGCAACTGGACACCCGCCATCGACGCCAGCATTTCCATGCCCAGGTGGCCGGTGGTGCCGATGCCGGCCGAGGTGTAGGTGAGCTTGCCGGGACTGGCCTTGGCCAGGGCCAGCAGCTCGTTCACGTTGCGGGCAGCCACGCCGGGGTTCACCATCAGCACGCTGGGAACCGCCGCGACCAGACTGATGGGCTCGAAACTGGAGACCGGATCGTAGGGCAGCTTCATGAAGGCGACATTCACCGCATGCGAGGCGTTGGCGCCCAGCAGGACGGTGTAGCCATCGGGCCGGGACTTGGCGACGTAGTCGCTGCCTATGGTGGCCCCGGCGCCGGGACGGTTTTCGACGACGACCGGCTGCTTCAGGTTCGTCTCCAGCCGCTGGGCCAGCACGCGGCCGATCCGGTCGGTCACGCTGCCCGCCGGGAACGGCACGACCAGCTTGATCAGCCGGTCGGGCCAGTTCGACGGCTCATTCGCGCGGGCCTGCGGCGCCGCCGCGATCAGGGACAGGGCGGCCACGGCCAGCAGGCAGGGGACGGTGCTGCGCAAACGTTTCATCCTGGAGCTCCTTGAGGGACAGGCCGGCGCCGGGTACGCGCCAGCAATAGGGCATTCTCGGGCGGCTGGCGGCCCGGCGCGTCGCAAAATGGTTCTGCCGGCCCGCAATCTCCTTATGTCGCCCCGCCCACCGCATCCCGCGGCGCGCCATAAGCTTTTTAGGGCGTCAAAGAAGCATTCGCGGCTGGCAAGGGGCCGCCCGGGCGCCGAGAATAGGGGGACTCTCCGAGGACACCACGATGAAATTGTTTCCCAGCCTGCAGCTCCACATGCCGCAGATCGATCTGCAGGAAATCATGGAGCATTTGCGGCACACCGAAGCGCGGCGAACCTACCCGCTATGGCAGGAGGACGATTGCCTCTGCTTCATCGCCCGCGGCCGTGAATACCGCAGCGAATTCCACCTCAATCCCAGCCATGAAATGCAGTATTCCCTGAAGGGCGACCTGCACCTGCACTACCGCACGCCCGAGGGCGTGGAAAAGGTGGCGGTGGTCCCCGAGGGGCATTGCCTCTACCAGCCGCCCATGGTGCCGCATTCGCCCAGGTTTCCGCCCGATGCGTTCCAGCTGGTGGTCGAGCGCAAGCGCCGGCCCGGCGAAGTGGATCGCTTCCATTGGTTCTGCCCGTCGTGCGACAACCTGCTGCACGAGGAGACTTTCATCGTCAGCGACTACGGCACCGATCCCGTTTCGCGAGCCTACGACAACTTCTGGGGCTCGCTCGAATTCCGCACCTGCAAGAAGTGCGGCACCATCATGCCCGATTGCTGAGCAGGTGCGTTCATGAGCAACATCCTACGCACGCTGGCCGAGAAGGCGCAGCCGAACCATACGGCCCTGCTGATCGTCGACATGCAGAACGACTTCTGCGCCCAGGGCGGCTACCTGCAGCGCACCCGGGCCGAGAGCGGACGCAATCCCATCCGGGTGGACGAGAACGCCGTGATCGCGGACCGCATCGGCCAACTGGCCGCCGTGGCCAGGCGTTCCGGGGCGACCGTGGCCTGGCTGCGCTCGGTCTACGATTTCAAGTACCTGGCGGATGCCCACGTCGCCATGCGGGACGACGAGGGCTGCTGCATGGAAGGAACGTGGGGCGCCGATTTTTTCCGCATCCAGCCGCATGAAGGCGACGTGGTCGTCGACAAACACACGTTCAGCGGTTTCCACGAGACCGGCCTGCACGCGCAATTGCAGGCACGAGGAATCAAGACGCTGGTGATGACGGGCGTGGCCACCAATGTCTGCGTCGACTCCACCTTGCGCCATGGCTTCTTCCTGGGCTATCACATCGTCGTGGCCGAGGACTGCGTGGGCAGCGGCAACCAGACGGGACACGAAGGCACGCTGTCGACCGTCAAGGTCAACTTCGGCGAAGTCACGGCCTGCGCCGACCTGCTGCAATTGTTCGACCAGCACGTTCGCGCCGGCGTTTCGCCGGTGCTCTGAGGAGTCTTTCCATGCGTCGCCTGTTCCTTTGCTGTGTGGCCGCCCTGGCCGCCGTCGGTCCCCTGGCGGCGCAGGAGTCTTCCCAGCGCCCTGTGCGCATCATCGTCCCCGTTCCCGCCGGGGGCGGGACGGATGCGCTGGCCCGCAAGCTGGCCGAGCGCATGGCCGGCACGCTGGGGCAGGCGGTCATCGTCGAGAACCGGACCGGCAGCGGCGGCCTGATCGGCGCCGCCGCCGTCGCCCGATCCAAGCCCGACGGGCATACGCTGCTGCTTGGCTTCACGGGTATCCTTTCCATCAGCCCGAGCCTCTACCAGAGCTTGCCGCTGGATCCCCAGCGCGAACTGGAACCGGTGACCATGCTGGTCACTTCGCCGCTGCTGCTGGTCGCCCGCAAGGGCGGGCCGATCGGAAGCCTGGACGACCTGCTGCGGCTGGGGCGCCAGGAGCCCGGGCCGAGCTACGGCACGCCGGGCAAAGGGACGTCCATGCACCTGACAGGCGAACTGCTGACGCGTACCGCCGGGATCCATTTCCTGCACGTTCCCTACCGGGGCAGCATCGATGCGCTGCAATCGCTTCTGGGCGGACAGATCGATACGGCCATCAGCGATGTGCCGTTCTATCTGCCCTATCTGCAAAGCGGCAGGATCCAGGGGCTGGGCATTACCGGGGCGCGGCGGCATCCGATGCTGCCGGACGTGCCGACCTTCGCCGAGCGGGGCCTGGCCCAGCTCGACGGTTTCGTGAGCTGGCAAGGCCTGTTCGCGCCATCGGGTACGCCGGCCGCCGCGCTCGATCGCATCCGTGGCGCGGCCATCGGCGCGATGCGCAGTCCGGAGTTGCGCGCTTTCATGGTCGGCCAGGGTTACACCGTGGACACGACCAGTGGCCGGGATTTCAAGCGATTCATCGTCGAGGACGCGGCGCGGTGGGGGCGGGTAATCCGGGAAGCCGGCGTGCGTATCGATCCGTGACGCGCCTTGTTGCGATAATGCCGCCATGAACGCGACCCCGGCTTCCGCCATCCTGCCATCCCTGTCTTTTCGCCTGGGAGATGTCTCGATCGCGCGCATCGAGGACTACCAGGGGCCGGGCCTGAGCAGCACCGGTATGTTCCCGGCCTGCCGTCCGGACATGTGGCTGTCCCATGCGTCCTGGCTCGTGCCGCATTTCTACGATCCCGCCACGGACCGCCTGCGCACCAGCATCCATAGCTGGCTGGTCACCACGCCCCGGCACAAGATACTGATCGATTGCTGCATCGGCAACGGCAAGCATCGTCCGTCCGACCCGCGTTTCCACATGCGCAACGAGCCCTGGCTGGAGCGCCTGGCCGCCGCCGGGGCCCATCCGGACGAGATCGATTTCGTGATGTGCACCCATTTCCATGCCGACCATGTGGGCTGGCATACGCGGCGGGTGGACGGCCGCTGGGTGCCGACTTTCCGCAATGCCCGCTATTTGTTCAAGCGGCAAGAGTTCGACCGCTGGGACGAGCGCCGGGCCGACCACGTGCCGCGCGAATCGCAGCGTTTCGTGTTCGCCGACAGCGTGCTTCCGGTGGTCGAGGCCGGCCAGGCGGTGCTGATCGACGATGGCCATGTCGTGGATGACAGGCTGACGGTCGAGCCCGCGCCCGGGCATACCGCGGGCAACGCGATGATCCGCCTGCGGGCGGCGGGCGAGCGCGCCCTGTTCAGCGGAGATGTGATCCATCATCCGGTCCAGTTGCCCTATCCAGAGTTGTGCTCGGTGTTCGATGACGATCCGGCCGTGGCCCTGGCTACCCGCCGCCGGGTCCTGGACGCGGCGGCGGCCTCCGGCGACCTGCTGCTGCCTACCCATTTCGCCGCGCCATTCTGTTGCCGCATCGAGGGCGCGGGCCAGGGGTACCGGCCGCGCTGGCGCGCGGCCTGAGCGGGGGGGCCGGGCTCGTGAGCATGCTCCACACCAAGCACCTGCGCCCCTTCCTGACCGTCGTGCGTCACGGCAACCTGGCCCGCGCGAGCGAGGAACTGCGCCGCGCCCAGTCGGCGGTATCGCGTTCGGTGCAGGAACTGGAGAACCGGTTCGGCGTCGCCCTGTTCGAGCGCAGCGCGCGCCAGTGGTTGCTGACAGATTTCGGCCAGGCGTTGCACCGGCGGACCGAGCTGGCGTTCACGGAACTCCAGCAGGCGTGCGATGCCTTGTGCGCGCGCTATCCGGAGTCGGCGCCGCGGCTGCGCACCGCGCCGTTCTTCTCCCTGGCCGTGCACGAGCGGCGCCTGGAGCTGCTGTTCGCTTTCACCGAACGCAAGCACATCAGCACCGCCGCTGCCGCCGTGGGCGTCTCGCAGCCGGCCGCCAGCATGGCGCTGTACGACCTCGAGGCCAGCGTCGGCGTGCCCCTGTTCGACCGCGCGCATGCCGGCGTCGCGCTGAACGACAGCGGCGAACTGCTGCTGGCGCATGTGAAGCGGGCGCTGGCGCAGCTGCGCCTGGCCGGCACCGAGATCTCGGCATTGAAGGGCGTGATCGAGGGGCAGGTGGTGGTGGGCGCGCTGCCGTTCAGCCGCCCCTACGTGCTGCCGGTGGCGATCGGGCGCGTGCTGGCGCAGCATCCGCGATTGCAGGTGCGCACACTGGAGGCGCCCATGGATACGCTGGTGGCGGGGCTGAGGCTGGGCGACGTGGACTTCCTGGTGGGGGCCTTGCCGGTCGAGCCGCTCGAAAGCGCGCTGGTGGTCGAACAGTTGATGCGCGAGCCGATGGTGGTGCTGGCGCGACGCGATCATCCGCTGGCCGGGGCGGCCGAGCTGGACCTGGCCGACCTGATGGAAGCCGCGTGGGTGCTGCCCCGGCAGGGGACGCCCACCCGCGAGGCGCTAGGCGCCTGCCTGGCGCAGCATGGCTTGCCGGAACCGCAGGTGGCGGTGGAATCGTCGGATATTTCCCTGATCCGGGGGCTGCTGCTGGAGACCGACATGCTGTCGGCGGCCTCGCGCCAGTTGTTTCCCCACGAGCTGCGGGCGGGCATCCTGGTCGAGCTGCCCGTCGCGCTGGCGGGCACCGAGCGGTCCATGGGCATCCTGCGCCGCACGCAGGAGCATTCGTCGCCGGGCGCGCAGTTGCTGATCGAGGCGATCCGCCAGGTGTGCCGCGATGAACACCGCCGCGGGCAGGATCAGAGATCGGCGGCGGCGCGGCCGTAGTGGTTGTTGGCCTGCACCAGCTTGGAGAGCAGGCGCATGAACGTATCCTGGTCCTTCTTGCTGAGCGGCGAAATCAACCGTTGCTGGGCCCGCGTCATGCCCGCCTGCAACTGGCCCATGACGCGCAGTCCTTCCTCGGTGATGAAGGACTGCCGCGAGCGGCGGTCCTCGGGGTCGACGCGGCGGGTCAGGTAGCCTTTGCGTTCGAGCCGCTTGACGACGTCGGCGGTGGTGGTGCGGTCCAGGCCGAGCTCGTGGCCGATCGTCTTCTGGTCGCTGCCGGGTTGCAGGGACAGCGCGGTCAGGATGCCGTACTGGACCGGGGTGATCTCATGGCTGCATTCTTCGAAGAACATCGCATAGTGGATCTGGTTCAGCCGGCGGACCAGGTATCCCGAGCGCGACCAGAGCACCTGTTCGGCGGGATCGAAGGGAGGCGAGGAAGTGTCGTGGTCGTTGGGGTCCGCTTCGTCGTGGATCATCGTTGGGGGTGCTTCGCAGGTGTACCGGCACCGGTGAAAGCCGGTGCATTTTAATCAGTATACTGCGGACCGACCGGCGTCACCCCCTGGACCCATGGCTCGCGGCCGCCCCCAGGGCCTTCAAGATCTCGTCGCGGGGCAGGACGGCCGCGTACTTCTGCTGCATGTCGAACAGATTGGCCTCGTGCGGGCCGAGCGCGCGGTCGCCCACGCAGTCCGAGGCGACGATGGGGCGCAGGCCGTGGCACATGGCGTCCACGACGCTGGCGCGCACGCAGCCGCTGGTGACCGCGCCGGCCACGACCAGCGTGCGCACGCCGCGCTGCGTCAGCCATGCGGCCAGCGTGGTGCCGAAGAAGGCCGAGGGCAGCGTCTTGCGCACCACGAGTTCGCCGGGAGCTGGGGCCAGTTCGGGAACGATGGCGCTGGCGGGATCGTGTTCCTTCAGTTTCAGCAGGCCGGGCACCTTTTCGGTGAAGACGTTGCCATCGGCGTCGTCGTCGGCGAACACGATGCGTGTGTGGGCCACGGGCCATCCCAGCCTGCGGGCCTCGGCCAGCAGGACGGTGGTGCGCTCGATGGCATCGCGGATGTTGCCGCCGCCGAACATGGCCGGATCGGCGAAGCTGTTGACGAAGTCGACGATGAGCAGCGCGGCCGGACCCCGCAGTTCGAGGTCGGCGCCGAACCCCTGGCGCTGGTAGGTCGAGATTTCCTTGTGCATGATGGCTCCGGATCTAGTCGAGGACCTTGCCGTCCACGACCATGTCCCGCCCGTCCAGGCTGACGGTGCAGCGGCGCAGCGGGATGTCGATGTGGCAGGCGGTGGTGCGATTTCCCCCCGCTTCGTTGTTGGGACCGAGCGAGAACAGGAAGTTGCCTTCGAAGGCGCGGGCATCCATGCCTATGGTGGCCTCGCGGTCGTACAGTCCCAGTGTGGACCAGCGGGCGCGTGGCTGCAATCCCCAGCCTATGTGCGAGATGGCGTAGGCCTCGGGATCGTCGAAGGACGCCATGTAGTCGTTGAGCAGGTCGGCGGACAGGCCGCCCTCGATGCGCACGGCGTAGCCGTTCTCCACCGTGAGCGTGATGGGGTCGTCCACGTAGCATTTCTGGGGCAGGAGTATGTCGCCGCGGTCGATGACGATACGGCCGCTGGCGCCGCCCTCGTTGGGCCAGGTCAGGGCGAAGCCGCTGGGCCAGTGGTCCCAGCGGCCGGGTTCGTCGACGAAGCCGTATTCGCTGATGGCGGGGAACTCGCCCAGGGGGCAGCGCAGGTCGGTGCCGGCGGCCGAGCGCACGCGCATCTCGCCGGCGGCCTGGATGCGCGCGGCGGCGGCGGTGACGCGGGTTTTGTCCGCCTGGGTGGGGACCATGCGCATCAGGACTTCGGGCGGCTCGACCGCCAGCAGGATCTTGGTGCCCGCCTGCAGGATCTCATGCTGTTCGGGCGAGAACAGCAGGGTCATCAGGTCCAGGACGAGGTCGCTGGCCTTCAGGGCGGCGATGGCGGCGTGGTTGCCGGTCAGGGGCGTCGTGCCCAGGTAGGCCAGCGCGTCCCGGCTCAGGGCCTTGTCGCCGTTGACCGGCGGCAGGTCCAGCCGGTTGACGATGGCGCCCAGGGACTGCGCGGCGATGGTGGCGCACGACAGGGTCTGCGGATGGGTGGACGCGCTGGTCAGGATGGTCACGGTCTGCCCCGCCTCCAGGCGGGACAGCGTCAGCACCTGGCGCCAGGCTTCGATGAACGGATAGTCGCTGATGGCCATGGTCTTGCCTGTGGTCTGGAGGTGGGAGGGAGCTCAGATCGAAACGCCGAGGAACGTGCCGAAGGCCTGGTAGAAGCCTTCCTCGTTGTCCCACGGGATCATGTGGCCGGCGCCGGGCACGCGCACGGTCTGCATCGAAGCGAGCACGCGCCCGAACTCCGCGACATCGACGTCCTCGACCACGCCGCCCCGTTCGGCGGTCATCAGCAGGACGGGCTGCCGGATCGCGGGAAGATCGGCGTGGATGTCGTCGGTGTGGAAACCTTCGAAGCTGGCCAGCACCGCCTCCTCGTCGCAGGTGTGCAGCCATTCGGCGCGCAGGCGCAGTTGTTCCTCGGTCCAGGTCGGGCAGAATTCGCGCATGGCGGTCCAGTCCATGCCGGCGCGCGCTGCCTTCATCGAGTCGACGTACCAGGGAAGCTTGGCGGGGTAGGGACGGCGTCCGGGGCCGGAGACGGGCGGGTCGACCGCCACCAGGCGGGCCATGGCGGGCATGCCGACGCGCGCGGCGCGCAGGCCGATGCGGGCACCCATGGAATGGCCCACCACGCTGGCGCGCGACAGGCCCAGGGCCTCGGCCAGCGCGATCAGGTCCTCGGCCTGGGCGTCCAGGCTGTAGTCCAGGCCGGCGGCGGCGGTGGACAGGCCGCGGCCGCGCACATCGACGATGTAGGTATCGAAGTGCCGGCCCAGGCGTTCGCCCACGAAGCCCCAGGTGATGGCGGGGCTGGTGATGCCGGGAATGACGATGACGGGGTCGCGCGAGGCGCGTTCGCCGTCGGCGCCGCCGTAGCGCAGGTAGTGCTGGCGGATGCCGTTGGCGCGCACGTTGGCGCCGTGGAGGAAGTGGCTGTCGGTCATGAGGGGCTCGCTGGAAGGAATGGGCCGTGTCAATAGGCGCCGGACAGCAGCGCGCCGGCTCCCGGCACGACGCGTTCGAGGTCCAGGGCCTTGAGCATGGCATAGGTCGTGGCGATGGCGGCCGTGACGACCGGTTTGCCGGTCAGTGCCTCGACCTTGGCCACCACCGGCAGCGACGGCATCTGCACGCAGGCCGACAGCACGATGGCATCGACCTGGCTGGTGTCCATCTGCGCGACGATGGCGGGCAGGTTCTCGGGGTCGTGGCGTCCGACCTCGAGGTTGTCGGGGATTTCCAGGGCGCGGTAGTCGGCAACCTCGAAGCCCTCGTGGCGGATGTAGTCGACCACCAGGTCGGTCAGCGGCTTCATGTACGGCGCCACCACCACGATGCGCCGGGCGCCGATGACCTTCAGGCCCTCGATCAGCGCGCCGGCGCTGGTGATGACCGGCGCGTCGCCGCCGTTGGCGGCGGTATGGCTTGCCAGGCGCGCCTCGGACTGCCGGTGATAGCCGCGCCCCATCGCCATGATGGCGACCAGGCAGGCGTAGCCCAGTACGTCGACGCGCGCGTCGCTCAGTTCGACGGCGCAGCGGTCGGACTCGGCGTCCATGGCGGCAAGTTCTTCCTTGACCACGTGCTTCATGCGCATGCGGCTGGAGTGGAAGGTGAAGCGCTCCGGCCGTATCTGCTGGCGCGCCGTCAGCATGGCCGGAATCTCCGTTTCCATGGTGGTGTTGGAGCTGGGCACGATCTGCCCGATGCGAAACAGTGGCTTGGTCATGAGGGGTCTCCGTCGGGTTGGGTTCACAGGCCCAGGATCCGTGCCGCGTTGCCACGGCAGATGGCTTCGAGCTGGGCGGGTTCCAGGGGCGCGGTGTCGATGAAGCGGGCGGCGGCCTCGGTCGATTCGTACGGGTAGTCGACCGAGAACATCACGGCGTCCACGCCCATCTCGCCCACGGCGCCGACCAGCGTGGGATGCGAGCATACGCCCGAGGTGGTGATGAGCAGGTTGCTGCCTATGTATTCCGACGGGCGCCGCTGCAGGGTGATGCCGTAGGGGTAGGCGGCGAAGCGGCTGTCGAAGCGCCAGCGCTGGAAGGGCAGGCCCTCGCCCATGTGGCCCAGGATGACCTTGAGCCGGGGGAAGCGGTCGAACACGCCGCCGAACACCAGGCGCAGCGCGTGGCTGGCGGTCTCGACGCCCCAGCCCCAGCTGGCGCCGGCCAGCACCGGCGCGCCGTCCAGCGCATGCAGCGGCTTCCAGGGGTCGATGGGGTGCAGGTACATGGGCACGTCCAGCTCCTGCATCCGTTCCCAGAACGGGTCGTACTCGCGGCCCTCGTAGTAGCGGCCCAGCGTATGGCCGTTCACCAGCGAGCCCTTGAATCCGAGTTGCGTCACGCCGCGTTCCAGTTCGCGCGCGGCTTCGAGAGGGTCGTGCATGGGCAGCATGGCGAAACCGGCGTAGCGGTCCGGACGCCGCGCGATGCGCTCGGCCAGGAAGTCGTTGTTCTCGCGCGCCCGGCGCAACGCGAGGGTAGTGTCGGGCTCGGCCTGCACGCCCGGTCCGGACTGGGACAGCACGACCAGCTCGATGCCCGCCTTGTCCATTTCATCGAGCCGCAGCGTGTCGAAGTCGGCCAGCCGCTGGCCCAGTTCCTTCATGGTGGCCGGGTCGATGAAGTTCAGGAAGGCTTTCGAGTAGGCCTCGAAGCCCGGCATCATGAAGTGTTCTTCCAGCGCGATCTTGCGTAAGGTAGCCAATTTCATTCCTCCTAGACGGGGTAGACCAGGTCGTTGGCGATCACCGACGATTCGTGGATCACCTGCCTCTCCCGCAGCAGCAGCTCGTCGCCGTCGCGGACGAACCGGTCGTGGTAGGTGCCGGCCAGATGCAGCGTGGTGGGGCCTTCCACCAGGGTCTGGAGCAGCACGTAGTTGCATTGGGCCCAGATTTCCTGCCCGTCCTCGCCAACGATGCGGGGGGCGGACAGGATGTGGGCCATGGTCCGGGGCGCGAACATCTGCGTGCGCGAGATCGCCACCGCGCGGTCGTGCAGCATGGGGCGCCCTTCGGCATAGACCAGCCCTACCGGCATGTCCAGCTCGGCGTTCTCGCGCGCGGTAATGCGGTAGACACAGTCCTCGGTGAAGAAGCGCGGCCATTCCTCGATCTGGCCGCTGTCCAGCACCGCGCAGTACTCGATGTTGAAATGCTCGACCAGCGGCCGCAATTCCGCCGCCCGCCGCGCGCCCACCCGGGAGGGCGCGTATCCTGAAAGCTGCAATGTCATCATGTCCTGATTCCTTATCCGGCGATCGGGCTGCTCCAGCCCATGACCTCTCGGTAATACTGGTACATGCCGCGTATGGCGGCTTCCGAGATCAGCGACGTGGTCGTGCCGACGTTGCCCGCGTCCAGTTTCACGACGTTCATGTCCAGGCTGCTGCGGCGCACGCCCTCCTGCACGAACTTCATGGCTTCGTTGTCCTCCAGGCCCAGGAAGCCCGCCGGCCCCATCAGGTTGCCCTGGCGCAGGCGGTGCCGGGTCATCTCGGGCGTGTCGTCCTCGTAGCCGAACATGGTCCAGGTCATCAGCATGCTGTGGGGGCCGTTGGGCACGATCTGCCGCACGCCCAGTGTGTTCATCTCGCGCTGTACGACCAGGTTGGGCCAGATGGTCTGCATCGTCACCGACCAGGGCGAGTCGAATTCCTTCACGAACTCCAGGAAGCGGTCGTCCTGCAGCCGCATGCCGTCGTGGAAGGAGCGCATCTCCTTCTTGTTCTCTTCGCTGACGGCGGCGTACTTGTCTTCTTTCTTGGCGGAGGCCATGGTGCCGTGCCGGTGGTGCACCGGGTCGGCGATCATGGCCGAGTCGTTGCCCGCGACCAGCAGGCCGAACACCACCAGGAACGAGTGCAGCAGCGTGGCGTGGTACGGGTCCTTCAGGTTCTCGTGGTACATCTTCCAGTTGCAGGGCAGTTCGTTCTTGTAATAGCCCAGGATCTTCAGCGGCTTGCCGGGGAAGACGACGTCGAAGTCCTTCAGGATCTCGGGCGTCAGATATTCCTCCAGCGGCTCCACGTCGGCCGAGTATGACGCGAACACCACGCCGTGCCGGGTCGTGACGTGCAGCTTGAGCAGGCCGTGTTCCTCGTTGCGGAACTCGCGCGGCATGCCGCCCTGCTTGTTCACGCCGCGCTTGAAGGGGATGCCTTGCAGGTTGCCCTTCAGGTCGTAGGACCACTGGTGGTAAGGGCAGACGAACTCCTTCGCATGGCCCCGGCTGCTGCGGCAGAATTCCGCGCCCCGGTGCGCGCAGCGGTTCTCGAAGACGTGGATGCTGCCGTCGTCCGCCCGCGAGACCACGACGGGCACGGGGCCGACGTAGGAGCGCTTGTAGTCGCCCGGGTTGGGGATCTCGGCTTCCAGGGCGACGAAGTTCCACGCGCGGCCCTTGAAGATGCGCTCCATCTCGCGCTCGTATACCGATTGGCTGGTGTAGACCCAGTCGGGGATCAGGTGGTCGTCCGCCGGCCAGGCATAGTCGTCGGCGGGACCGTTCTTGGCGCCGACCGTGTAGTCGAGGATTTCCTGGTTCTTGTACATCGTGCTTCCTTTCGTTCCGGGTCTAGGCGGACGCCGGGCCCAGGGCCAGGCGCGCAAGCTGTTTGGCGGGGATGCCGGCATCGGCCAGGGTTTCCGGTGCGCAGGCCAGGGAGCGCCCCAGTACGTTCCGGAAGGCGCGCAGGTCGCCGCCGGCATTGATGGCGATGGCGTGGACCAGGCGGTCGCCGTCGATGCCGAAGAGCATGGCCTTGCCGGGCTCCCGGCCTTCCGGGAGCGGGCCGCGCAAGTGGTAGGCCAGGCCGGGCGCGCCATGGCCCAGCATCTGGATGTTGCAGCCGAACTGATCGGTCCAGAACCAGGGCGGCGGGGGCGGTTCGGCGGCTTCGCCCAGCATCGCGGCCGCGGCGATGCGAGCCTGTTCGTTGGCGTTTTGCCAGGATTCCAGGCGGCGGTGCGTGCCGGTGGCGGCATCGAAGCCGCTGGCGCAATCGCCCGCGGCGTAGACGCCTTCGGCGCTGGTGCGGCAGCGCGCGTCCACCCGGATACCGCCGTTGGCGGCATCGATCAGCAATCCGGCTTCGCGCGCCAGCGCCACGTTGGGCTCCTGGCCCACGGCCACCACGGCGAGTTCCGCGCGCAGTTCGCCCGCGTCGGCCAGCGTGGCGGCGATGCCGCCGCCGACGGCTTCCAGGCCCGACAACTTCGCGCCCAGGAGCAGGCGCACGCCGTGGGCCTGGACGCGCGTGGCCAGCCACCGGGATGCCTCGGGCGGCATCACGCGGCCCAGCAGCGCCGGTCCCAGTTCGATCACGGTCACGTCCAGGCCCAGCGCGCGGGCGGTGGACGCGATCTCCAGTCCCAGGAAGCCGCCGCCGATCACCAGCAGGCTGCGCGCGGTGCGCAGGGCCGCGCGCAGGCCTCGTGCGTCGTCCAGTGTGCGCAGGTAATGGACGCCCGGGGTGCCGGGGGGCAGGGCCGGCAGGACACGGACGCCGCCGCCGGTGGCGAGCAGGCAGGCGCGGTAGGGTTGGACCCCGCCGTCGTCCAGGTGCAGTTCGCGCCGCGCGGGATCGAGCCGGACGACGCGCCGGCCCCGTTTCAGCGCGAGGCCGGATTGGGCCTGGAAGGGCTCAGGCAGCAGGCCGATGTCCGGCATGCCCTCGTCGGCCAGCACGGCCTTGGAAAGGGGCGGGCGTTCGTAGGGCGCGTGGGGTTCGTCGCCGATCAGGACCAGTTCGCCCGCATGGCCAAGCTCGCGCAGGGCGCGGGCCGCCATGGCGCCGGCCTGTCCCGCGCCGACGATGACCAGGGGGGCCTCGCGGCCTTCGGCGGTTTCATTCGACGGCGACATAGACGGCCTCGTCTTCGACCTTGACGGGATAGATCCGGATGGGCTGCGTGGCCGGCGCGCAGCGCGGCTCGCCCGTGCGCAGGTCGAACTGCGCCTGGTGCAGCGGGCACTCCACGCAGCCGTCCTCGACATAGCCGTCGGTCAGCAGCGCATATTGATGGGTGCAGATGTTGTCGGCGGCGAAGAATTCGCCGCCGCTGCGGAACAGGGCGAGTTCGCGGCCGTCCAGCTTGAACGGCAAGCCGGCGTCGTCTTCGACTTCGTCCACCGCGGCGATTCGTGTCCAGTTCATGATGTTTCCGTTGGTCAGTATGCTGAATTTCGTGTTGCGGCCCCGGGCACAGGGCCTGTGTGGATTAGCGGCGGCCGAACAGCCCCCCCACGCCTTGCTTGAATTGGGACCAGAACGCCTTCATGCCTATGCTCAGCATGTTCAGTTCCTGGGGCGGCGGCGCGGCGCGGCCCGCGCCCCGCCGGTTCTGGTTCAGGGCCTGCTGCGTGGCCGCCAGCACCGCCTGTGCCTGGGCCAGCACGGCTTGGGCCTGCAGCAGCAGCGCCTGGGCTTCGGGCGACGTTGGCGCGCTTCCCGCGGCGACGGCCGGCCGGGGCGCGCCGGCCTCGCCCTGCGCGGGGGCGGCGGTCGGCGCGGACACCACGGGCATGGCCGGTTCGGCGGCATCCGTGTCGTCCTGCAGGGACGCGGCCAGGTTGTGCTCGAACTGCTTGAGGATGTGGCCCGCGACCTCGGCGATCATGCCGCTGCCGCGTCCATATTGCGCCACCGCGCCGGACAACTGCAATTGGGTTGTGACGGTGACGTCGGTGCCGCCGCCCGCGGCGGGAACCAGGGCGAAACTGAATTCCGACTGGGCCGAGCCGCGGCCCTTGGGGTCCAGGCCGGAGCCGCGCAGCCAGGCGATGTGCTGCGCGTCGTCCTTGCGCACCAGTTCGGCCTGGCCGTCGAAGGCCAGCTTGATGGGGCCCAGCTTGACCGACACCGAGCCGAGGTATTTGTCGTCGCCCAGCGCTTCCTTGAGCCGGGCCCCGGGCAGGCACGGCAGGATGCGGGGAACGTCCAGCATCAGTTTCCAGGTTTCTTCCAGCGGCAGCGGGACGTGAAAGCGATTGGTGAATTCCATGGCGTCTGCGATCGGGGTCAAAGGTTGGCGCTCGGCGCCGTGGTGTCCAGGGCCGGCGGGTCGAGCAACTCGGCCAGGCGCACCGGGGTCAGCGGGAATTCGGTGATGCGCACGCCGTGGCCGTCCAGCGCGTGCTCGACGGCGCCGATCACCGCGGCGGCCACCGCCAGCGTCGCGCATTCGCCTATGCCCTTGACGCCCAGGGGGTTCAAGCGGGTAGGCGAAGGCTGGAAGATCACTTCGATGTCGGGGACTTCCGGCGCGGTGGGCAGCAGGTATTCCGCGAACGTCGTGGTCAGGGGCTGGGCGTTGTCGTCGTAGCCCATCCATTCGAACAAGGCGTTGCCGATGCCGTGCACCACGCCGCCATGGACCTGGCCATGCGCGATCTGCGGATTGATGAGGTTGCCGCTGTCCTGCACGGCCACGTAGCGCCGCACGTGGACAGCGCCCGTCAAGGGGTCGACCTCGACTTCGCAGGCGTGCGAGGAGCCCGCGTAGGCCTGGGCGTCGCAGTGGAAATGCACGGTCGCATCCAGGCCCGGATCGCCCGGGACGGGCAGCGCGTAGCCGGGCACGCCCTTGAGCAGCATGGCCAGCCGGGCCAGCGAGACGCGTTTGTCGAAGTCCGGGGTATGGACCTCGCCCTGGCTCAGCATCAGTTCGTCCGCGCTGACGCCCAGCACGGCGGCGGCCGTGGCCAGCGCCTTGTCCTTGACCTGGGCCGCGGCCTCGGAGACGGCCGAGCCGGCCATCATGGCCTGGCGGCTGGCGAAGCCGCCCATGCCATAGCCGGAGAGGCCGGTATCGCCCGCCGAGACCTCCACCGCCTGCGGCTCCACGCCCAGGTGCGCCGCGCACAATTGCGCCAGCGTGGTCTTGATGCCCTGGCCCATGGCCAGGGCGCCGGTATGGACCACGATGCGGCCGGACGGATGAACCCTGACACGGGCGGTCTCGTAGGGGCCGCGCCCGGTGGGCTTGACGCTGTTGGCCAGCGCGATGCCGCGCAGCAGGCCGGCGCGGGCCGAGGCTTCCCGCCGTTGCGCGAAGCCGTCGTAGTCGATGGCCCGGGCGGCGGTGGCCTGGAGCGCGGGGAAATCGCCGCTGTCGATGACCAGCGGCACGCCGGCGCGCGACTTGAGCGGCTTGGTGTAGGGAATCTTCTCCGGGGGTATGAGATTGCGCCGGCGGCATTCGAGCCGGTCGATGCCCGCGGTGGACGCCAGCCGGTCCATCATGCGTTCCATGACGAAGGCCGCTTGCGGATAGCCGGCCCCGCGTATGGTCGCGACCGGCACCTTGTTGGTATAGGCCACCTGCACGCGCAGCGAGAAAGCCGGCACGACGTAGGGCCCGGTCATGGACGAGGCGGCGTTGTACGGGACGTTGGTGCCCTGGGGCGTGTAGGCGCCGTGGTCGTGGACGAAGCCGCCCCGCACGCCGAGCACGCGGCCGTCGCGGTCGGCGGCCACCGAGATGCGCCAGAACTGGTCGCGCTCCTGGATGGTGGTCAGGAAGTTTTCGCGGCGGTCCTCCACCCACTTGACCGGGCGGTCCAGCGCTCGGGCGACGGCCGGCACCACGATTTCCTCGGGGTAGATCATGAATTTGGCGCCGAAGCCGCCGCCCACGTCCGGCGTGATCACCCGCAACCGGTCCTCGGGCTGGTCCAGCATGTGGGCGATGGTGTAGTGCAGTTCGTGCGCCATCTGGGTCGAGGACCAGACGGTCAGCATGCCGGTGGCGGGGTCGGGCATGGCTACCACGCCGCGCCCTTCCATGGGATGGCCGCAGCCGCGATGGACCCGGAAGTCGTCGTCCAGCACGATGTCGGCACGGGCGAAGGCGGCGTCGCAGTCGCCATAGGCGAGGGTGTAGTCCTGCAGCACGTTGCTGGTCAGTTCGGTGCGCACCCGGGGGGCATCGTCGTGCACGGCCCGCCGGCAGTCCGCGATGGCGGGCAGGACCTCGAACTCCGCCAGCACGGCGGCCGCGGCGTCCTCGGCCTCGTGCCGCGTCCGGGCCACCACTACCGCGTAGGCCTCGCCCACGAAGGCGACCTCGTCGCCGGCCAGCGCGAACGGCGTGGTGTTCTCGGGCAGGGCCGCGAGCGGAAAGCCCAACGGCATGCGCCACGAGGTGACGTGCCCGAACAGGTCCTGGCGGGTATAGACCGCGACGACGCCGGGCATGGCGCGGGCCTGGCCCGCGTCCACCCCGTGCAGCCGCGCGTGGGCATGCGGGCTGCGCACGAAGCAGGCGTGCAGCGCATCGGGGACGGGGACGTCGTCCAGGAAGCAGGCCTTGCCCCGCAGCAGCGTATCGTCCTCGATGCGGCCGGGACTCGCGCCCATGCCGGGGATGGCGGTCAGTTGGCGCTCAGCGTGCATGGCCGCCTCGTTCACGCAGGATCTGCGCGGCGCGCAGCGCCGCCGCCACGATGTTCTGGTAGCCCGTGCAACGGCACAGGTGGCCGGACAGCACGTCGCGCACGGCGTCCTCGTCGGGGTCGGGGTTGGCGGCCAGCAGCTCGGACAGCGACATCAGGATGCCCGGGGTGCAGAAGCCGCATTGCAGCGCGTGCAATTCATGGAAGGCCTGCTGCAGCGGATGCGTGTCGTGCTCGCTGGCGGCCAGGCCTTCGATGGTGGTGATGGCGCAGCCCTCGCCCTGGACCGCCAGCATCAGGCAGCTGCGGGCAGAGACGCCGTCCACCAGCACCGTACAGGCGCCGCAGACCCCGTGCTCGCAACCCACGTGGGTGCCGGTCAGCTTCAGTTCGCCGCGCAGGAAGTCGGCCAGGTGCAGGCGAGGCTCCGCCATGCCCTGGCAAGGCTTGCCGTTGACGGACAGATGCACGGGGCGGGAGTTTTGCGTGGTTGCCATGGTGGATGTCATCTTGTTGCGCGTTCGAGCGCGCGGGTGATCGCGCGGCCGGCCAGCACCCGCGCCAGCCGCTGGCGGTACCAGCCGGGCACGTAGGCGTCGGAGCTGGCCTCCACCGCGCCGCACAGCGCGGCGGTTCGTTCGATGTCCGCCGCCTCGGCTTTCGTGCCCAGCAGGGCCTGCTCGGCCTGCGCCATGCGGACGGGCGCCGTCGATACGCCGCCCAGGGTGATGGAACAGCGGTCCACCCGCACGTCGGCGCCGAAGCTCAGCAGCACGGCGGCCGAGGCGATGGCGAAGTCGCCGTGCCGCCGCGAGAATTCCAGGAAGCTCCAGCCATGTCCCGGGTCCCAGGGGCGCATCGACACGCCCACCAGCATTTCGTCGGCCTCCAGCGCCGGCGTCATGTAGCCGGCGGGAAAATCCGCCATCGCCAGGCTGCGCGTGCCGCTGGCGCTGGCCACGTGGACCTGCGCGTCCAGGGCCATGGCGATGGTGGGGATTTCGGCCGAGGGGTCGAGCTGGCACAGGCTGCCGCCCACGGTGCCGCGGTTGCGCGTCTGCCGGTGGCCGACGTTCAGGATCGCCTCGCGCAGGATGGGCAGCCGGTCCCGCACCATGTCCGAGAACTCGACGTCCCGCTGCCGGGTCATGGCGCCGATCCGGACCGAGTCGCCTTCGTCGCGCAGGTAGGCCAGTTCCGGGATGCGATTGATGTCCACCAGGCAGTCCGGGAACGCGAACCGCATGTTCAGCATGGCCATCAGCGACTGGCCGCCCGCCAGCACCCGCGCGTTGTCCGCGCCGGCCAGGCATTGCAGCGCCTCGTCCAGGCTGCGCGGCGCCACGTAGTCGACAGCGGGAGCTTTCATGGCGTGTTCAGATCTTCGACAGGTCGAGGGCCGAGGCGGCGAACAGTTCCTCGGGCGCGACCCGCCGGCGCGACAGGCCCTGGTCGTGGTGGTAGCGCGCGAAGGTCTCGATCACGTGATGGTTGGCGGGCAGGCCGTAGGGCCAGTAGTCCTCGCCCATCAGCGCCTTGGCCTCGTTGTGGTGGTGGACCATCCAGGGCAGGGTGACCGCCAGATGGCAGATCTCGTCCAGCTCCTTGACGGCCAGGGCCTTGGCCTTCAGGAAGGCCTTGTAGACGCTGACCGGCAGCCATGGGTTTTCTTCCACCAGCGACTTGCGTATGCCCACCATGTGCATGATGGGGAAGATGCGGGTGCGGCGGAAATAGTCCTTTTCGGCGTCGATGTAATCGCCGAACAGGCGGCCCACATTGGGGGCGCCGCGCAGGAAGCAGGACGGCGCGCGGGCGCCGATGTAGCCGTCGATCTCGCCGGACTCCAGCATGCCCGACAGGGTCTTGTCGTCGGGGATCTGCCGCAGGTCGATGGACGGATCCAGCTCGATCGGCGCGCGTTCGCCCCGCCCCGGTTCCTCGACGCCGCCGCGCCGCCACTTGATGTCGGCTGGCTTGACGCCGTATTCGTCCTCGAGGATGCCGCGGATCCAGACGTTCGCGGTGATCTGGTACTCGGGGACGCCTATGGTCTTGCCCTTGAGATCCTGCGGGCGCTGGATGCCGCGGTCGGTGCGCACGTAGATGCCCGACTGGCGGAAGACCCGCGACAGGAAGGCGGGCACCGCGACGTACTTGTTGTCGCCGCGCGCCGTGGTCATCATGTGGCTGCTCATCGAGATTTCCGTCACGTCGAACTCTTCGTAGCGGAAGGCGCGGTGGAAGGCCTCCTCAGGCTCCAGCGGCACGGCGCGCACGTTGCAGCCCTCGATGGCCACGCGGCCGTCGAACAGGGCCTGGGTGCGGTCGTAGTTGCCTACGGAGAGACTGATGTTCAGTTTGTTCATCGATTTTCCTTTTGGTGGATGCTCGGATTCTCAGTCCGCGCTCAGGCCGATCTTCTTGGCCAGCGCGGCAAAACGGTCGATGTCGTCGTTGACGATTTTCTGGAACGCGGCCGGGCCTTCGTCCGCGGTGGTGTAGCCCAGGTCCTCGAGCCGCTTGCGCATGGCGTCGGTCTTCATGATGGCCGACACCGTCTTGTAGATGTCCATCTTGACGTTGTCCGGCGTGCCGCCGGGAACCGCCAGCCCCTGCCATTGGCTGAGGTTGAAGCCGGGTGCGCCGCTCTCGGCCACGGTGGGCACGTCGGGCACGGCCTTCGAGCGGTCGCTGGAGGTGATGGCCAGCGCGCGCAGCTTGCCCGAGGAAATGTAGGTCAGCGCGCCGGAGATGGTGACTATCGCCAGGTCCACCTGCCCGCCCAGGACGTCGACCAGGGCGGGGCCACAGCCTTTGTACGGAACGTGCACGTTGTGCATCTTGAACTCGATGTTCATCATTTCGCCCGCCAGGTGCGGGTCGGTCCCGGCGCCGCAGGAGCCGTACGACAGCTTGGAGCCCGGCTGGCGGCCCACCTCCACCACGTCGGCCAGGGTCTTGAAGCGCGAGGACGCCGGCACCACCACCAGCATGGGAGCGTAGGCGACATTGATCACGGCCGCCAGATCCTTCTTGGGGTCGTAGCCCAGGTTCTTGTAGATGGCGGGCGCCAGGGAATAGGCGTCGTTCATCATCAGCAGGGAATGGCCGTCCTTGGGCTTGCCCGCGACGATGCGGGTGCCCACGGTACTGCCGGCGCCCGCCTTGTTCTCGACGATGACGGACTGCCCGAGCCTGCCGAGCTGGTCGCCGATGAGCCGGGCCAGCATGTCGACCCCGCCGCCCACGGCGTAGGGCACGGTGATCTCGACCGTCTTGACGGGGAAGGTTGGGGCTGCCTTGACTTCGGCCTTCGCCGCGGGCAGGAGGGCCGCGGCGAAGGCCAGGGAGCACAGCAGTTGGACGGGCATCTTGGTCAGCATGGGGAGCTCGCAGGGGTCGGGTTGATCGGATCGGAGTGGCGCACTGGATGTGTGCCGTGATGCACCAAAATTACTCAGTAGACTGATCAATATATTCACTGTACTGAGTATTTGGCCGAGCGCTCATTGGGGGAATCACCTAATGATGCGAAATGTTTGCCCCGGATGTGGGCGCCGACCGGTCATCGATCCTTCTGCGAGCAAGTTCCGGGCCAGATGGGGGCCGGCGGCGCGGGGGATGCGCCGCCGGATGGCGGGGGGCTAGCCCGCCTTGTACTGGGCCTCGATGCGGCGGCCGATGTCGGCGTCGACCTGCTTCCAGTAGTCGAACGCCCGCTCGAGCACCGGCGAGCGCACGCCGGATTTCAGCCCGCCCACCACGGTATCGACCAGCCGCTGGCGCTGCGCGTCGTCGAAGACGTCGCGCACCAGCGCGCCGGCCTGGCCGAAGTCGTCGTCGTCCTTGCGCAGCTTGTAGGCTTCCCGGACCAGGCTGGTGTCGACCTCCCAGCTTTCTTCCTGCGCCGCGCCGCCGTCGGCCCAGGCGCGTCCCGTGCTGTTGGGCGCGTAGGTGGCGGCATTGCCGGCGTGCTCATAGGCCATGTGGCCGTCGAACATGTAGGTGTTGACCGGCACTTTCGGACGGTTCACGGGCAACTGGTGGAAGTTGGTGCCGATGCGGGCGCGATGGGCGTCGTTGTAGGCGAAGGCGCGGCCCAGCAGCATCTTGTCGGGCGACAGGCCGATGCCCGGCACGGTATTGCCGGGCGAGAAGGCGGCCTGTTCGATCTCGGCGAAGAAGTTGACCGGGTTGCGGTTCAGGGTCATCACGCCGACCTTGATCAGCGGATAGTCCTTGTGCGGCCACACCTTGGTCAGGTCGAAGGGGTTGAACCGGTAAGTCTTGGCCTCGGCATACGGCATGACCTGCACCGACAGCACCCACTTGGGATGTTCCCCGCGCGCGATCGCCTCGAACAGGTCGCGCCGGTGGTAGTCGGCGTCCTGGCCGGCGATGCGGGCGGCTTCCTCGTTGGTCAGGTTCTTTTCGCCCTGCTGGTTGTGGAAGTGATACTTGACCCAGAATTTCTCGCCCGCCGCGTTGACCCACATGTAGGTGTGCGACCCGAAGCCGTTCATGTGGCGCCAGGACTGCGGGATGCCGCGATCGCCCATCAGGTAGGTGACCTGGTGCGCGGACTCCGGATTGTGCGTCCAGAAGTCCCACTGCATGTGGGCGTCGCGCAGGCCCGAGTCGGGCAGGCGCTTCTGGCTGCGGATGAAATGGGGGAACTTGATCGGATCGCGCACGAAGAAGACGGGCGTGTTGTTGCCGACCAGATCGTAGTTGCCTTCGGTGGTGTAGAACTTCAGCGAGAAGCCGCGCACGTCGCGCCAGGTGTCCGGGCTGCCGGATTCGCCGGCCACCGTGGAGAACCGGGCCAGCATCTCGGTCTTACAGCCTTTCTGGAACAGGGCGGCCTTGGTGTAGCGGGAGATGTCCTCGGTGGCCTCGAAGACGCCGAAGGCGCCCGAGCCCTTCGCGTGGGGCTGGCGCTCGGGGACTTTTTCCCGGTTGAAGTGCGCCATCTGTTCGAGGAAATGCACATCGTGCAGGACCAGCGGTCCGTCGCTGCCCGCCGTCAGCGAATTACGGTCGCTGGGGGCGGGGGCGCCGGCGCTGGTGGTGCTGTGGCCGGGGAGGGGGGTCTTGTCGCTCATTGTGGGACTCCTGAATGGCGGTTGATGTTCGTGTCCAAGGACGCTTTCGGTCTTTGCCCTGCGAATGGCCCATCCTAGCCAAGAAGCCGTGACGGGGCGCACAAAGCCCGCCCTGCCTTGTGTGTCAAAATGTAACTTGATTGGGGCGGCGCGCCGCCGGTCAGGCGCACGCGTGCCAGCGCACCGTGCGCTCCACCGCGCTCCTCGGGGCTTTGTCCATGATCATGGCGATCGTCTGGCGCGACAGCTCCTTGCGCCAGGCGGCTTCGGCGCCATGCATGGCCGAGGCGATCGCACAGGGCCGGCGGCATTCGGCGGGCGGGGCCGCGCCTTCGCCGTTGCGCCGGATCTCGGTGCAGCGGAAAGCCGTCTCCTGGCCTTCGATGGCATCGACCACGTCCAGCAGCGTGATCCGCGCCGGCGGGCGGGCCAGCCGGAAGCCGCCCTTGGGGCCCGCCGACGACGCCAGGATGCCGGCCCGCGCGAGCGCCTGCAGCGACTTGTTCAGATAGGCGGCGGGCAGCCCGAACTTGGCCGCCAGCCTGGCGGTGGACACCACCTCGTCCTGCCCCATCCAGCCCAGGGCCACGCAGCAATGCAGGCCCCATTCCACGCCTTCGCTCATCCTCATGGTTCGTGCCTCGCAATGGATAATCCGGACTATATCCATCCAGATTATGATTGACCAGCGTTCCGAACGAGAGGGTCCGCAGGCCGCGCTCGGCGCAAGACATGTACGGCGGCTGCACGCTCTGCCTGGATCGCAACGGCGGCAAGCCGGTGGTGGCGCCGGACCCGCCGGGCACCCCGGGCACCCCGGGCACCCCGGGCCGGCTTCCCGTGGGGGAGTCGTGGTAACCTGTCAGGCAGCAAGATGGCTTTGCCATCGTTCCGGGTGTCCAGGTCATGCCAGCAGAGAATAGAACCGAGATCGAGCCGTTCGAGAAAATGGAGCGGCGCACAGCCGCCGCCTACGTGCAGGCGCAGTTGCAGAAGCGGATAGAAAGCGGCGCGTTCCGACCGGAAGAACGCCTGCCCTCCGAAGCGGAGCTGGCCAGCTCGTTCGGCGTCAGCCGTCCGGTGGTGCGGGAAGCCCTGATGTCCCTGCAGGCCCTGGGCTACACCGAGTCGCAGACCGGGCGGGGCACGTTCGTCGTGTCGGATCGCATCAGCGGCGCATTGATCTTCGGGCGCTACACCCCCGCGCAGATACAGGAGGTCCGTTGTGCGCTCGAGGTTCCCGTGGTGCAACTGGCCGCCGTCAAGCGGACCGAACAGGACATAGGCGTCCTGGCTTCGCTGCTCGGCCGCATCGCCGAAACCAGCGATCCGGACCGCCGCAACCAGCTCGACATGGATTTTCACGTGGCCATCGCGAACGCCTCGGGCAACCCTCTCTTCGTGATGCTGATCGAAGAGATGCGGGGCATCCTGGAGGACTACACCAAGGAACTGACCAAGGCGCCGCACCGGCGCGGCGAGGCCAGGACGGAGCACGCGGAGATCTACCAGGCGATCGTGCGGCGCGATCCGGCCGCGGCCGGCCAGGCCATGGCCAGGCATCTGGAAGCGGGCGAGGCGGTGTTCGGGGGCGGGGCGTCCGCGCTGTCGCGGGTCGCCGCTCCGGACGGTTCTCCGGCCTGACGGGGCCGCGGGCGGCTCAGGCCGGCTCGAGCCGTGCGATGGCCAGCGCCAGCGCCTGGGCCCGCGGCACCAACGAGTCCAGCCGGCAGTATTCGCGGTCCGTATGGACGTGTCCTCCCACCGGGCCGACCGCACACAACGTCGGAGCGCCCACCGCCGAGGTCAGGCCGCTGTCGGCCGAGCCGCCGGTGTACTCGCCTTCGACCGAGAAGCCCGTCTCGCGCGCGGCATCCTGGTAGCGGGCCAGCACGTCCAGGGTCATGGCCGTGGTGGCGAGCGGCAGGAAAAGGCCTTCGCGCACGATCCTGCCGCAGGTGCAGGCGGGCGATTCCTGTTCGATGATGCCGGCGATCCTCTGCCGGAGTTCGGCGCGATCCACGCCATCGGGAAAGCGCACGTCGAGCTGGCCCCGCGCGAAATCCGCCACGGTGTTCACGGACATGCCCCCCGACACGGTACCCACGTTGGTGGAGACGCCTCGCCCGGGATCCGCCAGTCCGTGCAGGGCCATGGTCTTGCGCGCGAGGGCTTCGATGGCGCTGGCGCCCTGCTCGGGATTGACGCCGGAGTGGGCCGCTACGCCCCGGATCTCGAAATCCATGAACAGCGCCCCCTTGCGGCCGGTCACCACATTGCCGGTGGGTCGACCCGGTTCGGCATTGAAGACCGCGCGCGCTCCCCGGGCCATGTCCTGGGTCAGGCCGCGCGAGGCGGGGGAGGCGATTTCCTCGTCGCCGGTGAACAGTACGCGCAGCGGCAGCGGGTTGCCGCCGACTTCGGCGAACGCGCGGACCACGAACAGGTTCATGACCAGGCCTGCCTTCATGTCCGCCACGCCGGGGCCGTAGGCGGTGCGGCCGTCCACCCGGAATGGCCGGGCCTGCGCCGTGCCCGGGGGGAAGACCGTGTCCATGTGGCCCAGCAGCAGCACATGTCCCTGTCCCGCGCATGCGCCGGGCAGCTCCCCGCTGACGCAATCCCCGTGTTCGGGCAGGGGGTGGCGCACCGTGGCGATGCCGGCCTCACGCAGCGCGGCTTCGAGCCGCAGTCCCACCTGGTCCACGTTTCCCTTGTCGCTGCTGCCGCTGTCCATGTTGACCAGTGCTTCCAGCAGTTCCAGCATCGCGGGTTCACGCCGCCGTAGCCAGTCGGCCAGTGCCCGTTCCTGTGTCGCCTTCATGGGCGGTTTCCTTCATTCGATCCGGATGTTGGCATTGCGGATGACGTGCTGCCACCTGTCGATCTCGCCCTTGATGCGGGTCCGGAATTCCTCCGGCGAACTCGGGGCGACGGAGAAGCCCACGTTCAGCAACTGCGTCTTGACCTCGGGCATGGCCGCGGCTTTCCTGATGGCCGCGTTGAGCCTGTCGATGATGGGCCGCGGCGTGCCGGCGGGCGCCAGGATTCCCGATACCGTGTCGCCTTCCAGGCCAGGCGTGCCTGACTCGATCGTGCCGGGGACGTTGGGCAGGATCTCGCTGCGTTCCTTGCTCAGCACCATGACGGGTTTGAGCTTGCCGTCGCGTATGAAGGGCAGGGCCGAGGGCAGCGAGGTGAAGACGATGGGCGTGTCCCCGGAGACGGCGGAAGCCAGCAGTTGCGGCGTGCCGTTGAAGGGAACCGTGGTCAGTCCGTCCAGCTTGTAGGTCAGCTTGAACAGCTCGCCGTTCAGATGGGGGGTGGAGCCTATGCCGGGGTGGGCGTAGCTGTACTGCGTGGGGTGGGCCTTGATGAGATCGATCAGGCCCTTGGCGGAGTCCACCTTCATCTGCGTGTTCACGCTGACGATGTTGGGCGAGGCCGCCAGCATGGCGATGGGCTCGAAGTCCCTGAGCGGATCGTAGCCGACGTCGCGCACGTACAGGCTGGGATTGATGATGAAGCCGGTGCTGATGACGTGCAGCGTGTAGCCGTCGGGCGAGGCCTTGGCGACCCGGGCCGCGGCGATGTTGCCACCGGCGCCCGGCACGTTTTCCACGATGAAGCTCTGGCCGAGGCTTTCGCCCAGTTTCTGCGCCATGACGCGGGCGATGATGTCCGCCGGGCCGCCGGCGGTGAAGCCGACGACGATGCGCACGGGTTTTTCGGGATACTGGCCGGCGGCTTGCGCGGCTATCGGTATCGCGGTGGGCAGGACCAGCACGGACAACAGATGCGAGAGGCGCGGTTTCATGTTCATCGCTCCACGGAAAGGGACGTCGAGACGGCAGGAAGGGCGGGACTCAGCGGACGACGGTTTCGCCCAGGTTGACCACGGTCGTGTAATCGGCCGAAGCGATGCCGCGCGGTCCCATGCCGAGGACGGCGCGTTGCGCATGGACCGCCGAGGCCGGGGCGCGTCCGTCTGCGGGCGCCAGGCGCCGGCCGGCCGGCGATGCGGCCGGCGCGTCGCGCAGGTAGTCCAGGATGGCGCCGCAGAACAGGTGCAGGTCGCTGGGCAGGCGCGAGGTGATCAGGTTGCGGTCGCGTACGACGGCTTCGTCGCGGTAGCGTCCGCCCGCGTGGATCACGTCGTCGCGGATCAGCGCGACGCAGGTGACGTCCCGGTCCTTGGCGATGCCGGCCGAGGCCAGTACCCAGCCGGCGTGGCAGATGGCGGCCACCAGGTTGCCGCGTGCGTCCATGTCGCGCACGAAGTCGATCATCGCCTTGTGCCGGCGCATGCCTTCGGGGGCGAACCCGCCCGGAATGACGACGGCATCGAAATCCCCGGCGGTCACGTCCGCCACGGCCAGGTCGGGCCGGACGGGGTAGCCGAGCTTGCTCGCATAGACCTGGTCCCGGGCGGGACCGACGACCAGCACGTGGGCGCCCGCTTCGCGCAGGCGCAGCAAGGGGTGCCAGAGTTCGAGTTCCTGATACTGGTTCTCGGCCAGGATGGCGATGCGGGCTTCGCGGGGCAGGGCGAGGGAGGACGTGGCGTCCAGCGCGGACATGAGCCGGTGTCCCCAGGCGGGCAGGTCGTCCGTGCTGGCGGCGGTGATCGCGCCATCCACGGCCTTGCCCAGCAGGGACCGGCCTTCGGAGACGGCCGCCAGCAAGGCGCCGGCCTGGGCCGCCTCGTCCAGGAATGCGCGCAGGACGGGGTCGTGCCCCAACGCGCCGGTGTTGCCGCCAGGGATCACGACGGCGGCGAAGTCCGCTCCCGAGGCCCCGGCCACGGCCCGGTTCGGCACGACCGGATAGCCCAGGCGGCTGTAGGCGGCATCCTGGCCCGCCGTGCCGAGCACCACCACTTCCCGCCGCGCCTCGCGCAGCCGCAGGACGGGATACCAGAACTCCAGCTCCTGGAAGCCGGGATAGAGAAGCACTGCGACGGGTTTACTCACGGATCACTCCCTACGGAATTAGTTGTAAGGCTGTAAGATAGGTTGTACTCTATCCATCCATCAATGCTTTGGCAATGTTTTTCACCGATGCATCCGGTGTTTTTAATCAAGCTATTGATTTATAAGAATAAATTTTTATTCTGGAATTCATTTTGAGGTAAGGCCGGAGTGAGGCAGGGGCGGAGTGCCCCCTTTCGGCCCATTGTTGTTGCACATAGCTGTATGACAGGATGGGCGATCCCGGCAGGATCGCTTTTTTGGACAACCCGTGGAGATGGCAATGAAGAAGATCAGGACCGTGACGGGCGATGTGCCGGTCGATCGGATGGGCGTGACGTTGACGCATGAGCATCTGCTCTACACCTATCCGGGCGGCGAGCACGACCACCGGTCCAGCTATGTGCTGGAGGATGCCGTGGCGCGGATCTCGGCCGAACTCAAGGCGGGCATGGATGCATACGGCTACGGTACCCTGGTCGACATGACGCCGGCGGAGGTGGGCCGCAATCCCGAACTGATGAAGCGGGTTGCCGAGCGCACGGGGGCCAATATCATCGCCGTAAGCGGCTTCTTTCCCGAGCGCATGGGCATTCCCTACTGGTTCCGGCGCCAGTCCGTGGACGAACTGACGGACTTCTATTACCGGGACCTGACCGAGGGCATGGTGTTCGCCGGCGCCGCGACCGGCATCAAGGCCGGGGCGATCAAGATCGCCACCGGGCAGGAAAGCGTGCATCCGGCCCCCAGTCCCATGGGGCCCAACGGGCGCCGCATCCACCAGTACGAAGACAGGTTGATCCGCGCGGCCGCCCGGGCCCAGCGCAAGACCCTGTGCTGCATCAACACTCATACCGACCCGATGGACTATACGGTGACCAATCCGGGGGTCGAGCAGCTCGAGATCCTGGAAGAGGAAGGCGCGGACCTCGGCAAGGTGATCGTCGGCCATGCCTTCGTCGAGCCGCGGGGCGTCGAGCAGATCGAGGCCATCGTGCGGCGGGGCGCGACCGTGCAGGTGGATCACATCGGGATTCCCTGGCGCTTCGACGGCGACGAAGGCCTGGACGAATCCATGGCCGGGCTGATGCAGGTCCTGGCCGACAAAGGCTACATGGACCAGATGGTCATTACCTACGACCGCTGGTTCTTCAATCCGCGGGGGCCCGCCACCCAGGAGAATCCGCAGTTGCTGAACCAGGGCGTGGGCCTGGGGTACATCTTCGAGACCTTCGTGCCGCGGCTGCGCGGCAAGGGCTTCACCGATGCCGACGTCCACCGCATGATGGTCGAGAATCCGCGCCGGCTGCTGTCCATGGATTCCCTGTAGCAGTTTCCGTCCGACCAGGAGAAAGGCATGTCCGACAATCCCGTGGTGGATGGTTTCTCGGCGCAGGAACTGCGCCAGCACGTGGTCGCCACGACCGAAAGCTACCCGACGCGGCTCGCCGGTACCGAGCATGTGCGGCTGACCGCCGAATACTGTGTGGAGGCGATGCGCCGGTCGGGCCTGGAGGCGGCGGTGCACAGCTTTCCGGGGCTGGTGAGTTTCCCGCGGGAAACCCACGTCGACCTGGCGGGACCCGGCGCCCGGCGCGTGCGCGCGATGACGCTGGGCCACAGCGCGCCCACTCCCGAGGCTGGCGTCGAGGCCGAGATCGTCGACGCGGGAGGTGGATCGGCCGCCGATTTCCGCAGGCTGGACGTGGGCGGGCGCATCGTACTCGTCGATACCCTGTCGGGCCCGGGGCGCCAGGAAAAGCAGCGCCTGGCGGCCCTGCACGGCGCCGTCGGCTACATCGGCATCAACTGGGGGCATCCCGCCGACGAGACCCTGCCGTACGGTTCGGTCAAGCCGGGCTGGGGCAATCCTTCGCCCGCCTCCACGCGGGGAGAGGCGGCCGTCCTGCCGTGCGTGGGCGTGTCGCGGGCCGAAGGGGAGCGCCTGCGGGCGCGGCTGCGCGAGGGGCCGCTGCGCGCGTGCCTGCACACGCGCGTGGCCAACCCCTGGCGGCCGGTCCAGGTCGGGGTCGGCACCTTGCGGGGCCGGACCGACGATTTCGTCCTGGTGGGTGGGCACATCGATTCGTGGGAAGGTCCGCAGGCCACCGACAACGCCACCGGCATGGCCTGCATGCTGGAGCTGGCGCGGGTGTTCGCGCCGCACCGGGGAAAGCTGCTGCGCGGATTGGAATTCGGATTCTGGGTCGGGCACGAGACGGGCACGATGATCGGCTCGTCCTGGTACGCGGACCGGCATTGGCGGCGCCTGCAGCGCCATGCGGTCGCCTATCTCCAGATCGACCAGCCCGGTTGCGCCGGCGCCACCCAGTGGGGAGCCACCTCGAACACCGAGTTGCGAGGGTTCCAGGAACGGGTGGACAAGCAGTGGACCGAGGGGCGGCCGTGGTCCTGGCGCCGGGCGCTGAAGATCGGCGATACCTCGTTCTTCGGCGCTGGCGTGCCGATGCTGAGCGGCCTGGCCACGTTCGACGCCGGCACGCTCAGGCAGACGGCCAACGCCACCCTGGGGGCCTGGCATCACACGGTCGAGAACACGCTGGACAAGGTCGACTGGGACGCCCTGGCGATGCACCTGCGTGTGTATGGCGCCTACCTGTGGGAGTTGTGCACCGCCCCCATCCTGCCGATGGCGTTCGGCGGCGTGGCCGAGGAAATCGTCCGGCGCCTGGATGAACTGGCAGGCTCGGGGGCGCCGCTGCCCCTGGATGAGATCGCGGCGGAGGCGCGCCGGTTCCAGGCCGGAGTCGCCCGGCTGGACGCGTGGATCGAGGCGGGCGGCGCGGCGGCCCATGCGGGCGCCGTCAATGCCAGCCTGAAGCGGCTGAGCCGCCTCCTGATTCCCGTCACCCATACGGTCCGGGGGCGCTATGGCCATGACACGTACGGGCTGAGCGCGCAGACCGCGCCGCTGCCCGGACTGCACGGCCTGGGCGACTGGGCGGCGGAAGCGGCCGGCACGCCGGAGTGGGTGGGACAGGAGATCGACTTCCTGCGCCAGCGCAACCGTATCGGCGATGCCCTGGCCGAGGCGGTCGGCGAGATCGAGCGGTGCCTGGGGGCCGCGGGCTGAGGCTCGTGGCGGGCCCCGCCCGGCGGGGGGCCGGTGGTTCAGGGATCCAGGCGGATCGATTTTTCCCGCGCGATGGCGGTCCACTTGCGTATCTCGGCCTCGACGGTCTCGCCCAGCTTCTTCGGCGCGCCGCCAGCCGGGTCCAGGCCCATGGACGCGAGGCCGGCGCGGGTTTTCTCGTTCGCCAGCGCCTGGTCGACCGCCCGGTTGAGCCGGGCGACCACAGCGTCCGGCGTTCCGGCCGGCGCGAACATGCCGAACCAGGTCAGCGCCTCGTAGCCGGGCAGGCCCGATTCGGCGATGGTCGGTGTGTCCGGAAAGGTCGCCCAGCGTTGCGCGCTGCCTGTTCCCAGTAGTTTGACCTTGCCGCTGCGGATGAAGCCCAGCGCAGTCGGCCCGTCGATGGTGAACTGGATCTGGCCGGAGATCAGGTCGGTCATCGCGGGCGCCGACCCCTTATAAGGGATGTGGTTGGCCTGGATGCCCGCCGCGGACAGGAACATTTCGATGGCGAGGTGATTGATGCTGCCGAGTCCGTACGAGCCGTAGGCCAGTGCGCCGGGCGAGGCCTTCGCCGCGTTGATGAGATCCCGGACGGTGCTTCCCTGGAAGCCCGGCGCGGCGATCAGCATCAGCGGCGATGTCGCCAGCAGCGAGACCGGGCGGAAATCCTTGATGGGGTCGTAGCTCAGTTTGGTATAGACCGCGGAGTTCGTGCCGTGGGTGCTGGGCGTGCCGATCAGCAGGGTGTAGCCGTCGGGTTCGGCCCGCGCGGCGCGCGCCGTTCCTATCATGCCGCCAGCGCCCGTGATGTTCTCCACGACCACGGGATGGCCCAGGTCGGCGCTCATCTGCTGGGCGAACAGGCGTCCGACGGCGTCGGCGCCGCCGCCGGCGGCAAAGGGCAGGACCAGCCGGATGGGCCGGTTGGGGAAGTCTCCCTCCTGCGCGAGGGCCGGCTGGAGGGCCAGGGCAGTGGCCAGAACCGCCCCGCTCAAGGCTTTCGGTGTCGTCATCATGGTTCGTTCTCGATACATGGGGCCATCGGAAACGGGCGGGCGGCGCGCGGCCGTCAGTCCGTCTGGAAGCGGTCGAGCAGGCGGACGGCGTTGCCGCGCTCGATCGCGGCCACGCTTTCCGGGTCGAGTGCGAGCCCATGGAGGCCTCGCACGGTGTCGAGGCTGCGGCGCAGCGGGGCGTCCGTGCCGAACAGCAGCCGCGAGGCGCCTACCGTCTGCAGCATGGAGGACAGCCCGACCGGGTGGGCGCGCAGCGCGATGTCGTAGTGGAACTGGCGCAGCGCGGCGGGCAGGCCCTGCGGCAGCAGGCGTGCGCCGTCGGGGGTGACCGCCAGCATGCGTTCGAAGTGGTCGGCCAGCAGCGGCAGCACGCCGCCGCAATGGGCGAAGATGAAGCGGATGTCGGGGCAGCGCCGCACCGTGCCGGAAAAAATCAGGCTCGCCAGCGTCCGCGTCGTATCCACCGGGAACTCCACGACCCAGTTCTGCACGCCTGGAATCAGATTCACGCAGCAGTCCGGCGCGGTGGGATGGACGTAGACGACCGCGCGGCGGCGGTTCAATTCGTCCAGGACCGGCGCGAACGCGGGGTCACCCAGCCATTTGCCGGCGTAGCTCGTCAGCAGGCCGATGCCGTCGGCGCCCAGGGTGTCCAGCGCATGGGCGATCTCGGCCAGGCTGGCGTCGACCTCGGGCAGGGGCAGGCTGGCGAACAGGCCGAAGCGGCCGGGATGGTCGCGCATCATGGTGGCGCCGAATTCGTTGCCCGCGCGGGTGGCTTCCCGCCGCGCGGCCGGCTTCATCGCCTCGAAGGCGGGGGCCGTCAACGAGGTCATCGCGGTCTGAATGCCCGCCTCGTCCATATCCTCGATGGAGCGCATGGGCGTCCAGTCGGCGGCGGGGCCGCGCGCCAGGTAATGGTCCTGGGTGCCGAGCCAGGACTGGAACGACGGTGGGAACAGGTGATGATGCACGTCGATGCGATGATGGCAGGCGCATGGCATGGTTGAATCAACCTTCTTGGATGTAAGGCTGTAAGGCAGCCTGGTTGAAGTTTAGGCGTTTGCGCAACGAACGCAATCGTTTTTTGAGAAAATCGGGAATTCCCTGGGCCCCGACCGCGGGGACGGGGGCCGCGCCTACGTAGAGCATTGACAGCCTGTTTTTGGCCGCGTTATTATGGCAAGCTCTCTGGAGTCGGCTCGCCCGGGCCGCGCGTTCTTTGATGTGCAGAATTGCAATATCCGGCAGGCACAATCGCTCGGATGTCCCGCAAATCCTGCCTTTCTCAAGAGCCGCGTCGCGGCGTTCCTCCCCCAGCAGGTTTTCATGCCGCACGATCGTGCGGCCCGTGCATGTTCCTCTTCCGGTTCGCCCCGGTAGCGGCTTCCTGCTCGGGGCCGCGCTGCCGGACGGCTTGTTGTAGACGTCTGGGCCTTGTGACGTAGGCCGCAGACCTAACCAAAAGACCCCAAAAGGTTACGGAAGAGGGCTTATGCCAACTATCAGCCAACTCGTGCGCAAGCCGCGCGAATCCAGCCACGCCAAGAGCAAGTCGCCCGCTCTTGAAAGCAGCCCGCAGCGTCGCGGCGTTTGCACCCGTGTCTACACCACGACCCCCAAGAAGCCGAACTCGGCTTTGCGTAAGGTTGCCAAGGTGCGCCTGACCAACGGTTTCGAAGTCATTTCGTATATCGGCGGCGAAGGTCACAACCTGCAGGAGCACTCGGTGGTGCTGGTGCGCGGCGGCCGGGTGAAGGATCTCCCGGGTGTGCGCTACCACATCGTCCGCGGTTCGCTGGACCTGCAAGGCGTGAAGGATCGCAAGCAGTCCCGCTCGAAGTACGGCGCCAAGCGCCCCAAGAAGGCCTGATCCCCGGGTCTTGCCGCTTTACCCGTTGCGTTGCCGCGTCCTGGTCTGCAGGGGCGGCACGAGTAAGGGGCCCGTCGGGGCGCAAGCCCACCATGACAGGCCACGGCCGTCGGCGAAAGCCCGCGGTTCAACTGAAGACATAGGAAGTAGAAATGCCTCGTCGTCGCGAAGTACCCAAGCGTGAAATCCTGCCCGATCCCAAGTTCGGCAGCGTTGAACTCGCCAAATTCATGAACGTCGTCATGCTCTCCGGCAAGAAGGCCGTTGCAGAGCGGATCGTTTACGGCGCCCTCGAACAAATCCAGACCAAGACCGGCAAGGACCCCATCGAGGTGTTCGGTCAGGCGATCGGCAACGTCAAGCCCATCGTCGAGGTCAAGAGCCGCCGGGTCGGCGGCGCCAACTACCAAGTGCCGGTTGAAGTGCGCCCCGTGCGCCGCCTGGCCTTGGCTATGCGTTGGGTTCGCGAGGCCGCCAAGAAGCGTGGCGAGAAGTCCATGGACCTGCGCCTGGCGGGCGAGCTGATGGACGCGTCCGAAGGTCGCGGCGGCGCGGTCAAGAAGCGCGACGACACGCACAAAATGGCCGAGGCCAACAAGGCATTCAGCCACTTCCGCTGGTAAGCGGCACTCTTCGTTTCTCAAATGGCCCGCGGCCGATCGCCGTGGGCCAACCAGTCCAGCCACCAAGGAAATCCGATCATGGCCCGCAAGACCCCGATCGAGCGCTACCGCAACATCGGCATCTCTGCGCACATCGACGCAGGGAAGACCACCACCACCGAACGTATCCTGTTCTATACGGGCGTCAACCACAAGCTTGGCGAAGTGCACGACGGCGCCGCCACGATGGACTGGATGGAGCAGGAGCAGGAACGCGGCATCACGATCACCTCGGCTGCCACCACCTGCTTCTGGAAGGGCATGGCGGGCAATTATCCCGAGCATCGCTTCAATATCATCGACACCCCGGGGCACGTGGACTTCACGATTGAAGTCGAACGCTCCATGCGCGTGCTCGACGGCGCCTGCATGGTGTATTGCGCCGTGGGCGGCGTGCAGCCCCAGTCGGAAACCGTCTGGCGCCAGGCCAACAAGTACGGCGTGCCCCGTCTCGCGTTCGTCAACAAGATGGACCGGACCGGCGCGAACTTCTTCAAGGTCTACGAGCAGATGCGTCTGCGCCTGAAGGCCAACCCGGTTCCGCTGCAAGTGCCGATCGGCGCCGAGGATGGCTTCAAGGGCGTGGTCGACCTGGTCAAGATGAAGTCCATCCTGTGGGATGACGCCACCCAGGGCACCAAGTTCGACTACGGCGACATTCCCGCCGAGCTGGCCGATACCTGCAGCGAATGGCGTGAAAAGCTGGTCGAGGCCGCCGCCGAGTCGTCCGAAGAGCTGATGAACAAGTATCTGGAGTCCGGCGAGCTGTCGGAAGCCGAGATCAAGTCCGCCATCCGCCAGCGCACCATCGCCGGCGAGATCCAGCCCATGCTGTGCGGCACCGCCTTCAAGAACAAGGGCGTGCAGGCCATGCTGGACGCGGTCATCGATTACCTGCCCTCGCCGATCGACATTCCGCCGGTCGATGGTACCGACGAGAACGAGCAGCCCGTGGTCCGCAAGGCGGACGACAAGGAAAAGTTCTCGGCGCTGGCGTTCAAGCTGATGACGGACCCGTTCGTCGGCCAGCTGACCTTCATCCGTGTGTACTCGGGCGTGCTGACTTCCGGCGACACCGTCTACAACGCGATCAAGGGCAAGAAAGAGCGCGTCGGCCGTATTCTGCAGATGCACGCCAACCAGCGTGAAGAAATCAAGGAAGTGCTGGCGGGCGACATCGCCGCGGCCGTGGGCCTGAAGGACGTCACGACCGGCGAAACGCTGTGCGATCCGGACGCGATCGTCACGCTGGAAAAGATGGAGTTCCCCGAGCCCGTGATCGCGCAGGCCGTCGAGCCCAAGACCAAGGCCGACCAGGAAAAGATGGGCATCGCCCTGAACCGCCTGGCCGCCGAGGATCCCTCGTTCCGCGTGCGTACCGATGAAGAATCGGGCCAGACCATCATCGCGGGCATGGGCGAGCTCCACCTCGAAATCCTGGTCGACCGCATGAAGCGCGAGTTCGGCGTGGACGCCAACGTGGGCAAGCCCCAGGTGGCCTACCGCGAAACCATCCGCAAGGTCTGCGAAGAGTCCGAAGGCAAGTTCGTCAAGCAGTCGGGCGGACGCGGCCAGTACGGTCACGTGGTGCTGAAGGTCGAGCCCCAGGAAGCCGGCAAGGGCTTCGAGTTCGTCGATGCGATCAAGGGCGGCGTGGTGCCTCGCGAATTCATCCCGGCCGTGGAAAAGGGTTGTGTCGACACCCTGCAGGCTGGCGTGATGGCCGGCTATCCGGTGGTGGACGTCAAGGTCACGCTGTTCTTCGGTTCGTACCACGACGTGGACTCGAACGAAAACGCGTTCAAGATGGCCGCTTCGATGGCTTTCAAGGACGGCATGCGCAAGGCCAGCCCCGTGCTGCTCGAGCCCATGATGGCCGTGGAAGTCGAGACCCCGGAAGACTACGCCGGTACCGTGATGGGCGATCTGTCCTCGCGTCGCGGCATGGTCCAGGGCATGGACGACATGGTCGGCGGCGGCAAGGTCATCAAGGCCGAGGTTCCCCTGGCCGAGATGTTCGGTTATTCCACCTCGCTGCGTTCCGCGACCCAGGGTCGTGCGACGTACACGATGGAATTCAAGCATTACGCGGAAGCGCCGAAGAACGTCGCCGACGCAATCATCAGCGCCCGCGCCAAGTAATTGGCGGCAGGCAAATAATCGTTAAATCTCCAGGCAAACTGCAGGAAGAGAGAACATGGCAAAAGGCAAGTTTGAGCGTACCAAGCCGCACGTGAACGTGGGCACGATCGGTCACGTTGACCACGGCAAGACGACGCTGACGGCGGCGATCACGACGGTGCTGTCGCGCCAGT